>Ga0247824_10001212_pt1 | contig 13911 bp, 15 predicted proteins | sample 13C_PalmiticAcid_FD_194412 | JGI IMG/M metagenome (GOLD analysis project Ga0247824, IMG submission 194412) | Soil microbial communities from agricultural site in Penn Yan, New York, United States - 13C_PalmiticAcid_Day48 | ecosystem: Environmental > Terrestrial > Soil > Agricultural land... | reverse complement strand
ACATTGACGGATACTTTTCTTCGGGAATCGCCCGCCTTTATTCTCTCTTGTCTTTCTCTCTTTTCTTTTCTTTTTTGACCCAAATCATCAGGCGTGCACCACCACCCCCACCACCTCAGAGACGCGTCTAATGGATACTGGATCGAGTCGACGTGACGTTTCACTCGGCACTAGCGTAAAGTGTCGTCTGGAATGCGAGATTACTGAACCGATGGAGCCTCAAGGATCAAGGAGCTAGGAGCAAGGAGCAAGGAACCACGGATGATGACCGGAGGTTGAAAGAATTTTCGACGATATCAGAGAAGCGTTCTAAATCAAAAAGGAAAAGCAGCATAGCAATGTGTTCCCTTTGTATTTATGAAATACGAATAAAGAGCGCCAGGAGAATCGATACCGTCTTCAGTTGTACTCGGTCTTTACTGCACTGCGACACGCTTGTGTGTGTGTGGGGGGGGGAGGGTACGGAATCATGATGCTAGAGTGGTATGACGGTAGATGGCTTTCGTTCTTTTGTGCAGTGTTCCACTGGATGTGTGATGGTCTGCGTGGGAAGATCCGGCAACTGCGTAGCGCCGTGTCCACGGACTCGAAACCTGCGAGGCTTTGATCTTTTGGGTTTGGGTTTGCTTTCGAACAGTATCCACCCCTCACATCTTTCCTGCCACCTCCTCCCATCTCCTCTTCCCCGTCCTCCCTCTCCCTCTTCCCTCCCCCTCCTTCCTCACTCTTCCTCGAGTCTCCGATCCAGCAGGCCTAGCTTCCGTTCTTGTGCTCGGCACGGCATTTGACCCATCCACGGACCAACGCTAGCCTATTCCACACACCGGCCGTCGAAAGACCCTGCTCACTTAGTCTACAGCGCAGGCGAACCCAGCATTCTTCCAGCCCACGTCGTTTCGTCCCTGTAACACCCCGTACGCTTTGATGGCTACACTATCTTCCACTGGCTCTGGCTCGACCTTGAGTAAACTTCCAAGTAGCGGTCACCACAATCTCGGCGCTAGCAGCATCCAGCAGGGCGTGGCCTCTTCTCCGGTCCCGACTGAGAGTGAGCTCGGCAATCAGAAGGATCCTGGTTCAAGATCTACAGGAAACAAGGATTCCACCGAATCAACTGTTCGCCATGAATCAAAAGACGGGACTAAGCAACGTTCGTCAGCAACCGTCAGGGAAACGAAATCGCTTGACTATGTCATTAGGTCCATGATTGCTGGAGGTATTGCCGGAACTGCGGTAAGCGATCATAACTCATGGACACCATTGTCTCTAGATCGAGGTGAAGAGAGGTGGATCCTTGATTCCTCGGCTCGCTTCGTTCAAACACATGAATCGGAAAGTGTAGCCATTGGACCATCTGGATAATAGCAGCGAACGACACGGAAAGTGCACGAAGCATCGTAACGAAGGTGTCAGTGGCCAAAGACCTTGCATGGATTGGCAGGACGCTAGCCAGAATGAGTAGTTCTTCATATTAGACCAGAGTCGTCTTGCCTCGCACAGACTTGCCATCACTGGATCCCACCTCCTTTTCCGAGAATGTTTGTTGGTGCATTTCGGCTGAAGTGATGGTGCACAAATTAACTGAGGCAATCCCAGTCAAGTCGCAAAGGCCCTAACTAACCATTCTCCCTTGCTCGACCACATTCCTAGGCTAAAACCGCCATTGCACCTCTTGATCGAGTGAAGATCTTGTTCCAAGCAAGCAATCCTCATTTCGAAAAATACGCAGGTAAGGCTCAGCTCCTTTTGTTGTGCAGCGGTGGAGGAGGAGCATTTGTTCTGACGCCGACGTTGACTGGCCACCCTGTAGGCACATGGACAGGTGTATTCAAAGCCGCACGGGACATCCAAAGGACGAGCGGTTTTCAGGGTCTATTCCAAGGAAACTCTGCGACAATTCTAAGGATCTTCCCCTACGCCGCCATCAAGTTTATGGCCTACGAGCAATATCGGAACGTAAGTACAGGAGATGACATTTAGATCAAGAATTGAAAACATGGAGGCAGGAGACTGACTTGACCTTGATCTCTTATAGTTGTTAATGCCAACGAGGAGAGATGAGACCCCATACAAGAAACTAGTAGCTGGGTCCATGGCTGGTAATGCTAGAACATTCAGTCGAACTTTGTCGGCCGCGACCTCATAAGCGGCAATATCAGGGATCAGCTCAAAATTGGTTTAACTCATAGGAGAATCGTGTTTCTGCTCTAGGTGTCACATCGGTGTTCTTTACGTATCCAATGGACTTGATCCGAGTTCGCCTAGCCTACGAAACCAAAGCCACGCCTTACACAGCCCTTGTTCGCAAGATCTACAATGAGCCGGCTGGACGACATCATCCAGCGCATATGAGCTGGTTTCCCGCTTTACGCATCTCCAACTTTTATAGGGGGTTCCTGTGCTCTGTTGCGGGAATGATCCCCTATGCTGGAGTTTCGTTCTTTACGCATGATGTAGCACAAGAATTTTGTCGAGAGCATCTACCATGGACCCTGAAGGCGAACCAGAACCGTGGTCTTCCAGATAAGAATGGAGATTATGCACGCCCAGAGCTTCGAACATGGGCCGAGTTGATGTGTGGAGGCCTTGCAGGAGCCATTTCGCAAACATCGGCTTATCCATTGGAAGTGGTGAGGCGCAGGATGCAAGTTGCGGGAGCATTGGATCCCGGCAAGTTTGTGGGGATGTGGGAGATAGCCAAGCAGATCTATGTTGGCAAGGGAGTACGCGGCTTCTTTGTGGGACTGAGTATTGGATACCTGAAGGTCACACCAATGGTGGCCATCTCATTCACAGTTTATGAAAGGATGAAGACCTTGCTTGAGATCAATTAAACATCATCTCTGTTCTTGACAATGCATGTTCATAGTCGCCAGGATCGTGGTGATACGACTGGCAACTGGCAACTGGCAACTGGCAATGGACCCAATCGCCTAGTGACCTCAGTCCTTGTGGGTTGTTGACGATCTGCAACAAACAAATACTCCGTGGCTGAAGTATCATCCGGCATGGATCTGGTGATGCTCGATTTCTTCAGGTCCCCTTGTCCACGCATCAGATCGCGGCTAAACTTGGATACTGCGACCAACAGGGATAATGTATACACCCGCGGATCTCTCTTCCCTTTTTGACGATTTGCGGAGAACGAACGGCAAAATGACCTCAAAGGGCCTTCGCAAGGGTCGAAGCCCACATGGATCGATGTGTGTCTATGAGAAAATGCGAGATCTGTGGAGTACCGCAAAACGGGATCAGTTGTGCTCAATTGGACCTTGACAAGGTGGCAGGAGAAAAGGGGGAGAGAGGAGGAAACGCTCTATCAGAACCTAATGACCCAAAGTGGCAGTTGCACGTACACATGCCCAACATGGGCGCAGCCTCTGTGGTTCGTCATTTTGAGATCACCCCACTTTCCCCTTCCATGTGTCTTCTAGCCTCCAGCTCCTCAATGTCCGATCCAGGATGACGCCGTCAGAGTGCCAAGTCGCAGGACGTCTGGAGCAATTGGAGCAATTGAAGCCGACTGGCACAAAAGCAGGGGCTACTTGCCGGATGTTTCCATTGCGCCGGGATAGCACCACGGCGCAGCGAAAAACTGTTTTGCGTGCTCTATGACAAAATAACCATTTAGGTCATGGCGTGCTTTCTAACAGGTACTCGGCGAGCCAGTATGTACAGCTGAGAAGAAAAACAACAACAGGGTTCAACAAGTTGACGCTGCGCAGAGGGTGAGCAGGATTGTGAACGAACTTGATTGTACACCACGCGGCAAAGAGATCCGGGAGAGGAGGAGGGGATCCGCAGTGGATATATCACCTCATTGTATTACACTCTTGATAAATCGCGCTCGGAAGTTCGTGTTGTCTTTTTTATCCTTCCCTTTTTTGTTAGAGACGCGTTCAAGGGTTCACCATGCTCTTTTTCAGGGTACCAATGGTTCAATAAGCAATTGAATCCCTTTCAAAAGTGGGTTTGCCGATGAAAAAGCCCTTCCATGTAGAGCGACAAGGTTGTATATACCATGACCTGAAGCTACTCTGGACTAGAGGCGATTGTGATTGCAATGTTGGCGTTGGGATGGACGTTTGAATTTTTTATCATCCCACTTTACCTGTCCCGCCTCCCATGGTGACACGGATTGAGAGAGATTGAGAAACATAACATTTTCAAAAAAAAAACGGTTAATAGCCACAATTGTTCCGTTCAGCTCGTTCACAGGAAAAAGCCAGAAGGGACACGACAGATCGTCATTAAAACCACACCTTTGCTAGGGAAAACAAGGATATGGTCCCGATGAGACAGCAACAGAACCATTGTGCAGGATCAGAAACCTGAACACGGTCCTTTGATAAGAGATTCACGATCTGGTAGGCACAACTATGAGAAACGGCAAACGTGCTGAGGATGGGCATTTGTCATGCAACAAGAGTACGATGGGCAACCTTGGCTCTTTTTTTTTTGCTGCGTAATCTTCCCAAACGGACAGTAGGCGAACGATGAGCGGCGAGTAGGCATCGTTTTTTTTTACTGTTTTGTCGTCATTAGATCGATTACTAAGACGTTCGCCTACGAGGCATTGGGGAGAAAAAACCTACGACGGCACGAAGCCGATGGCCACGGATCCCTTTTGCGAGCCGCGTGGGTGCTCAGAGAAAGTGCGTTCATAGTGCGGATGAATGCGTTCAGAATATGGTTAATATGGGCTCCAATACGATGTGAGTGAATCGATGGATCGGCAGAGTCATCGGATATGGTTTCTGCCGGGATGTCAGTATTGCCATGTTGGCGATATCCTGTTGAGAATGTGTGTGTGTGTGTGTGTGTCCTTGTTGCTGCACTGCACCAAATGTTGTGCATGGATGATGTGGATTTGCAGATCTTGTCGAGGGAGATCAGTGCAGCACCAACCAGGTCAATGGAGACCCATGAGGTCGGCAGACTGCGGATTGCGGTAAGATGGTTGATAGCCTGAACTGGCAACAAGTATAAATGGGCGGTCTGCGCTGCAAAGCGCGACCTTTTCTTTCTTCTGATTCATTCATCTTTTCCCTCTCTTTCTCTCTTTCTCTCTTTCTCAATTGGGTACATACACACCCTACCTCCACCCGCCACCCACCACCCAGTCCGCACATAGACCACCATGGCCCCTGCAAGAACCTCAACCACGCTGATCACCCAGCGCAATCGCGAAGATCTGTTGCTCTCCAAAACATTGCATGGAAGCAGTTGGGACGAGAACCGCCACCAAGATTCTCTCATTTTCAAGCTCAAAAACAAAGATCGCGAGTACCAGCCCGCCGTAGTCGACAACTACCTCGACAACTGGAAGGAGGAGATTCCTGAGAACGAGACCGAGGAATCCAAGACGACTCGACAGAATGCCTACAAAGCCGTGGCCAACTCTTTCTACGACCTTGCCACTGATTTCTACGAGGTAAGAAGCGACGCCAAATGCAAAGCTGATCTGATGAAAGATCCAAAAGCAATGGAGCGGAACCCATTCGCAGTGCAGGATGGGTGAATACAGTAACGAAAGAGTGATGAACGTTGGCAGTAGACGAAGGAAGATGAGGAGAAGAGAAGGGGGATTCCATACACACGACTTGGATTGGTTGGAATGTTCCCACACCCATTTGTGTCATTCCAGCCATTGGATGATCCCTGACCTGCATGCAAATGCCAGAGGCTATCAATCCAACTGATATCGCCTCGTCCTAAACAATCGATGGGAGGATTCTGATATCATACCATTCAACGACTGCGTGGAGGATGGGACTTGGCACATGGAGCTAGAGATCTCTCACACAAAGAGTGAGGAGTGACCTGATCCTTTAATGACTGCCTTTGAAGACCGAGCAGTTTGAGTTCAGGCTTGCTTCCGTAACATTAACCTTGTACTCTGTTCTTTCTTCATTGCCTTTAGTATGCATGGGGAGTATCGTTCCATTTCTGCAGATTCCATCCACGCGAACCATTCCAACAGGCCATTGCACGTCATGAGCACTTTTTGGCGGGCAACATGGGCATTCAGTCTCACTGGAAAGTCCTTGACATTGGGTGCGGTGTTGGGGGACCCGCTCGAGAAATTGGTCAGTTCACAGGCGCCCATATCACCGGTCTCAACAACAATGACTATCAGATCAACCGAGCAAAACGCTACGCTATCTCGTATGGATTGGAAAACAAGTCAGACTTCATCAAGGGTGACTTTATGAACATGCCAATTGAGGACAACACTTTTGATGGATGCTACGCGATCGAAGCAACTGTCCATGCCTCAAGACTGGAAGGTGTTTATGGCGAAGCTTACAGAGTCTTGAAACCCGGTGGAGTCTTTGGATGCTACGAATGGGTCATGACAGACAAATATGACCCTACGAATCCAGAACACCTGCGCATCGTCCGTGGACTCGAGGTCGGCAATGGGGTGGCGAAAATGCCCACCGTCAAGGAATGTCTCGATGCTCTCAAGTCTGTTGGCTTTAAGATTGAGAAGAACACGGACATGGGAGAGACCGATGACACTATCAAATGGTACTACCCATTGGAAGGAGATATCCGTCAAGCCAACACTTTCTGGGATTATATGACCGTACTCCGCACCACGACAGCGGGTCGTGCCGCTACAACATACATGGTGACAGCACTGGAGAAGATTGGCTTGGCCGCACCCGGAAGTGCCAAGGTCTCAACCATCTTGCAAACCGCAGCCGACTCTGTTGTCGAAGGTGCTTTGTTGGGTATCTTCACACCCATGTACTTTTTCGTGGCTCGCAAGCCTGACAACGCCTCCCGGTATTGAGTGTGCTCGGGATCGTCCATGTAATCATTGTACAGGAGTCTTCTCGTCACTATCTGCATACCATAGTACTCTTCAACCCTCCCCCTCATCTTCTCTTCCATTTGAACATGGTAATAAAACGTTTCTCTGATTGCTTTTTATTAGTGAAAGTCATGAAAAAGGTGGCATCAAGTTCAAGATCGTGGCTTCCTTGTAGACGACTGAAAGGCTGTGCTCTGTTGAAAGAGCGAGGTCAGTTGGGGACACAAGCTTTTTCTTCCAAAACAATACCATCGCTTCTTACCGTTTTGAACCGGCAGCTTTTGTCTTCATTTACAAAGGCTACAGGTTTGATTGTTCTTCGTGTGATCAGTTCCTTCCGGTATCGATTGGGAGATGACTGGGCGGTATTGTCTTAGTAGCATGGATGGAGATCCTGTTTCTTTCGGTACTATACAGTCTCAGGTTCCTTGGACGAATTGGTTACAAGTTTTGCTCTTTGATAGTGCGGTAGCGGTTGAGATGGTGAATCTCTCGCTCGTTCTCGAGTCCTCCTGTACTTGATTTTCGCATTTTGAAATAATGACGGTTGACCATCTCGCCAATGTCTTGCAATTTTGTAAGTCCTGCCTGGTGCCCAGATATCATTTTGGTGCCGGTATAGGTTCACGCGCTTTTGTTCGTGTTCGACAGTGCGGTGAAAGGAGTAGTGGCGGATAAGCGGATGCAAAAGGTCGAGAAAGGAAAAATGAAGAAAGCAAAATAGATTTGCTTCTTCGTCGGACGGATCAGATCACCTGTATATTTCTCAGGAGAACATGATTAAAAAACGTACCTGCGTGCCCTTTCACTTTTCCTGCTGCACTATGGCTTCACATAGAATATGGATGGAGCGTCTCGCGAGAAAGACAGGCGCGATCATCCAAAAGATGTTGAAGAACCAAAAGTAAAAGTAGTAGTAATATGGGTCAGGGTGGCACTCTGGTGATCCTTCCACGATTGAGGTCCAGTAGTACAACACACAACCGTATATCTGTCCGAGTGATAGTATCAGTTGTGCAATGTGTCGCGAAGGAAGGTCGTGGTAGAGTGACCAAGCACTGTAGAGCGTGTCCCAACGACTTGACAACAGAGTTCGTGTTGGGGACATAGTGGTCGAGGACTAGATCTAGTGGGTAGTAGGGATGAGGAGTCCTGCCTGGAGTACTTGTCATTCGTGGATCGCGCAAGAAAGTGAAGAGCGATGATCAAAGTTCAAAGCTATCCGTTTTAGTGTCACAGCGAGCGGAGTGTGCCTGGAATGAGCTGGATTTGTCAAGACGTCCATCATGCAAAATTATCGTTGCTAGACTAACTTTGTGTGGGGGGTCTAATGTAAGTCCACCGCAGGATGACGATGGCGGGGTGCGAACGGATGGGCGTTGCTCTCTCTCTCTCTCTCTGTGTGTGTGTCTCCTTTAGCTTGAATACCACGCTTGCTCCGTCTTGTTCTTCGTAAAGTATTGCACTGTTTCCCGGATACCCTGATACACCGAAAACTTTGGTTCCCAGCCCAAGTGTCGTTGAGCCCTTCCGATATCCGGCCGTCGCCTCTGTGGGTCGTCCTCGGTTGGCGGTAGACTCATAATATCGACATTGGCGTTGATCTCGTTCCTGATCATCTCTGCAAACTCTCGGATTGTGTATTCCTCAGGGTTTCCCAGGTTGACAGGCTCCTTGTAGTTCCTGTTCATCAGCAAGATCAGTCCATCCACCAAGTCATGGATGTATTGAAACGACCGTGTCTGTTGTCCATCGCCATAGATGGTGAGTTCATCGCCTCTCAATGCTTGCATGATAAAGTTGCTGACCACACGGCCGTCGTTCTCGTTCATCCTTGGTCCAAAAGTGTTGAAAATGCGTGCTACACGAACGTCAACCTCATCCTGATGCATATATGAATACGTCAAGGTTTCCGCTACACGTTTCCCTTCGTCATAACATGCCCTTGGACCGATTGGGTTAACGTGTCCCCAATATGTCTCCTTCTGAGGGTGCTCCTCGGGATCTCCATACACCTCTATATATGACCGAGTGATAATCAATTGATGAGCAAAGCGATTGTCAAGGACTATACGTTGATCTGCTGCGAATCAATTGACATTGAGTGGCGACTTACCAGAGGTGGATGTCAAGAGGAAGCGAGCCTTGGTACGCTTGGCGAGTCCCAGCATGTTGATAGTTCCCATGACTGATGTCTTTACAGTTTTGATGGGGTTGTATTGGTAGTGAGGAGGAGAGGCTGGGCAAGCCAGGTGGTAGATCTGATCAACCTCGATCATGAACGGATCCACGACATCGTGTCGAATGAGCTCAAAGTGCGGGTGACCCATCCAGTGCTGCACGTTGCGCTTACTGCCCGTGAAGAAGTTGTCTAGCACAGTGACCTCGTGACCCATGAGCATCAATCGGTCAACAAGGTGCGAGCCCACAAAGCCTGCGCCGCCGGTGACCAAGATGCGTTTCCGTTCGTGGTTCGCTATAGCCTTGACTGCTGGGAACGAAGGCGTGTGGAAGTACGAGAGTGTCTTATCCTCGTGATTCACTTTGCGAAAAGCGCTGGTTTGGTCAGGCAGATACAATTGCTGAAGGACCGAGAGAGGGACATCCGACCTGACCGATTTGTCACCAACCACAGTGACCAGCGGTGATCCAGATCCTCTGTTCGATCTCAGTGGCGTGGTAGATCCAGGGTCCTGGATGTCTTTGGTATGCTTGGTTTGTTCAGACGGATCTTCGCCAGACGCTGACCCCGAGGCTGTTGAAGAAAAAGTTTCGTCGCTGGTGCTCGCTGTCCTATCGGGTTCGGAAGATATGCCGGATTCTGATGCAACTTGCATACCAGTTGGCGAAGCAGGTATCGTATTCTGGACAGACAGCTCTTGGTTTCGACTCTCGAGTTGCTCCATATTCTATTTGGGTGCTTTGTTGCAGTGGAAAAGGCGAAGGGAGTCGAGTGGGATGGGTAGAGTGGGATTGCGAAAGGAAGAGATGAAGAGAGGGGGTCGGAATCGAGTCAACGAAAGGTTGTGCTCTTTCTTCAACGCGCTGATTGCTGGGCTGTGTTGTGTGCAGGTGAGGCTGCCCGCGGAGAGAGCAATTGAAATAAGTGCCTAAAAATACGAATGATTCAGCCTACAGGTGCGTTTGTCAGGGGGTGGAGGTGAATGAACAGAACGGAGGGATGGCGAAGAGGTGAAGAAGGAAGAAAGAGAAGCTGAACCAGGAACAAATGCTCTCATGCTAGATCTCATCGTGACCATTCTCATTCTTTCAGGCTGAACGCGTCTTCGTGTTCTTGGATTCCCCTCCTTTTATTAGGCTATCTCTGTTCATTTCTTTGCTCGCGATGATGACAACGCAAACGACTCTCTACCAGTACCCAGCTTTGCAAGTTCAAATGCACTCTCCACCGAACCCTGAGACCGATCCCAGCCAACTTTGCCCAACACCTCGCTTCCAATTGTTGTCCCCAATTTCATGGGCAATCGTTTCAGTTCATTGCCATCTTTGAACAAGATTAGCGTGGGAAGGTCAATGGTGGTTGCAGCAAGACTGATCTTGAATCGCTCTGCGATCTGATCCTCTTCCTGCTGCAAATCCATGTCGATTTTGGCGAAATGAACGTCCTTTCTGTCGAATCTATCAAATAAACAAAAAGTTGAACGACACGTTTATGAGCACTCGTGTTCAAACTGTGTTACAACACACCAGATCAGCCGCGAACAGAATAATGAGAGACTTACGCGATTGAGCACCGAGCTAGGACCGGTTCAAAGTACCGACAAGGCGCGCTGAAGGTCGTGTAGAACGCAATGATCCAGTAATGGCTAAGATCGAGCTCTGATACTGCCTCCTCTTGTAGTTTGTGATCTCGAGAGTGGGACTCTTGCGTTTCATCATCGCCCTTCAATGGATCGCCATCTTCATCTAGTTCTACTATCTTTGCTTTCGAAGTCCTGTCCCTCAGTTCCGAGTTGTTGTCCATACGCTCCTTGCCTTTTGAATTTTTAGGTTGGGGGGTGGTCAAAAACTCGAGCTGTGAAGCGTTCAGGTCGATGACTTTGGAAGGCCCTTGATATGGAGGTTGAGGAAGTGTACTGAACACGGCTACATGTGGCACGGTAAAGGTTCGTAAGGGTCTTTAGCCGCAGTGCCATTCAGTGACAGAAACCAGTTGACGAGGACGTCCTGCTGATAGTCTCACCTATCCATGTAAAGAGGTAGAGAGCTACTCTCCACCATCCACTCCAAGAAACACCCCAGAGGGCAAACCGTTCATGATTGATGTGCCAAAATCCATAGACAGAGTAGAGTTTGCCGTAGAGCGCGAGAACGCTGAGGAGTTCTTCTGCTGATTGGGATCCACGGATCTTGATTGAGAGCAGAATCATTGCCGGTAGGAGAAAGCGAGAGTAGGCAACAAAGTTGGGCTGGTTAAAGTGCTCTGGGTGGTTGATGAGTTGGAAGACAGGGTAAGCTGCAGCCAAGGCCACGTTGGCCACGTAGTGGGGGTGTAGCAGTCGTTTCGCGAGGGACATGGCTGGTGCTCTTCTCCTATTTCCTTGGCTGTGTCCTGTGTTGTCCTGTCCTGTCCTATTCCTGTGAGCTGCTGATCGGGAAGTGTGAAGAGTTGATGACAAGGGGCGATGCAGAAAGACGAATTAGGTGTGGCGCAGCATTACCTCTCGCCGTCTATCAACGCGTCTGGGACCCTAGAAACCGTGTCGTGAATGTTTCTTGCACAACATGATGGCGTTTATTCGCTCAGCAAAAGGCCCATGTCATCCGTTTCTACGAGTTTTTGGTACAGGTGGGTAGGCTAAACCAATCGGACAAACCCTCCTGTAGAGGTGCTTGGTTTCTGTTGCAAGCCCTGACCAGCTCTCATGAACATGTCAAACTCCCGCAGCATGACTCTGTCCTAGTGCCTGGAAAGTGGTCTCGTTGCAAGTCTCCCGTACTTGACTAATCCGAGAGTCCCGAGAGAACGCTAGGAACGCGTGCTTTGCCACATGCGATTGGGGTTGTCCTCATATCCGAAAACTCGCAGACAGCTCTCGATGGAGGTAGTCGCAAGATATCAACTGGAATGATGTTGTCGTCCTGCTTAGAATGCAATGTGGGTGAGATGAAGAAACTGGTCCTGCCTGAAAAATGACATGTCTTTCCCTCCACAAACGTCCGTCGTGGGCGTAGTCCAGGGTGATATTTGCCTTGGGTCTCATGCTTCCGATCATCCCGCTTTTCATGTTTCCTCTCAAAAACGTCAGCCATGCTGCGTCAGTCAGACCATCAATCCAGCTACTACACGTACATCCTGGATCCAAGAGACGAGTTGATGGAATCCGTGAGTCGAGAAAGAATTGCAAGGTTCGGTAAAGACCTGGATAAACTCAATGCCTTGCTGCGAGTCCTACAATACGAAAAAGCAGCCAAGCTATCCAAGAGACCCGACCTGATAATGGACCCGTTGGGCGTACCATGTAAAGAGAGAGAGACTGAGACGACGATCAGTTCCGCAGTTTGGGCTTTTGTCCAAACCTGTGGCGACAAAGGGGCGTCAGGGGGACAGGTGTCTCTGAGAATGAGGTCAAGGCGGTGATCAGCTTTGTTGAAAGACTCGAACGACAGGTAGACGACGGCCGACGGAGGTGTCGTGCAAGAGGGGGCAAGAGGGGAGGTGTTTGCTGTGGAGGCGCGTGAAGAAGGCTGAGAGTCGGTGTGAGGCGTGTGGGTCGTCCGCGTGAAGTTGGAATAGGGGCACACTCTCAATCGGTGTAGGGGATCGTTCCTGCACTCCCCTCAATGCTCTGCTCCACAACGTTGGATCCTTTCCCTTTCACACACACACACACTTTCACTTGCCACTTTCTCTCTCACACTTCTCACTCTCTCTCACTCTCTCTTCCCTGCTGCTTGTACCCCCGTCGATACATCCTTCTCCCTACCCCCCCTCTCTCTCTCTTTCTCGCACTCTCACCATCCGCCTCCCTATCTTCCCTCGGCCGCCGTTGCGGTCTGCTCTCCACACACCTCGACAGCTAGACTTTTCTTGATGCCTCCCACTCAACTTGCTTTTCATTAATCCCCTTCTCTCAGCAGCTATCTACAATAATTGTCATCTCCTCCACCCATGAATCCAGCATTGGGCGCAAGCAACAAACCTTTGCCGTCCACTGGTCCCTCCTTTCAGTACTACGGCTCAAGCCCGCCTTCGTCCGGACACTTGGCGCATTTGGGTCACGATGTAGGAGAAAGGGGGCGAACTCGGTATCGACACATAGACAATCAACCGGCTGGGCAAGTGAACGAGCATCCAGCTCGGCGAAACCACCATAGAAGCCCAGCTGCTATAAATCCAACCTCTCCCACTCGCTCGGGGTCAGGAACAGGAGCGGGGCAAGCACAGCCGCCACCATCCAGTGCACAACCCAAATTGCCACCAGTGCTTCCTCCGCCGGGGTCTGCCCCGTCAGGATCCGGTTCTGGCTCTGGCTTTGTATCCGGCATTGAAGCGGCAGCAGCATCTGCACTAACACTGGCCAACAACATCGCGTTCCGACCCATGACCACGCAGCCAGCGAAATGCAGCAAGTTGAAGATTCGAATCTTTTTCGATTCAACCATCTTTCAGGCAGGTGGGAATCTGTTTGGTCGTATGGAGATCACAGCAACTAGCTCACGGTCCTTGAAGTTGGGCGAGATCGCTGTCGAGCTTGCAGCCTACGAAGGTAACGAGAGGAGACCATTGAAGGGAGAGCCATAGCTGAATGCACGAACTTTGAATCATGCAAACCAAACTAATGATCTGCAATGTTCAATAGAAATCACATCCAAAGAGTTCACGGCTACACAATCATTCTTGTCTTCGCGACTCTCTTTCCAAGGCCCTAATATCCCACCATCGAATGCTGTTCATGGACCTTGTGATGAGAATGGGTTCTGGATGGCCAAGAAGGGTAAGACGACTTTCCCGTTTGCATTCCAGCTACCGCTGGATTGCCCTAGCAGCCTTGTATTCGGACAAACAGCCAGTCTGCGCTATGTTGTCACAGGGTAAGAGTTGTCCTTTTTGCACACTCAGCAAG
>Ga0247824_10001211_pt1 | contig 13912 bp, 19 predicted proteins | sample 13C_PalmiticAcid_FD_194412 | JGI IMG/M metagenome (GOLD analysis project Ga0247824, IMG submission 194412) | Soil microbial communities from agricultural site in Penn Yan, New York, United States - 13C_PalmiticAcid_Day48 | ecosystem: Environmental > Terrestrial > Soil > Agricultural land... | reverse complement strand
CGGTATCCATTGTTGCCCATATCACGGCCTTGTGGACCGCGCCCTCCATCACGATGAGCATCTATCTGACCGGGCGGGCCATGGCCTGCTCCTGCTGGGGGTTGTGATGACATAGGGGGGCCAGGAACGGGAGGTGGGATGATCATTGCTTGTCCTGCCGGGATCTGGGCTGCCTTGATCAGCTCTAGGATATCTTGTGGTATCAAGACTGGACCATTGAAACTAGACGCTGGCGGTAAATTCGACAAAAAAAAGGCCAACGCATCAGGGATCAACCCATGTGGGCCTGGCTTCCATCCTGGCACATTCAATTGTACTTGAGGCTGCTGAGGCTGCTGCGGTTGCTGTGGTTGCTGTGGTTGCTGCTGGTGCTGTTGTTGCTGTTGCTGCGGTTGCTGCTGTTGTTGCATTGGAGGGGTTTGCTGATGCGATGGCGAAGCAACAATCTGAGGTACCATGGGAGGCGGGACGTGAGACGGGAGAGGGGGTTTAGGGGCGAATCCGGGTCCTGGTGGTCCAGCATCCCTCATATCGAGGTCACGTCCATCACGGTCTCGATCCTTGTCTCCTGCATGATGTAGAGCTGCGTCTGCGTCACCTGGTCGAGCGTTGCCACCGCCCCCATCACGCGATTGTGTCGATGCTGCGGACTTGCGGATCATCTCCGGATACACGCGGTAGCTGTTCCACATGGTAAAATCGGGGCGTGGGTAGAGATCAGGGTGAACAGGTTCCATCAAGGGTCGTCGACCAGGACGCGCCGCGTCGTCCAGATTGACTGGTGGTGGCGGCGGAAAATCACTCGAAAAGTCTGTCAAGGCCGGTACATGAATGTTCTTGCGAACTAGTATCATTCATCAAGAAGTAGAAAAGGTTAGATCCACATGCGCACACAATACAGGCAGCTTTACTTTCACAAAAGGTGGCCACTTACTACTGAGACCCATGTCCATTTCCTCGATCACCTTGAGATCGTTGTAGCTATATCTGGCCGCAAATCGCTCAAGCACGGAATCTTCTGGATACACCTCCCTGCGTCGCTTTTCGACCTTGGTGATAGCTCCGAGATCACCATACTTGTTCTCATATTCAGAGAACTTCTCCCATAGCGGACGTGCTTTTTCTGGTGACATGTTAATGAGTGCACGTTCAAAGAGGGCCCTAGCGTTGCTGTCATCGTTGAGTTGGATCAAAAACTCGAGGTACTGATCGACGTATGCCGTCTCATCGCTGAACGTTTTGTATCCGAGCTCAAACACTTTGCCCGCAATCGAAGAGTCCTTGGTGCAATGATATTCCATTAAGGCTGCGGCAATGTACACCTGATAGGGGCATCCGTTCGAGCGGCGAGCACGACTAAAGATCTGTCTCCATTGAGAAGTACCTTCCGTTCGGCGTACAAACTGCATGAACATAATCCATGCCAATCCACAACCCTTGATCATCTCCTCGACCTCTTTTCTTGCAAGCTTCTCGTACTGCTGCAGTTCCTTGGTGCGCTTCCTGAGTTCATCTCGTTCCCGCTCTCGCATTTCTCCATCCACCTCTTCAATGTCGCGAACTTTCTTGTTCGATCCTGATCCTCCATCCAAGAGTTGCTGTTCTGTCTGAAGTGCAGCTTTGGCAGCCTGAACCTCGTCGTCCACCTTTTTGTTCATCTCTTCAATTTTGCTTGTCAGGTTCTTGACCAATGACTCGTAGACAGCACGGCTCTCTTTGAAATTCCTGCGGTTCTCCTCCATCTCAGCATATGCAAAATGGAGCAGAAAACTGACTGGCATGATCTCGCAAGCATTCTTCAACTGTGCCACAGCCTCGTCTACTCGTCCAATGTCAAATGAATATGTTGCAGCCTCAAACCAGATCTCAGGGTAAAAGCGCATTGACAATAGAGCTTGCTTATAAGTCCAAGTGACGCGCGCCGACAATACTGCAGGATCCTCGAGGTTCAATGGGTTGGATATCTCCCATCGAATGTATCGCTTCCACTGCTCGAGTTGGTGTAATTCGCGTTCCGTCCACTTGACAGGACGTGGTAGTAAGTTCTTATTGATTCCATCAGTCAGTTTCCGAAGTTCCTTCCACATCATACGTGCTGTCATGTATCCTGCAGATCGCTCCTGTAAAAACTTTTTCGCTGTGAGCTTGTTGAGACCGTTTTCAAATGCATCATAGTCCCTCCATATGTTCTCAATGTTGTTGAGTGGAATGCAGACGGCCCTCTGGAACACTCGACGCATGGCATCCATCTTTTGCTGTTCCTCCCATGTATTCTGGGCCTAGTGAAGGAAAAGAAAAAAAAAAAACCCCCATCATCATCATTAATGAAATGAACTAGCATGAGTTGTATCGCATGGGCCGCCGGATGATAAACAATGATGAACGCACCTGACCAGACTTCAAAAAGAAGAGGTAATCACTCCAAATAGGCCCAGAGTCTCGATCGAGTCCGACATGTTGAAGTACAAAGTCGTAAGCTTTGGTGATGATGTCCTTGGCTTCTGGCCCGGTGTTGATGCGACGGATATAATTCAAGTAGTACTTCCAAAGGTCCACGGACAGGACGGATCGAAGACAGCGCTGAAAGATGGCCTCCACTTCGGTGAAATGATGATGCTTGAGTTCAAATTCGGCATACTGGATCCAGTACCTAGACTGAAGGGTTGTTCAGGGTATGTATTTTGGGGGGAAGAGTGGGCAAAGGAATGGAAGGTGCGGACGAAAACGTGAGGGGCATGGGATAAGGGCAATAGGATAGGGAAGGTGTAGACATAATATCCCGGCAGCCCACAGGGTACGATCATGTCGAGCGGTTATGGGACATTTATTGAGTTCGAGATCAATAGCAGCATGGAGTGTGCAAGAGATGGACCAGTGTCCGATAATGTTGGACAGTGAGGGTAATCGTCGTGTATTGAAAATGGGGCACAGAAGGAAGACAGATGTATAAAGATGACAACAGGAAGAGGACAACATACGGTTATTCAGTTATTCTTACACTCATAGCATCACCGCACAAGAATGGGTGAGTTCCCAGAGAGACAAAGCATTAGCCGATCGGATAGCTCGTTCTCGGTTTTATTACTCTGCGCTAACGTCTTCCTTTGATGAAAACCGTTCAGCAATACGTGCTCGTCGACGAGCCACATCCACACCAAAGGCTGTGGATAGCCGGTCGGGAGCGTTTGTTCGACAAAATGGTGGCAAATACCCATGTTGGAGCATTCAAGAGAGAACAAACAACTTACCGAGGTTGGGTAGACCTTGAGGAACCTTTCATACACATCGCGGACCCTGCTTACTTCGCCTTCTCTCTCGGCCTCGTTCAATAAGGTCAGCCAGGCGTCTGCATCATAGGGGTCTTCTGTGACTCTCTGCTCCAGACTATCCGTTGGCTCTGGCTTCCTGTTGGGATCGGAGTCGGCTCCATTGAGCAACAGTCCTTGGAGAGGTTGCTGCGGTGTGCCCGCGCTGGATGTGTTCTCAACAGAGTTGGCCCGAGAGGGCTGATTCGAGTCTGGTGCAGGGGATCTCTCGCTGGGAAGGGGCGAATCCATAGCGCAGGCGAGTCAAAAGGCAGGTAGAACAAAGCAAGTTGCAATACCGTCGTGGACTGTGCTGGTGTATGAAGCTGTCTTCTCAGCAAGTGTAGCGAGGGTAAAGAGAAAGGGTAGGGGTGGGAGAGACGGGGTGGAGAGGTGGAAGGAAGAGGTGATGGAAGAGGAGACAAAAAGCGTTCTTGATCTCCCTCCCCTGGCATAAACGTCACCGAAGCTGGTCCTGTGCGGAATCTGCGCACTGCTCTGTCCCTTGGCTCCTTTGCCTCTCTTTCTCTCACACTCTCTTTCTCTCACTCACATCACTCTCACAAACTCTTCACTCACTCCTCACTCATCATGGTAACAAGGAAGCACCTGGCACGAACTATCGAACCCAACCTTTACAGCCAAGAACAGGGGACTGACCCAGAAGCCCCCTCTTCAATCATGGATAGGCCAACTCTTCTCAAAAGAAGATCGCAAAAGAGAACGCCAAGATATTGCTCTCTATCCGCAAAGGTTTCATTTGGGTCAATGCAAGTGATAGTCGCCGCTCCCCCATATTGTTACAACAACAACCAGCCCACTTTACTCCATGGATACACTAACTCCCATCTCCCATCTCCCATCCCCACCCATCTTAGGCCTTTTACATTCTCTACAGGATCGTATATCAATGGAGCACATTCGGGCTCAAGCTTGGATTAGGATACTTTACAACGGCAGGAATCGCAGTCGTCCTTTATATGCAGATCAACTCTATGGGACAACCTCGTTACAATAGAGAAGGAGACCTCGTTGATGCCGGTGAAGATCTGACGCAGGAAGGACTTGTGCAGTAAGTGACCATTGAACATTGATCCGTTGAGTGGATCAATCGAACTTCAGAATTGCAGGATAGAGCCCAACTTTATTTCTCGATCCCCCAGCATGGACGATCTAAACTCCCCAAAACCTGCCTTCGATTGAATATTTGTCATTGGAAATGACCAAGGTTGATACGGCTCCTGTCCGGTTAACGATTCATGGCAGACAGAACGAGTTCCTTACATCATGTTACTAAACTCCCTCTCCAAAACGGACCTTGCAACACATGATTGATCTGCTTCATTACTCGATCGCAACACCATGATCATGATCTACAGCCAACCTTTAACGTCTGTCTTCTCATTGATCAATAGATACGCGTTTGATATCATTTATGTGACCTGGTTCGTCCATGTTGCTTCAGCCTTCTGGGCCAAGATGTGGTGGTTTTACCTTTGTGTAAGTCGGCATGAACAGAGACAATCCCACTTGGAGAGTGATCCGTTCTTCCATCTATCTTGGCACATCATTTGCTAAAGAAGTATTTGTCCTCATTTTGTAGATTCCCATCTATGCAACATGGAAGTTGTGGAACATTGCTATCAAGCCCATGCTAAGCCGTGGCGGGATGGGTGCCGCCAATGATGCAGCTTCAGGAAGTACGGAGGGCACCAAGTCAAAGAGGCGTGAGAAGATGGAAAAGCGTGCAGAGAAGGGACCTCAGGTTCGGTATCGCTAAAGCAACGGCAACAGGGGAGGCGCGATCCAATGTTCGTCCAGTTACATTTTCTTAGATCCATTGAACTACTACAACTACATACACCATTGTGCGTCGTTTTTTTTTACACGAGCTCAAAGTAACGTTTTGTCTCCCAGCTTGTGACGGCAGTTTCCCACAGCCTGTACTCGTTCAAACGTGTGGCAGCATAGTGTTCCACAAATGCATCGCCCAGAACCTCTCTGGCGACTGAGCCTTTCTTCAACATCTTGAGCGCCGAGTCCTTCAATGACTTTGGTAATCTCTCAGCCCTGAACTCAGCCTTGCCTGACGCGATCTGTTCCTCGAGTTCAATAGTCGTGGGTGCGACGGGTATGGACAACTTTTTCTTGATACCATAGAGTCCTGATGCAATGCAGGCTGCGATTGCCAAATGTGCATTAATGTCTGCACCACCGACACGCATTTCCAGTCGAGTAGCTTTGGGATCGCATATTGGTGGTCCAATGACGCGGATTGCAGAGACACGGGACTCGATACCCCACGAAATGGTGACTGGGGCCCAGTAATTCTCGACCAAGCGTTTGTACGAGTTGATGTTAGGGGCCAGAATACACATGATACTGGGCAGAGCGGTCAAAAGTCCTGCAACAAAGTGCTTCATAATCGGACTCATGTGCTTCACACCCTCCACTGTGCTCTCCCAGTCTTCTTGATCAAGTTTTCCACCATCCGACCCTGGGCTGTGTAGCTGGTTTGCGTGTGTTGTATTGCCATAGCTTGAAGCTGCAAAGAGGTTGGCCTTGGTGGCAATGTCCCGGATCGAGAAATGCAAATGCCCCGAGCATCCAGGCTGATCTCCATAAGGTTTGGCCATGAACGTGGGCATGATACCTCTCTGAAGTCCCAACTGCTTGACGGACAGCTTGAAAAGGTTGGCCATGTCCGCCATTTTGGTGGCGCTATCATACGCCAGAGCTGCTTCATAGACTCCTGGACCTAAAGATTTCGTGTTGTCACCAAACATCCCAGTCAATATCCAACATGCAACCGTGAACCTTATGAGATGATGATAGTTGTGATAGAATACCTGTCTCCGTATGAAAGCTTTCAATGTTAACTCCAAAGCTGGTGCACTGATCAAAGATGTCATAAAAGTAATCCTGATGGAGAGCTGGACGCAAGAGCGAGTAGCCGAACATTCCTGGAGTAAGTGCCTCAGGGTTGGTGTGGCCCTTGGCAGCAAGCGTATCAGGTGTTTCTGCATGAGATAGAGTAGAGTCGTTAGTCATGGAGGAAGCACAAGGATGGGTCGTAAAAAGACAACACCAGAACAGCCCCCAATACCCCTCTCTCACTCCTCGCCCCTAAATCCCTGCTCAAGGTCAACTTTGGCCCATGTCAACTTTGTGGTTTTCCCCACGCCTTTCCAAATGAGCTGTTTGTTACCTTTAAAGTTGAAGAACTCAAACTCTGCTCCACACATAGCTTCCCAGCCAAGTGACGCGAGCTCGTCCGTAACCCGCTTGAGAAGACCCCTAGGGCAGACCGCCAGCGGCTGCCTGGTCTCGGGATCATAAAATGAAAGAAGGAAGAAAGGAATGTTTTTCTCCCAAGGTATACGTCTAAATGTCGACAGGTCAGGGATCGCAATGATGTCTCTATAACCTGAAAGAACAATGTCATGATGATCGAGAGCATTAGTGCATTCTCCTATTCTATATCATGAAGGCCTGCCCTTTTCCAAAGAGTATACGAACCATTGGCTGCGTTGGAAACACTCAACTCCTCCTCGTAGGTCTTGTCATGCATGTCCCATCCAAAGACGACCGAACAGAAGCCGAATCCAGACTCGAGGACAGAGAGAAACTTTGACTTTGCCATGATCTTGCCGCGAAGGATGCCATCAAGATCTACGCCTGCGACCTTGACACGGTTGTCGTCCCGGAGTTCGAGGGTGAGCTCGTCGAGCTGCGCCTTTGGGATGGTGACCGTAGGATGGGCCATGTTGTTTACTGGCGGACTTGATGCAATGTGCCTAGTGGGCAAGTAAAGGAGGGGAGGGGGAGGGAGGTAGAGAAAAAAGAAAGAAAGGAAGAGGTAAAAATGGTGTGAAGCAAGGAGAGGACAATTGATCACACATCACATTCAGATCACTGTATCCACGCACTTGCATGAATCAGTTCTCAGCAACTTTCCTTCCTTGGAGTGTCCTCTCATCCACGATACGTTCGCTGTTTGGCTGTTTGTCCGTTGTTGTGGACACATGCCCCAAACCTTGCGTAGCTCGCTGTTCGCGGCGATAAACTGGTAGCGTATGGGCGTTGCCCTGCCGAAGCGCCATGCCGCGGCCTGCTTGATAAGAAAATTTCCGGGGCATGACAAAAAGTGCTGAGGTGGGATTCCACGGTCGTACTTAGCACATGTACTTTTACAACCCCAGGACCGGAACAATGATGATTGAGAGGAACAATGATGATTGAGAGGAACACCGATGCTCAGGGTAACCGTCATTCACGGGCACAAGGATGCATTAACTTTTATTGAAACTGCAATATGGAACGTGTGTAGTGTCTAAGCGACGGGGCTCCATTTCTTGCCAGAGGTCACGATCAACTTGCGGAACGCATCGTCGCGATGAACAACATTTTGAAAGACGATAACCCGTCCATCGATATCCGTGACATCAATGCCGGGCATTGACCAGAAACCTAGGTTCATGGTCCTTGACTGAAGAAAATGTATGTCAGGGATCAGTCTCGTTTCCTCGGAGAGAGAAAGATTCGCAACGCCCCTTTACACGAGTGCTACCTTTTTGATAGAGTCAATTCTCCCCCAGGCGATTTCAGCCTCGATATCCCGTCCCAATAGTTTGGCTGATCGGAAGAGAAGCGCCTCGTCTGTAATGACGAGCTTGCCTGGCTTGCCCCTCAGCAGACAGTGGAATTCTATAGGCCGTTCAGTGTCCGATGAGCTATTCGTTCAACAAGTGAACACAGTCGACCTAATCATCATACAGCTAAAAACACTTACCAGACTTGTCGCGCGCAGTATCATCTTCTTGCGGCGAGTCCATCAGGGCAGATCCGCCTGAAGAGGATCTGCCTCGTGTGCGCTTTTGATACTCGTTCTTTATCCTGGATGCAGGAGAGAGGCTGGTAGGCGAAGTAGAGTCATGTTCTACAACCCCCTGCTGAGAGGCAGGCTGAGTGATATCCATCATTGCAGGGTTGACTTTGTCGGATCCTTGCGGCGCTTCATCGGGCTGTTTTGATAACATATCCAGCGCGACTTCTGCGTTCGTTGGCACGCCCCATAGGATCCATTCTACAGGAGAGAAGACATGGCTGAGCCGTGGGTAATGCTCTTGCAGAGGGAGGAGAATGAAGAACTCGACGCCAATGAACAGACCTATCGAGAGATCGTAGCATTGATGGTTATGTCAGCTCTCCCGTTACGCTCTCACTTTGCTCAAGCATTGACAGAGCACCTCCTTACCGATTGCTGGGACCACCGTGTACTGGAAGAATGTTGACATGAAGACGTAGAAGCTCATCAGCGCAATCACGCGCCATGTTTGTTCAGGCTTTTGCCATCGGAACAAGCTGTGCAGGTGAGAACTGATAGTTAGCGCTTTGATCATTGTTGAGGCAAGTCTTAGCACTTGGGCTGTTGGATTTTCTTACTTCTTCAGTCGCTCAAAGTAGCCGATATTCGCCTCCAGTAATGCTTGACAATAGGGTCCCCAGATCTTCATCATTTGCGAGATCCAGTCGGTTAGGTCCTTGGAGTGGATCAACTCCCGCAATTGAGATTGTACCTTTGTCTTCTTGTTTTGTTTAATGTTCTCTGACAGTGACCCTGGTACGTTGAGCCGCTTCTTAAAGTTTCCAAGGAACCCAAAGCGGTTGTTCAGCATCTTGATCACTACCAAGGAAATGAATCCTGGTAGCCACAGCTTGTAGAACCAGAGAGTAAAGTAAATCTGCATATGTTCAGAAGAAACGGTGTCTATTTAGTATTGTTGTTTGTTGGAAAGTCGTCAGCCAGTTGCAAGAACCATCTTTAGTGCTTACGATGAACCACACTAATGTTTCTGGAGGATTTCTCCAATACATGACCCGCTCAACATAAAACCCCAGTGATTGAGTTGAATTGGATGTGTCGTAGAGTCGACTCAACAGCGCTTTCATCTTGGACCACTGCAATGGCTCGATCTTGCGGACCTTGTCATCCCGCGCCAAAGACTCGATGTAGTATGTGATGTACTTTGACAGGCACAAGGGTGGGGGGAGGGCAATGCATTGTTTTTGTGGAGAACGAAAATTTAGTGGTATGCAACTAATGCCGTTGTCATACCATGATGATCAATCAATCAATCGCCATTGCTTACTGCTTGTGCGTAGAGCCAAACATCGAGCACCTGCTTTCCCTCCGCCTCCGTCCGTAAAAAATCGCCCCGATCAGGTGGTGTTGAATTCTTTTCTACCGTTCTCCTTCGCCGGATCTCCTGGACATGTCTGTCAAACTGGAAGGAGAGTTCTGCTCGACTCCGATCAGAGCTCGCTGATTGAGCAATGTGACCAGTCTTGGCTGTGGGACTTTGAGTCGATTCTGGCTGTGGGCTGGGAAGTCTTTCAGGATAGGCGCCGCTGAAAGAGGTCGCGGAGGACTTTTCTGACGTTTGATCTGCACTACCTGGTGGTTTCATTGGAGGGGTCTTTGTTGGCGTGAACATTATGACGGAGAGAAAAAAGTCTTTGGTTAGCACGTTACTGCATTGTTGTAGGCACTACTACGTCGAGCACTGAGCTGTCGTGCATGTGTCAATGTCGGTTGGCAAGGTAGGAAGGGAGGAGGGAGGAGGAGAGACTACCGTACGAATATGGTAGGAGGTTCCTCACGCCTTGGCAACGGTGGAGGCGGAAATACCTTCGGGGCGGGTGGAGAGACCTTTGGAGAAAGTAGGTATGGTCCGACCTCTTCTGAACCGAAAGAGTTCGTCCGCCGCCTTGGGAGTGGTGGTGGTTTGTTCGGGTGGGTGTCGCGGTTGTCCGAGGAAGTCATGGGGGAAGCGAAAAGGGGAATGGTGAAAGCAAAGTGACACTTGTGTGGAGCAGAAAGTTGAAAAGTCAAGAGTTGCAACACAAGGTTCATGACACTCGATCCTCCCACCGTGACTTTCTGCACGTGTGTGAAGTGTGTTTATGTTTTCACTCGCCACTTTCTTTTTTTTTTTTTGCCGCCAACTACGTCTTGTTCTCTTCATAACTTCGTAACAGGATCAGCCATGGAGGTTCACAGATGTCGATTCGTGGAATACACTCCGTCTGCCATCAACGCTCTGGCCTTTGCACCTACCACAACAAGGCCGGTTTTGGCTTGTGGAAGAGCCAACGGTGATATCGAAATCTGGAATCCAAGGAACGAGTGGACCTTGGAGAAGGTAACATGTGCACCCTATTGACCTCCTCTGGCATCTACTTGGAGTTCACAACGTACTAGCGCAGTAGTGTACGATCTTTTGAAACTTCTCTATCATATCGTCGCATTGGACTTATCGTTGTTGATCGTCTACTTCTTTCACAAATCAGGTCATTCCAGGAGGCAAGAACACATCCGTCGAGGCCCTTGCTTGGGCTCATCAAACGACTCTAACAGAAGACGAGGATTTCTGGGACTCTGAAAAAGAGAAGCAGGCTGCTATCAAGAAACTTGTGAAGACGCCTCCTAGACTGTTTTCTGCGGGACTGAATGCAGTAGTGACCGAGTGGGATCTGAGGACATTAAAGCCAAAGGTTGGTAACGACTCTTGGTGCAACATGATCACGATACCTGAGAACCATGTCGTTTAACTGAAGCCACGATGAACCATCCTTTAGCGTTCTGTTGATTCCCATGGAGGCGCTGTCTGGTGCATGGCCGCCAATCACGCCAACACAGTATTGGCTGTCGGATGTGAGGATGGTTGCGTGAGGTTATTCGACATTGCAGACGGCGAAATGGCATTCATCAGATCCTTTGACATGCAAAAGAGTATGTCAGCACACCTACAACCGATGCCGTATCTATCCCACCAAATCCTCGCACGTTGATGTGAGTCCGAGACCCGCTTTCTAATCGATCGACTCTCTCCGCTTCACCCAAATGTGAATAGCGAGAATCTTGTCCTTGGCTTGGTCCCAAGATGACAAAATCATGGTTACAGGATCCGCCAAAAGCAGCATATACAAATGGGACGTCGAACTCGGTCGCGTTGTATCACGTATGACTGTGGACCGTGTGTCGGGAGAGGACACATTGGTATGGGCCGTCAAGATTTTGGTCAACGGTATTGTTGTCAGCGGCGATTCATTAGGACATGTCAAGTTTTGGGATGGACAAACCACAACCATGACACAATCTTTCAACGCCCATGGTGCTGATGTCCTTTGCTTGGCTGTTGGAAGTGTAAGCGGACATGCAGACCATTGAACAGAACGCAATCATGTTTGGAGTCTTTACAACAACCCATCTGATGGTCCTCCTATATACGAATTCAATTTCTCTATAGGATGGCAATACTGTATTCTCTTCAGGAGTCGATCGTAAATGCAACCAATATCGGTTTGTCGATCAACCAGCTCCGAGAAAGACAGGAAAGAACGGAAAGAACGGAAAGGACGGATCAGTTAACAGCAAAATAGAAACAATCGCAAAGTGGGTCCTAGCTGGATCAAGGCGCTTCCACTCACACGACGTTCGTGCATTGGCCCTGGATGACAGCAGGAATGTGGATGCGTTGGTCTCTGGAGGAGTTGATGTATCAATGGTCGTGTGTCCCGCTGCTCAATTTCCCGACATCAACCAGCGACGCCTCCCCTATGTCCCTCAAAGACCCGTCGTCTCTATCAGCAAATCGAAACGACTAATGCTATGCCGGCAGACAAACGGCATCAAGGTCTGGCGCCTTGGAAAGTGTAAGCGGCCTCGAACACAATCATGGAGCTTTTGCTCCTGATGCACCATACGCCTTAACTCCTTGCTGATCTTATGTGTACATGGTCTTCTAGCTGCCTCACCTGTTCAGCCATTCTCAGAGATCGAGATCGGTGCACATATGGATTTGATTGAACCTCAGCAAGCTATCCTCGAGATGAGCTTTAAGGACGACCGCAACCTGACTGCTAGTGCGTTGTCAGAAGATGGCCACTGGATTGCTGTCGCAGATATTGAGGAGGTGAAACTGTTCCGGGTTGACGAGAACGTAAGTTTGCAACCCTTGTATAATCCTATTGTCGATCGCTTGATGACATTTTCAGTTTTGTTAATTATCAATTGTTGCCGTCGGGATGCTGGATACTAGCCTTCTAAACCTGGTCAGCTACTGGTCAAGAAGCAAAAGTCATTCCCCGGAGTTCGAGGAACAGGGGCTCACTTTCTTACATTCACCCCTGACAGTACCCGCCTTGTTGTTGCGTCCACGGATTCACATGTGGTGATCCTGGATGTTACGCAGTACGAATCTGGAAAGTTTGACGTTTTGCGCAGGTTTGGCCAGCATCGTGGAGCAGGCGGAAAGAACGCCAAATCTATGGATGTTGATGATGATGAAGAAGAGGTTGTCGGAGGCGAAAGTGAAGTAGAAACCATTGCGTTCATGGCCGTCTCTGCAGATGGACTATGGTTGGCTACAGGTGACCTCAAAAACAGGATCTTTGTCTTCAACTTGGACACACTTCAGGTAAGTGATATCTGTTCATGTTTTCTTGTGATCGCTATCTTGAAGTTTGACTCGTGTGGTTCTAAATCAATTGCCCTATTCTGTCACAAATAGCACCATGCTACGCTTCCAGCCTTCGATGCACCATTGACGGCCCTTCATTTCCATCCATACTCGCCCACATTGGCCATCCCGACGGCTAGCAATGTCTTTTATCTCTTCAATGTCGAGACACGCCGTCTGACAGATTGGTCGCGTGAATATTCGTCAGAAAAACATTTTCCTACAAAGTTCCTTGGCCTAAAGGACAAGATTCAAGGCGTTGCGTTTAACCCAGCACGCAAGAATACATTACTTGTGTGGGGCGCTACTTATATCTGCCACGTGGATCTGGATCAAGGCGTAGGCGACCGCAACGCCATTCTGAACGTGAACAAGAGGAAACGGGTTGATCGCGCCAAGGATGAGATCCTCAAACAGCAACACGAACGCAGGATGAAGCGTTACGCAGCCCTGGGCATTGACCCCATGCCAGAGCTAGAGTCTGGCAAGGCGGTAGTGGTATTAAAGGGCAAGAATGGACACAAGGTGCTAACAGCAGCAACCAACCACACAGAGGAGGCAGAAGAGAAGGAGGAGTTCAACTTTCAATTGCTTCACAAGTTCCAGCCTTTGATGTTCGTGGAGTTTGTGGGCGAGAACTCTTTGGTCGCAGTCGAACTTCCATTCATCAAGATCCTGTCGAGCCTGCCACCAAGTTACTACCGCGCCAGCTACGGAACGTAGTGCAGCAACACTGCGCGACATGTTTTCCGTTTGTATCAAGAGCTAGTCCCTTTATTTGTCTTTGTTATTCCACCCCCTCTGCTCGTTTAGAAAATCATGTTACAGCATTGAATGAAGAGAATGATGATGATGTATTTTTGATTAACAAATAGATAGCTAAGTAAAAAGTATCTCGACAGATGTCGTTTATGCCAGGAGAGCAACCAAAGATCCGGCGACCAAGGCAAAGGTGGCCATTGCTTGAGGAAGAACATGGCCAGCACCGCTGCCCTTGCCGCCCTTGCCATCGTCCTTGCCGGGGACATTGCCGCCGCCACCGCCGCCAACTGGAGGCTTGTTGCCAGTGGATGGGGGACCAAC
>Ga0247824_10001210_pt1 | contig 13922 bp, 9 predicted proteins | sample 13C_PalmiticAcid_FD_194412 | JGI IMG/M metagenome (GOLD analysis project Ga0247824, IMG submission 194412) | Soil microbial communities from agricultural site in Penn Yan, New York, United States - 13C_PalmiticAcid_Day48 | ecosystem: Environmental > Terrestrial > Soil > Agricultural land... | reverse complement strand
GAAATCCATTTAAAATTTGGTACAGTGGAACAAGAATGATGGATACAACCACTGACACCATTGATAATGCTCCAGGGCTGGTACCCCCAGATACGCTGAAACACACCTGTTGTGTTTAGGGCCTAGGAAGCATTGGGGAACATCTCTCTGAGAGTCTGGGGTCCGGAGAAAATCCCCATAGGGATGAGGGACAGTTTTTTTTTTTTTGCGAGGATGGGGACTTAAAATTTTTGTACTCTTGTTTTTGAGATTACATGGATTTCCTTCAGGAATGTATAGAATGTATACGATGTCGTACAAATCAATTTCACGACCTGTCGTGTACATTCTTCCGTCCGTCACGACCAATGCTGCCGTCACTGACGGCGGACCTAGTGAGCCCAATTGAACACGGGCAAAGTTGCCTTTACCAGCCATTGAGCAGATAGACCCACGAAAGAACGTTCAACAAAAAGCACCTACGACACCTCACGCACGAACTGCCGTTGGGAATTTATTATCAAACGCACCGTCGACCGTGAATACTCGATCTATTGCTTCAATGGCTCTGGTTGTTCTGCTGATAGATCAGGAATCGAAGGGGGGATCCTCGGCCGATGCATCTGATGGGACCTTGAGCTTGGACACCACCGATTCCATGATGATCATTTCTTGCTTGCTTCTCGGATAAGGTGCTCTGGCTCCCCAATGGCCCCACGTTGTTTCAACAGCTGCTTGTTGGGTGCCGTCAATCCACGTACATCTTGGATCGATGTACCCGTCACGGTAAGAGCACCTTTCGAGGCACTCCATTGCAACTGCACACGACATTGGTCCTCCTCTTCAATGACTTGCCACTTGATTACTGATCCATCATAACAACCTGTGATCAGATAGTTGGCATCGGATGATGCAGACCAGGCAACACACAAGACGGAATCCGGAAAGTTTTCAACTATTGAGCGACACTCTCCTGATGAGACGTCCCATAACCGAACTGTCTTGTCCACACTAGCAGAGGCGAGTAATTGACCGTCGGCTGAATAACTGACTCCTCGGACTTCATTGGTATGGCCAATCAAGATCAAACGACATTCTCCTGTCTGGATATCCCATGATCGAATGGTCATGTCGCTACCCGTTGAAGCAAGTTGGTCTCCTTGAGGCGAGTACACGACCTCAATAACCCACTTGGTATGACCCTTCAAGACCTTGCAACACGCCCCAGTGTCCACGTCCCAAAGCCATATTGTACCGTCCTGACCTCCAGTGGCAATCTGGCTGCCATGGGGTGCGAACGCAACGCCGAAGGCACCATTCATATGACCATCTAGAATCATGAGACAATCTCCAGTCGACACATTCCAAAGTCGAGCCGTCTCGTCATAGCTGGTAGAAGCAACCATTATGCCATCAGGCGAGAATGCAACGGTGTTGACCCAGTCGGTGTGGCCGGTTAAAACATGTTGGCACTCTCCTGACACTGTTGTCCATAGTCGCACCGTATTATCAGCACCGCCAGAAGCAATCCAGCCTCCTTGAGGTGAATACGCAACACCAGAAATGGTGCTAGTATGACCACGCAGTGTCCGACGACAAACTCCTGTTTTCATGTCCCAGAGGCGTATCGTATTGTCCCTGCCACCAGAAGCGATCTGATCTCCTTCCGGCGAACACTTGATGCACTCGACACCTGCACTATGACCACTTGAAACAAGTCGAGATGTAACGGTGGAAACATCCCATAGCCGCAGTGTCTTGTCATAGCCTCCAGATGCGAGCTGGTCCCCTTTTGGTGAATAGACAATAATAGCCACGGAACAGTTATGACCAGCCAAAGTACGGCGGCATGATCCTGTCTCCACATCCCAGATCCGCACCGTTTCATCCACACCTCCAGAAGCAATCTGATCACCATTCAGAGAATACGCCACACTGTTGAGGGGCCCCGTATGTCCAGTTAAGATGTGCCGGCAGGATCCTGATTCCACATCCCATAATCGAACAGTCGTGTCATTGCTGCCGGATGCGATTTGATCTCCTTGAGGCGAATATGCAAGGCCCCAAATCCTGTCACGGTGACCGAAGAGAATACGACTGCACATCCCTGTCTCTACGCTCCATAGTCGTATAGTGCAGTCTACACTGCCAGAGGTGACCTGAGTCCCGCTCGGTGAATACGCGACGCTCAGGACATCACTGGTATGCCCACGTAATATCATGCGGCAATCTCCAGTGGCCGCATCCCATAGTCGTGCCGTCCTGTCGTCGCAGCAAGAAGCGACCAGATCTCCTTGCGGTGAGTACGCGACTCCGTTGACCTCTGCTGGGTGTTCCAAGACATGAAGCTGTGAACCTGCCTCTACGTCCCATAGACGTAGCGTACGGTCTTGACTGGCAGATGCGATCCGATCTCCATTCGGTGAAAACATAACACACGAAGCTTCAGCTCCATGACCAATCAGTTCCCAGACTTTTTCCCAGCTCGATGTCGAGTATATGTTGATGCCGCCGATATTGTAGAAACCGACTGCGAATAGTTCCCCATCCGGTGAATACGCACACGAGCGTACACAGATGCCTTCGGTAAGGTATGATATTTCGCCAAACTGAACTCCTGTCATCTCTGCTCCACTCAGGTCCGCCTGCCGCAACCAAACACCGTGAAGGTTGACTTTTCTCAGATCGGCCCCCTGTAACTGCGCTGAATCGAACATTCCATGACTAAGATCGGCTCCCGGGATCTGAATGCCTCGCAGATCGGCACGAACAAACCGCACGCCGGCTCTGACAAGGATGGTGATGGCATTAGCTGCTGCTTGTCGCCATCTTTTGTCTGTCTTCGAGTACTCAATGTAGGCGAGTAATTGGTCCTTGAATGCTGGTTCTTTCTGAACTCGTTCTCCCAAGAGTTGCACGAGGGAATGGTTGTTCACGAAATTTTTCCAGACTAAAGGTGAATTGAATTCAGGTTCTTGCCCAGGTGTGGTTACTCGTTCGTCTTGACAGCTCGTGAGCTCAAGGTTCGAGATAGATATCATTCTTGTTTCCTGATGACTGTGAGATGTGATTGGTACGATGGAGACGAGTCAGAACATGACCGCTCAACATGCAAGTGGTTTTGACTGTGGTGTGGAGTGCATGGTCATACACTTTTGAGAGACAAATTGCCGATTGTGTGAGCCCGCTTGTCTCCTGACAACAATCTTTACTGCCAAGCGAGAGGTATTAGCCCACTGCACTCGAATAGACAATCACCTGAGCTGTTTCCATGATCAAATTGAACCTCTCATACCTTCAGTGATAGGTATGTATCCAGAGGGTGTATCCTGTTTTCGTCTGTGCTTTGATCACTAAGTAATGGTGGAGGACTCTTGTGAGTTAATGCATTCAATGAATGTGAAGAATCCTTTCTGATATTTGTTGAGCCATTGGTGATTTACATTCATGTCTACTCGTTCGTTGTTTTCTCGGATGGGTTGGCATAGAACGGCTGTGAGGTGAAGTGTCATTTACCAGACTAAAATATCCAGATGAGAAGCGCTGGCTGTTGAACAGTAGAGAGTGCGAGGAGTGTGATGGTGTTTGAAGGGGTGGTCGAATTGTGTGTGCTTGGTGGTAAAGGAAGTGAGAAAAGGAAAGAAAAACGGACAGGTTCCTTCGCCGCAGTAAGTGGGGTATGACTGCTTTGTGTACCGGCGCAGTGAATGAGGCGGTGCTTGAGTGTTCGCCCAGCTCGAATGCTTGCTGGCACTTTCCATCTCGGGTACAAACTCAAAGGTCTGACGACAATGTCGCCATCCTTGAAGACTTGTAAGCAGCAATACACTCTTGAGCATTATCAAGCTTCCTGATACTCAGTGTACGACTTCAATCGAGGGCATTGTTCATCAAGATTCCTGAATTCCAGCCCGATAACAATGGCTGGACAAGTTGTGCCAACAAGACTTCTCCGACATCTCGATCCTCGTTCCGTCATCCATATTCTGAAATTGCCTCCGGGTTCAAGCCAATGTTTATTGTTTGCCGGGGATCTACAGTCTGAATAGAATGACATCCTCTTTTGCGGGTGGCGTTCGCCGTTGCAACTCAAGTCCCTCCAGTTATTAATCGCAGTACGTTACGCGATAGCTGCGATTGATATGTGTTGCCATTGCCGCCACCTCTGCTGTTATCGCTGCTCGAAGATTTCACTGTTTAAAGGCTGTTCATTGTCGCTCATCCTTGGTGTCTCACATCGCTAGGATACTCCACAGCTTGTCGATGGGCAATTCCAAGGATACCGCCGCATTCCATCCAGCTGCGTTTTCTGTGGGGTCAGCGCGACAGCGTGGTCTGGAGTGATTTGCTCGACCGTAACGAAATCTCTGAGCTACAGACCGTGAACTGCTTATGGCTGGCAGTCATGGTTACCGCGATGCTCGAAGGCAGTGATCCTGTGGTTGGTCATCTCCCCTTAGCTGCTTGCACGATTCCTTGGGCTGTTTTCCCGAGATTCCTTGTGCTGGTCAACCTTCAAGGAGCCTTACTGCGCGGCTGTTGCTCAAGTGTTGTGAAGGTCCTGAGGCTGTCTGATTGCGCCATCGTTTCCTTGGTAAGACGAGAGGGAGCGATGGAGCAGAGAAGGGCAGGAGAAGGGCTCCCAGAAAGAGAAAAGCATCATGGCTTCCTGGCAAAATGACTGCTCCTTTTTCATTTTTGCTCAGGACCCAAGGAGAGAGAGCCCAATTGACAAAACCCAGCCCGCAAAGTACACATTGCAGGAGGGCAGGATATCTACCTCCAGGCCAGCAATTAAACCACTTGGATAGAGCCAAGAAAGAACAAACACCATTATCAACAACGCCAGGGTCATGTACGATGATTATCTAAGTCTTACATCTCACTCAAGAACTGCTGTTGGAATCTATTCCCAATGTTCTGACAGTTATTTGCGTCTGACCTACTGCTCCAGGGGCTCTGGTTGTTCCACCGGGGGATCAGGAACCAAGGGAGGATCCACTGCCGATGTATCTGACGTGTCCTCGAGCTTGGACGCAACTGTTTTCGTGGCAATAAAATTCTCGCTTGCTTCTCGGAAAGGATGCTCTGGCTCCCCAGTGGCCCCACGTTGTTTCAACAGGTGCTTGTTGGGTGCCGTCAATCCGCGTACACCTTGGATCGATGTACCTGTCACGGTAAGAGCACCTTTCGAGGCACTCCATTGCAACTGCGCACGACATTGATCTTCCTCCTCAATGACTTGCCACTTGAGTACTGATCCATCATAACAACCTGCGATCAGATAGTTGACATCGGATGATGCAGACCAGGCAATACACCAGACGGAATCCGGAAAGTTTTCAACTACTGCCCGACACTCTCCTGATGAGACGTCCCATAACCGAACTGTCTTGTCCAGACTAGCAGAGGCGAGTAATTGACCGTTGGCGGAATACCTGACTCCTCGGATTTCACCAGAATGGCCAATCAAGATCAAACGACATTCTCCTGTCTGGACATCCCATGATCGAATGGTCATGTCGCTACCCGTTGAAGCAAGTTGGTCTCCTTGAGGCGAGTACACAACCTCAATAACCCACTTGGTGTGACCTTCCAAAACCTCGCAGCACTCTCCGGTGTCCACGTCCCAAAGCCGTAGTGTGCCATCCTGACTTCCAGTAGCGACCTGACCGCCATGAGGTGCATACACAACGCTGAAGACGCCATTCATATGACCATCTAGAATCATGAGACAATCTCCAGTCGACACATTCCAAAGTCGCCCTGTCGTGTCGTTACTTGCAGAAGCAACCATTACGCCATCAGGCGAGAATACGACGCTGTTGACCCAGTCGGTGTGGCCGGTTAAAACATACTGGCATTCCCCTGAGTCTGTTGTCCATAGTCGCACCGAGTTGTCACCACCAGAAGCAATCCAATCCGCTTGAGGTGAATACGCGACACCGGAAACGGCACCCGTATGACCACGCAGTGTCAGGAGAAATGCTCCTGTTTCTACATCCCATATGTGTATCATACCGTCCCTGCCACCAGAAGCGATCTGATCTCCTTTCGGCGAACATTGGACGACCATAACTGAGGAATCATGGCCATTGGAGATAAGACGAGACAAGTTGGTCGAGGGATCCCATAGCCGCAGTGTCTTATCAGGGCTTCCAGAGGCGACTTGACCTCCTTTTGGTGAATAGGCGATGATCACAATAGCCTCGACATGACCAGCCAAAGTATGGTAGCATGATCCTGTCTCCACGTCCCAGATCCGCAATGTTCCATCCACACCTCCAGACGCAATCTGATCGCCATTCGGAGAATACGCCACACTATTGAGGACGTCGGTATGTCCAGTCAAACAATGGCTGCAGGTTCCTGATTCCACATCCCATAATCGAACAGTCATGTCACTGCTGCCGGATGCGATTTGATCCCCACGAGGCGAATATGCGAGACCCCAAACCCTGTCTCTGTGACCGAAAAGAATACGACTGCACATCCCTGTCTCCATTCTCCACAGTCGTATAGTGCAGTCTATACTACTGGAAGCGACCTGGGTGCCTGACGGTGAATACGCGACGCTCAAGACTTCTTCGGTATGGCCGCGGAGTACATTGCGGCAATATCCAGTGACCGCATTCCATATTCGTACCGTCATGTCGTCGCAGCAAGAGGCGACCAGATCTCCTTGCGGTGAGTACGCGACTCCATTGACCTCTGATGGGTGTTCCAAGACCCATAGTTGCAAGCCTGTCTCTATATCCCATAGACGTAGCGTACAGTCCTGACTGGCAGATGCGATTCGATCTCCATTCGGCGAAAACATGACACACGAAGCTTCATCAATATGACCAATCAGTTCCTGAACTCTTCCCCAGTCCGATGTCGAGTATATGCTGATACCGCCATTGTAGAAACCGACTGCGAATAGTTCCCCATCCGGTGAGTACGCACACGAGCGTACACAGATGCCCTCGGTAAGGTATGATACTTCGCCAAACTGAACTCCTGTCATCTTTGCTCCACTCAGGTCCGCCTGCCGCAACCAAATACCGCAAAGGTTGACTTTTCTCAGATCGGCCCCCTGTAACTGCGCTGAATCAAACATTCCATGACTAAGATCGGCCCCTGGGATCTGAATGCCTCGCAGATCGGCACGAATAAAGTCCACGCCGGCTCTGACTAGGATAGTGATGGCATTAGCTGCTGCTTGTCGCCATTTTTTGACTGTCTTCGAGTACTCAATGTAGGCGAGCAGTTGATCCCTGAATGCTGGCTCCTTTTGAGCTCGTTCTGCCAGGAATTGCAAGAGTGAATGGTTGTTCACTAAATTTTTCCGAAACAAAGGAGAATTGAATTCCGGTACTTGTTCATAGTACGCTACTTGTTCAAGTGCAGTGGCTCGTTCCTTTGGGCCGCTCGTAAGCTCAAGGCTCGAGATAGACATCGTTCTTGTTTCCTGATGATTGTGAAATGTGATTTGTACGTACGATGGAGACGAGTCAGAACAAGATCGCTCAACATGCAAAGTGGTTTTTTGACTGTGGTGTGTGGAGTGCATGGTCATACTTTGTTGAGGGGGCAAATACCGATTGTGTGAGCCTGCTTTTCTCCTGACAACAATCTATTGGCAAGTGAGAGAGGCATTAGCCCACCACGCCCGAATAGACAATACCCGAGCTGTTTCCATGATCAAATCGAGCCTCTCATACCTTCAGTAAAAGGTATGTACCCAGGGGTGTATCCTGTTTTCGTCCGTCCTTTGACCACTCTCCCTAATGTTGAGAAGGAATGGTGAAGGACCTTTGTATGAATGAGTGAGTGCATCCAATGAAGGACCTCATGTGTAGGTTGAGCCATCCATCAGTAGCTTTACATCCAGTTCCTCGCTAGGTCGATTCTTAAATGGGTTGGCATAGAACGATTGTAGAATGCAGCGTCATTTAACGAACCACGATATACTGATGGGTTGCCTCGACTGTTAAGCGGTAGAGAGTTTGGAGGGCAAGAGTGTCTGAGTGTGAGTGAAGTATGTATCAAATGGCGTGTGCTAGAGTTGCTTGGATGAGAGTGAAGGAAAGAGACAGAATAAAAAAGAAAGGCGAAGGTCAAGATCATCCCTCCCCAGTCAGGGGGGAATGACCCCGTGTAAAAACAAGCATGCCGTTCATTTGTGTTGTCAACTCAGCTTGAGAGCCTGAAGGCGGCGAGCGTTTCAAGTCACAATGGTCTGGCCCCTCCGAAATACCCCATGGTATATCGTACTTTTTTGCATACAACGTGTCGTTCGAAGGGACACCCTTATACCAGCCGTCGTACAACACATCTGTGTAGGGCCTTCGACACTTCACATGCGCCAGATCACTCGGCAAGGCAGCATGTCAAGATGGCTAATAAATCAATGGACAACACTGAGCACATGAAAAGAAGAATGGTGATGAAATGCCATGGATCAGTTTTATGGGTTCTCTTTTCTAAGACCTGGGTCTGGCTGTTCTGGTTGCTCTACGGGAGAGTCATCTATCGTTCCTTCTGACGTCTCCTTAGGCTCACTTGTCTCGCGCAACAGGTGTTCTGGCTCACCAATGGTACCACGTTGCTTCAACAGCTCCTCGTTATGCGTGGTCAATCCGCGCACACCTTGGATCGATGCACCTGTTACAGTGAGTGCGCCATTGGCAGCACTCCATTGTAGCTGTACGCGGCACGTATCATCCTCTTCAATGACCTGCCACTTGAGTATCGATCCGCCTTCACAACCAGTAACGAAAGAAGTGGCATCCAATGGTCCGCACCATGTAACACACCATACTGGGACCGGAAGGTGTTCAACCAATGCTCGACACTCTCCTGATGAAACATCCCACAACCGTACGGTCTTGTCCGAACTGGCAGAGGCGAGCAGTTTGCCGTTGGATGAGTACGCGATCCCCCAGATTTGATCGGTATGACCAGCCAAGGTGGAATGGCATTCTCCTGTTTGGACATCCCAAAACCGTATAGTTGTGTCATTACTTGCAGAAGCAAGTTGGTCTCCTTGAGGCGAATATACGGCTCGCGTAACCCAGTTGGTATGGCCTTTCAGTACCTTGCAACACACTCCTGTGCCAATGTCCCAAAGTCGTGCTGTGTGGTCCTTGCTTCCAGTAGCGACCTGCTCCCCATTAGGCGCATACACGACGCTCATGACACCATTTGAATGACCATTTAGAATCCTGCGGCATTCTCCACTCACCACATCCCAGATTCGCGCTGTTTTGTCGTCGCTGGCAGAGACAACGTCATCCCCATCAGGCGAGAATGTGACGCTGTGAACCCAGTTTGTGTGGCCGCTTAAAACGAGCTGACATTCTCCCGACTCTATTTTCCAGAGTCGTACCGTATTGTCCCCACCGTCCCCACCACCTCCTCCGGATGCGATCCAATCTCCTTGAAGCGAATACGCAATGCCAAAAACGGAGCTAGAATGACCGCTTAGTGTTCGATGACAAGATCCTGTCTCCATGTCCCAAAGGCGTATCGTTTTGTCCCTACTGCCAGAAGCGATCAGATCTCCTTTAGGCGAACAGCTGATGGCTATAACACAGGATTCATGGCCACTTGACACAAGACGAGATGAACCGGTGGAGGCATCCCATAACCGCAGAGTCTTGTCAAGACTTCCAGACACAATTTGGTCACCGTTCGGCGAATAGGCGACAATGTTGATGGCGTTGCTATGGCCAGCCAAGGTATGGCGACATAATCCTGTATCCACATCCCAGATCCGTACTGATCCATCTATACCCCCAGAGGCGACCTGACTGCCGTTCGGTGAATATGTAACGCAATTGAGGTGGCCGGTATGCCCGGCTAGGATGCGGTAGCAGGCTCCTGATTCCACGTCCCATAATCGAACAGTCGTGTCATTGCTGCCAGAGGTGATGTGATCTCCTCGAGGCGAATACGCCAGTCCCCATATCCTGTCACTGTGACCAGACAGAATATGACTGCATATTCCTGTCTCCACGCTCCATAGACGTATAGTGCAATCTATACTGCTAGAGGCGACTTGAGTTCCTGTCGGTGAAAAGGCCACGCTTAGGACTTCATCAGAATGGCCACGTAATATCATGCGGGGATCTCCGGTGGTCGCGTCCCATAGTCGTACTGTCAGGTCGTCGCTGCTTGAAACCACTAGATCTCCTTGCGGTGAATACGCGAGGCCGTTGGCCTCTAAATCGTGATACAGGACGTGTACCTGAGATCCTGTATCCATATCCCAAAGTCGAACCGTACTGTCTTGGCTGGCAGACGCGATCCGATCACCTTTAGGCGAAACTTCAACGCACGATACTTCCATACTATGACCGACCAAGCTCCTAACTCTCTGCCAGTTTGATGTCGAGTATACGATGATGCCGCCATCGAAGAGTCCAACCACAAGTGATTTTCCGTCTGGTGAGTATGCACACGAGCGCACCTCATTGTCCTCCGTGATGTATGATAGTTCGCCAAACTGCGCTCCCGTCATCCGTGCTCCACCGAGATCAGTCTGCCGCAACCAAACACCTCGAAGATTGACTCTCTCCAAACTTGCACTCTGTAATTGTGCTGAATCGAACATTCCATAACTGAGGTCGGCTCCTGGGATCTGAATGCCTCGCAAGTCGGTACCAATGAACTGTACGCCTGCTCTGACGAGGATGGTGATGGCATTAGCTGCTGCTTGGCGCCATTTTTTGTCCTTCTTCGAGTACTCGATGTAGGCGAGCAATTGGTCCCTGAATGCTGGTTCTTGCTGAACTCGTTCTCCCAGGAACTGCAATAGAGAATGATTGTTCACAAAATTTCTCCAGACCAAAGAAGAATTGAATTCTGGTCCTTGCTCAAGTGTAGCCTTTAGCTCCTCCGAGTCACTCGTAATCGCAAGGTCCGAGATAGACATAACTCTTGTTTCCTGCTGGCTATGAGAGATAACTCGTATGATGGAGACGAGTCAGAACAACATTGCCCAACGTGCAAGTGGTGTGCCGACTGCGGTGCATGGAGTGCATTGAACATACTTGGTTGGTGGCAAATTTGTGAGCCTGCTTGTCTCCTGACAACAATCTCTATTGACGAATGAGAGGCATCAGCCCTCTGCAATCGAATAGCATAGACACTTGTGATGTTCCATGATCAAAGGGAACCTCTCATACCTCTAGTGTCAGGAAAGTATCTTGAGGCAGGCCCAGTTTTTGTCTGCCCCCTTACCAGTACGCCTAACGCATAAAAAAGAATGGCGGAGGAGGCACCTTGTGTATGAGTGAATGCCTCTCACAAGAGTAATCAACACAGCGTCGACTAAGCTCTCAGGCGTTTGTTTGACCACCCTGGTCCATATCCATGTCCACGTTCATTGTGCTCTTAGATGGTTGGCAAGAGTAACTGTAGAATCATTATCCGTTACCAGGCGATAATATGCTGATGGAAAGCACCGGCTATTGAACAATAGAGAGTGGGGAGGATGTATTCGAGTGTGTGTGTAAAAGTGGATGATCAAAGTTGCCTGAACGAGCAAAGGGAACAGGGAAAGAAGGAAGAGGGAAAGAACGGATGTTGGGATTCCTTCCGCAGTCAGTTGTTGAGAATGGAGAATGACCCCCTGACTTGTGTAACAAACTGCCTTTGGATTTCACGGCCGCATGAGCCAGGCTTGAAAGCTTGTCAAACAATCCTTCATCAAGGAAGGATCGGACACCAAGGCCAGGCCCCCATAATCCTACCCCCACCCACGTCAACGCACATGGAGCATTCAACCCACCAATTTCTCTTGTTTCTTGTGGGTAGTGCCACACGCCCTCAGAGTGCAACTGCCAACAAGCCATTTCCGACATCTCCCAACCCTCACTGTGTGTTTATTGCTTGTTCCGTTCCACTTACAGCTGTTCCTGCCGTATTCTTCTGGATCTCGGTCCGTATGAATGCAGCATTTCATTCTGCCAACGTTATTCGTCGTTGGAATCCAAACCAAACGGCCTTGTATTCCTGTACGCGACAGCCGTAGCTGTTATGCATTCCCAGCATGGTTCCTACAAAATCCAGGCCAGACTCTCCGTCGCCTTCCTTGTCAGTTGGATTGTGGGTCGAGACAAAAACTTGGCCTCCATGTTTTCATCGACCATAAACGACCCCACGGCTACAGACCATGAGCCACTGATGACCCACAACCACGTCCACCCGGGACTTGAAGGCGGTGATCCTGTGGTTCGTCATCCCCTCATTGCGCTACTGATTGTTTTCCTGAGATCCCCTCACCGGTCGAGCCTAAAAGGACTTTGCTGTACCGCAGTTGATCGAGAGTTGTGTGGGCGTCGTCCTGGGGCTGCCTCATTGCGCCATCGCTTCCTTGGAGAGTGATGGAGCAGAGAAAGGGTACGCGGAAAAAAAAGCTCACTGGATGCGCCACCCCCAAATTTTGCTCCAGGAGTCCCGCAACGCTTTCCATCGCATGGGCGACCCGTAACAGTGTTCAGCTACCATGACCATGTTGCATTTCGCCTATGAAAGTCCTCGTCCGCACCCTACCATATTCATATCAATGGTCAACGACCAAAAAAAGGTATCCTATTCTCAGTCTGTTGTTAGCCGCTCTAATTGCTCAGGCTGTCCCACAGTGTGCTTGGGCGAGGAGCAAGGTGACAACTCCATTGTTGTTCCTTCCGATATCTTTGAACCTGGACACCACTTAGGCTGTAGTGACTAACTGCTTGTTTGGCTCACACAGCAGGCTCTCGGGCTCCCCGACAGCACCACGTTGCTTCAACAGTTGCTTATCTTGGGCAGACAATCCACGCGTTCCTTGGATCGATGCACCTTTTACGGTAAGGGCACCTTTTGAGGCACTCCATTGCAATTGCAAATGGCACTTGTCCTCCTCTTCAATGACCTTCCACTTGAGCACTGATCCATCATCACAACCAGTAAACAAGTAGTTGACATCGGAGGATGCGCACCAGGCAACGCAATAGACAAAGTCCGGAAAGTGGTCAACCACTGCTCGGCACTCTCCAGATGAGACGTCCCACAATCGTACGGTCTTGTCCAGACTGGCAGAGGCAAGCAGCTTCCCGTTGGCTGAATATGAGATTCCCCAGACTCCATCGGTATGACCAGTCAAGGTCAGACGGCATTCTCCTGATTCCATGTCCCATAACCGAATGGTCATATCATCACCGGAGGAAGCAATTTGGTCTCCTTGAGGCGAAGATACGACTTCTCTAACCCAGCTGGTATGGCCACTCAGCACCCTGTAACACTCTTCAGTGTCAAGATTCCAAAGTCGTATTGTCTGGTCCCTACTCCCAGTGGCAAGCGTATTGCCGTCAGAGAGGTATATGACACTCGAGACGCCACCTGAATGAGCATTCAGAACCATGCGGCAGTATCCATTCACCACATCCCAGAGTCGCACTGTGGTGTCCTCACTTGCTGAGGCAATCACATCTCCTTCAGGCGAGAACGCGACGCTGTTGACCCAGTCCGTGTGGCCTGTTAAAACATGCTGGCATCTCCCTGACTCTGTCTTCCATAACCGCACAGAATTGTTGCCACAGCCAGAAGCAATCCAGTCCCCTTGAGGTGAATAAACCACACCAGAAACAGTGTAAGTATGGCCACTCAGAGTCAGGCGGCAAGCTCCTGTTTCCATATCCCAGAGGCGTATCATTTTGTCCCTGCCACCAGAAGCGATCTGATCTCCTTTCGGCGAACAACGGATCGCCATAACAGACGAGTCATGGCAACCTGAGACAAGTCGAGATGAACAGGTCGAAACATCCCATAACCGCAGAGTCTTGTCAAAACTTCCAGAGGCGACCTGGTCACCTTTTGGTGAATAGGCGACAATAGCTATGGAGCCGCTATGGCCAGTCAAAGTATGACAGCATAATCCCGTCTCCACATCCCAGAGCATAATTGTTCCTTCA
>Ga0247824_10001208_pt1 | contig 13926 bp, 6 predicted proteins | sample 13C_PalmiticAcid_FD_194412 | JGI IMG/M metagenome (GOLD analysis project Ga0247824, IMG submission 194412) | Soil microbial communities from agricultural site in Penn Yan, New York, United States - 13C_PalmiticAcid_Day48 | ecosystem: Environmental > Terrestrial > Soil > Agricultural land... | reverse complement strand
CTCATTCTCCACGCACTCCCTCCTCTCGACCGCCTGCAACTCTGCTAGGTCTGGTCCCCCCCCTTCGCACTTGCCCGTCTACCTCTGATACCCCTCTTCTCTCCATTTCTCCATCCATCGGCCGATAAGAGTTCCGCTCTTCGTGATCGAACATCATGGCTTCCAATGCCAGTACCTCCGACCCAGCTCAGCCCCAGAGCGACTCCAATAAGGGCAAAGAAAAAGACGACAAGACCAAGCAAAAGAGTCTTGATATTGTAAGGACCAACGGATAAACATCGCAGGACACGATCGCGCGCACTGATCGGACCACATCCGGAGAGCGTACTCTCCTCACCTCCACTGCGTGCTCGTGTTGATCGTTAACTCCACTTCACTATCTGGACGGTGCATGATGGATACAATCAGTACTTCCTCGTATCAATCTACTAACATCTCCTTTCCGGTTGGCGCCGTATTTTCTAAAACGATTAGACGGAGCATCTCTTCCCAATCGAAGAGATTGCAGCCAGACACGGTGTCAGCATCGACGTCCAGAAAGCCGCCAGTAGCAAGGGCTTGGATTCATCAGTCGCTGCCCAGCGCCTTGTCGAGAATGGACCCAATATCTTGTCGCCTCCCAAGCAGATCTCGCCTTTCATGAAGTTCATTCACTGCCTGACATCCCTTTTCAACCTGTTGCTGATTCTGGCCGGTGTTCTCAACTACGTTCTACTGATTGTCAACCCCAAGGAGAACAAAGTGAATGTAAGATTATCGTTTTTGCGTCGTGGTCTACTATTTTTCCACACCATCGGGTTCTTGTCCGCGTCTCGGTCCTAATGGCTGAACAAACCCACGGATGCTTTTCACCCTTCCACTTCTCTAGACCTACCTCGGAGCTATTCTGATCATTGTCGCGTTCCTTAATGCCGCCATCGAATTCTACCAAGCTCAAAAGTCGGCGGCTGTTCTAAAGTCATTCTTGGACCTCATGCCCGCAAAATCATTTGTCATCCGTGATGGAAAGTCCTTACAGGTTCCCGCAGCGGATCTCGTCCTTGGTGATATTGTCTTTGCGCGCTTGGGCGACAAGATTCCCGCTGATATCCAGATCTTTGCGTGCACGGACATGAAGGTCGACAACTCTTCCTTGACTGGTGAAACTGATCCTCAGGATCGCAACCCTATCAACGACCACAACAACCCCTTCGAAGCTCGCAACCTTGCCTTCAACGGATCCTTGGTCGTCAACGGCGAAGGCTACGGATTGGTCATCAGAACTGGCGACAATACCGTGCTTGGTCAGATTGCCGGCTTGACCTCTGGAGAGGGCGCTGGAAAGTCTCCTCTGACACGTGAAATCGATAACTTTGTAAAGATCATTGCCTCCATTGCCATCACCACGGCTGTTGTCTTCTTCCTCATCGGATACTTTGCTGTCTACAAGGACAAGGCGGGCGGAATCTCCAGCACACTCAACTTTGCTATCGGAGTCTTTGTTGCCTGGGTGCCTGAAGGTCTTCCTGCCACAGTGACCATGTTGCTCACAATCGCCGCCAAGCGCATGGCTACGCAAAACGTTCTTGTGAAGGACCTGACGGGTGTTGAGACCCTTGGTGCCATCACTCTTTTGGCTACGGACAAGACCGGAACATTGACTCGCAACCAGATGACGGTGACCAATATCTGGTCCTCCCTGAACATGTATTCCGCCTTCCGTAGCGCCGGCAGTGCTGGTAGTCCCTTTGACGCTAGCTCTCCCGGTATCCCTGAGGTGCTCGCCATTGCTTCTCTCTGCTCGCGCGCCAAATTTGACCGAACAGACGTTCCTATTGCCGAGCGCCAGGTCCTCGGTGATGCAACAGAGTCGGGATTGACCCGTTTTGCTGCAGCCAACATTGCCAACTTTGACGACCTTGGCGATCTCTACCCCAAGGTCTTTGAGGTCCCCTTCAACTCTGAGAACAAGTGGGCCATGACGATTCACCGCAAGGAACACCCCAATGGAAAGCTCACTCTCTTGATGAAGGGTGCACCAGAGCGTATCTTGCGCCTCTGCAGCACGATCCTGGTCAACAACGAGGCTGTACCTTTGACCGCCGAACATTCCAAGGCTTACGATGATATGTACGCTCTGATGGCTTCAAAGGGTCACCGTGTTCTTGCTTTTGCTCAGTTGCTCTTGCCTGGTGGCGAGTTCCCCGAGGACTATGTCTTTGATAAGGAAAAGAAGAACTTTCCCACCACGGGTCTCTGCTTTGTTGGTCTTGTCTCCCTGGAAGATCCTCCCAAACATGGAGTCCGTGAGGCTATTGGTCGCTGTCGTTCTGCTGGTATTCGTGTGATGATGGTCACAGGTGATCACCCCTTGACAGCGGAAGCTATTGGACGCAAGATCAACTTGGTTCTCTCGGACACAAAGGAAATGATTGCCAAAGAGCGTGGTTGCTCAGTCAATGAAGTCGGTGACGACGAGTACAACGCGATTGTTATCCATGGTGAACAGATTGACTCGCTCTCGGACGCGGATTGGGATTTGATCTTCTCCAAGCCTGAGATTATCTTTGCTCGTACCTCCCCGAAGCACAAGTTGCAGATCGTCAAGCGCGCTCAGTCCTTGGGACACATTGTCGGCGTCACTGGAGATGGTGTGAACGACTCTCCAGCGCTGAAGAAGGCCGACTTGGGTATTGCTATGAACATTTCTGGATCCGACGTTTCCAAGGAGGCTGCCTCTATGATCTTGCTCGACGACAACTTTGCTTCGACTGTCCGCGGTATTGAAGAGGGCCGCTTGATCTTCACCAACTTGAAAAAGTCTATCCAGTACACGATCACACACTCGATGCCCGAGGTTATCCCCAACTTGCTCTATGTCATTGCCTCGATTCCACTGCCCATTTCCGCCATGTTGATCTTGGTCATTGATCTTGGATTCGAACTGTTGATTTCGTTGACCTTTGCCTGGGACCTACCAGAGTCAAGCACCGGATTGATGAAGCTTCCTCCTCGTAAGCCTGTCACTCCTAGCTCCATTGAGCGTCGACGTCGTCTTGCTACTCGTGCCTTGCCTCCAGTGATCGATGCTGAATCCGGGGAAGAGATCCGCCCTTCGTTCTGGGCTCGTTTCCAACACGACTTCAAGTCCATGTTCACAGGTCTCTACTGGCGCGAAAAGTTTGAGCACACCGAGGACGAGGTCTTGGTCGATGCTGGACTCCTCTCTTGGGCTTATCTCGAAGTTGGTATCATTGAAACCATTGGTGCACTGGTCACTTTCTTTGTCGTCCTTTATAAGGAAGGAAACCTCACGCCCGCGGAGGCTGTTGACCTGCAAAAGAACAACAAGTTCTCGAGTGGAGATCCCGCGAATGATGCGAATGTGGAACTTTTGGCCAGGGCACAGTCGAGTTTCTACTTGGCGATCATGATTATGCAGCTGTTCAACCTGTTCGCCTGCAAGTGCCGTTACCGTCTGCCGTTTGGAAAGTACATGTTCTCAAACTTGCGAACATTTGTCGGTGTCTTCTGTGGCATTGCTCTTGGATTCTTCATCGTCTACACTCCGGGTGTTTTGGTCGTCTTTGGAACCTCGAGTCACACGCCGGTCTTGTACCTGTTGATCCCAATTGCGTTTGGAGTGTTTATCATCTTTTACGCTACCGCGCGCACGTTGATCCTTCGCAAGCTCCGACCCACAGCCATGAACGATGAGATCATTGGATTGAACATGGTGCCAACTATCAAAACCATGTTCAGCAGGACCAAGTCGATCCAAAACCAAAACAAGTAGTAAAGAAAAAGGAAACAGTCGACGACAAAGAAGAGTCGGGCGACTTTCAAAAAACACTCCTATTACAACAACTCTTCTAATCATCCTATGTAACATCACCGCCTCTAATAAACCCAAATTGCAAACCATTCACTCAAGCAAGACCCTGATTCTATGCACTTTAAACGCGTACGGCGTTGTTAAACGCTCATGGATCTTGTTGGACGGAAAGCCAGCATGCTTCGCCCGCGTTTAACAAGTGCATGCGATACTATTACATAGGAAAAATGTCTAGTTCTGAAGAGGTGAGGAGAGGAGAGGAGGAGAGAAGAGAGGAAGTGGAGAGGGGAGAGGAGTGATCAATCGATTAGTCGCTCTCCGGAGAGGAAGAATTGATATCAGGAAGGGAGGGTCGTCTGGACGTAGAAGTCATAGCTAGTGTGGACGTAGCAGACCAAGAAGAAGCTGGTGATGGTGATGTCGACTTGCGATTTCTTCGAGCGTTGTTTGCTTTCCCACCTCCTGCGATAGGAATGGGCTTTGAGGATGTTGGTTTGCCATAAGAGAAGGCCGAGGAAGATGTCAGAGTCGTGGTATCTGAACTACTGATGCTGCTTCCAGTGGAGGTGGTTGTGGTTGTGGTCGTGCCCGTTCCGGTCGTCGCTGTCATTGACCAACGAGCCCTTATATCGTTGGATAATGACGATGTATTGGTATGACCTGTTGATGGAGATTTAGCGGTTGTCTTTGTGATCACATTGGAAAGATCCGCAGAACTGGTGGCCGACAAGAGGTACTTCAGACCGAGGACTCCCCGAGCATCTACGACTCCTCGTCGTGGTCCAGGTGACGGAATAGTGGATGGGAATGCGCCGAAACTATGACTGCTGCCACCAACGTCCGCGCTTGTAGTGGCCGTGCTCATTTCACCATCTGTTGTAGTAGATAAAGTTGCAGCTGTGGCTGTGTTGGAAGGAGGCACACGCACAGGCTGAGGCGAGAAGATGACGTTCGTGGGGTTTGACGAACCCTTTTGATTAGCAAGGGTCATCAGTGTCTTGCCAATATCTCGAATAGCACGAGGTGAGTAAGTTATGGGTCCAAGGATATGGGTGATACCAATTGTACTGGGAGATGTCCAAATGGATTTCGAAGCCCCTCCTGTTCCACCTCCGGCTCCAGCACCTGTGGTTCCATGCTTTGACAAGACATTCTGTAGAATATTGTTCTCTTCCAGCCTCTGGTGAAGTTCTGCAGACAGCGAAAACCGTTGAGGAGCAGACATTGGGGTTGAAAAGTCATCATCAATGGAGTCTCGGTGGGCTCTGTCCCCTGCAGCAAATGAAGAGATGGTAGCTGCTGCGAGTTCATTGGCAAGCGTCTCTTGATTCGAAAGATAGAGAGTCGAGTCACCACCGTCGTCCAACTCCTGATCCAAGGACGAGAAGGTGTATCCGCTACGATGTCCGTGATCTGCACGCTCTCGCCCTAGTCCACGAGAATAACCCGCCAGTTCCATTCGAAGAGAGCTGCCATGATTTGCACCGCCAACGGCATTGTTCATGGATCTGGTATCATACATAGGGTCCACCTCGCCAGCAGCGTCTGATTCTTGTCTGTCCTTTAGACGAGGTGCCATCATGGTTTGTGAAGGCGCGCCTTCGATTTCACGCAGGTGTTGTTCAGGATCCTCTCCTGTCTTGTGGTCCCAGATAGCTGCATGGGGTCCGTGTGATGACGATGACCAACTGCGCCCCTCCATGTCCGACTCAATGCGTAGGGTGTTGATAGTCTCTTGCGCCTCCTCAAGAAGCTGAGCATACTCTCTGGTATTGGTCATCATCTCTATGACTTTGCCCTCGCATTTCATTTGGCGTGTCTCCAGTTCCTCCAGTGTGATACGCATCGAGTCACTCTCGGAGAAGACCTTTTTTTTTTTTTTTTCACAAAGGCAGGGAAAGAACCAGGTTAGATCTTTGCTAGCCTTTCATGCAAAGTCATAAAGTCTCTACCCTGCATACCTTTCCAAGATCGGACTGAATCGATTTGACAGCCTGCGATGTCGTTGTGTGCGTCTGTTTTTGCCTTTGCAGGGTGGTATCCAACTGCTGTTGCAAGTTCACATTGAGCTCCCGAGTCGCCGCCAGCTCCTGTTCCACTTCTCCTAGTCGCCGTGCATACGAGTTGACTTTGGCTTTGGCGTCAAGCATCTCAGTACTAATCTCAGCCATTTGTTCCGAGAGTTCATCCAAATCTTTTCGAAAAGTTTTCAGCTCTTGTCGACAACTGTCCAACTCCTTTTGCAAGAAACGATTGTGGCCTGTGAGTTCCTTGACTTCATGTTCCGAATGACTGAGTAGATGAGAAAGATCCTTGGATCGATTCATTTTGGAATGGAGGTTCAAGTTTTCTTCTTGAAGCGATTGTATCTATCGTCAACACGTGTATATTGTACTTTCGTTAGTTTCTCACGCAAATTGCCCTTGCCTGATGTGTGACAAAAAAAATACCCCCCCCCCCATCTCATGCATTCTTTCACCCCGCAATTGCTGTGCATGCGCATGTGTGTATGGAAAAGCAAAGTGGAGGAGAAGGGAAGACGATAGACTGCTGTTCACCGCATTGCGTACCTTGGCAGACGAGTCTTGCTCCAACCTCTGAATCTGCTCGTGCAAACTGAGTCCTAGCCGCGCTGCCAGATCCAGATTGGCTGAGAGTCCTTGACGCTCCTGTTCCTTCTGGATCAGCATTTGCTTTAGCAATTCCGGGTCGTTGATATGTTCTATCTGGACCAGTAAATCAACCTCGTAATCCTGAGGAGGTTCAAGTTCCTGGCCTTTAGCATGCACGACCAGAACATACAACCAATACGAGTAAGTTGCTTCGCCCTCAAACCTCGTTCTTCCCCCACCCCCCTTTTGCAAAAGCAGTGATCACCGCCTGATCAACAGTATGATGTCTTGGCAATCACCTATTCAATGAGTTTATCTTACCTATAGTCTGTCCTGTTGCCATGTCGCTTTCTGGTGTTGAATAGATGTTGTCTTCGGATTGAACGTAAGGCGGCGGTGTGGTACTCTAGTTATAAAAAAGGTTTGTAAAGAAGGCTCGAATGAGTGAACAAAGAACATCACACTGCAGGACCTCATCGAATCACCATAACCATACGACTCGCTAAGGGAACATGCAGCAGCCAAGAATCAAATGCGACCCGCTGCAAACGCGCTGATAAAGGGAAAAAAAGGAATCCAACAAGTCCTGATATCAACTGATAATGGTAGGAAACTGTATAGCAATCCTAGTATCAAGGTATAGCCACAGGAATTGGAGATTGGGAGGAGGAGGAAGAGGGTTCTTTTTCTATCACGCTCACCACGACACCAGCAATGGTGACAGGGGTAAGGATTTGCTTCCTCTGCCCGTTTCACCCAGCAAGAGTTCGTGCTATCTGCCAAAGTCACGAAGGTCCCTGATCACATAAGGGCCGATCATTTTTACCTCGAAAGAGTGGTTATGATTGTGAGCGAGCTGCGCTTGTTTGAGCATGCTTTGTCAGTCTGTGTGAGGTGGAGTGGTTGATGATGTCGTGGCTCTCTTTCGCTCGCTTTTAGGTTCCTGAGGGAGCTTGTTCAGTAGAGCACAATGACAGAAAGCAACGACCTATAGAGCAGTGAAGGGAGGCAGGGAGATTGGCGATACCAAGCGTAGCTGGATATGCCTGCGTCGCTCGTGCTGAGGGCCTTGTTGGTGATGAATAGTTGGAGAAGAGGCTGTGTGTGTGTTTTTTGGCCGTTGGCAGTTGCGGTTACGATTGCAGCGTTTGCAGACGAAGTGTTTGCAGTCGTGGAAGACGGTGGAAACAAGGTGTGAAACGGGGAAAGTGGCAAGGTGGGAGAGCGCTGAAGTGATGAGAACACTGAAAAGTGCGTTGCTGAAGATCGTTGGGGTGTGTAGATGGGCAAGGGAGAGAGAGAGATGAGATTGGTTGAAGTGAACAGGTGTGAGGGAAAAGAGAGAAAGGTGCGAAGAGAGCTCAGAGTGAGAGTGGAGTACTGAGAAGGGGACTTGTTTTTTAAGACAAAAAACTGCCGCGCGCTGTTTGCAGCGCTGTTTGTACCCCCCCCCCTGGTGGTATTTGGTCGAGAGACGAGCGAAGCTTGCCATGATAAGGATAGCACCATGGTTCTCCTTCATTGCTGGTGTACGCCACCGTGGCGATGACCATCGTCCGATTGGATGGACAGCTTGGTTGACTCGCCACAAGGACACCTGCTGCTCAGGAACTGCCCTTCGCCATGATGTGTCAAAAGAGCCCAAAGACCTTTTTTTGGCTTTTGTGCGAGTGGGTGGAACTCTGTCGTTGTTCAGAGGCTACGACATTCAGGGGTGGGATGGCCGACACTGGCGGTGGTGGCCATTGCAGTATCTGGTGCCAGGCTGCTAGCCACGCTCGACAGCGAGAATGCTACCCTGGGGGGAAGGAGGGGATGGTCCCCACCTGGGAGCTCCTAGTCACGGACTGAGCGACGGTGATGATGATGATGTCATCGTCGCTCGCTCGCTGTTGTGCATGCCAAGCCTACTTGAGCAAAAGGACATGCGCTGTGCCTCCAATTCACTCCTTGTTTCCTCTGTTTGTTCTTGCCCCCACCATAACACACTCGCTCCCTTTTCGCTTTCACGACCCTCATTGTACCTTACTCCAATAATGAGCAATGATCTGAACCAGCAGTTTGGTAGGTTGCTCTCGTGCGCGCGCTCCCTTCTCGTGTCCTACACGCGTCGCTTACTCAAAGGACTCCCAGACGAGGAAGGACGAGTCTCGCTCCAGTCCAGCCCCTGACTGCGGTCACAGCTCAGCAGAGCTCATCACCCTCAAGGCTGTTCTCATGAAGATCGCGTTGGAACAGAAACACTGATCCCTGTTCTCTTGTCTTCGCCACGGGCGAACTATCCTCTATATAGCTAACATGAATGTCGGCAATGATGTTCCTGCTCGAAACAACCGTCCTTCCGGTCAGCGCTCGGCATACATTCCACCTCACATGAGGAACAAGGCCCCTCCGGCTTCTGACAGGTATGTCCTCATGCCACGCAAACTTTCTCATAATCCATAACAGCTCGAGTCCTCTCCTTCTGACTTCATCCTTCCCATGTTTAGCTGGGACGCTCCTATCCATCAAAGAAGTAACAACCGTTCTGGTGGATGGGGTGGTGCCTCGGACAGCGGGTACAACCGTGGTTGGGGTAAAGATCGCAATTCTTCGGGCGGCGGTGGATGGAACGAACGCTCCTCGAACAGCGGTAGTGGATGGAATGAACATTCGTCGAACAGTGGTAGTGGATGGAATGAACCCTCCTCGGGCGGTGGCGGCGGCGGCGGATGGAACGAACGTGCTTCATCTGGTGGCTATGGAGGTCGTCGCAACGATGGGCATTCGGGCTCGCCTCGGCTTGATCGTGATGTTGGTACCTTCAAGAATGGGGTCCACACACCTGGTGCACGTAACCCTCGTCTGGAGCGCGATCTGTACGGTAGTGAGGATAAGGAACGCCAGAGCACAGGAATCAACTTTGAAAAGTACGATGACATTCCTGTCGAGGCATCCGGAAAAGGTGTTCCCGAGCCTGTCTTGTCTTTTACCAGCCCTCCTTTGGATCCTCTTCTCCTTGAGAACATTGAGCTTGCCAAGTACACCCAACCTACACCCGTTCAAAAGTATTCCATCCCCATTGTTGCTGCGGATCGTGATCTGATGGCATGTGCACAAACTGGCTCAGGCAAAACTGGCGGTTTCCTTTTCCCCATACTCTCAGAGTTATTCAAGACTGGACCACGGCCACCACCACCACAAACCGAGCATCAGCAAAGCATGGGCCGTCGCATAGCCTATCCCATGACTCTTATTCTCGCGCCTACGCGCGAATTAGCCTCTCAGATTCACGACGAGTCTCGCAAGTTTGCATATCGATCTTGGGTGCGCACGTGTGTCGTCTATGGAGGCGCCGACATTGGCCATCAACTCCGCCAGATTGACCGAGGATGCGACGTGCTGACAGCTACTCCTGGACGCCTTGTTGATCTGATTGAGCGTGGCCGTGTGTCATTAGCCAACATCAAGTTTTTGGTTCTGGACGAGGCGGATCGTATGCTCGATATGGGATTCGAGCCTCAGATCAGGCGCTTGGTTGAAAAGGAGGACATGCCTAGTGTCAACGAACGCCACACACTCATGTTTTCGGCCACCTTCCCTCGCGACATCCAGCTCCTGGCTCGCGATTTCTTGCGCGACTATGTCTTTTTATCCGTTGGACGTGTTGGATCCACTTCGGAGAACATTACCCAAAAGATTGAATACGTCGAGGACGAGGACAAGCGCTCAGTATTGCTGGATATCCTCCATGCCCAGCCCAAAGGAGATATGGGTCTGACTTTGATCTTTGTCGAGACCAAGCGAGGTGCTGACTCGCTTTCCGACTTTTTGCTCAACCAAAACTTCCCCGCGACCTCGATTCATGGCGATCGCACGCAGCATGAGCGTGAGCGCGCTCTGGATATGTTCCGCACTGGACGCTGTCCCATTATGGTCGCTACTGCTGTTGCAGCCCGTGGTTTGGACATTCCGAACGTGACACACGTTGTGAGCTACGATCTGCCGACCGACATTGACGATTACGTCCATCGAATTGGTCGTACAGGCCGTGCCGGAAACACTGGACAAGCGACAGCATTCTTGAACCGTAACAACAAGGGTGTCGTGCGTGACCTGATTGAGCTATTGAAGGAAGCAAAACAAGAAGTTCCTGGCTGGCTCGAGACCATGGCCAAGGAATCGGCGTATAATAGTAGCGGTCCAGGACGTGGTCGAGGACGCGGTCGTGGTCGCGGTGGTTATCAAGGCAATCGTGATTTCCGCAAGTATGGCGGAGGTGGGGACCAATGGACCGGTGGACATGGAGGCGGCGGCGGTGGATACGGTGGTGGAAACTACTCAAACCGAGACAGCTGGTGGTGAAGCACAGGTTATCTGGCGAGGACAAGCATGCATGGATACTTTTCTTCTTTGCTTTTTCTTTTGCACATTATCATCGCAAACTTCTTACAGGACATGGCCCCACAAGCATGATATACCCCAACCATTCCGACACTCTACTCTGGACACACACACTTTGGGGGATACGATGTATTCGGCAACAGACCTGTTTTTTTTTCACGTTTAGTCCCACTTGCTCTATAGATTGGCATGAAGATATCCTTCACTTTCAATTGTACTCTATTGCAACAAAGCAATCATCTGCATGCTTACTGACTCTGACTGAGGGATGTGGGATCGTGGGAAAGCTCAATGGCGACAGCGAGGGGGCGTATAGTGAAATTCATGCCGAAGGTGAAGAGTACCCTACTGGTATAGCTGGGATCGTTATAAATTGAAACACACTTTCACAGCCAAACCTTATTTTCATTTTGAACCGTCATCAGGAAAACACGTTTTTCTCACCATTGAGTGGTCCCATCGAGATGGAAAGCACCTCAATCGAAAGAGAAATGTCAGAGGAAAAGCTCCACGCATGCTTTTGACTTTGACTTTGATTTTGAGTGAAGAACATGTGTTCAAAGTCGAATGACACCTTTTAGATGATTTTTACTGTACCTCAAAGGTGCCACAAATAAAGACAGTCGCAGAGACTCTCAAATTCAACCCACTCTTATTCAGGTGCTCAAGTTGACGATCAGCCATGTCGATCCGCCGATGGAAGGATCAGCTTCGAGAAAACAGGGAGGCAATCGGATCTTGGAAACAACTCCTTCAAGACCTCGATGAGCGAACCATAGCCCAAGCCCGAAAAAGCAGCACGTCTGCAGTCGTCTGCGGCAGAAATGATCAGGTAATGCCAGGTCGCGAGATACTGGCGAAAAGTAAGGAATCATAGTTGCACCATGTAGGACGCTGCTGTTCTACGGCTACATGGGACTGACTTGAGATCGTCTACATTGTTTGGTAGTACACGAATGCCCACAAGTGATCGCATTCTCACCCAGACCTGTACTGACAGACCTAGTCCCACGGGGCAGCAATGACGCCTTTGGACCACCAGCCGAGCCAATCTCCTCAGAAGCAATCGTCAAACTAAAGCAGAAGAGAAGAAGGACCAGGTATTTCGATCGCACCTATTCCACTTTCTTAAGCGTGGATGCAGCAGAACGATGGAACAGAGACAATCAGACACAGGACGAGTGTACACTGGGGCCACAGTCGATATCCGACACCGATACAATGAGCAAAAGAGATGATGAAAAGGAGATAACGGGACTCGAGCTTGCTATTGCATCCTTAAAGTCAAAACTCGAGATATTACAACCTGAAGGAATGAGACCTTCCGACGTAGCAGCAGCAATAGCCCAAATCACTGCACCAAATGCTATCGACGCGGCGGAATCGGGTCTGCAAAAGGAAGAGTGTGCAGATGGTGATGTTCTGCTATCACAAACATCAACATCTCAGCGATCGATCCTTTTGTGGGATGAGATCGGCGCTGTAATAGAAGCAATGGATTCTTCCAATAGCCGAATCCAGTCATTGGTAAGTGAAGTATCGGTGCTGAGGCGTGTCGGAGGGATCTATGCTCTTTTCAGGTCAGCAAAGTCCAACACACTCTGGCTGAACTTGCTAGGCGAAGAATGCAGTCATAGAACTTGGGCTTGAAAACCTCGATGACAATGTACTTCACCGCCTCTGTATCAACGAAATATTTGCACAAGATCAGGAGGGCATGACAGAACCTGCAGTCGAGGCATATGTGCAGGATGAAGGAGTGGCAGTGGAGCGGACGAAATCGCCGCAACTTTCATATCAATTCTGCATCCGTCTATACAGCGTTCTCCTATGTCAAAAGGTACCTAGAACGTGACAAGTATGGCTCCATGTATACGGTGCAGGCGAGCAATTGCTGTATTAACGGAAAGGACCATGTGTGGGATCTGCGTTTCGACTATAATTCTAAAACAGGCTATACAACTCAAGTCAATCCCGTCTCGACTCTTCTTGGATGCAGTATTGAATGCCGGCAAGGCACATGGACGAGCAATCGTAGAGAGCACTCTGATGCCTGTGATTCGAGACTATAACAGTTTCTCGAAGCTGTCATCTGAACTCATCCTAAAGACCATGAAAGAGCAGGCTCCTACCACTGTCACGCATTTTTTGAGGTATGGAACGACTCTCCTTGTACCAATGCTCTCTTGCCTGGTGTTTATTCTTACCTCTCGACCGCCGCTTCCACCTCGCTATATAGCCGCGTTTTCGATGCAACTTCAGAACAACCCTCATCCGATGTTGGCGAGCAATCCATTCTGTATCAACTGCCTGCTGTGTTTCTCTCAGAGATCCACATTGCAACTGTGCAGGCTATTCTTGGCTACGCCAACGTTCCATGTCCACTCCCAACTCGCCTCTGGAACCGTTTCAATACAATACTTGAACAACTTTGGGAAAAGGTTGCTGCCTTGGCCACATCTACCACCATTCCACCGTCCTCGTCATACAGCACGTTAAAGGAAGCATCCGAGACAGGGAATGGTTTAGCATGGACCCTGAAATTGTATTGTCCACCCAGGGTATGGGAAAGCCTCATCAAAGACAACTCACGAACAGAAGCGGCAACAGCAATGGGAAGCGGAGATGATGGAAAAGAGCCATTCCGATTTTCGAATCCAAAACTTGTTCAACTGATAATGACATGGACGATCCGTCAAGGGGCTGTGTGTCCTGACGTAGAGAGCCTACAGAGACTGAGAGGGTTTTGCGCTTCCCGGCTGGATGCCAGGGTAGGCAAGGGAATTGTATCCAAACTGGACGTCCTCATCAACAAACATCAATAAATGGTGCATACTCTCTCTGCAAGTGCATAACTTTGGCGTCCACGGATATGATTCCTATGGCAAAATGCATAATACTCCAATATATACCGAATTTCACCAGGCCATGGCTGGGTATGCAGTTACAGAGTATATCAACAGGCTCGTTGATATTTGATCTGGTCAAATCTATCAGTTGGTCTGTCAGTCGTGATCAAGAGTGACCATCTCGTCATCCTCGCGGAAGGCTTTCTTCTTTGTCTTCTCCTCCCCTTCCCTCACTATGGCTAGATGCAGTTCACGTATGTTCAACCCC
>Ga0247824_10001207_pt1 | contig 13933 bp, 17 predicted proteins | sample 13C_PalmiticAcid_FD_194412 | JGI IMG/M metagenome (GOLD analysis project Ga0247824, IMG submission 194412) | Soil microbial communities from agricultural site in Penn Yan, New York, United States - 13C_PalmiticAcid_Day48 | ecosystem: Environmental > Terrestrial > Soil > Agricultural land... | reverse complement strand
CTCTCAAGACCTTCATTGATACGCATGAGAAGCATCTTGCTGACAACGGTGACAACGGCCATTACGTCGGCAATAGAGTAAGAGCACGCGCTACGATCTCGCCACTTTTTTTTTTTTTTTTTTTTTCCACTTTGAATCGAACACATCAAGACCTTCCGACTCATCAAGTCCTTTTCAATGTTGGTAAATAGCTGAGCTTGGCCGATATCCGTACCGCCAACTTGATTGAACACATTTCCGTCCAACCACAGGGGCCACAGGTGTTGGAAATCATCAACAAATCCGCCGCCCTCACCAAACTGCGGGAGACTGTCGCCAAGGATGGAAAGGTCGCCAAGTGGAGATCTTCCCCCGAATACATCAAGTTGAACGAGTCATCCAAGGCGTTCTTCGCCGACCCCATGAAGTTCATCGGCCCTCCATCTGAGGAAAAAGAGGCATAATATGTTTGACGCACTGTACTGTACTGGTGTACTTACACACAAATAAACGAACGCGGCGTACTTTTGATTTAGCAGAGACCAGCCTATCACCTTTCTGGAATGAAGCGCGGCGTTAAGAAAAAGAAAGAGACCATTGACTCCAGTTTATTAGTAATTGATAGAAAGATAATGCGATGGTTTTACAGGGTATGGGATAGTTCAAAAAAAAAGCAACTTGGCCCCTAATGCCTAGATCTCTGATCCTTGGACTTCGCCAGCCTGCTCTGCCAGTTTGTAGAACAAAGATTCTGGTCGTTGCAGCAATGTGTGTGGCGACTCGAACTCTTCCACACGACCCTTCTCCAAGACAAGAATCCTATCCGAATCCATGATGGTCTTGATACGATGGGCAATGGTCAAGATCGTACGGTCCTTGAACTCCTTGCGAATGGTTCTCTGGATCAGTTCGTCCGTCTCAACATCCACAGCAGCCGTGGCTTCATCAAGGATCAAAATCTTGGTCTTGCGAAGAAGAGCGCGTGCAAGGCAGATCAAAGACCGTTGGCCCACAGAAAAATTGTCTCCGTTTTGTGACACCTTGAACGACAATCCACCTCCGAGCGATGTGACAAACTCCTTCAAGTGAGCACGCTCAAGCGCTTCCCACAATTCGGCATCCTGCAGCTCATCGAATGGATCCAAGTTCTCACGGATAGTGCCGACAAACAATGTTGGTTCCTGAGGAATGATCGCCAAGTGTTGGCGGAGGTATGTGAGACCCACGGTCGAAATATCGACACCATCGATCCAGATCGATCCACCATCCTCCTCAACCTCAACCTTTTCCAAAGCCTTTGATTTCTCACTCTTGGTAGGATCAGAGTCTTTGTCAGTTCCGTTATGGCTAGCCTTGGCCCAGTGACTGTTGGCAGCCTCAATGATACGGAAGAGTGCCAGAGTCAACGAGGATTTGCCTGCTCCTGTTCGTCCACAGATACCGATCTTCTCGCCAGGCTGTACCTCAAAGGAAATGTTCTTGATCACCAGATCCAAACCCTCACGGTAGCGAGCCGAGTAATTCCTGAACTCGACATGACCTGAATGGGGCCAGTTCTCAGGGAGCTTCACATCTGTTTCGGCTGGTGCCTCTGGATTCTTGTTTGCGTACTCGTCAAGTCGCTCGACCGCCACAAGTTGACTGGATTAAGCGAACGATAACATTCAATGATTAATTAACGCGGTATCTCAAGGAGAAAATGTCAAGGCAGCAATGAGTGGTATGTTACAAGGGACTTACTTTTGAAGATCACAGTAGCTACGAACCAGCCAGGTGATGTCCTGAGTCACTCCGAGGGCATAACTCAATGCAAGACCAATATTGGCCGATCCCAACGTAGTACGGCTGAGAACTCCAAACAGTGCCGCTGCCAGAACAATACAGGCACCAAGCGCTTCAAGACGGACCTGGAGCCAGCGGTTCGATACAATCCATGAAAAGTAGGCATTGGCTGCAAGGTCTGTTTTAGATGCATTGTCGGCAATGAAGCGTTCACTGGCTCCCATGGCACGGATCGTGGTTGTTCCTGACAGAGTCTCGCTAAAGTGCTGATAGATGGGTGACTTGGACACAGAGTCGATACGCTAAAGGAGGATTGATTGACACCAAGATTCGTTAAAGATCAGGTTCATTATTGAAGAGTTGCATGGGTGCAGCATAAACAGCCAATTGCTTGACGAACCTTGAGCATGCGGCTGGTGTGCAAGTAATAGGCCTGAATGGCGATATATGCAATAGTCAGAGGAGGAACAAGTGCCAAGAAAATAGGCGTAGTTGCTGCAATGACGACCAAAGTTCCCAGGACGGACGTTCCGCAAACGAAGACGTTGATAAAGTTCACTGGCGTCATCTCGTCGATACCAAACATGTCACTGCTGAATCGGTTGACAATTCTTCCCAGAGGTGTTGTGTCGAAAAACGACATTGGCAAACGCAATATCTTTGACAGGAGCAGCTCATGGAGTTGAGTGGAAGCCCTAATTGCCGCAATCACCAAGGAGACATAGCTCGATCCGACATTCATGATCATAAAGGCAACAATGAGAGCTGCGTACACACCCAGGAAAACTGCTGGGCTGCTGTTGGTTGCTTCTGCAACGCTCGACCAATGCTTCAGCCAAACGTTCGTGCCAATCTAAAGCCGTAGAGTTCAGAATACATTGTTATCTTGACTGTCGATCATCACATCTGAAAGAGCAACTCACATCTCGGGATAGAGAAGGGATCCCATCCGCTTACCTGTACCGCTTGTGCGAGAACAAACAGTATAACCACCAGAAGCGAGTACTTGTATGAGGCGGCCTTGGCGTAAATCTTGTACACTTTCCATGAAACACCTCCAAGGACCATCTTCTCCTCAGCGACCAGTTCAGCCTTGTCGTCCTTTTCGACATTTGCGGCATCCTCGTCATCCCCATCCTGAGTCGTATCGTCCTCATCGTCACTATCATCCGAGTCTTCGTCATTGCTTCCATTTTTCCTCTTGCCTTGGCTGACGGTGTAGTCAGTGATCAATTGGTAGAGAGATGCCTTGGCCTCCATCAGCGCACTGTATTGACCAACCTCGGAAATTCGTCCATCCTTGAGCACCACGATCTGATCAGTTTCCTCCAGATGGTGGATAGCATGCGTAACAAGGATACGAGTTTTATCCTTGAGCAATCCAGAGGGTCCGATCAGGTTTTGCCAGAGATGTTGATCGACGTGAGCATCCACGGCACTCAGAGGGTCATCCAACAGATACATATCAGCATTCTCGTATGCAGCTCGAGCCAACGACACACGCTGCTTTTGACCACCGGACAAGTTGATTCCTCGCTCCCCAATCTCTGTTTGATCGCCTGCTGGAAGCATCGCAATATCAGGCAAAAGACCGCATGCCATGATGATTCGGTCATACCGCGCCTGATCGAAAGGGTTTCCAAACGTGATGTTTTCCTTCAGAGTCGCGTTCACAATCCATGCTTGCTGGGACACATAGGCCAGTCTTCCGTAAACCTTGATGCTGCCTTGGCGCCTGTACATGTCACCAATGATTGCATTCAGCAGGGATGTCTTTCCTTGACCGACCCTTCCGACAACAGCGGTTAAATCTCCACGAGTAACCTTCAGGTTGATATCCTGAAGAGTTGGCAAGTAGCTCTTCTCGACAGGGACTTCCTTGGGTGGGATAGGTTTACCCGCCTTGAGTGCCTCTTTCTCGAGTTGTTTCTGCTTCTTGGCTGCCAGCTTCTCGCGCTTGCGCTTTTCTTTTTCTGTCTCGATCTCTGGTCCTTCCGGTGCCCAAGCAAATGTGCCATCCTTGATCTCTATCAATGGCACACTTGGATCATCCGGCAACGTCTTGACAGAATCCGTAGTCTCCTCAGAGATTTCCTCCGCCAGCAAAAACTTTTGGACACGACGGGACGCCACAACGAGTGAGATCGCTTCTGCAAAGATATGGGCCAGCATTCCGATTGGACGGGTCAACATAGCAAACAAGCTGATCGAGACAAAGATACGTTGCGGGGTGATCTCTCCTGGGCCACCATTTTCACCGCCAACAGTCGCGTAGACAGCAAACGAAACCAGCGCAATCAGCAATGGGACTGAACTGAACATGATCGACAAGCCAGAGTGGACAACACCAATCTTGCGCAGCGTAGCAAGCTCACGACGACGAAAGACATTGACGCGGTCCTTGAACGAGCCGTCCCAACCGTACAACTTGATCACTTTGATTCCAGCGAGCAGTTCGTTCATGAGCCGAACACGCTAATAGAGACGACCACAAAACGGTGTAAGTGCGCGTTGGAGTTATGAATAGTTTGTGGTGCTGTAGACTCTTTTTGTTGTTCATGCTTACCTGATCCATGGCATCCAGTTTCTTGGTCTTTGCCTGTTGATTTCAGACATGAGAAAGGCGTCGTCGAGTTAGAAACAATAGCTCCCCTTGTTCATATGGAGGACGACAGTCCACGTAGCAATCATAAATGTCGTCTTACACTCATGAAGAATCGTGCAATGACAGCGTTCAGAGGAGTCAACGCGAGGATCGCGCCAAGACCCGTAAAGACAGACCATCCAATTTGCTGGTAAAGCATCCAAATCGCAAGAACCACCTCGAATGGAGTGGAAATCATCATTGGAAGGAAGGGGAGCGCGTCGCACCACTTCTCCGCATCGACCGACATGTGGTTGTTGATCTCGCCAGCTGTCGACTTTTGCTTGGCTGCGCTTGAGAGTTTGAGCGACTTGCGATAGATCATGGCAATCAATCCCGTTCGAACTTCAATACCGACGTTCATGACCAACTGGAAGAACTGCGCCATGCAGAAGGTACTTAACAGGGAGGCAAAGAACATGCCAAAAGCCAGAATGATTCCCAATTCAACAGGTTGATGGTTGGGACTCTGGAAGGATCCAATGAAGCCGAGCAATTGACTCAATAGTTGAGGCAAGACAAAAGTCAAGATCGAAGATGAGAGGCGGAAGGCAAAGATAGGCACCCACATCCAGCCCTGGGTCTTGAGGACTGTCCAGAGCAGACTTGGTTTAACCCCACGTGCCTGGCTCTTGGCTACGGCGGCCTCCCAATTGCGGTTGAGACGTTCATAGCTGGGTACTGACTTGATGTGTTCTGGCATCATGCCTGAAATGTCCTTATTGGTGAGAGGCGTCCTGAAACCTTTGGTGACAATTGGTTGCAGGTATTGGAAGGTTGCACGAGAGAGCAAGTTGGACTTGTTGTAGCGACTCGCATTGCTACCTTTTTGAACCTTGGTACGACCTCTTGGCAAGGCTTCAATGACAAACCCTAGGAGGTTGATGGCAAAGAACGCCACGAATGCCTTGAACTGATCCTGGCCGGTTTGTCCGAGTAATGCCATGGTACGGATGTTAATGACCGATGCGATGGTGGACAGGACGTAGTAGCCAAAGATATAATCGCATGAACGGATTTCTTGTATGTGTTGAAAGTGATTGAGAACGATCGCCAGCAACTATCGAGATAAAGGACTCGAATGGTTAGGGGGGGGACGACATGATTGCAAACGCATCGCAGCCAGGTGTTAACAAGCTCTTACCCATGCGACGATCATGCAAACGGTGCTGAGTAGGGTTGCAGGAGCATAGTCCTCGTTGTTGAGGACTGCGGCTCTGGCAACCAATGCAACAGCACTGGCAAGCATCAGTGCTTGTGTAGGCCAGTAGATGATGTTGGTACGGCCAAGGTTGTGGGGTTTGCCTGTTCTTGACATGACAACTATCCTGTACAGGAAAATGGCAATGACCACCAAGGATGGGAGGGTCATCAGGATAGTGTTCTCCATGCAAGGGGTGAGGTCAGGCCGCAGGGAACTCGTGGGACCCTATTTGATACCGTGGGATAATATTGGATCAGACTGTGAATCCTGCTTGCCTCCTTCTTGGCAGTTTCTGTAATGAAAAATGAGAATGTTTCCTTACCCAACCCTCGCTATCATTGCAAAAGGCACTGATGCCCATGGCTCTGAGAAAGGCAATGATGGTAAGGTGGAGGGAGAAGAAGAGGAGTCAGGGAGCGAGCAAAGAGAATTCACACGAGAAAGCAGAGTGTGTGCAGAAGAAAGGAAGAAGCTTCATCTCCGCTTAAATAGAGGGTGTGGGCGAATCGGATGGGGACCATTTTTGGGGCTGTACTGTACGACATGTGTGGGGGCTACACTTCTCTGCTGTCGAACGTAGCCCTCCTTTGAGCCTTGGCTTGAGAGCTCTGGAGCCTAACCATCTCGCTGATAACAGCTTCTCCTGTCCTTCAACGGAGCCTTGTTCAACGAGGTTCCTGGTGGCCTAAGAGGGCCAATACCAAGTGGGATCAAAAACGCTCGTCTTAGGCACTTGTGGTGGCAGCTGTGGTTGTCGTGAAGCCCATTGCTCGTCGTCTTCGATCCTCGCTCTCTGAAGGGACGTAGGACAAGAGGCGAGGTGGAGCGGTGCATGACTTCCATAATCGGATCCGATTCTCCCTTGGCAAACTGTGATGGTTGCACACCCCGCAGCACTCGATAAAGTTATTCTCCTGGGAATCGCCCGATGTCCTGATAGACCCTTCGCCATGAGTCGATCACCTCACCTGAAGAACAGTCGAATGTATCCCTCAGGGCCTCGTCCTGCCCATGTTGTGCCTTAAATTGGCAAGCAACTTCACCTGCTTGGCGATGTTTGGACTTGTAGGACTTGTTCACGTCTTTTGCCATCCTTTTGCGTCCTGCGCCAAGTCTTGTTTTCACTACAGGGCGTTCAAGCCATCGAGCCTAATTCCCGCTCGATTTCCCTCAACCTTGTTCACGGTGTCTCTTCCGGTCCTGTCTCCAGCACGTTGTTGCCTTTTGGTGAGTGTGATTCACGTTCTGAAGGACAATCCCCTTTTATTAACGGCAAAAATACTGCCGGACAGTTACGCGAAACGAATAGTGTGATCTAGGCCAGTAAAGACGCTTGCTCGCAGAGGGCATTGGCTGCCTCGAGGGTTTGTTCGACGTCGGCTTCGGAGCACGCACCCTTGATGCAGGTAAGGATACTGGTGAGGAAGCTGGAGGCTTGGCAGATGCAGTGGATGTCTGTTTGAGCGCAACCGGAGGTGCCGATGCTTGAGATGGCACAGCCAAGGGCGCATTGGGGAATTTTATCCAGTTGCGCACTAGCCATCGGTCCGGTTATGGCGAGTGCCAATACGAGAACAAGAGAGTAGCAGTGCGAACAATCATGGTTCAATATGGGATGCAGGTGATGGTAAAGGAAGAATCTTGTTGGCTCCTCTGTGCGGTGGCTTCAAGAGTCAAGAGAGTCGGTCCGGTGGTCAAGATCTGTTCTTTTGCTGTCAGTCGCCACTCGGATGTCAAGATGATGGAACGAGCGAATCTCATCAACCTGTCCCGTGTCTCTTGAGAGGTTCCCGTGAGTTTGTCTTGTTTATTCCTATGCTGCCGTCATCCTACATGCACACGGGCGTTGCCGCGAAAACGAGCCGAGGGCCACTTCACATACTGGGAAGGACATCAACTCTTACTCCTTGCGTTCCTGCTTGCCCACTCCTGACATGTCGTTGCCTTTCTCCTGTTCGTTCTAGATGATCGCGTCCCTGGACCATTTCGTTTTGCTTGGATCAACGAATAGGGGTCAACCAACTCCAACGAACCTACCAGCAGACCGAGAACCCCCCCCAACATGTGCTGTGCCAAACAACCACCCAATGGTCTTGTAGCACCTGCTCCCAATCGTGTGTCTGCCAGGATAGAGTTGTGGTCCAAGAGAAGCTTATGGTCTGGTATTGTGGTATTTGTTCCCAGCACAGGGCAGGACGGGTTGTCAGCAGCATGTTGTCGCTAGGGTACGGATCAGGGGACGAACCTTTTTTAGCTTTTACTGGAATGCCTTCTCTCCCGCTTGAAGACTCTCCCCCCCCTTGCAACTATTCTCAGAGCCGACCCCCCTTGCTCGAGGAAAAAAAAGCTTTTTCATCTTCTTTCCTCTCATCCTTTCCACCCTTCCTTGTCACCACCACCTTACTCTCGGCTACTGTGATCGCCTTGTTCTTGTTTCCGTTTTGTCTGTTTTCTTTCACCTAACGGCTTCCAGAAACCGCCATGGTCGCCCTATGTGCCGTTGATCCGATGGAATGTATCTTTGATGTGAGGATGAGGGTGGTTACACGGCACAAACGTGATGTGCCACCAGAAGCTGTGGCCCCTCCAAGCCGCTCCGACACCTCTGGTACACGCTCAGATCATGTCCTGATTATCTCCGTTGCCGCCGCAGGAGCCGTACTGCTGATAATGGCGACCCTCTTTTTGATGTTCATGAAGCGCAGACGCGCTTCTCAGCATATCGGCCAAGATCAGGAGTATATACCGACACTCATGGATGAAAAATCAACCGAGGAGTACTTTAGGAGGCCTTCAGTAGTTTCAGCCTCGGCACCAACGTTGGCTGCACCATCTAAAGTTCACCAACGAACGGTGTCAGTCCCCGCCATGTTTGCTGGATCCGAATCCAACCAAAGCAACAAGAACGATACGGTGGACAACACTGACCAGTTTCATCAGATCCCATTGGTCGAGCCGGAAAGTGAGGACAAGACCATCAAGAGATCGCTGTCCAAAGGCTTCGCGAGGCTTAGATCCTCCACTGTCTCGGCTCCTATCACCGCTCTTCACCGTAGTATTAGCTTGAACAGCCATGCACCCTATGCCTTCATCAGCCGTTCCACTCCCATAGCCGAGGAAGTGACAGATGCACTTCCAACAGCGACTAGGCTCCGCTTCCCAGACGCAGAAAATTCGAGGAAGCCTCTGGGCTCAAAGGAATACAGCAACCCAAGCCGGTTCTCCCTCGATATGAGCTATGTTCCCCATCGCAGATCGACCTCATCTGCTGTGGAATCCTCCAACCCTTCATCGCTCGCCGCCTTGACTGCTATGATTGAATCAAAGAAGCCAATCGTTGAAACCAGCCCCGCCGCGTCTTCGGATGAAAGCGATGATGATGTCTCTGACTCGACCGCTTCCTCAGATGAAGGATTTGATCATATACCACCTCACCAAAGGTACCAGAACTTTGAGTCCCACAGTCCCTACCTCGGATCCGATGAAGACTACAATCAACAAGAGATGACACACAACCCACTGCCATCGGCGATACAAAACCGACCACCCCCACAGGGCATCGCTTTCCAAACGACTACCCCGCCCCAACCATCTCGAGTATTGCCTCAGCGAGTGCAGGAACAAGATTCGGACCTTGCATCTAAGATGGTGGATGCTGAGCCACAACAACATACCTCATAATGCGCGGGAGATCAGCATGCATAGAACATCCATGTTATGCCACATGGTTGCGACATCCGATCGTGTGGAGGAAGCCGGGTGGTTGTCATTTGGAAGATCAAAACAAAACAGTTGACGTCGCAGAACCAGTACATATATATGGGCCTTGTCCCTGCCTTCAATGTCTATACAATTATTACAAAACCAATTAAACAACATGATCCATGAAAGCGAACACATTCCGGGTCAAATTTGCGCCTTCTCGATCAGCCTTGCACATTACAATGTTCCCCGATCCAGTCGATCTTGCGGACCATTTTGTCAGAGATCCAAACAGCGTCCGCCGAGCCTCTACGCGTATGACACCGTAGAGAGCGCCACAGTTTTTTTTTGCTCGCTCGATGGAACTTTCCTCTTGTTCTTCTTCTGACCCCGTTAGGCGCACGAAACGCAAAACTCTGTTGCTGCTTTTATGGTGTGGGTATCCGTGCATGCCAAAGGGGGTGCGATCCAGATGGAACTGCTCACAATTGATGACTGGACTCTTATCTGATCCTCACTGAGGGCGTACTCTACACTTGGACAGTTCGTGCGACTGGCGCTGGATCACTACTATCAGATCCTCGGGCGAAACCCCAGTCGGAGGGCGGGGGATGGAATACACACGCACTCCGTTTTCAAACAACGCGAGTGGAACCTTAGTCACCTTTCTCACCTTTCTTCGTCATAGTAATACAACAACTCCAATGCTACTTCTACATGTCGTTACACGCCTTAGGAAGACCTATCATCCTTTAGTCTGCTTTGGCCCACCATGTTGCCCAGATATCCTTGCCCCCCATCTCCTCTCTCCTTCCTCTCACTCTCCGTCTTGTGATCCCCATCGGCTGAATATGAATAAGCATCCTTCGCATACCGAGATTTGACGAGCACAAACACAAACACCTTTGGATCTGATAAACAAACCCAGCTAGACCACGCTGAGGCAAAAACAAGGTTGCAGCTTGTGTTGTTATCAGATCCATTGTGAGAGCCGTCCACAACATGCATTACACTTACACGCGGCAGTTTGAGGTCCACAGGTGAGAACTTGGATGACCTATCCCCATTCCCATCCTCCTATCCGCGCGGAAACCTGGGCGCACTTACACTTGGCGTTTGAAACCGGTATTACCTAGCCTGCAGACCGAGATCTTCTTGTAGCCTACACATGTACATCCACATCCGAGGTCCGATATGTTTTGTGTGTCATTCATGGCTCCCTATTCCTTCCATTGTTCACGCCAGACCTCGCCATCTCGCCTATAAAAGAGGGTCTCAACTCCTCTCGGTTTATTGTCCTGCACCTCTCTCAGCAACTCGATCCACTCCTCTTCCTCAAGTTCCTACCTTGTATATACTCCACCATCATCATCATCATGTCTGCCAATAACGTCACCGTCGATGCTACCACCCCATGGAAGAAGTACTTCTGCAATGCAAACACTGGTTGTCCCGTTGAAGGCACCACGTGCCACTACAACACGTACTGCATCTCTTCGCCGGCGCCTGGGGAGACTTGCAAGGATGCCAAGGACACCGTTGCTCCCTTCGTTGCCCGTGTCGACAATGTATACACCCTCTACTGCGACATGCCCCAGGACATCAAGCCCCAGACCACCAAGTGCCCCTTGGGATGCGAGAGTAAGTGTTCCATCTGATAAGAGCATGTGGTTTTTTTGGGTGAACGGCAATGAACCAAAACCATTAACGTTGCATAATCAACCTTCTCCATTTCCTTTTTGCTCCCTTTGTTGTGTCATCCGTGATGCTCTTTCTCCAGAGTGGGAGGACTGCCACGGTGACATTTGCTTCTTGAAGAAGTGCACTGCTGCCGAGTCTGCCTGCAAGAAGGGTAACTTGGACATGTGCATGGGTCTCAGGCGCGATGAGATCATCTGCTACGAGGCCAACCCTCATGGCAACACCCACCCCCAGACTGTCGAGGAGAAGGGTCTCTCGAGCGCACAGGTTGGCGGTATTGCTGGAGGTGTTAGCGCCGCTGTTGTCCTCTTGGCCGCCGTTGGTGCTTTCTTCATCGTCCGTCGTCGCCGTGCTGCCAAGGCTGCCAAGGTCGCTGCCCTTGCTCAGTCCTTGCCATCCTACTCTGCTCAGGATGAGAAGAACGCCATGAAGCAGGTCACCACCCAGGCTTAAGTAGAATAACCGACAGCAAATCCCAGGCAGAGAGCCACTAATCCATAAAGCAAGCATCTGTACATATTAGTATGATATTTTCACGGTTGGCCTTTCATGTGTTACCCCACTTGTGCTCCAACTTGTTGGATCGGAACGATTAGACGAGCAACGACACCTACCATAGTCCTGTTGTTGTCGCGGTTTTGTATTGGATCTATCCCATCGTGCAGCACTGTCATGAATCCGAGCTTGATGAACGATCCATGTAACGGTGTTGGTCATCCGTAACAGTACTCGACTTCTAGCGTCCTATGATCCCATGTCAGAGAAGCCCCTTCCTGCGAAGGTGGAGTAGAGTCCATTCAGCGCCACCAAATGAACGAGGATCCTGAGGTGCGCTTGATACCCTGCAAAAGTCGCATCATAGATCCCTGGAGACGCCAAAGACATGCCCCCTCGCAACCGACAGCCTCAAGGAGTAAAGGGTGTAGCTTGCTGGGAACATGATACGAGGTTGTGTTCGGCAAAGTTTATATTTGGTGTTGGTGTCTGAAGTTTGTGGGAGAGCAAAAAAAAAGAAGTCTGTAGAGGTCGGGTGTCGATGCCTCCGAGGTGGGGTGAATGTGAATGTCGTGATGTCGTGAAGAGGAGGCGTGTGTAAGTGAATACGTGTGGAGGTGAGGTTGAGGAGAAGAGAAAACATGCATCAGTTCACCAGTCTGCGGGCTGAGAGTTCAACAAAAATTAAGGGCGATCCGCCCAAAAACCAGATTTCTAAGCTGTGTACCCACATCGAAGGGAGCATCCCAGCTGATGAGGAGCAACAGCCATCCAAAGGTTGGTCGTCCAGAAATCTAGTCGGTGAAATAGCTCGATCAACCACTGAATCAAGCTGGTGGATTGCCAAGTTGCTCTCGGAGGACAAACATTGTTGGACAGCTGTGCTCATGTCCAATTTGCTCGCATGCCTCGCCTTGTCATTCAGGGCCTGGCCACTTTTTGTTCCATTTTCCTGTGCAGATCATGGGGACATTCAAAGGCTACCGGGTCCAGGATAAGGCTGCCTCCATCGCCGGAGAACGACACTAAATAAGCATAGAGCATTGTCCACCGCCAAGTTGAGGTGTCCGAACGTGTGCTGCCAACCTGGCACAAGACAAGCCACGTCAATTTAGACCATCCGCTTTCCTCACGCAACCTCACAAGCTCTTCCTCTTTCCACCACACAGCACTCTTAGCTCTTCTCTCCTGCCCTCCTCTTGATCCTTTTCACCTGCTCTCTCTTCTCTTCACCCACTGTCACTCTCGCCTCTTTGTCACCATGGCCGAAATCACTTTGTTCTGTCTCCTTGAGGGAGCGAAGGATTTCTTCGTAGTCGATATCGGCCAAACCAAAAGGGTTGGCCATCTCAAGATGACTATCAAGGCGAAGAGATCCAACTACTTTGACCCTATGAAGATCGACGCCGCCCAACTCATCCTCTGGCGTGTCTCCATACCGATCGTACCGGAGAATGACCGAAAGGAGGGAGATCTTCCTGAAAAATGTGGCATCTCGAACCAAACTAGACGAAGCTGCCAAGATCACCGACGTGTTTGGTGCTGAGCTACCGGACAACATTATACACATCATCGTCGAACTCCCCCAGTCAGGTAATGCCACTCACTGTTCAATGCAAGCCTTTCAGCATACACTTGATTCAAGTGCCGTTCTTGTTCCCGTGATTGACGCTTCCTATCTCCTTTCTCTTTCAATAGCAAAAATCCATAATGGACAATACCTTCCCTTTGATTCAAGGCTACGGATTCAGCTTCTTTATTGATCCGCCAATTGTGCATGATAACCAATCGAGGACGAATCGACCGCGAAACGACGCACACTCGTCGAATCAAAGGAGACAAAAAGGATCGGGGACAACAAACACATTACCTCAATGAAGGCTTCGAAGAGCGAATCAAGATTGTAAAGAGCCGACCAGAAGCAGGACAAGACTGGCAGTTCTTTCAACCCTCAGATCATTCTATTTGAACGGAAATGGTTCATGGGAAGGGAGGTCCCGCTCATCATCCTTGAGAATCTCACCAATGGTCTCATGGGCGGTATCTCGTTGGCGTTGACCATGGCGTTGGTTTATGCAGCGGATTGCACCGATCCTGCCAAACGCAATGTCATCTTTTCATGATTCTCTCACCCTCTAGACCGTACCTTGGCAGATCAATTGTGAAAGCCACGGGCTCGATCTTGACCATCGTTTACATTGACATGGTCACTACTGCCTTGAGTCTCGTGTTCGTCTTGTTCTTTGTCCCGAATCCCTCCCGGCAAAGCAACCAGAACACGTTCTACGATTGCACGAGACCTTCAAACGGAAGACAGGAGCCTTTATCAGCGACAATTCAACAGGGTCTCAGAACGGAAGCGGAGGAGGCGTGGCATGGCATTCGCACATCCTTCATTCCCTCAGCTTCTTCAAACCCAATGGACG
>Ga0247824_10001205_pt1 | contig 13938 bp, 17 predicted proteins | sample 13C_PalmiticAcid_FD_194412 | JGI IMG/M metagenome (GOLD analysis project Ga0247824, IMG submission 194412) | Soil microbial communities from agricultural site in Penn Yan, New York, United States - 13C_PalmiticAcid_Day48 | ecosystem: Environmental > Terrestrial > Soil > Agricultural land... | reverse complement strand
TTCTCTCTCTCCCTCCCTTCGCCTTCCCAGCGATCTTTCCTGCCAAAGGACAGTTTCTCGCCTTCGTTCTGTGCACACTGTTGAAGCAGTTCATCACTCCTCCAAACAGCTTGGATCTTCCTTCCTCTCCCCTCCCTTTCCCACCAGTCGTATCGACTTGAACATCATGAGCAACCAGAACGGGTAAGCTTATACTATTACAGTCTTCTCAACTTGCTTAGTAACCTTTTCATGTCTAACTTGTCCTATTATCGTCCATGTCAGTAGACCATCAGCTGCCCGACTGGGCGTTACCATGCCCATTTCTGAAGCCTTCCCGACCCAGGAGGACAAAGAGAGCACGGATCGACTTATTCAGACACTAAGGGATCAAGGATTGTTCGAATCAGAGGAAGAAAGCAGGCGAAGGTAGGCAATAGACCCGACTGGTCCTCAAAATAGCGAGAATGAAACACATTCGCTATTGTTACCAACCACTCTGCACTTGCAACAATAGAGAGATTGTTCTTGGGAAGCTCGACAAGATGGTCAAAGAGTTTGTCTATGTGATCAGTTTGCGCAGGAGCCATCCGGAATCTGTCGCCAGAGAAGCTGGTGGCAAAATCTTTACCTTTGGTTCTTATAGACTTGGTGTACATGGATCAGGCAAGTATCCACCTGCTACAATGTGCCGGATATGAAGACGAAACAGATCGTCGCCATTCAACAGTTGCTTCATGCTCAACCTTTGGATTCTACATCATTGGACTCTTACAGGCTCGGATATTGATACACTTTGCGTGGTTCCTAAGCATGTTCAGCGAGAAGATTTCTTTGAAGAAATGCACGACATGCTTCGTCGACGGCCCGAAGTGACGGAACTCACGGCTGTCCCGGACGCTTTCACGCCAGTCATCAAAATGAAGTTTTCGGATATCCCGGTACGTTTCACAAAACTAGCCGTCGTGGCCGCAACAATACTCAGCACAGGCAAGAGCCATCTAACATATCTCCTATTTCTCTAGATTGATTTCACATTCGCACGCCTCGGACTGTCAAGTATACCGGACTCGCTTGATCTTTCTGACGACAACTTGCTTCGAAACCTTGATGACCGATGCATTCGTTCTGTGAACGGCTCTCGTGTGACGGACGAAATTCTTCGACTTGTCCCCAACATCCCGACTTTTCGTATGGCGTTGCGATGTGTCAAGCTTTGGGCCCACCGACGCGCCATTTATTCCAACATGATGGGGTTCTTGGGTGGTGTCGCATGGGCCATGTTGGTGGCGAGGGTATGCCAGTTGTACCCCAATGCTTGCGCAGCGACCATTATTTCAAGATTCTTTTCCATCCTTCACAAATGGTAAGAAAAAAAAATGGACAAATTGGTCAATGCACTGTGTTTATCAAGGCAGAGGAAACTGACCTTTCACCTTGTTCCCTCTCTCCCTTTCTCTCTCCTTAAAGGCAATGGCCGCAGCCCGTGCTGCTGAAACCAATCGAAGAAGGACCACTTCAAGTGCGAGTATGGAACCCAAAGCTCTATCCGGCTGACAAGGCTCATAAAATGCCAATCATCACTCCGGCGTACCCATCCATGTGCTCTACGCACAACGTTACGGACTCTACCAAGGCTGTCATGATATCCGAATTCAAAGATGGTACAGTTGGTCAAAACAAAGTGTTACAGAGAGTCGTCTTGCAAATGTCATCCACGACTCTTCTCGTCCCAGAATCTGCAAATAACATTGTATTCTCTTATCTTTAGCCGCTGAATTGGTGAACAGAATTATGGTGGAGCGTGTTCCTTGGTCCGACCTCTTCGTCAAGGCCGACTTTTTCATGCGTTACCGACATTACCTGCAGGTGATCGCCTCATCGGATTCAGAGGAACGACATTTGCGGTGGTCTGGCTTTGTGGAATCAAGGATACGACATCTTGTAACGAAGTTGGAGCGTGTAGAGAATTTGGTCCTTGCACATCCATATATCAAGGGCTACTCAAAGGTGATTCAATACAATACTGCAACGGAGAAAGACAACGCTGCTCATGGTATTGCCAATCCTCATCCGACAGAGCCAGCAGACTCCGTTGGAGACGACGCTGAATTGAAGACCATGCACATATCGACCTATTACATTGGACTATGTATTCCTCCGCGTGAAGGTAGATCCAGGTCTTTTTGTCATACCATTCCGATCCTTGGTACATGACCCGGCTTTTTTTTTAATCTTATTTCATACTACACAATCTTTTAGCTGGCTCGACTGGTCAAAGAAAGATGGACTTGGTTCGACCCAAGGACGAGTTTATTGAGATGGTGAGATCATGGGACAAGTATGATACTGAATCAATGGCCATTGTTGTCAAGCACATCCGCAGGTGAGTTCGCCTTTTGGGTCTCTGTTCTTCACTGCATGGACTGTATGGATCCCTGTTGTCATCAAGTGAGAGCTCACCATGTATTGATCCGTTTCCCCTACAGTTCTGCATTACCTTCTGAGGTTCTTGAAGATGTGGAGCTAAAGAAGACAAAACGTCCAAGATCTGCCAAGGTGATACGCGCAAGTAGGCTCTATGATTCTGTCACGCATTGCGAGTCAGGGTTCCCTATTAACGCACCATTCGTTCCATTTTCATTAGAAGGCGGCTGCATCGGACACCAGAGCAACCAAAAAGCGCCGCGGCTCGGTTGGCCAGAACGGCGCCTTATCCGATGCCACATCCGCTTTACCCGCAGATCATCCCAGCACTGATGTATTACCCTCCTTGATCAAGAACGACGTGCCTGCTGCAGCGGCGACGGCTGTTCCTCAATCCTAAGGCATGAGGAACGAACAGATGCTTTTCCTCTCGCGCCAGAGAGAAGTTCTATTGTCGCCTCAGATTATCTTTTTTTTTTTTTTTTGTCCTCTTTCTCTCTTTCCTTCTCTGTCTCGTTTCTCTCGTCTCTCTCTTTCTCTCTTGTTCTCTGCCCTTCTTTCTCTTCTACTCACCCTTCGGCTTTATAACGTCGCTGTCAAGGCGGTGGCGTCCTCAGGCACACTTGGAGATGGCTTTCGTTCAAGGCCCTATTGCAGGATGGTGTCCTTATCCACATGTGATACTTTGGCATTTGGCAAAGTAGGTATCGACATTTCCTCCCCTCTCCTTCACATGGCTGATATGCTATTGTTGCTGTTTTTGCTTGTCAACAATAATCGCTATGATCTCTCTCTCGCTCTACTACTCGGAAACACCCTCTCTGTCATGGTGAGCGTCAACCCAAGCCAGTTTGTTCCCATCCGATTGACAACTTGTTGTTTGCTCCTTGTTTTCACTACACTCGTAGTTCACAGTACTACTACTTCTATGTCATGTCCGATAGATTGCGATGGCAAACAATCAGTTGAAGCAGAGGCCAGGCTTCTCATGTCTGCCCACCACAGAAAGCTACCTACGAGTTGTAAAATAGCTCTGACAACCGTTAAATAAAATTGTCCCTTCACCCTTGGCAATTCTTGGCGACACCCACTTGAACCATTAGCCACAATTGCAATCGCACCCTGTGCTGATCTTTTCCTTGGGAATTGCATCGCCGGCCTGAATGTTGCTATCAGCCTGAAGAGCTGGTTCTAGGATGGATACTGGTAATGATGCCTGAACCGTTTGGTTTGTCTCCAACAGTTGTACTGATGATGGGGTCGCAGAGGTAGCATGAGGGGAAGGCATTACAGCGCCGTTCTTCTCCATGGCTGCTTCGAGCCGTCGCTTCTGGATATCCAACTTTTGCTGTTCATTGGCCGTGATGAGAAAGTACCCGCGACATTTGCCAGTTTCAGGGTCTACTGGCTGTAAAGATTCCCAGAGTTCTTGTACCGCAGCAAAGAATGGTGGGTATTTGAACCTTGCACTGTCAAGGACGAGTACCATGTCCTTCTCTGCATGGTATCCACCGATAGGGCTAGACAACAAGCATCCATTTCAGAGTCCATGATAAAAGACGTTAGTATGCAATTCTCAGTCTACGAAACGAAGGGCTTTGGTACTTGTGTCTCTTCAATGTCCGCATTGCTTACCTAAAGTGACCAGAACCGGTCTGTCCCAGCGCAGCTCTTGAAAACGAGATCACCATGTGCGATCCTTCTGACGATGTAACGGACATGATATCGCGTCTGAATTCGTCTACGGAATGACGATCGGCCGATTTGGCCACCACACTGGCATGACACTTGGCAAGACAACTGAATTGGTTGAAGGTTATACCCTTCTTTCTCATCTCGGCAACACTTGCGCAACAGTCCAATTGCTCTTCCGAGTACCATCGCCATACGCCTTTCCACTGTCTACGCGGATCAATCTCCAACGCGTTGAGGACCATTGAAAGTGAGGAAACACCGCAAAACGCCGGGTCACTTTGGGTGCTAAAGGACGTGAAGAGAGTAAAGAAGGATTCGCCCGTCCTTGCTTGGATCATCTCTCGGAACAGGCTTCTACCAGCGTTGCTGGTGACACTGATTAGATTAGGCGGCAGCACCTTCTTGTAGAAGGTCAAGGCGAGAATAGACTCCATCATCTCAACAACCTTGGATTTGCTATCGTCCAAGCCTAGCGACAAGGGTGAAGAGGGTGTGCAGGTTGGGGCCGAGGGTGGATTCTCGTTGCTGTTGGTTTCCCATTCAACCTCCAGATTCCGTGGGTCGAGGGTGTCCAGCTGAGAGAGGATGGTACACCAAGATGGTCGTTCTTCTATGTTGTCGGCCTGGCATTGCTGGATGATCTGCATCAATGACTGGGGTGGTGTCTTGAGGAATCTCCTCTCAATGCTCTGCAAAAGCCTTTGGCCTGAGAAAAGATGGAGCTTGTCAAATGGAAGCTCCTCGGTAGCGATTTCCCACGCCAGGACTCCGAAAGAGTACACATCATCAATCTCATGACCTAGAAACTCCGTAGAGTCGTCAGAGTCCTGAACCAAGCTGTCTCGGAGTTGGCGGACAGAGTCTGGAGTGAGCCATCGCCAATCCTGGCACTTTCCAGATTCCAAATCCTGCCGCGTGCGATTCCAATCGTGCCAAGATAAGAATGCATGGCCATCCTTATCGATAAAAACAGCGTCGCTTGATAATGCTCCATGCTGCTGTCCCATCAAGTTGCACTTGATATAATGCAAGGCCTTTGCAATATCTTTCATGACGACCAACTTGGCGGACCAGTCCGATCGAGCAGGATTCGAATGGGAAAACTCTCCTCTGTCGAGACAACTGCGCAGGGAACCTCGCTCATAGTGATCAACCACATAGACTGGTCGATCCGTCGCATATGTACTGAAAACGGATCCCGGAGCTGGGTTTAGGGCAACTGACGGAGGGAGTGGCAAGGGCAATGTTCCCAAAACGCTCACAAGATGAGACTCTCTGCACGCGTTTGGATCATGAGCGAGAACTTGAAGCCAAGTATCATAGTCCCGAGCGGCTGTGCGAGAGCCAAGTCCTAGGTGGGGCTGCTGAAGGAGAACCTGTTTGTCACCAAAGCGGGCCTTCGCAAGGATGGTAAAGTGGTTACTGCGCGCCGGACCGCGCAGCAACACCACGTCCGTCAGTGCTTCCGGATGAGCAAAAGTCATGGTTCAAAAGTCGAAAGAAGCAAAGGGCGGCGAACCTGTTGCCTTCCATACAGTCTCCAAGATGTCACGTGCCTTCCCGTTGGCCTAGAGGGCGAAGGGGAACTGGAGAAGCAACGGACGACACCTTTCCCTCCTCACTCCTTCATCCTAGTTGCTGCTGATCAACCAAAGAACACCATGGGCGCCTCCCCTTCCAAAGGAGCCAAGATTACAACTCATGACAAGGCGATCCTCGACCTCAAAGTCCAAAGGGACAAGCTGAAGCAATACAACAAGAGGGTAATACGGAGAAGGACACGACTTGGAAGAATGGCAGGAATGACTTTACCCGGGCTTTTCAGTGTTCGCCTAACAATACTCGCACCTTGTTACTGCTAGCTGGAGCGTGTGGTCGACAAGGAACTCAACCTTGCAAAAAAACACCTTGCCAGCGGCGATAAGAAACGAGCACTTTTAGCATTGAGGCGCAAAAAGTTCCAAGAGGGACTGCTTGAGAAGACCCAGCTGCAGATGACAAACTTGGACGAATTGGTGAGTGTTTCTTGGGCGTCCATCGATGACTCTTCCCATGACTTCAAGCGGAATGATTGTGCGCTCTTTTGATAACCTTTCGATACCTTCCATCCTGTAGACATTATCCATTGAACACGCCTTGGTTGAGAAGCAGGTCTTTGATGGACTCAGTGCAGGAAACCAGGTTCTAAAAGAGCTACACAGTGAGATGTCGATCGCGGACGTTGAAAAGCTGATGGACGAGACAGCAGAGAACATTGCGTATCAGAACGAGATTGATGAGCTGTTGAGCTCTCGACTTTCAGTAGCAGAGGAGGAAGACATTGAACGGGAACTCGACGAGATGGTGGTAAGCACAATAGAACCTTGCTTGGCGGCAAGAGATCTAGCATTCACCCTCTTAACCCTGGGCGAACTTTACATCGAATGGATCTATAGGGCGCCCTACTTCCTACTGTACCCGTGGGATTGCCTCAAGGCCAAGCCGTATACGAACAACAACCCGAACTCGAACAAGAAGGTATTCGATTGCGATTGACATGATGAGACTATGAATGATCCTCGACGCCTTTTATCTCACCATTCTATCTACTCAAAATAGTGGAACCAGAACATGTACCATCAAAGACCAAAGTGTCAAGTAAAAACCCTCGAGTTCTGAACGAGCCCATGCTGGCATAGAGGACTCGAAGGAGACGATCGGTGATCATGCGTCCACGCGATGCACTGCACACTCTCTTAAAGGCAAGCGCTATAATAAACGTATGTAATGACATTCCCCCGCCATTGATATTTCACTCTAAACGGATAGAGACATTCCTCTGAACTCTCGGGTCAGGACAGTTCGTGATACCGAACACCACTCATTCGTGCATCTCCCACCCTTCCAACCCCTCTTTACTCTTTTTCTTCTCCTTCGTTTGAACACGTTTTTCATAGGGCTGCACAACATGGAAACCTCAGGATTAACGATCCTTTTGCGAGCCAATGGACTCTACCCTAGAAGGCGACAATACACTCGATACAAAGATTGGCACTACAGAAGAGCTAGCGGCTGAAAGACTGTGGGAATTTGTCATGGGATGGTGCCTTTTAAGCTGCATCGCTGCTGGGGTTGTACTTATCATAGGAGCCAACTTCAGGGCCTGGAGGAACATACCTACAGAACCACTCTGGATAGTCAATACAGAGGACAGCGGGGATCTAAAGGACAGTGTTGTCACACATATCATGAAATTGGTGACGGCATCAGGAACCATGGAGATCAATGGATGGAGTTTGGCATCAACGGGTTTGTTCTCATCCGACAACGCGTTTTTGTGTGGCGGCGACGCTATGAAACCAGCCTACAGCAAGACAATATATCTCCCCTGGAATCAGCGTGATCCGAGCACCGTCATCCAACAAGCGGATGAAACGATCTCGCACAGCGTACATAGCGATGACACAGGGATGCCCCGAGACTTGGATGATCCTACCATCAACTTTACGAGCCTACAGCCTGACTATCCACCCTTGGATGAGTTCCCGACAGCGACTGCTACGCCTGGCACCCGTGCGCCACGCACTTCCATGAACTCTGATTCGAAAGCTCCAGAATATATGAACAACCAGGAAGAGAAGGGCGATGACAATGGGGTAGTCCAGAGTTCAGGACAATGTCGTTTCTAGCGTGATTCAACTGCCTTCAGGTCGGGATACTCATCATCGAGTTTCTGCAGCTCTTTTCGTTTCCATTGAGGGAATTGATCGCATTTCAGGACGAAGCGGAAGATGCAAAGTTGATGCTTATCCCCTTGAACATCACAGCATTGATTTCAAACAACTCATTGACCGTCTCCTGTCAGGAGCGATGAACGATATACGCACTTGCTTTTTCAGCATGGCTGCTGATTTGATCGCACAATTCCCAGCCTCTCCGGGATTCAACATGACAGACGGCACTGGGTTGTTTGATCCGGGGGCGGACAAATCCGTGGAAGCGCCGCTAGCAAAGGAGATGGCAGGGGACAGCGATATTGTCATGCAGGTGGTCAATAGCCTTGGGCTGCAACCCTCGATCAACACGCACTGGTACTTTCTCCGATTCTGGTCGTGCTTTCTAGCTGTCTTCCTGGCTTGGATCTTTGCGCTGAGCAACCATGGAACAGGTGATGTCGACGATTACGATTACGATGGGAAGGACGAAGGCATTGTTCGGTCATAAGCCTGGGCTGGATCAGCTATTTCATCTCAGTGGTAAAGGGACAACTGTTGGAGTGACACTATCACAGACCATTTCACCGAGGGGGCACACAGGCTCTGATACTGCTTCACTATTTGGCTGCTTGTAGAGTGTCCTCTACCTCCCCGTTCCTATCTTCGGCAGCTTGCCAGTCTCAAGTCATCCAAGCACTTGCATACGAGCGATTTGTCCAACAACAGGAAAAAGTGTACCAAGAGAACCACACAAGACTCCCAGCTGTGGAAATGTTCAACTCGATCCTCATCACCCTCCTGGATCCGGCTTCAACTATCACAACATCGGCTACCTCATTGCTGTGCACCGGACCACGAGTCCACCCTGAACTCCACCTCGTAGCAAGCTTGGTTGCCTACACGCAGTGTGACACCGAAATCAATTTGACCACCCGACAACAAACACTCAAAGCCACGGACAAGAGCTTTTTTTTTTTTTTTTTTTGGGTCGCAACCCTTCCACCTCATTCCTCACTCTCCTTCCTCCTTCATTCATCATGGGCAAGATAAAGAACAACAACAAGAAGAAGCAGAACCGCCACAACGCGACTGGAATGGAGACGTTCGCAGAGGTGGAGGAAGCGCAGGCTCTGGAGTCAATCCCTGTCGAAACGATCCAGCCTTTGCTCACGAAGGTAGAGAGACACTCCTACCTCCTGCCCAACCTATCACTTGTCGCTTTCATAACCAAGCAGCCCCATCCTTGGTGGATCAGTTTTCGCATCTTATATTAATGAACCCCCCTCCTTTGGAATCGTATAGTTGTCCTCGACGGATGCCAACGAGCGCGCTTGGGCAGCAGCTGGAGCAAGTAATTTGTTGATGCACGATGCCGCTACTCGCCGATTGATGCTCAGCAAAAACTTGGTTGGAGCGTTGGTTGAACGTTTGACGGACTCTGTACATGAGGTTGTCGTGGAAGCCCTGGGTGCTCTCCGCAACTTGACGGTCGTCGGTGGCGAGGATGTGATCAACGAGATGTACGTCAAAAACGTGCTCACCCCAGTGACAGCCCTGATTCCACCTCTCGGAACGATGATCGACGGCATGCTCAGCGGTCCAGCATCCACCGGCGCTGAACACGACAAGAGGAAAACTGTCTGGGACTGGGCGGACAACGTGATCAGCATTGTGTGGGCCATGAGCGAGCACTCGGAGAAGGCACTGAAGACGATAAACAAGACCAACCCGATCCCATTCCTCATGTCATTCATGAACAATGTCGATAAGGTCCCACCAAAAGTCATTGTCTCGGCTGGTAAGCACTTTTTCTCTTGCTGCATAATGGGCATGAATACCGTGTGGTCATGAATAAGAAGCTACGAGGAAGCATCTACTCACAGAACATCTCGATCTTGTTGTATAGCTCAATGTATTTACACATTGACAGATGACAATCCTGATTGCCGTGCTGTCTTTGTCAAGAACCCTGATTACATCAAACCATTCCAGAACATCTTGACTTTGAATGTCAACGCAGAGCAGGAGCTGTTGATCAAAACTTTGGCTTGCGGGATCATCATCAATCTAAGAACCGTCATCATACCAAAAGGACCTGAGAGCGACTACTCTGAGATTCATAACGCGATCCTCCCTGTGTTAAGTGGCGCACTCAACTATGATCTCCAAAAGGCTTGCACGGAAGCTACCGCTGCTGCTCAAGCTGTCGTAAGTGGCGTACTTGTGGGCAGCATTCTGGAAAAAAAATAGGGTGGAAGAAACGTTATCTGACTTCGCACATGTTCTCTGTTTGCTCCCGGTTGCTCTAGAATGCACAGGAAAAGGAGCCAGACCTTTCAAAACCTAACCAGCCAGCCAGCACGGAGGAACAGGCACTCGCAGCCATCGAAACACGGTTGCAGACCCTTCAGCTCGCACAAGAGCTGATCGCCAATATTTGCACAGAGAGTGTCCAAGGTGTCGAAGAAGAGGAAGAAGAGCTGAAGGATGACGCTGGCGATGATGAAATGGAGGCTGATGAGGACGAGGACGCTCTTAATGGTGACCTGCAGGATAAGGATGATGGTCTGGATAAGAACGCCTTGCGGGAAATGGAACAGTTGGCCGCTGCCTCCAACGAGACACCCATGGATCTTTCAGGGCACCCTATCATCCATATTTTGACCAACACAGTTTTCCCAGCCCTTATTCATCTCGCCACACCTACACCGCTTTCCTTCCCAGAACAAGAGGTCCCCACGCCCAAAACAGTTGCACCTCAGATCACGGCGCAATTGGCCTTGACACATTTACGCGCGGTGGAAGCTTTGAACAACTTTTTGTTGACCATGGCTGATGCTGTCCCTGGCAAGTGGTGGTACAAGCAAAGGAAAGCCGATGCAGAGCAGTGCTGGTCATGGCTCTTCCAACAGGCAGGGGCAGTTGCAGGCAAGGGTGTTCGAGTTGGAGCAGAAGAAAAGGGTCAGGAGATGCGAGGTGCTATCCTGGACGCTATTGTGGGCTGTCTTTGGACGTTGGCTCGTGGATTGGATGCCCGTGTGCCATCAAGTGAACTCCATATCCAGGCATTGATGGGCTCTTATACATCCACGACCTCGGACAGCATGCGTGTCAAGACCATTGGATGCTTAGGAGTGATTGCTAGGCGGCAAGGTGCCATCGAGGCGAACAAGGTATAGGCGATTGATTTTATCGTCTCACATCAAACGACGAGTAGTCTATTCGTTTACCTTACTAACGAGGGATGCATTGTATAGGTCATCGGCGAGTTCCTGATCAACATTCTCAAGAACAAACCCACACCTGAGGCTTGCGTGGAGGCATTGAATGCGATCTATGACATTTACGCAGATGCCGAGTTTGATTACGACATGCCCGTGTTCGTACAAGGCAACTTTAATCAGGAACTCAAGGGTATGGTCAAGATGGTGCGTTTTATGGTGCGGAACGTCGATCGACGAAAGAACAAGGATTTGAGGGATCGTGGCGATGAGGCGCTCATGAACCTGACAGAATTCATCAAGTACAAGGACCATGAGCGCAAGTAATTGTGGTTTGCGGCACCCTCTCCCCCCTCGTTTTGGACCTAGCAACTTGGATAAGGAAGGGGGAATCCCGTATCAGGAAACGAAAAGGGATCCTCTTGTCCGTTTGTCGCTCAACAACAGGATAGCACCATGCTCCCCCACAAACCCTACATCAATCTTTTGCATCCCATCACATTCACACACGCCATACATAACTGCATCCTCGAGCGCGCTCTTCTAGATACGATTCCTGTAGTGCAACACTAAAAAAGCGCGACACATACCAATGTCGATTTATCATTTGGAATCATGATGGCAGTTGTCAAAGTTGCATGAATCCCTTTGCGGAAACCAAAACACCTAATGATGGATCAGGTTGCTGGACCACATGAGCATTACCTCGTCGAAGGACCCAGCATCAATGAAAAAACTTGTTTTGGGTTGAAGTCTGCTTGATTGATCTGGACCAACTATCCTTTGCCCACAAACCCGGTACGACGCGTCACCTATTCAAATCTTTTGGCTTTTGATGCTTGTTGTGAGAGTCAGTCATCGAGTGCTGTTTGCCCTCACACCAAATCCGATGGGGGACATCCAAACGCACTGCCAGACGCAAACCCACCGTTGGGTTGGACGATGGCAACAGCAACCTCCGGCATGAAAACATCACAGAATCTGGTGTCTCAATACTTCAAAAGATGGCGACCAGTCTTCGTAGTAGGTGATTCTTGGCGACATCACATATCCAAAGCAGCTCGACGTCGTGTTGACGAAGGGCGCTCTCCGATATATGAAAAGTGAGTGCACGCTTGACGAATGCATGTCATCCATCGCCTGATTGCACGGTTGAGTGATGTTCTGACATTTGTCTTTCTCCTTCTGCCATAGCACGCGTGAATACACAAGGTCAAGCACCAGACCCTTCAGATCAAACGCTCTCATTACCGCCGCCGCACAAATCGCCGCAATCCCGCCTCAGTTTTTTGTATGCTACCGCGCAACTCAATCACAAGTCCAGCGCGACCCACGAGACAAGGGTGAAAACCATTCAAAAACCTTCAATACAAAGCCGTGTCAACCTCAAAAGCATCGAGAAAGGTATTACATCTGGCAACACCTTTTTTTTTTTCAGTGTATCTTGCCTACAAAAGATTCGCATCGTGAAGACTTGCTATGCAGCCTTTTAATGTCATTTTGCTATGAAACTAGAGCCGCCAATTCATTTGAATGTGGACGAGGCCTTTACCAGACCCCCCACCACACACACACACACACACACACAAGAAACACACAGAGAGATCAACCGTGTCCAACGTGGATGTACATCCACAAAAAGGACTTTTTTTTTTTCGACTGTGTATCGAGTTTACATCCGAGTAAGCCCACACGGATCGGGTAAGAGCACGCTCTTTGGCCAAGAAGGCAGTGCTCTACTCGTTTTATCGTTCGTATGCTAGCGATAGCAGCAAAAATCTTCCATTCATCGCCCATGGAGTTGTTGAAACTATTCTTTGTATTACCCCTGAAAATGGGTGACCACAAAGCCTTCAATGATCTAACCGCCCAGCATTGGGCTCGAAGGCTCGTCGAGGCGACCCCCTCAAGCCTGACGGAACGGTCATGAAATTCGGAGTGGAGGCGTTTCTGGAAATCAAAGCCCCCAAGGGCTCGTCTTCTCAGTCAAGCACATCGAAGATATGGGGAGCCTGGCATCAGAGGCTCAGGACATGTTAAGCCTTCAATTTTTGGTAAGATGGAGTACCTACTGTGTGAGGAGACAGGAGCTGCGCCTATGCTACCCACCACTAATGCCATTTGGACTTCACTATATCTGTCGCTACTCAGGTCACAAAATGAGGCTCGAAGGCTCGTCGACCTCCTCAAGCCTGACACAAAGGTCATGAAATCCGGGGTGGAGGCGTATGTGGAAATCAAAGCCCCCAAGGACTCGAAGATATGCGGAGCCTGGCCATGAGCCGGATATCCCCCTGCATCCAGATTTCTGGTAAGATGGATACCTACGTGCGAGGAGACAGCAAGAACTGCGTCTATGCTACCCACCACTTATGCCATTTGGGCTCCACTATATCTGTCGCTACTCAGGCCATGAAACCAAGATCCCCGGTCCGCTACTATATACATAAAAACACGTTTACAACCTGGAATGGGTCAATCGCCCAGCATTCGAATCGAAGACCCGTCGAGTTGAACCACTCAAGCCAGGCGATGTGGATGTCATCACTTCAAAAAAATCACAAACGAACGTGGAGCCTAGCATCGGAGGCCATGGAAGAACCGGTCTTCCTACACGATCAAAGCATCATCGCGGTCGTACCGAACTGGTGGTAAGATGGATACCCTACCTACGAGGAGATGGTAGGAACTGCGTCTATGCTGCCCACCACTTATGCCATTTGGACTTTACTATATCTGTCGCTACTCAGGTCACAAAATGAAACTGTTCAAGATGGAGTACATTGGAGGGGGATACACTACCTACCCAAAACTGGACCAATGGTGATACCACTATCGTACCTCGTTATCTTACTTCAGATCTCTTGTATGATGAGGGCCCCACATCTGGTACCCGTTTTGTGCCCACAGTACTAAATAGA
>Ga0247824_10001203_pt1 | contig 13940 bp, 8 predicted proteins | sample 13C_PalmiticAcid_FD_194412 | JGI IMG/M metagenome (GOLD analysis project Ga0247824, IMG submission 194412) | Soil microbial communities from agricultural site in Penn Yan, New York, United States - 13C_PalmiticAcid_Day48 | ecosystem: Environmental > Terrestrial > Soil > Agricultural land... | reverse complement strand
TGGGGGGGTTGAAAAAGGGGTTGTGGGATCTGGGGCTGACAGGGCTGGTTGTGTTGGCATAGTTGGCGAAAGCGAGTACGTTCGCGCTGGCGAGTATGGCGGTGATTGTGGTGACAGTGGTTGTGCAGGGGATGATGGTGCCGATGGAGCAGCGGGGGTCGCTGAGGGATTGGCGGCTGTTGGTGATCAATGATGGCATATTCCAGGCGATTGGGGTGATTTCGTTTGGTATGTTTTTTTGTTCCCGACTCTACAAAAGTGCTAGACTGACTTGATACTTACACTGCATAGCCTTCGTCTGCCACCACAACTCCCTCCTGATCTACGGCTCCCTCGAGAAACCCACCATCGACCGCTTCGCCAAGGTCACGCACATCTCGACGGGCGTCTCCATGGTCGCCTGCCTGCTCATGGCGCTCTCGGGCTTCCTCACCTTTGGCGATAAGACGCAGGGCAACGTGCTCAACAACTTCCCCGCCGACAACACCATGGTCAACGTCGCGCGCCTGTGCTTCGGGCTCAACATGCTGACGACGCTGCCGCTCGAGGCGTTTGTCTGCCGCGAGGTCATGCTCAACTACTACTTCCCGGGCGAGCCGTTCAACATGAACCTGCACCTGCTGTTCACGACCAGCCTGGTGTTTAGCGCCATGGTGCTGAGCCTGATTACCTGCGATGTCGGCACTGTGTTTGATCTCATTGGCGGGACCAGCGCCGCGGCCATGGCGTACATCCTCCCGCCGCTGTGCTATATCAAACTGACCACGCGGTCGTGGAAGACGTACATGGCGTGGGCGGTGGTGGCGTTTGGGTGTACGGTCATGGCCATGAGCATGCTGCAAGCCGTGGGCAAGATGATTAGAGGTGAGTGAACCTGCTTGTGAATGTATTGTGCTGGACGATGGCTGACTGTTGCTGTTGGGTGCTGTAGGCGAGGGCGATGTTAAGCAGTGTTACTAACCCGGATAGAATACTAATAATCGAATAATCGCTGGACATGTATAAACTATAGGGGTTCTCAATAGAAGGGGCCGGAGCAAGCGGGTGGAGTTGGATTACTGGCATGGCGTCGGACTTGCTCACACTGCAGAAGCATTGTTAGACCATGGATTGGAGCAATCATGATTTCGGATTCGGCTTGAATCTCTGTCACATGGCACTTGGCGCTTCTTGGTGTCTCACAGCGGAGCATTCATGTTGGTGTTGGGCGTCCCGGGATATCTCGGCGCGAACCCACACACAGTGATCGAATCATCAAGCGTGTTGACTACGGAGTAGTACATACCAGACCACGGGACAGGTTCCGTCGAACAAACTTGGCGTGGGGAACCCGTCCCAAGTCCTCCCACCCCGCACCCGAATCCACTCAGGTGATGCCCGACTTTCATGCAAGTCCAGTCGGATACCGAGCGGAGGTATCCGCGTCCGCTTATCTGCCGTGGTATTCGTGCTACTTGACTGTTTGCACCAGGCCGCCCTTCAGGCGCACAGCAAACCCACCCACGCCCGTCCCAAAGAGGGGTTTCGCATGTGGAGGGGGGGTCAGTTTCGATTTGCAAATGCGCACCGCATGACTTGCTGAGTGGTGGTGGGTGTGGAGGCCGGGGGTTGGTTGCCTGCAGCCTTTCCACTCTTTCTCCTTCTGTGGTCTGCCTGGTGGGTTGCCCGAACCACCTTCCCTCACTATTCCACCCAGCCCGCTGCAGCATAACGGGGCGTAGGACGGCTGGGGGATAGGACGAGATGGGGGAGGTGTGTGGGACGGGAGCCAAAGCAGAGAAGGAGGAAAGGAGCCTTGGAGGAGTATAAGACCCCGCTTCTTGCCCAACGAGAGGGGAGCTGAAGATATCTTCGAGTTGACCCCTCCTCCACGTTCTCTCTCCCACTCCAAAGAAACGCATCGACTACACTTCTCACTCCCACCACCTTCAGCTTCACAGCAACACTACACAACACCACACACACATCCAACATGCACGGATCCAGCTGCCCCAAGTGCGGTGCCGCCTCCGACGGCGCGGCCAAGTCGTGCGGCTCCTGCGGCGCTGTGAGTTACACACACACACACACTCGATAGCACTTCCTTACTCTCTTTCCCTCTTCTCCATCTCCATGAAGACATAATCCTCTTGACAACTGCCCGTGTGACAAAAACACCACTTTACTAACCCATATATTTTGCACCACAGAGCTGCCCCAACTAGACAAGACCAGCCAAGCACCACCACCACCCCACATCCTCCTTGTCATTGCCAGAACCGGAGCACTAGTTCATCGTTTTCTTCGTACTCGCATGGGGGATATGGGACCAACCTCGGGTGGAGTCCTTCTCTGCGGAATGGGGGGAAGCACACGGTCATCGATTCGAGGGTCTTAGTGGGAGAGGCGTAGTTGATGAAATGAATGATGAATCACAACCAACCAAGGACCTGCAATTCTCCATACATGGTCATCGTGATATGTGTGTTAACACGGATTGCGGTGGAGGGGTGTGGTGGTGAGTGAGGTCCAAGATTGTCAGACTCGTGACTGTGACAGACGACGCTCGCGAGACGGCGATGAACTAACAGGATGCTTCTCAAACGGAGGAGGCAGACAAGCAAGTGACACGTAGATGATCGACCGTACCCGCCATGACTCCAGCCATTCATCGATGGAGAGAACAAGCATGCAGCGTATATGATTCCGTATATTAATCCAGCCCACCGGCCAAGGCAGATCACCAACCAAGATAACAAACAGACACTCGCACGCGCAAGCAAGACACACGGCCTGGTCCAAAAAAGACGATGAATAAATAGCTAGCTAGTAAAAAAGAGGCATTGGGAAACCGCGGTACCGTCGAGTAATCTGAGACAGAGAGAAAAAAAACAAGATAGAAAGGAAGAAGGACGTGTTGGATTACTGCGTGCCGCCCAGGAGTTGTTGTTTAACCGGCCATCTCCAACTCTGCTGAGACTAGGGGCTGCTGCGTGTGCAGCCTCCCCGGAATTCGCCCATGACGCTCATCACGGCATCCTCCCATTTCCCAGCTCTTGCTTGCCAAAATCGAGTTCCCTTTCCCCAGTCCTTCGCGGCCGCGAGTGCCCGTTACATTCCGGGAATACGCGGTTCGGTCGCCGCTTGGCGCTGATAGCCGTGCGGGCGAGAGTGCGAAATCTTCTATATCTCTCTTTCCAGAGGCAAGAATCCCATCGTGATGGGCTGGCTGTTGCGAGGGCGGTCGAGGTTGGGCAACAGTGGTTGACAATAGTGGAGGCGGCTATTCGGAATCGGTCTGCGCTTAGGCGATGACGCACTTGCTCTTCTTTTTCCCGGCCTTCTTGAGGAGGGCGGCCCGTGTCGCGAACTCGAACACCTCGCGGACGCCCTCGTTGGTCTTGGCCGAGCACTCGAGGTACTTGGTGGCCTTGATGTTGTTGGCAACCGTTTGTCCCTGTTCCAGGTCAGCATGCATGTCCCAGTCCAGTTGGCGAGTTTGTGGCGGAATCTCGGGAGAGCTTACCTGCTCGGGGGTCACGGGCTGCTGGCTGGTCTTGCGGAGCTCCTCGATGGTCTTCTGGTCAAAGCGCAGATCCTTCTTGCAGCCGACGAGAATCTTGGGGACATCGGGGCAGAAGTGGTGTACTTCAGAGCACCACTAAGGAGAGAGTAGCGTTAGCAAGGTGCCAAAATGCGTGTGCTACGTGGCGGGTTCAGCCGACACTGAATGTGGACTCGGACTCACCTTCTCGCCAACGTTGTCCAGAGAGTCAGGGGAGTCGACGGCGAAGCAGATCAAGATGACGTGGGAGTCTGGGTATGACAGAGGGCGGAGACGGTCGTAGTCCTCCTGACCAGCCGTATCCCATAGCGCCAGCTCAACGTGCTTGCCATCAACCTCGACATCGGCAACGTAGTTCTCGAAAACGGTAGGGACGTAGACCTGCACGCCACGTTAGCTTGCTGAATGGCATGTTTTGTCCGTGTCGATGCGGTGAGAGAACCCCCCGGATGGGGAGCGTCGTCATCGGGGTCGGGGGACTGAAAGCCGAGGCGGTCTGCGACAATGCCAGGCTGAACGGCACACCGCCTCCGCCATTCGGGTTGTGGAGAGGGTTTAGGTGCATCGCACTCACCTCCGGGAAAGTGCCCTTGGAGAAAACACTGGAATCAACCCGAGTCAGTATGGGCGATACATGGATCACGGGGGAGATGGCGGCGAGGGAAACCAGCGACTTGGCACAGCCAAGATCGGCCGGCTGGGAACTCAGACTCACATCAACAAGCAGGTCTTGCCGCAGGCGCCGTCGCCGACGATGACCAACTTTCTGCGGAGCTCGGCGGCCATGGTTGCTGGTTGCTAGGTGCGAGAGATGGAGGGTGTTGGGCGTTTGGATGATGCTGCAGCAGGATGGACTGCAAGCGAGGCGTGGGATTCGAAGAGGGCCGAAGGCGAAACACGGCAGTCGAAGCGTCGCAGAGAATGAGGGAAGGCGGCAGGCGATGCCTCTGGGAGAACCGGATTGCCGGGTTGTTGATGCAACAAATGCAGGAGGAGATGGAAAGGATGAAAAGTGGAGGAGAGCAGAAGCCGGGTCGCTGCAATTGATGACAGAGAGGACGACAGTGCTCAGAGTGCTCAGTGCGCCGGGGGGAAGGGCCAGGAGGAAGGGGGAAGAGAGTGGGTGCCGCCCAGGCAGAACGGGGCGCTGTGAGTGGCCAGAGGGCCGGGGGGCTTGCTCAAGTGCTGTTCGCTTGGTTCTGGGCTGATATGAGGCAGCGCCAGCGCCAGGTGTCGCCGCTTCGTTTTCGACACTTTGTTGACGGACAAAAACGAAAAACGAACGAGATGCACGCAATGCACACAGTCGCAGCGGAACGAGGCAGGACGTGCAGTTCTGCTCAGAGTTGCCAGTTGCAGCGGGAGGCGCCTCTTTTTCGCTTCTTATCGGGCGAACAAGGAGCTGCCGAAGCGGGAATTCGTCATCAAAAGGCTGCGTCTCGCTTGTTGTTGCTTGTCGATCGGGGACCCAGAAAGGCCGGGCTGGACTGGGCTGGCAATGGCAAACTCCGCAAACGACGCAGCAGCCCCTGAGGTGATGGAGTGGTGCGGAGTGTCAAGTCGGTCTGCTGTGGGCCTTGGTCACAGTCTGTCATCCGTAATTCAACATCCGCGCACCTGGAAGCAGGCCAGCGACGATGGGGGGTTTTATGACACGTGAGAATGGCTGCGCTGCCGTCCCTGTCCCAAGTCCTGCAGCCAGGCGGCAGCGCAGTGAGAGCCTTGATGACTCTCGCCGGCCAGTCCCAGCCAATTGTGCCGTGTTCGAAGCATGGGCCGGGGCAAGCAGGACCTCCAAATACGAATGCCTACGGCGTGCCCGTCAACGCTGCGGAAGACCAAGCCCCGACCAGTTGTCTCAGCCTCTCCACTAGAAAGGGATCATCCATCATCAAACGGCGACCCACGTGCAGGCTGTCGCGGTGGTGGACATGTGTGGAATCGGACACCTCCCTCATCAGCGCTGCGCTGCGCTGAACTGCATCATCTGTGCACGTGCCCCCCGCGTTTTCCGTCGTCAGTGGCCGCAAAGTCCTAGGCCATAGGACTTGACTGGGGCGTGGGACTGCACAGCACAAGAGCCGCAACCGCCACAAACAAACGTTGTTCACCATGATCGGTGCAAAGCCTCGAAACTGAAGAAACGGGAACACTAGCATTGGATGTGAGTTTGGGTGGTGGGCCATTGACATGCAGGGTTCCCGCCAGTGGGGACAGGCGCTGTTACGGCGGCGAGCCCCTTTGCGTTGCTCCAACTGTTGTTGATGGCTTGTCGGCGATGGCCTTGGCACCTCGAAACAGTCGGCAACTCTGCATCAACAACGGTTGACACGGGCGTCCAGTGGGTGCGTGATGGGCCGAGGACGGTCCTGGTTGGCTCCGCGTATGTAACGTTCTGCAAGGCTGCCAGTGAGGGTGGAGCTGCCAACTGTGCCTGGCTGCTTGGCTGTCGCCAACTGCCATGATTTTGCTGCCAGCTGCACAAAATTTCCCCAGCCAAGGATCTCAGCTGTGGGTCCATTGGCTGCTTTGGGACAGGACGCTGCAACTTTTCGAGATCGCGAGGCCGTTGGAGAGACAGAACAGCTTGGTCCGCCGACGACAATCCGACGACCCGACGCCGACCACCCCTTCCCCGCCTGTCACACCACTCGCCGGCGCCATGGACAAGATCCTTCGCCGGGTGCACATGGCCGAGCGCCAGGTTGCGCGGCGAGCCAAGCGCCGGCAAGAACTCGTCCACTCCATTGAGAAGAGCAAGCGCAACCAGGAGGTCTCGGGCCAGAGGAAACAGGCCGGTTACGAGCTTGGGGCCGCCATCAGGGCCCGCCACGAGGACCTCGAGCTGGGCCCTCTCGCCCCGCGCCGCGACGTCAGCAAGCTCGACAAGTTCGACAACTACTGGGGCAGCATCTCGACCGAGCGAGCCCTGCTCCAGGCCAAGCTCACCGATGTGCAAAAGGAGGCCCGCGCCGCCTGGGCTGGCGGGTCAAAAAACCTCTGTCTTGCCCCGGGTGACCGCGTCGTCATCACCGAGGGCCCCTACAAGGGCAAGATTTCCACCATCGCGGCGATCAAGAGGGAGACCATGACTGTTGAGCTCGACGGTAACGTCAATATCGTAAGCCATGCTCCCACTCTAAGCCTACGTCTATGCTGGACCGCCTGCTTACCCACTCGGAACAGGTGAACGCCAAGATCCCGTCATTCATGGCCGAAGAAGGCCAGGCCCCCGTCCAGCAGGTCAAGTCCGTCGTGCCCATCTCCGCCATCCGGCTAGTACACCCGCTCCCCGACCCGGCCACCGGCACCGTCCGCGACGTCATCATCCGCGAGCTCCAGCCCGTCGGGCTATCCTTCGACCGGCCGACACGCAAGGTCTTCTTCTCGCGCATGGTTCCGGGGCTCAACGTGCGGATCCCTTGGCCAAAGACGCAGAAGCGGCAGTACGAGGATCACGCCGAGGACACGCCCCGCATCGACGTCGAGGAACGCACCTTTGTCCCCACCCTCCTCCGCCCGCCCATGCCCGAGGCAGTGCTCGACGAGCTGCGCAACAAGTACTCCAAGTTCCGCACGCGCCACACCGACGAGTACATCGCCGAGGTCGAGGCGCGCGAGGCCGAGAAGAAGGCCCGCCAGAAGGGCGCCCGCGCCGAGGAGATGCTGCTGCCCGTGCAGGAGTACAACCGCAAGATGCGCGAGCTGCGCCGCGAGCGCGGCAAGCCCGAGCTGTCGGAGGAGATGCTCGAGAAGATCGGCGAGGTTATTGTCAGGAGCAGGGCGGTCAGGGCAGGGGGTCAGGCAGCGGCGAGCCCTGCGGAGGCCGAAGTGGGCAAGGTTGAGAAGGCGGTGGAGGAGTTGTCACTTGGGGGTGATCAGGGGCCAGCGGGTGGCGAGCAGCCCAGGCCATGAGGATCCGGGGTGCTTCTTGCGAAGTCGGGCTCTCGGTCGGGAGCTGCTATCTGTCCTTCTCGGGTTGGATGGATATCGGAACAAGGTGGATTGTAACATAGCTGTCACGACGGCAACCTGTGCTCCTATTCCGTGTAACGATAGTGTGGATATAGAGCATATACCATCTCATATTTTGCTGTATCCCAAGCCATGTGACCCTCTGCCCTCGCCGCACCTTCAACGACCCTCAGAAACGACACGCCCAGCTAACCAGCCCATTCATCCCATTGGACCCTTCACGCCAGTCAAGACAAGGCAAACCGGGCATAAATCAACCAAGCGGCCAACCAATACCACCGCCCCAGCAACCTGGTCAGTTCACAGAGTTAAAATCCCGGACTTTTTGCCCACATCCGTTCAGGCACCTCGAGAAGTGCGTGCCCAGTCGCTGCACAGCCACACGAAACCTTTCCCTCTTCACCTTTTGTTACACAAGACCTCGGAAAACCCACCTCACATGCCTCCCTACCTATCCGTCCGTAGGGCTGTATCTGACAGGGCGCGCACCGCCTCACCACAAACCGCGTCACACCACAACCATCCCCCCGGGCCCCACATTCTGAGTAGGTACCTGACCGAATATTAAAAACTGAGGCATACCACACACACACACACAAAAACAAGGAATCCTACCGAACCGAAATCGGGCGGCGGTGAGGCGAGACTGGGCATGCAGCACAGCAGAGCGGACTCAGCTGGTGGCTTTTCTCTCTCACAGGTTTTGGCAAAGTCGACAGATACCTCTGCGAGCGCCGCTGGTGATGGGGGGTGGCCATGTCACGGATACATACATGCGTCCATTGGCACCTTGTCTCCCACAGCTCGTAACGCCGAGTTTTGCCACGCGCAAGGCAGACTCGACTTACACGTCCCACACACACACCACCCATGTCACCTCACCGCAAGGACCCTTTCAAAATTGATGAAGGATTTGTGCCTCAGAGCATATCAGAAGCCCTGAAGTTTGTTGCTCGTTATTCGTGACTCGTTATCCAGTAGTGACTGTATCCTACATGAGGGCGGTTTTTTTGCCACGCCCAGTTCCTCTCTTTGCTCATTCAGTTTCTTTTCTCCTGCACAAACGAAACACACCTTCATCTAGACATCGAAAATCGCACAATCTGGCCCTCCTTTCTGTCTCAATCTTTTGCCGTCAAACCAAAACCGCAAACACAAACATTTCCTCGACATCTATTCCGAGATACAACGATAAACCGTCCCTGGCGGCATCTCGGCTGTGGAAAATGCCAGCCACAGCCGATATCAACCCAGACTTCGGGTACAAAGCCCAAAAGGTCGCATCACGTCGTCCATTCATGACCGGGTAGTGGTGTCCTGCCATCCCCGGATGTTCACCCATCCATCTTAGAACTCAACCCGAAAGAGCCAACCAAAGTCGAAAGCGAGAGGTGTGCAGACCAAACAGCTTTTCCAACGAAAAATCCGACCGATATCCAACCCAGTTGAGCCGGGACAAGACAAAACACCTCTCGCCAATCAACCAAGCAGCCTGCACGCAGGAATCCCGTGATGGAACTCGGACGGCAAGCCGGAACGTAAAACAATATATCCAACAACAACAACATGGGAGTGAGTGGTATGGGCCCATCAGACGAGTGCGGCAGCGGGTTCCTGCATCACCCATCGTCTACATGACGCACTCCCTCCCATCTAACGTTGAGTGGAGGAAAAGGGGCGGGGCCCAAACAAGGGACCTGAGCAGCCCGACAGTGAACTCGAAGAATCCAACGACAATGAAAGGAACAACGCAAGGAAACATAAGAAGCGACAAACTCGAGCGAGAGAAAACTCGCCGGCGATGATCCAAGCCAACGACAGTCTTTGTCGTTGTTCGGTTGGGCCGGAGAGGGTTGGTGGGGCAACGGGCTGACCCGAGCTTTGGTCGCTGACCGCACCAGGGACGCGTTCGTTTTGAGCGCGTCTTTTTTCCAGCACCACTTCGTTTCTTGACGACCACCTTCTTTTCTTTTGCAGATGTCTTGCCTGATTTGCAGCACGAATGGCGGCATGACGCATTCGTGCAGATGGATTCCTCCTCAGGTGCGTTTGCGCTAAGTAGCGCCATCTCATCGTCTTCGGCCAGACTGTTTCTCTTTCTGCCTGCGCCGTTCGGCACGTCTTTCTTTGTCCAAGTCATGGTATTGTCCTTTTTCTCTCGGTGCCGCGGACTGCTGGCCATGTGGTTTTGACGACGAGTGCGAGTGCGAGCCGGGCAGCCGGTATCTGTCGGGCAATTCGTTGTACGACATTGCGTGGTGGAACATGAAGTCGTCGATCAAGCCGTTGTCATGCAAGTGCGTGATCATGTGGAAGTCGGGCCGCATGTGCTCGCTCGTCCAGCGGTGGTCGCTCAAGATGTGGCCCCTGATATGCTGCATGCGGTCTTCAAAGTTGGCAAAGCCATAGTCGGGGGCTCGAGCGACGAAGGGCGCATGCTCATGGTCGCAGAACCAACACATGAGCCGGCGGGGGAAGCTGTCGTGCAGATGGAGGGCGTGGTGATCGACCCAGCTGGTCTCGTCGTCGAGGGAAAATGTCTCTTGGCAGCCCAAGAGCTCGGAAAACTCGCACCACAGGATCTGGCCGGGACGCTGAGGGGCGTTGTTGGGGTTCTGGAACTGTTGGGCGAACGGCATCTGCGGGACACCCAGCTCGGGTGCTGTGCTCCCTCCCACGGAGCTTTGGTCGTCGTCCCGCCGGCTGAAGAGGGAGGGCGGTGTGGCAGACCGCGTGGTGTACGCCTGCGAGGTTGCCGTCGAGGCCGTTGTGAACTCGGATCGGGCGTCGTCGGACTGGGCAGAGTCGTCGCTGCCCAGCACCTCGCTCCCAGTCACTGACGGCGCGTAGCGGGGAACATGGCCGTAGTAGCCGTAATACGGCGATTGGCCATATCCCTGCGCCGAGGGGCGGTAGCCGTGAAGGAAGTGGTGGATCTCGCGGGGATTGAGGTTTGCCCCCATTGCGGCAGTGTGGTCGTGGTGTGTGTTCGGCGGCCCGTTGATCGGGATGCAGCCCGGTGAGGGGTGGGCGAGTTGGAGGTGGGGGTGAGCTGGGCTGACCGGGGTGTGATCCTGCTGACGCCGGGCCAGCTCCTGCGAACTTGGGGCTCAAGTCAAGCCTGCGACCTGAGGATGTCGAGGAGAATGAGAAAAAGGAGGGATCTCGCGATGGAGAGGGGGACGAGCGAGGAGGAAGAAATGAACTAGGTGGACAAGTGGTTGCCGTTCCAATGTGGAATACTGCGTCAGCAGTGTTGCTATTTTTGGGGAGACCCTGTCGCCGGACGACCAGCGCCAGTCACTCACGTCCAGGATGGAGGGGCAGTGGCCGTCACTCGACACAAGTGTGTTGATGTGGCTCTCGGGAAGTTTGAGTCGGAGGAGCAATCGAGAGAGCGCGGGCAAGAGCATCGCGTCAAGCGGGGTCGGGTTCATTTATGCAAAGGAGGTACGTGAATCGCGCTTTCCACTCCCCGCCATCTTCGTCTCCGTCCTTCTGTCCTGCAATGACACGGAGAGTGTCGTTCTTTCCACTTAGGGTACAGCAACCAGATCCGTCGGCCCGCGTGTTTCTGCCCGTCATTTCCGTGTTTCATCGCTCTCTCTGCTGAGGATGTGCGCGGATGCGGGAGCGAGCCGATCCCACTCTGGACCAACCGCATGAGCGTTATCCGCTACCGAGCCATCCAACCTAGCTTTGGGCGATTGTGTCGGCGGAAACCCGCCTGCCTGTCCGATCGATGTCCACGCTTGACGCGCTTCGCCATTTTTTTTTTTTTCAGTTTGATTCCACCGCGCCGGGTCGGTCGGGTCAACTCTTGGGCTCACCGCTCCCCGCCATCCAATCCATCTTTCAAGACAATGCTCATCTGCGCATGGCTCCGACATGGCGCGACTCGGGGGACTTTGGTCGAGGGGCTCGACATGCAGCTTGGAAACCATTCACTGGCTGTCCGTCTCCACGGTCCACAGCGCGCCGCTGCAAGCCGTCACCCCGACACCGAGTGACCCCCGAAAGGGGCAAGCGCCCGTTGTCCGCTACATGGCGACCAGTCACTGCGTGGACTTTCACCGCAAATACGACCCGACTTTTATCTGCCGCTCCCGTCGTTGCGCCTCTCGAGTTGAGCTCGACGGCGCGCCGTGGGTGCGAGCACCGTGCCGAGCCTATCAACGGGTGACACGCTGTGTGAGCGCGCGATCACTTTCGGTTGCAGGTCCAGTTCGATGTCTCGCCAACATCGACCTATGGACAATCCGCGATCGCGCAGAGCATGTGGGCATCTCATGCGCGCAATGAGACTCACGCGTTATCTTGCACTTTTTCGAGCGTGGTGTGGCACAACCGGTCTGACCTGAAATACCACGACTGCCCCATGGCGCACTCTTCCTGGTGGTTGGAGGTGGTGAGCACCTTGATTTTGAGCCTCAATCACGGAGCAGCAGCCGGCATCCGTCGGAACTCCGTGAGGAGCGAGCGACCGAACGATTGAGATGCGTGCCGCGGCAAGTTGCTGTGACTTGGCACGCAGTCTATCGATGCATCATCGAACGCCGGTCAGCATTGTTGGGTGTCACAGCAGCAAGATGGCCGCTAGAGATGGCCGCGAGCTGAGCAAGCACTTACGGGATATGTCGTCAAGATTGGCCTTCTCTGCCCTCTCGAAACCCGCCCTGGCTGTGCGCCGTACATGTGTGCTTTTTGGCAAGCAGCTGACGAGCGTGTTATACACGACGGTTTTGCCAGCATCGATATTCTCAGGTAGAAGCATTCTGACGAGTTTGGGAAGAGCCCAGGTATTGACATTGCTTCGTATCAAAGTCTCGAACATGGGTTATTCATGGACACATGTTCACACATAAGCTTCATACCAGACAACATCCTGACACTGATACACCGATCGCCCTGGGTATCGGTAAAGCCCAACAAAATGGGTGCATGCCGGCAGAATGTGCGCCTCCGTGATCTCGTCCGCTCATAGCCGGCCCGTGTCTTGCGGTCCACGACCGAGGACCCCAAGCAAGTAGAAGGGGCACAACCCGGCTTGGGATTCCACCACAGCCGCAACAAGGCTGAGGGGGTGATCATGCAATTTCAATTCGCTCATCACCCATCCAGACATCGAGAAAGGCCATCCTCGACAACAGGTATGTCGTGGCTTGCGGGGAGTGGTCGGAGATATCTCCAAGAGAGGGATAGAGGCTCTCCGTGTCCCAGCCGAATCGCAAGCTTGTTCATCCTGTGACGGATATGTTCTGGTCCAGCGTGTGACTCGGCTATGGGTCTCGGGGCGGTGTGAACACTGACAAACTCGGGGCGGTGACATCTCAGGTGTCGAGGACCATGTTCCCTCTTATTGAACCGGAAGGCTCGGCCGTCATTCGAGCCCTACTCAGGGCTGCAGAGCACCTTCGCCTTGGCTATGACATTTCGGTACTGAAGATGCCCACCGCTCTCGTCGCCCCGTTTGATGATGCCCGGGAACGTGACACAGCAAATCTCGCGGTCGGCCAAGCTCTCCTCGTCCTCGCCACCAATATCCTCCATGGTCTCGGCGTCGAACATGATTCGTTGGTGAGGCAGGATCTCGGGCATCTCGACTTTGAAGACGGCTTTTTGCACGGCGAGTAGCCGCGAGAGGTCGACGGCGCTGGTGATGAGCGCTTGGAGGCCCTGGTCGCGGGCTTCGCTTGACTTTGTGTTTGTGATGGCGTCGAGGAGGTTGTTGACCTTGGACACGACTGTGTCGACGACGGCGGAGGTCTCGCTCTGTAGTTTCTCGCCGGCGTCTTTCTTGAGAACAGTGAGGGTGAGGGAGCGCCATTGGTTGACCGACTCAGGAGACGAGGCTGCATCACAACTCAGTATCGACTCTCCTCCCAAGACATAGCATGAGGTCTTACCACAAGAGAGAAACCCCTCGACCTGTCTGATGTGCGCCGCCACATCACTCGGCAGCCCGACAAAGTAGGCGTCAAACACGAGTTCCACAAGCAACCGCGACACGACCGACTGAAGCAAATGGATTCTGGAGGCCGAGGCCAGCTCTTCGTACATGGGCACCAGCCGAGCCAACTCGGATACCGCGTCCTCATCGCCGCCGGACAGATCTGCAGTAGTCAGCCCCCGCCCTCCGCTCGGAGAAGAGCGATACTCACCAACCCTCGCCCGCCTGAAATTCACCAGCACCCAGTTCTGCAGCCCGTTCCCCAACCTCGCCATCCCCTCCCCAAACACCTCATCGCTCGTCTGCGCCTGCCCGTCCGCCCGCGTGCTCACGCTCACCCACTCTTTGAGCCCCCTCACCTGCGCCTTGAGCTCCACCACCTCGCGCTCCCTCCTCTCCGCTACATCCCTCGCCCTCTCCCACGCGGCCCTCAACTCGCGCATCTCCGACTCCCTCTCCACACTCTCATCC
>Ga0247824_10001202_pt1 | contig 13943 bp, 17 predicted proteins | sample 13C_PalmiticAcid_FD_194412 | JGI IMG/M metagenome (GOLD analysis project Ga0247824, IMG submission 194412) | Soil microbial communities from agricultural site in Penn Yan, New York, United States - 13C_PalmiticAcid_Day48 | ecosystem: Environmental > Terrestrial > Soil > Agricultural land... | reverse complement strand
CCTGCCAGAGTAGGACTTCTTCCCTCCCCTCCAGCTACCTCCCGACGACCTGCTGCCCCCGTCGCCGCTGTGGGCGTTGGCGTTGCGGAGCACGTCGAATTGCTTGTGCCACTCTTCGACGGCGGCATTGTCGACCGGGTCTGGCGATGGTGCGCGCCCAGCACCCCCCGCAAAGTAGTGGGAGGACTCGAGGTCCTCCTCCTCCTCTTCCTCCTCGTAGGCGGCTTCGTCGTAGTCCTCCTCCCCGCCGTCGTCGCCGTCCTCTTCGTCCTCGGCTCCCCCAAATTGGAAGCCGCGGCGGTTGCCGACGGCGGCTTCTTCGTCGTCGCTAATGAGGTCGACGACCTCCCGCTTCTTCCTCCTCGCCGTCGCCATCTCGACCGGGGAAAACGACGGGGCAGTCCGACCCATCATTTCTTCGTATCGGTCGTGGAACTGTTGGACGAGAGAGGCGAACTTAGCGCCGTGGGAATCCACCTTGGTCTTGTCGACCCCGCGGATCGTGTACATCTGGGCGACGGTCGTGGTCCACCGGATCGCCATCTCCCGGTACTGCTGCTCGGTGAACAGCGGGCGGCGCAGCCCATGCTTGTTCCGGAGGGTTTCCTCCACCCTCTGCGCCCTCTCAACAAACGCCTGGACAATGTCCTGGTGGACCTCGTCCAACCCGGCCTCATCCAGGCGCCTATCGCGCGAGATGGGGGGCGCCAATTCGTCCAGTGTCTGTTGCCGAGGCTGGGGCTGGGGGCGGCGGGGTTCGAACGCGTCGGCCTCGTCCTCCTTGTCGGAAACCACGAAGTCGTCCCTCTCGTAGCCGTTGGCGTGGAGCTCCGGTCCATCGTCGCCCTCGTCGCCTTCATCTTGCCCGTCCGGCTCTGTCGTCGAAGGGGATTTAGTTTTTCGTTTCTTCGACAAACTCGCGACAGGGGACGAGACATTGGTTGACGGCGGGGGTCTCCGACTCCGTGCGGTCTTTGAGGGGTTCGACGCTATTTCGTCGAGGTTAGCGGCCCGGCGATTCTTCTTTTTGGGCTGTGGGGGTTCCGAACCCGCCCTCAGCACCTCCAACCGTAGCCGGTGTTCACCCGTCCCATCCAGGTACTTCGCCGCCGCTTCGCCGAGCTAAAGGGAGGCGAAGTTAGCACACATCATGGTCCATTTCCCGGATGAATCCTGCGGGGGTTGGGGTGGGGCCAGTGCCTACCTTGTAGTTGGTGATGGGAATGCTGTTGGATAAGCACAACTTCTGCGAGTCAACCAGAGCGCCTTCGGCATGGAGAGCCATGACGACACGCTGCGCTTCGTGTTTTGCCATGCCCCTGCACACTGCAAACCCAGGGATGCTGTTGTGTCTCCCGACATTCTTGCTCGCCGTGATAATCTCGACCAATCTGCCCAGCGTGACCTCGCCTACGGCGCTGACAGCTTTAAGAAAGGCGACAGCACACTCGGTGTAGTCTTCGAGCAGTACGGCGTTATTCGTTCGTCCCTTGCTGCAATTGTCGCACTTGTCTCCGCACTGGGCGGCGTCGAACTTCTCGCCAAAGTACTGAAGAATCTGGACTCGACGGCAAGCATGCGAGCTCTCGCAGTACGCGACCATGCGATTGATCATGGCATGTTGCCTTTCCTTCTCGTCGGGCAGCTTATCCCTGTCCTCGTTGATCATTCGTCTCAGGGTCGGAATGTCTTGATAGGAAAAATAGAGATAGCAGTCCGAGGGCTGCCCGTCTCGCCCGGCGCGTCCGGTCTCCTGGTAGTAACCCTCCAGGCTCTTGGGCATGTTTTGGTGAATGACGAATCGCACATTGGGGTTGTCGATGCCCATGCCAAACGCAATCGTGGCGACAACGACGTGGACCTCGCCTTTCTGCCACTTCTCCTGGACCTCGATCTTGGCGTCCGGGTCCATTTGGGCATGGTAGTACCGAGCCTCGATCCCGTGTTTGGTCTGGAGTGCGTTTGCAGTCCCTTCGGCCGATTTGCGTGACAGGGTGTAGACGATGCCCGTCTGTCCAGGATACTTGGTGGTGATGAGCTCGCCCATGCCCCGGATAAAGCGCGCCTTCTTCTCAATGACTTCGTAGTACAGGTTCGGCCTGTTGAAGCTCTGCGAGAAGGTCTCGCACTGGCCGATGTCAAGGTTATGCTTGATGTCGGCTATGACGTTCTGCGTCGCTGTAGCAGTCAGTGCCATCACCGGGACGCCGGGAAAACCACGTCGAAACAGGCCCAGCGCCTTGTAGTCTGGCCGGAAGTCGTGACCCCAATGGCTCACGCAATGGGCCTCGTCAATCACAATTCGGGCAAGCTTCTGTTTGCGGTGCAGCACTTCGATCCCCTTTTTGAAGGCTGGGCTGTTGACGAGCATCTCGGGGGTAACATACAGCAACTGGATGAAGTGCTCGGGGTTGTCCTGATGGAAAACGCCCAATATGTGGTTGCGAAGGTCGCTCTTGATGGTGCCGTTGAAGCTCGTGGCGAGAATGTTGAGGCGCTTCATGTGGGCCACTTGGTCGTTCATAAGGCTGAGAAGAGGGGAGATGACCAGCGTGAGACCCCGGGTCTTACCCGAGTTCACCACGGCCGGCAGCTGATAGCAGAGGGACTTGCCGCCGCCGGTGGGCATCAACACAAACGCGTCTTTCCCGGCCAGGGTGGCGTTGATGGCCTCGAGCTGGTTTTGGCGGAAGCCCGTCATCCGAAAGCGATCCTTCAGGGCCCGGCGGACATCCCCGGACCAGGGAAACTTCATCAGCTCCGGGTTGATAGAAGCCTTGGGCACTTGGGCAGGGACATTCTTCGCAGCGGCCCGCTTCCTCAGTGGTCCTCCAGCATTCCCGGACGACTCCGATAGCACTGACCGAGCCCGACCTGCAGCCGAGCTCGAAGTGACCATCAATTGTTGCTGCTCAAAGCTCTCCGCAGCATCCAGCATTGCCTCCTCGTCGCTACTATGGTCAAAGGAATCAGACCCCGGGGTCTCTGTAGCCTGTCCTGGCGCCATGGCCTGTGACCTGGCAGGAACCGGCTGGGGCGGGCCAGGGAAAGAAGGATCCAATTCCATCCGACCCTCATCGGGATCAATCTCGAAGTCATCATCGTCGACGATCTCGATGCAGGCCCTGTTCTTGTCCGTGTTGCCAAGGTAAGAATTGCGAGGTCTTGCCCCGCTACGAATCTGGGAAAAGCCAACAGTTGAGGGCAACCTGGATGTGTTTACAAGCGTGGTGCTTGCCGTCACCTGAGTGTGATTTTGCGATGATTGTGTCTGCAGAACAACCTGCGAGTGGTACTCTGGGATTGCGGCGTTCTCCTTCGACGCAGCTTTGATCCCATACCTGCCGGAGGGCTGGGTGGCGAACACGACGGGCGTGGCTGGCAAATCGGGGGCCGCAATTGAGTCGTTCGGGTCTTTGAGAAAGTCGAGATCATCGATGCCTGCTGCGACAAGATGGCGGACGAGCACTGCCTCCTTGGCACTGATCTGCTCAGACAGCTCGTCCAGCTTGGCTTCGTCTTCAGTCGTGTCGAGACCGTCTGCGAATGCATTGCCCAGCTCGGTCAAGAGGTCCTCCCGCCTAGCGCTCAGGTCCTTCAGGGTTCCCTGTTCGACCTTGACGGCATCCAACGCTTTCTGTTTCTGCACCAAGGCATTCCTCGCGTTCCGCACGCGTTCGCGTTCCTCCTTCGGAGCGTTGTTGCGGAGGCACTGGGTAAAGTCCTCTTTGTTCCTGCGCAGCTGATCGTTCAAGGAGATGGCCTTGCTCTCCACCACGGACGGGCGATTGAGAAACAAACCCAGGATGTGCTTGTTCCGCTCGACGTCGGAATCACGGGAGGCCTGCGAATTCTGCTTGTGCTGGGTGTCACGGAGTGACAGCGCGTCGTCGGAGCGAGCTTCCTCGGCCGTGTCGCTAGTTAACACAGCCGTGTTCTTCTTCGCAAAACTTGTCGTCGAGGGGTTCACGGACGGCGGTGACACACTGAAAGAAGTTCCAGGGCGAGCGGGCGAAGTTTCGCAATCCATTAGTTGGTCCTCGGCAGCGGGTTGGCGGATACCCAAGCCGGCGTCGTGTGTCGACGAGCCCATCAAGTCGTCCTCGGAATCCAACACGATATGACGTCTTGTCCTCTTGGACTTCTGGCTGGGTTGTGTGAAGGGAGTGAATTTCGCCCGAGGGAGTGTTTCGTCGGCGGGAGTCGGTGAAGAAGGTGTCTTGCGCTTCCGGCTGGACGTCGCAAAATCGTCCGCGCGGGCTGGGGGTGAGGGTGTATTCTCCACGTGGGCTCGAGGCAATCCCAGTTCGCCTTCATTGTAAGTCCCCTTTTCAACCTCGCCATCACCACCAGTGCTGCTACTGATGGAACCCATCGCGAAGGTGTCGTTGCCAAGGGAGGCCAATCCCGTCGTCAGCTGAGAGCAAGGGCTCTCGGCTCTCGCAATGACGGATTTCGCGCGCTGTTTGGCGACCGACCTCAGAACCGACGAGGGCGGGATCAGGTCGTCAATGTCCGGATACTCGTCTTCGTCGCGGGCCAACCTCTCCTTCTTGGGGGGGTTCGAACTCTGGGATGCTCCCTCAATTCCCGCTCTCCTTGGGCGGCTGGACACTGGCTCAGGGCGTTCGGCAAAATCCTCGCGCCACAACCTCTTCTCCTCCCCAAACGCGACAACAGAGCTGGAGCCGTCGTGGTCGTCGGCCTCGGTTAAGTCTAGAGGGTCGGAGAACATGTCATCGTCAATGTCGGCAATGCCAAATGACCGTGCGGCCGGACGCGTCTTCCAAAAATCGCTGCGGGCAGGGACGGGAGATGGTGATTTTTTGGGTGGTTGGATTGTAGTGGAGGGCGGTTCGCGAGCAAGTGAAGCCGAGTATGCGCGCTGCAAGGGACCGATTGGGGCGGTCCTGGTTGTGGGTGCCGGGGTTGGTAACGGCTGCTGCTTAGTTTTCAAGGTCGGCTGGTAGGACGCGCTCGAAGGAAGCTGGTCCATTAACCTTTCCATCACGAGCAGCTTGTTAGCGTTGCGCGAATGAGCGGGAGGTCGGGTGGCATTCGGAAGAGTAGGCGGCCGCGGTGTGGTGGTGGCAGGAAGAGGGGGGGGACGAGAGGTGGATTTGGAATTGGCAATGGAGGTGGAAGTGGAAGAGAAGGCCGAGGCGGAAGTAGAAGTGGAGGTGGAGGTCGAAATGAAAGTAGAGTTTGGATCAGAAAGAGGGGGGACCCGGCGTGGCTGCGAGCCCCCATCGGACGTGGCAGACGCGGCCGAGAACGAGACGGAAGTGGCAGAAGCGCTGAGGGAGTCCGGGGGCTCTGGGGCAGCAGGCAGTTGCGGCGCTGCAGGCTGCCATCGCGTCTTGTTGTTCAGCAGCCAGCCCAGGTGCTCGTTGAGATTGTTGCGAGTCATGGAGTCTGATCGGAACAACCGTCCCAGACACGGACTGCCCACATCCGGTCCCGGAACTCCAGCAAATTCCTGGGGGTGGAAGACAAGAAGTTTGGGAGACGTGCTCGAATGAAGCAGCGTGTTTGGTGAAGTGGGGAGCGGGACGCGTCTTGCAGGAAACGCGCCGTCAGGTGCTCTGGTGTGGGGAAGCTCAGCTGCAACAGGCAGGGACGTTGCTTGGCAGGCAGGGGTCCAGACTCCAGAGCTCCTGAGATGCAAGGTACGTTCCATGCACCATTGGCTGGTGCCGATACAAAAAAATATCCGGACTTGAGAAAATGGAGGGGTGACTGACGGAGAAAATAAGTGAAAAAGTTACCTTCTCAATCAATCGTTTTCCGCAAGTAGTCGAGATGCTTGTGCAGTTGAGTTGACTATAAACACCAGGGTGCAAAGCCTCGGTGCGTTGTGGGAGGCTGGTTCAGGCCAGCGCTGGGGCAGGTATGGGGAAGAGTTTGTTGAAGTTGGAAGTTGAAGGAGTGGAAGGAAGTTGAAGGGTCTATTTATGCTCGTTCGGGGCAGAGCTAGTGTGTGGGACTTTGGAGTTTAGACCGAAGATGGATTGGATGACAGCAGCTGGGTTGAGTCCGTCTGAGTGTGGTATAGAGTGTGTTGGGACAAGTTGGGGGGTTTTGGAGACTGACTGGAGCTACCTATGGTTGGTTTGGTTTTATCCTCGCCTGGGATCAGAGTTAGTATGTGGCACTTTTTTAATTTGGACCGAAGATGGACTGGATGATTGCAGCGGGGTTGATCTTGGGTTGAGTCTGTCTTGGTATGGTATAGGGGAGGTGTGACAGACGGAGAAGATAGGTGAGAAAGCTGCTTTCTCATTCAATCATTTTACACAACCAGTCAAGATGCCTATATCGTAGTTCAAGTTGACTATAGAAACTAGTGTGTAAAGTCTGGGTGAGCTGTGGGAGCCTGCTAGTTGGGGTAAGCGCTAGGGTAAGGGGGGAGTTTGTTAGAGGAAGATGAGGAAGTTGAAGAAGTTAAAGGGTCTATTTATACCCGTTCAGGGGTAGAGCTAGTGTGTAGGACATTTGAATTCAGACCAGAGATGGATTGGATGACAGTAGCTAGGTTGATCTTGGGCTGAGTCCGTCTAGGTATAGCATAGGGGAGGGGTGACTGACGGAGAAAATGAGTGAAAAGGTTACCTTCTCAATCAATCATTTCCGCAAGTAGGCAGTCGAGATGCTTGTGCCGCAGTTGAGTTGACGATAAACACCGAGGTGTAAAGCCCCGGTGCGTTGTGTGAGGCTGTTGGTTGCAGGCAGCGTTGTGGTATGGGGAGAGTTTGTTGTTGGAGGAAGTTGGAAGTTGGAAGTTGGAGGAAGTTGAGAAAACTGAGGGAGTTGAAGGGAGTTGAAGTGTCTATTTATACCCGTTCGGGGGTAGAGCTAGTGTGTGGGACTTTGAGTTTAGACCGAAAATGGATTGGATGATAGTAGCTGCGTTGAGTCTATCTTGGGTTGAGTTCGTCTGGGTATGGCATAGGAGAGGTGTGACTGAGGGAGAAAAGAAGTGAAAAAGTTACATTCTCAATCAATCATTTGACGTCAGTACTCGATATTCTAGTATCGCGGTCTAATTGGCCATAAACACCGGGGTGTAGAGTCTGGGGGCGTTGTGGGAGGCTGCTGGCTGGGAGTGGCGTTGTGGCATGAGGGAGAGTTTGTTGAAGGAAGTTAGAAGTTGAAGGGAGTTGAAGGGTCTATTTATACCCGTTTAGAGGCAGAGCTAGTATGGGACTTTCGAGTTTAGACCAAAGATTAATTGGATAATAGTAGGTGAGTTGAGTCCGTCTTGGGTTGAGACTATCTAGGTATGGTATAGGGGGGGTGTGACTAAGGGCCAAAAAAGTGAAAAGGTTATCTTCTTCTTCAATCACTTTACACGAGTATTCGAGATGTTTAGTCGAGATGCTTGTGTCGTAGTTGAATTGACTATAAACACTGGGGTGCAAAGTCTGGGGGCGTGGTGGGACGCTGCTGGTTCTGGCCAACGTCGTGGTATAGGGGAGAGTTTGTTAGAGGACGTTAGAAGAAGTTGAGGAAGTTGCATGGGAAATGTTGAAAGGTCTATTTATGCTCATTCGGGGGCAGAGCTAGATGTGTGGACCTTTGAGTGCAGTTCGAAGATGGATTGGATGGCAGCAGCTGGATTAAGCGCCTCAAGGTTGAGCCGTCTGGGTTGAGTATGAAGGAGAAATTGGCGGGGGTTTGGGGCTTGTCTGGAGCTATGAGAGGCTCGGCTGTATCCTCGCCTGGGGTCAGGGTTAGTATCTGGGATTTATAAATGCGAGCCCAAAATGGGTCAAATGCTAGTAGCTAGGTTTTGATCCGAGGCCATCTGGGTTGTGGCATAGAGGAGTTTGATAGAGGAAGTAGGGGGGAGTTACAGCGGCTATGGTAGGTAGGTACTCACGCTCGCTCAGGGGCAGAGTTGGTCTGTGGGACTTTGAGTTTGGACCAAAGATAGATTGGATGGGTGAGAGTATGTGAGGGGAGGCTGGCAGAAGTTGTTGAGAGAATGCCTAGGGAACTGGTAGGTATTTCTGACGGCTTGGGGGTTAGAGTTAGTGTGTGTGACTTTTATATTTGGACCATCTTAGAGGATGTCAGCAGCCGCGTTTGACTCGAGTCCATCTCGTTGTGTTATGGGTGAGAACCTTTTGGGGGATTTGGGGAAGTTGAAGGAGGTTGTTTGAAGACGATAGCTATGCTCGCTTGAGGGGCAGAGTTCGTGTGTGAGATGTTTATACTTAGGGTATGATAAATGGGATAAAACGCGCTTGGTTTGGCCCGAGTCTGTGTAGGTCCTGGTATAGGAGAGAGTTCGTTTCAAGAAGTGGAGGGATGTTGGGGATTGTCTGGAGCCACGGTAGATATTTATTTTAGCTTTGTGCGAGTTCTGGTGTGTCGGACTTGTGTATCTGAGACAATTTTGGACTATATAAAAGCAACTGAGTCTAATTCGAGTCTAGTTGTATTGTGATAAGGGGCAGAGGTAGCTGGAGAAAGTGCAAGATTGTCTTGACTTACGGCAGGTATTTATGTGAGGTTCTGGTTGTCATTTGCAAGTGGGATTTGGTGCTTGGGCAAGGACGGATTGTATGGAAGCGGTTGAGCTTGATTCGAGTCTGTCCAGGAGGTTCAGAAGATGGGGGGGTTCTTGGGGAAAGCATGAGAATGGCTTCAAAATAACGGATAGGGTCAGTGTTGAAACACTTTTGTGTGCTTGGACGATGGTAATGATGGATGTGTGGACACTCAAGTCTGATTCGGTCTCAGTTGGGGTGTGGGGATGAGTGTGTTGGAAAGGGCGACCGAAGATTGACTTAGGATATTCATGTAAGCCTAGGTTACCATTGTGGTGTACAATTGGACAGTTTATTGAAGGAAATAAAATAGATTGTCAAAAGAGACGATGAGTGGACCGAAGGCTGAAGTTTGACTGTCTGGGAGCGTCAATACGGGCTGGTGCAGTTAGTCCTACATATTATTTGGCACGAGGGACTCTCTTGCAAACCACCAGGTAATCTAAGGTGAAATAGACCGCTTCTATCTTGTGATTAGATGCTCCCTTTTCCGTCCCCATAAGGGCCTGAGACATGTCCTCATGCCCCTTTTTTCTTCGAATTATTCCTTTCATGCATCTTTTCCTGTCCCTGGTATTGATGCTCCATCCCAAACGCCACGCTACCCGACCCAAATGCAACTTAAACATTATAGCTCGACACAAACCCCCTTGTCCCCTTCTCCACCATCAGGCCGAGTCCTCTGGATCAACCACCTTGGGCTTATCCGCCCTATTAAACAAGAACATGACCGTCACCAGCAGCTTCCCGGCCCCGGACACCACCAGCGCGGCCGGCGAGCCCACCTTCCTAAAGATGAAGGCCCCCGCCAGCGTCCCCAGCACCAGCGAGGTCAGGAACCCGATCCTCCTGTTTCTCGACCGGTTCTTCAACAAGAACAGGTTCGGGTCGATCATCAAGTCCACCCAGGCGGCCGTGGCCATGGCCGTGGTGATCTCGGTCATGCGCAGCGACCGCGACTGCACCACCTGGCTGCCGGCGGCGCTCGCCAGCAGGCCGATGGCCCACAGGGTGCTCGGGGTCTGGGCGCCGTCGAGGGCGAGGTGGCCGGTGGGCGAGCGGTAGGCGTACTGCAGCCCCGCGGCGGCAAAGACGAGGCAGGTCTGGAGGAAGTTGCAGAAGAGGAGCCAGCAGCGGCGGCGGGCGCCGATGATGTGGCCCAGCTGGCCGGTCAACCAGGCGGCGGCGAGGAAGAAGCCGAGGGCAACGGCGATGTTAGCCGTGATGAACATCTCGCCGTTGCCTTCGGGGAGGACAATGGCGAGGACCAGGAAGACGGTGTTGCCTGTTTGGTTGGAGGCGAAGCAGTGGAAGTCGGGGAAGGAGATGGCATCTGTGGGAAGGGAGGGTGTTAGTGGTTGGCAGGAGAGGGGAGAAGGTGTTCCCAAGAGAAGGGTACTTGCCTTGAAGACCAATGCAAAAGGTAAGGATGAGGAGTTGGAGTTCAGCAAAGCCATTGGCACGGACATCTTCATTGAGATAGCTCCATGCTTTGGAGAGTGCTGATGGTGGTGTTTGGATCTTTGACGAGTCGTATTGTGGAGTCTCAGGGGCTCCCATAGTCGAGGGGGAGCTAGGGGGCGAGTCCTTTTCTTGATTGTCCTGAGATGGCATTGTCGAGGAGCAGCAGGGAGAATCCCTTGTTCCGAGCAGGCTGACTGTTTGCTACGAAGTAGAAGGGGAAAGGAACCCAAAGCAGAATGGTTTCGGTGTGGTCGATATCTGGGCCTGACTAAACCAACCTGAAGGCGATCCAATGGTATATGTACTTAATCGCCTGAGTGGCACACGGGGTGTGGAACTGCACCTTGTGACGGCGAGAGGCGGAAAAGGGAAGGATATATTGACTAATTTTGACTAACTGGACGGCCATTGACAGGCTGGCCACCGGGTGTCATTCTCAAACCGAGTTTTCACGATACCAGCCTGGCAGGGCTCTTCCCGCCTTGGCCAGGCCGATGGATCCACGCCGACACCCGGCCTCCTGGTGCTCGGACAACAACAGTGGAGGTTTGCATGCAGATATCGAAACCAGCTCCCAAGTGTTGTTGGCACAATCCCAATGGGGCGGTCTGCGTTGAGAAAGCGATAAGGCATGTTTGCAACTTGATGCCAGCCCAACCCTCCATCTCAGCGAGCCCGGTCTTGGTGTTGGACGGGCAAAAGCAACAAGATGACGAGCAGCTTCGGGAGTGTGGCAGGGGAATGATGGCATGGCGTTCCATAGCGCCTCCAATATGCACTGCGAACCTGAGCCGACAAGGCCTTGAACCCAGATCCGTCGAGGGCCAGTGTTGGAGGCTTGGAGCGGTGTGTGACATCACCCTTCGGCTATGGGGCGGGTCGAGACCGGAGGTCCTCCGGCACGGTCGGCCAAAGTGGGGCCGATATGGCCCACTTTCCGGCAGTCGGGGCATCCGGGGAATCGCAGAGTGCCCGTCTTGGCTTCCGGTCCGTGAGGGGCACAAACAAACCCGATCTCCGGGGCCAGTCATGCGAAGTGCGACTCAGGGCAATGGCGCCATTGGCAATGTTTCAAGCATCTTCCCTACCGTCACAGATTCGCAGGTTAGCCGTTGTCAAACGGACATCGGCCGGGCTGCTCCCGTCCTGGTTGGTTTTGCGGACCATTCCGAGAGCCGCCGAGAGCCGATGCTCCCGGGCTCGACGCCAACGTCACCATGTGAATTGGGCTTCAATTGGAACATGCAAACGGTCTGCTTCCGACAGTTGCCGTCCATAATGCGGCCCGGGTGGACTTTCCGACCTGAGGCTTGGAACTGCGCATGCACTTTCCTCGTCTCACCGCTGGTCTCGAGTAGGATCCGACAAGCGAACAGAGGCGCAGACCAGCATCCGCGCGGGCGCCGCGCGGAAGTCGTTGTCAAGTTAGGGGATGTCTTTTCCGAGACTGGGCTTGAGGAAAGCGAAGTCCTTGGAATCGTCGGAGATGTCTTTGCAGTTCCAAACAGAGACTGGTGTCGTGGTGTTGTGCGAGGTGGTGAGATGTGAAGCACCTCAGCCTCACAAGTTCTTGGCAAATCCGCGGGCTGGGCAATGTCGAGTGCCGAGCATCGCCAATCTGAGATTGTTGGAACCAGAGATCCAGATTCCGGGAAGAAAAAAGAGACGGGACGAGAGTCGCAGCAATTCCGGGTCGAGACGGAGCATTTGAAGTGTGCGAACGGCAGACTGGAAAGCCAGCCACATTCGCGTGCTCCAAGACCCCATCGAATGCGTGTTGCGTGGGGGTCTCGTGTGGCTTCCTTCGAATTGCAGCCACAATACCAAGACACCAAGCAACACCGGCAGCCTCTTCTCATGCAAGTCATCCGGAACCATTTTCAGTCACTTCGCATCGACAAGACTTGGGGCTCCAGACGGTTTCATCACCATCCATTCCAGCAGCGCTTCTAGGCCCTGTTCCCCGCGGAGATCTGCGAACCAACCGGTCCGCGACCGGAAGCTTATCAGGATTAACGTTATCTGGGACCCCGTTTTGGGGCTCCCGTGTGGGCTGAAGCAGCCGAAACAGGGGAGCCGGAAACAGGCCAGGACGGGCGGCCATGATAACGACGCAGCTTCGGGTGTCATCGCTTTTCCCTGCCTTCCGACTCGCTCCGATCCTCAAGTGCCAGGCCCAGGTACGCGATGGACCCTGTCGTTGTTGCCACCCCCAAAGTACTCCTCCGGATTGGATCACTGCTGACAATCCTCAAAGGCTGTCCTCAAAGTCCCAATTCCAGACAATCAACAGGAGGCGCGTCTGACATTGCAGCGACAGACTTGAAGACGCCTGCGCGGAGATCCTGTCTCTGGCTGTCAGCAGTGTGGGATGGCCGAGTAGTCTGATGGCCAGCCACCAGTGATGAGTCTGCTCCTCGAGAAGGAGAGGCTGGCATCGCAGCAACAACCACTGTTCCTGAGTGCCATATCTATACGGATCCCTCGCCCACTCCAATTGTGCATCTCCGAGGGGACGGAACGCTACTTATCTTGTGGTCCATCTCCGCTCGGCCCGTGGGTCCCCGTGCTCCTTATCAGCGATCAGCACGGGTAACTGACCCCCAGCCAAGCAGAGCCCAGGCCTTGCTGCGCCTGCCGCTAAGTTCCACCACCACTATCAGCCTCAGCGCCTCGTGTTTTGAGGTCTGGGAAGCTGTGATCTGGCGGTTCCCTTGGGGGTGTTACAGATACGGAGATAGGAACGCGGGTTTAGAGTAGGGATTACCACGCGGCGGCGGCATTTACTTGGAATGACGCTTTCTTTCGAGATAGCATGGCTCTATATAACAAAACAAGAAGCTTCCCCCAAGACGCCATTGTGGGAGACAGACAGACAGACAACTCAAACACTAGTTCAGCAGTCCATAGCTTTGGACGCAACAACTAGACACAATGGGCTTCAAGTTCTCGCACCTTTACAAGCCCCCAGTGGTCAACCCCGTCACACTCAAAGCCCGCTCAATACCATTCTTCAACCCGATAGATGTCTACGGACGCGTCTTCTTCTTTTCCTGGTTCGGGTTTATGATTGCCTTCTGGGCATGGTACACCTTTCCGCCTCTGGTATGGCGCCCCTGTCACCCTGAAGACAATGGAGCCGCATGACACTGACCAGCTCGGCAGTTGACCCATACCATCAAATATGACCTTCACCTGACACCGGCCGAGGTTGCCAACTCCAACATCGTATCACTGTGCGCTACGTAAGTACACCCCCCGTGTTCACACCGGCACTGGGAAGGTTGCTAACCCCTTGAAGACTTCTCGTCCGTCTTGTGGCCGGGCCCCTATGCGACTGGTTTGGCCCTCGCAAGGTCTTTGGTGGTCTCCTCCTCGTGGGCTCCATCCCTCTTGGCCTCGCTCCTCTCGTACACAACGCCACGGGTCTCTACGTGAGCCGCTTCTTCATCGGTATCCTCGGCGGCTCCTTCGTCCCTTGCCAGGTTTGGTCGACGGGCTTCTTCGACAAGAATGTTGTGGGTACCGCCAACGCCTTGACAGGCGGGTTCGGTAATGCCGGCGGAGGCATCACCTACTTCATCATGCCCGCCATCTTCGACGCACTGATCGGCAGCGGCCGTTCCGCCGGCCAATCGTGGCGCCTCACCTTCCTCGTGCCCCTCGCCATGGTCATCACCACGGGCATCGCCCTTATCGTCCTCTGCCCCGACACCCCGACCGGCAGGTGGAGCGACCGCCACCTCCACGCCGCCGAGGACACCATCCTCGACGCCGAATCCACCGCCAGCACCACACCCAGCGAAAAGAACAGCATCGTCGACATCCCCGGCCACATCACCGACCTGCCCATCCCGGGCAGCACCTCCCCCTCCCTCTACCCCAGCCTCACCAAAGAAAAAGAAAAAGAAAAGTCCCCCGCCC
>Ga0247824_10001201_pt1 | contig 13946 bp, 18 predicted proteins | sample 13C_PalmiticAcid_FD_194412 | JGI IMG/M metagenome (GOLD analysis project Ga0247824, IMG submission 194412) | Soil microbial communities from agricultural site in Penn Yan, New York, United States - 13C_PalmiticAcid_Day48 | ecosystem: Environmental > Terrestrial > Soil > Agricultural land... | reverse complement strand
TCGGTGTGATGGGCGTTGTGGGTGTGGTCATGGTTGCGGCAGGGGCATGAGGTGAGGTGGGAATGCTGTGTATGTCTTTGATGAACAGGGCGGCATTATGAGAGGGGAACTCGGGGATTGGCGGTCATGATGTGTCAAAGGGTGGGAAGTGGTTTTAATGGGTGGTTCTTGGGCAGCGGCCAGGGGAAAGTGTTAATAGGAGCGGCAGGTATTTACCCACTTTGGGCGCGGCGTTCAGGGTCAGGTCTGTTTAGCGGAGGAGGGATGGATACATCTCTCATTTTGGACGAGACTGCGCGAGAGACGAGTGAAATGACGCAAGAGATTGCTCTGCGTCAAAGGGTATTCCACCGACGACACCAGCAGCTATTTGGTAACAACTCTCTGCATTTGGTATGAATGCTTGGTTGACTGGTCGTATATAGTGATGTCTGACAAAGAACTGCCGTCTTAAAGCGCCTCCCCATGCAATAAATGCCCGATGTTTATACACCAGTGGTACGTATCTCACAAATGAAAAACTCCCGGTTACTCCGACGGCAGAGGATTGCCGATTCCACCCGTCCAACCTTGTCTGTCCGTCTGATACCAGCTATGCCACTCAAGTCTGCTCTTCGGCGCCCGCCAACCCCATCGGCGTAGCCACCTTTCCTTCATCCACCCTCTCAGCCCTAATCTCCCGCTCCGCGTCGTCCCCCGAGAAAACCATCCCGTCGTCCCCCTCACCACCGGACTCGGTCGTCTCGTCATCCGTCCCCGTCGAGTTCTCCCTCTCCCGCTTCTTCAACAAACTCCTCAAGTCATCTTCGCTCAGAATACTCTCGATGCTGCCCCTCCTATCCCATCCACCACCACTGCCACCACTACCACTACCACTACCGCCAACCAGCAGCGTGTCCATGCCCTTCCTCCCAATCCTACTCTCCCTCCTCCCCTTCTCCACGAGCCTCTCGACCCTCAGCCGGTTCCCCACAAACCTCATGGTGGGGTACGCGCTCTGCTGCCCCTCGTGCATCATGCGCGCCAGCGTGCCCGCGTCCGGGTCGCTCAGGATGCGCCAAAAGTCCGACACGACGCACTTGGGCCAGATGGTGACGGTGCCCCCGAACGTCTGCAGCCACAGCATGGACCAGTCCTGCCCCAGCCAGCGCGGCAGCAGCTCGAGCTGCCGCAGCACGCGCAGCCACTTGGTCAGGTCGAGCTTGATGTACTGCTCCATGGCGGAGCCGAGGTAGCCGCCGCGCCAGCCGCGCCCGCGGCGGTGCGTGACGGGCGACCCGACCGAGCCCCGGGACGAAAAGAAGAAGAGGTTGACGTGCGGGTTGACCTGGCTGACGATGGTGAAGTTGACGTTGAAGTGGAGGTTGAGGGCCTTGAGGGGGATGTCGGTGCGGAGGGAGCCGTCCTTCCACTTGTGGCCGAACGAGTACGGGATGAGCTGGCCGGCGCGCGTCTTCATCATGAGCACGACCGGGTTCAGGATGCCCGGGACCGCGGCGGAAGCGAGCACGGCAGACCAGATGACGCAGTCCGGACTGGTGAGGTAGTTACACAGGATCGTGGGCGAGTGCGGATCGGCGGGGACGCACGATACGTTGAGGATGCGCCCCGTGCGCTCGTAGGCTTCGCGGAAGGTCATGGACCCCCGAGTGAACCACGAACACGCGCGGGCCCATTCGACCGAGTCGAAGCGGGCGCCCGTCGTCCACCACCGGCGGAGCCAGACATCCATGGACTCGTGGCAAGCGGTGATGCGGTGGGCGAGGGATGGAACGAGGAGCTGCTTGAGCTCGTCGTTTGTACGGGTTGCCACGAGAGCCGCCACCAGCGCGCCGCCGCTCGTGCCCGTGATGATGTCCGGGAGGTAGTCCTCCTCCAGAAGTGCCTTGACTAGGCCAAAGTGATAGTAGGCAAACGTGGCGCCTCCCGAAAGGCAGAGCGCGGTGCGGCCGTAGTTTGCGCAGATGCCCTTAAACATGATGCGCTTCTCTTCCTTTGAGAGTTGCTTGGTATCAATCAAGAACTTGATACTTCGTTCCACTGTCCGCTGTTAGCCCGAATTCTTCCCCCATGGCCGAGTGTCATGAAGAAAGCAAGGATTGTGCCCGAGACAACTCACACTCATCAATGTAATTCTGCACCAGATTCTTGGTCCCGTAGTACGTCTGGCTATACAGCCTCGGGTGCTCAACCCCCGCCCAGTTATTCTTGACGCACGCCTCAATCATCACCTTCAGGTCCTCCACAGCCTGCTTAGCCTCCCCCGTGGCCTCCCCTCTTTCGGCCTGCCGCCTGCACCTTCTCATCTGCTCCAACACCCTCCTTACCGTCCCGCTGTCATAGTAGGCGAAATCATCAGCCTCTTTCCAACGGCCGTTCCCAAAGAAGTCATCCATCCGCCGAGCAGCAGCAACCCAGTCCCTGTAGTTACTTGTTGCGCGCATCGCACGCCGCAGCCGCGCCCTCTGCCCGCGCCACGCAATGAACTGCTCGTACACGTATATGTAGGTCCGGATGGCCAGGTACGCGACCGAGAGCCCGAGGATCCAGGCTAGGACAATCAGCAGGAAGGGCCACTGGAGCAGGCTGTAGAGGTAACCCTCGCGTGTCTCATCCTTGGAGCGGGCCTTTTTCCTGCTCTTCTTCTTTTTCCTCTTGGACTCCTTGTCTCGCACGACCTTCTCGTTTACGGGGGCCCAGTCGTTCCGGGCCGTGATGAACAGGCTGCTGCTGCTGGGTCGGCGGCTGAGTGATGATGGGGTTCGCGGGGGTCCTGGGGCTGCCACTCCGGCTGCCGCCGCGGCATCCTTCGAGCCGCGGTCTTCATCGGTGAGGCTGAGGCTCGAGGCTGTGGCGCGCCTGGTGAAATCGAAGTCGAGGCTGCTTGAGCCTCTGCGTTGGACCGGGCTGTTAAGACGGTAGGACGAGGACGCGGAGGGGTCGTCGGGGGTCGGGGAAATGGGGTCCGGCGCGGAGAGGGCCTGGATAAACGCCTCGACGTCTTCTGGAGAGATAAAGTTGGTGTCGACGTCTGGGAGGCGGCTCCAGTCGAATGCTTCGGGCGGAAAGCCGTAGGTGCGGGAAGGCAGGTGAATGCTGTCTGGCGGCTCACTGTCCGGCCCGGCCATGGTGGTTCTGTCCTTGCGTGCTCTAACACACGACGTAATGTTTGGTTTGCTTCAGCGTGCTGCCGGTGATGTTCCAGATGCGATGGCTCGAGGTCTTCTGTCCCAACGTCTCGTTGTCTCAGCGTTGGAGGGTGTGCAAGGAGGGGCCTCGGAAAGAGAGTCGCATGCATGCAACCGGCAGGTATATCTAAAGTAAGTAGCAACGCAACCTAGGGACCACTCGGCATGTGTGGCATGTTCGCGGCGACTCCTTCCCGTGACTGTGGTCTGAAATTCAGTGTTGGTGCAGGTCCAGTGGAATGACGTCGGCCAGTCTGAGCCACAGCGCTTCCCCAACACTTCCACCACGCTTTTAGTGGACCCCGCTCCGCTGTGAGCATTGAACCCGACCCCTGCTCCGAGCCCTGCCAGCATGCTTATGCCGCGGCATCTCCTTGGAGCTGCCAGGACAAGCTCCGACTCAGGCGACCTGTGGCAATCCTGTGATCTGCCCCTTTTCACAGTCATGCGTCATTACGAGTCTACACAGTAAACTATACGGGTCCCCGAGGATCTCGGGAATAGTCACGCATAAACTTTTAAATCATCCGCTTCCAACTGAAACGTCGAGCCCAATCTTTCGATGAAGTGAGGTCCACAACGTCTCCCCCGTCATCTCACCGCAGCTAGGGGTACAAACACAAGAGGTATAATTGCCGAGTCATATCGTGTCGTAGAGCAGACTAGATGTAGTAAGAATATCCCCCAACAGCGCCCATGGCCCGCGCAAGGACGCGGGTCCCAAACTGCGCCAGCCAGCCCCATCGACACCGAACGCAACTATGCCCAAGTCTCATCTATTCTTGGCCCCGTGGGCTTGACCTGTTCTGCCGATTCAACCCTCCCAACCCAGTCGCTGCCCCCGGTATCACTCCACTGAACGCCCCCACATCCTTCCGCAAAGCTCTTTACACGTACTGCGACAGCCACCGGATAGCGTCGCCGTACCCCTGCCTCATCACCACCGAGCACATGAACACCTCGATGGGCCGGATGCCCTCGAGCGGCACCTTGCCCTTGCCCGTCGTCTGGTACATGCCGAGCTGGTGGCGGAGCTCGTCCTCGGAGACGGCATCCGGGTGGTCGATCTTGTTGCCAAGGATGACGAACGGCACCTTGGCCAGCTCCTCCATCGACAGGAGCGCGTCGAGCTCGGCCTTGGCCTCCGGGAACCGCTCATGGTCCTTCGCATCGACGAGGAAGACGACGCCGTTGACTTCGGGGAAGTAATCCTTCCAGAGGCGGCGGGCTATGAGACAGTCCGTATTAGACAGGGCCCCATTTGCAGCCTTAAGAAAAAGGGGGTTGACGGAGAACGTACCTTGCTGATGGCCGCCCAAATCAAAGGTTGTAAACCTCACATTGCCGATAGAAAGCTCCTCCGAGGCTGTATCGGGCAAACGTCAGCCAACGTGTCCACCTGCAGGGTTTATGTAGGTCGTCGAGATAAGGTTCTGCAACGTACTCGGGTGCAGCGTCGGCTGCAGGATCGCAACGCGGTCGTTCTTCAGCATGTGTAGCAGCGTCGTCTTGCCGGCATTGTCGAGACCGAGGAAAAGCAGCTTGGCGTGCTTGTTGAGGAGGCCGAGCGACGACAGGACGTCGTAAACTGGATGCGGAAGCCTTGGTGTCAGCACGCTCATTTGATCATACTCGGTCGCCAGAGGAAGATCCGACATGTGGCCATCATCAGGACCCCGGCAGCAACGAGCCGTAAGCCAAACACAGGGACTACTTACACCAGTTGATGATCCACATGGTGGTGTGTGTTTGGAGTTGGCGTCAGCAGACGATTCCTCTCGTAGTCCCCGCCTTGTTTTATTTCGTCACGACGAGAATGGAGTCCCGGTGGCGAGTGGTTTGGTTTCGAGAGCGTAAAGGCTGCAGACTGAGCCTTGCTGTCGATCAGAGTTGGAGTGCGGACGATGGGGATGGCTGATGCGGAAAAGGGTCACGGTAGTGTTCGACAAGATGCTCGAATCACCCAAAAGCTGGCAGGAATTGGCCAGCAAGGCGCATTGGCCACCCACCCGGACCGGACTTCAGTGCGCGCCAGAGCGGATCGGAAAGCGAGTGGATACCTAAAATATGAGGCGACGGCAGATTCGTCCGACACTGCATGCCGTTCCTTCCAAAAATCTCCAAATCTGCAGGGGGCCACCTGACAACTTTGCTGTGTTGTTTTGCCACTCACACCCTGTCCTCGAGCCTGTCTTGAGCCCGTTTCTTCAGGAGCCAGGTCGAACAACTGTCGGGGCTGAGCAAGTGGAGGGTCTCAATTTACACTTGACAGAGAGAACATTGCAGATCCGTAGCCAGGGAAGAACCACTCTCGAGCCACTGTTGAACTTGGGATAGAATACGTGGGCTACTGGGAAGTCTACACAGTACACCTGGCCCCCCAGCCTCGTCTAACAGACAAAAATGTGTAATACAATGAGATAGATATGCGTAAAAATATGCAAGAAGTGCGCCCCTGTGTGGTTGCAGAAACAATGAAATGTTGCCCGCAGGCTCATGAATTCATCAATGCCACCCAACCTCCTTGAGCCATGTCCTGGGTATGCCCGCAGTGTGAAAAATGCCCATCAAAAAGCCGCCGTCCGTTTCATACGGAAAGTACATAATGCCCATGTCCAGCCTTGCCGGCCATGATCAGGCCGAGCTCTCTCATGCGCTCAGCGCCCTGCCCGGGAGGCGCCCGCTTGGTTTGCGCCTTCTCCTTCCGGGCTCGGTTGTAGTATTTCTGGTAGAATTTCTCCTTGCGCCTTTGACGCTTCTGCTCGAGGCCCTTCACGATGTCAATGGCGCCGCGCACATGCGTGCCCTTGGTGGCCGTGCCCGCCCGTGGCCTGCGCGCCTTGAGGTGTGGGAACATGCCGGGGGCCCTGGGCAGCGATTTGGCCTGCGAAAGACCGGTCTGGAACGCCAACGACTTGAAGGCGCCGCCATCGCCTTCTGGTGACAAGATAGGTGACTTGCATGCCGAGTGAGGTGGAGCCGGAGACCGGAGCCGGGGTGACCGCTGGTTTGGAAACTTCCGCGGGGAGCGGCCGCGCGCCTTGGGCGCCGGAGACGGGCGCCGCTTGGGGGGCGGGGAGCGACATCTTTTCGGAGACAGCGCCGTTCCCTTCTTCTTGCGGCCCCTGCGATCGCGCTCATGGTGAAGATCCTCGAGCTCGCCGTGAAGCCAGATATGTTCCTCGCTGTCACCGTATCCCTTCCTGTGCAGCTCGTCTGCCTCATCTTCAGGCTCAGATGTTGGGAAACTGGGATCGATATCCTGAGGAATGGGCTGATGCCGGTTCCGCCTCCGTGCCTCGACACAGGAGATGTAAGCCTCCTCCAGCGGCCTATCCTCATCCAAGGTACCGCAGACGAAATCAGTGCTGTCAGGCAACTCCGGAGTGGCAGACCGGAACGTGACCGGGCGGGTCTTGGTCCGCTTCTTCTTGGAGGGACGAGTCGGGCTTTGCTCCGCGGATGTCGAAGAATCCGAGTTATCGCCCTGCGACAGCCTCCGGGTCATTGACGCAGCACCGGACAGTGACTGATACTGCCCAATACGGGCGGTCCACAGCACCAGACCGTCGTCGTCGTCGTCAGACTCGGCGAAGCCAATCTCATTGTCGGTTTTGTACCCGTCAGAAGCCTCTGAGCCCCAGGCATGTTCGGTTTCGACATCGTCGTCCAGGCCCTCCTCGTCGTCATCCTCGTCGTTGTCAGCTTCGTCTGAATCATCCCCATCTTCGCCGTCTTGGTTCTCGTCGTCGTCGTCGTCGTCATCCTCGTTGTCGTCAATGAGATCTGCCTCATCAACTTCCTCATCATCTTCCTCCTGCTCCTCCTCCTCCTCGATCTCCTCCTCAAGCTCCTCTTCCGCTTCCCTGCCAAGTTTTCGAATGGCATTTTCCTTCTTGAGCGTGTCGTCGATGGTAAGCTTGGGTTTCAACGAAGCGCTATCGCGGCGGATCCAGTCATCCTCCTGGGGCTCATCGCTGGCAAATTCGTGAAAGCGTACGCATTCACTCTGCAGGTCACCGGATTCTGCCGTAAGCCACTTCTTGTTCCGTGCGGCTGAGGGGCTTCCCGGGGCCCTGCGGGACGTCGGGGAGCGAAAAGCGCGGACGGTTGACGGCGACCGCTGTTTCTCGAGATTCGATGAAGGCTTGGGGGTGCTAGGCCGCGGCCGCGTTTCCGCTTGCTGCACACCGGTAGCCCGCGGAGGTTGAGGCGGGCAAGCAAATTTGATGCTTGTCTTCTTCGGAGCCCCCTCGGCTCTTCCCTCGACTCGGGGGGGTTGAGGAGCTAGAGGCGCCGACACCTTTTCATCCGGTCTCGGTCTAGCTGCACAGGCAAATGAAATGCAACGTTTCTTCTCCAAAGCCTGCACGGTAGGCTCCTTGTTCCGCTGCGCAATCCCGGCCGTGGGGCCGACAAGAGGTACGAAACCAACATTGGGCAACCGCGGACTCGGGGAGCTTGTGCGGGCGGGAGTGGTAATGCCAGTGCCGCAGGTCGAGGCAAAGCTTGTATTGCTGGTGATAGAGCGCCGACGATAGGGCCGGCGGAAAGACTCCGATTCGTTGGTATCCTCGTCCGACTGGCTCTGCAGCGCTTTGGTCAAGAGAGACTCCTGATGCTCGCTGCCTCGGCGGATGGGTGTGCGGTGAAAATGTGTCGAGGTGGGCGACAAGGGCGCCAGACGTTCCGGTGGTTCATCGGCGTCGGCGCCTGCGTCCTCCTCGCAAAGTTCGAGAGTGGCAGAATGCGTACCGTTCCATGCCAGCACGTTTGACGTAGCTTGATCGCGGGGCGTGTGGTTCTCCATTTTCGTCGGGAGAGGCGCGGCTGACTAGCTGGCTCGCTTGACAGAAGACAGGGATGTGTTGCTGTCCAACAAGACGCAGAAAACGCCTTTGAGAGATGGCGTGGGTTCCAATGGTGGGTGGTTGGTTCGTCGATCGAGGTAGGCGTGGTGTCCGCCCGAAAAGGACGGTGTTTGACGGCTGTAGCAGCTTGACTGCAGTTCCGACCTGAGGTTCGCGACGGGCGTGCCAGGTTGTGTCCCTAAGGACCGTATTGCTATAACAGCAAAGGCATCGTACACAAGATGGGTTGAAGACGTGGGCTCGGGTCGTTTGACGAGGGTTTGTAGCAGGGCACGGCCGTCGACCGTCGACCCAGAACGGTGCTCGGGCGTGGTCCGAGGAAGGTAGGCCTCTGCGGACGAGGACGGTGGAATGACGTCGAATCGAAAGATTTGTCGCGTCTTTGGTCAGCGAGGGCTGGCTGGTGAGAAAACACAACTTGAAGTCAAGAGGTGCAGTGCGCAATATTCGTGGGAGAGAAGTGCGGCAAAATATCAGGTTTTCAGAGCAGCGGAGTCCGCGAGGGTCGTTTCTCCATCGCGAGGAGCAGGAAGAAAGCGACAGGGTTTGGGAGAGGGGGGACCACAGGGCGCAACCTTGGCCACAAAGGAAGACAGGGGGACAAGGGCGCTAACGCTTGGCGATGAGATGGGCGAGCGGGTTGGGCGTGGGATGGCGGTCAAAAATGGCCCAGAATGGCAGTAAGGTTACAGTGGCGGGGGTTGTGTGGTGGGCCAGGACCACAGCCCTTGTTGGTCCTCGACGATTTGTTAGTGCTGAGGTCACCATCACGCAGCCTCAAAATCCGTTTGGTTTTGCATGGCCCCGACGGGCACGCTGCGATGGCGAGGGCTGATCTTCAAGACCCTTCTCCCGGGCAGATGCCCAGCGCTGCTGAATCAGAAGCTTAGGTTCCATTGGCAGCCGTCTCTCACCATCTACACAGCACAGCCCATCGTCAGCAAGCCTACGTCACACCCGGAGGAACATTAGACTTGTGATACATTCACACGCTTCCCAAGTTTGCTCCTCGGCATAGGTGCCGGGCTGTGATACCCAGGCTCGCCAGGGCCTCAGAAGTCCAAAGCGCGGCTTTGTCCCGGGACCGCAGCTGGTGGAGCCCTGACAAACCAGAGCCGGCAAATGGCGCATCATCGATTTTTGATTCGTCTCCCTTTCCCGTTTCCGCCCTTCGACCCCAGCCAGGGCAGCGTTTCCATTCTCGCCTTTGGCCCGGGTTGGCACAGACCAGCCGGCCATGAGTTTGATGGGAACACCAGAGAAACAATCGGCTCAAAGACCGAACACATCAGACCAAACACGCCAGAGTACACCGAGTGCACTCAGGCCCATCCCGGTGGAGTGACACGGTGCATCCATGGGAGCAATCTGGTTGCGCCAGGGCGCCGCCGGGCCACCAAGTCGATTTCAGTCCTTTCGTCCCAGGACCAAGGGGCAGACAGTTGTCAACGTGGAATTGTTGGGGGGCACTGCAGTTGCAGATTTGAATTGCGGCTCCACTTCCCTAATGGGGCACCAATTCTGCAACCTGCAAGACAGTCAAGACATTGGCAGGCATCACGGGCTGACCCGCAGGAGGGCTTGCAGTTGGCTGATGGAGTCCGACGGTCGGGTCTGCCGTGCAACACCTGCCAACAGGGAGCTTCCATGCTCCATCCCTCATCCCTTCGGCCCGGGCGAGGGCAATGGAAACGCGCTAACGGCAGAGTTGGTACGACAGGACGGTTCCCGAGTGACGTCTATGCTTCAGGTACAGGATACTCGTTACGAGTACGCTCTAGCATTGACAGTTTTGCAGCGTCCTTGTCACCCACTAAGCAGTGGATTCACCGAGTATGTACATGCCCATCGACGAGAAATCCGATTGTGGGACGAAAAGAATGCTCCGAAATGGATGTCCACTCGAGGTGCAGGAGGACCAATGTCTCAGCGCCATGCTGTTTGTCAACAACCCCACTTGCAAGGTGTCGATGCCCCCCCCGGCCGAGGAAAAGATGCCCGCGTGGTGCTCCAAAAACAACCGAGCATTCTGGGGCCCTTTTCGAGTGCATATTATTCGTAATGGCCTTTCACCAGAGTGGCCGTATTCTCAATATTCTCAAACTCGGGTTGGTCTGTGTCAATGATTGACAAATGCCCCTTTCCCCACCTCATACTGTGGACACAACAGGAACCCCCGATTCGTAAACCGCGTGTCTCCGTCTCGCCTGCAAACGCTGTCTGGTTGATCCCTCCAGCCCTCGTCTCGTCCCGACCAAACGAAGGGCCGTCTCATGTCGCATCCAACGACCCTCGAACGACCCTCTTTCCGGGGCAATCTCAGCCAGGGTCCGACTGGTCGGGCCCCGCGATCGCCCTCGTGGTGGCAGGCAGGACAATGAAACAAAGCCGTATGACCCCGCATTCAACTGCAGTCCCATGGCGTGGGATGTTGGTCGACGTGTGTGGTTTGCAGCGTGCTACTCTGGATTTGGCAAGCCGGGGTTGGCTCGGGGCACAAGCGACTGCGATACCTGACTTGCTAACAGCTCTGTTGTTGGAGACCTCTGCAGGACGCTTGGCTCACCATCGCTGTTGTGGGATCCGAGTTGCATGTGAGCGTGGCGCTGCATCCACCGTATTGCTTGCGTTTGGTGATTTGATTGCAGTGGAGGGACCGACAAGGAGTTGGCCTTTGGTCAGCCACCAAGTAGCACTGGGCATAATCCTGGCGAGGAGCAAATCATGTATCCGCCATTTCCCAGTGATGGCTTGTTGAACCGACTGTCGTCCTCCTGTTGTCTTGTGAACAGTGCCCAATTCGTCGGAAAGAACGAAGCGTCATGAGAGTGTCCCGTCTCTTCCATACCAGGTACCTTACGCATGCCAGTGAGCATCGTGCGACCATCCTTTGAGTCGGACCTTCCGTCGAGGTCGCCTACTCCGATGGACCAACTCCATACGATGCGGGGACACGTGAGACGGCGGTCTGTCTTCGGCCAGGGAGCATCCCGTGGCCGAAGCCGGCAGCCATGAACCGTTTCACTGGCGATCGGCGCCCAGAGTGATGCGCTGCCGTTTCCGACTTGGCGTCCTGAAACGCCGGACCCGGCTGCGGAAGACCATATCCATAAGAGCGTTGATGACGACGCGCACAATGCTTGGAAGCGCGGTCACCCAAGCACTGAGCACGCTGGCCAATGGCAAAGCGGCGCCTGAGCACAGAGAACAGCCTCGGGCTGGATTGGACCCTCAACTTTTGATCTGCTGCTCACCGTCTTGGTCCTTCCGCACAACAGTCCCTGAAGTTGTGCTCTGCACTCTGCAGCTTCCCATCATTGAATGCAGACTGCATGAGGGATTAAGGGCAGCCACTGGTTCAGTCTCTGGTGCATCATCAGATCAGCTGGGCGCTGAATCGCGGGCAGACAGCGGCGTTCCGGCTGCTGTGGTGAACCCTGAGGATGCATGCGGGCTGGAGAAATGAAGCGGGCTTGGCTCTGACTTGGAGCTGGATGGACGTGAACTCGACAGAGCACTCGCCCTGTTAGAGGTAGGTATTCGCATGTAAAGGGGCAATATGCATTGATCCGTTTTCATGCAACAGTCGGGGCTGCAGCAGTGTGTGAGAGCTGGCAGGCCTTGGCAGAGCAAGCGCACAAACATTCTTCCGCAGAGCTGTCCGGACGATCCCGGCTAAGCGAATTGGGGCCGCCGCCAAATCTGCTCTGACGACGAACGACAGTGGCCTCGCCGACGCCTTGCACTCATTGAGACCGCAAACCACCATGAACTCCCTCCGCATTGCTCGTGCGGCTCTCCGGGCGCGTCCCGCTGCCCTGCGCGCCCCTCTCCAGCGCAGAGGCTATGCCGAGGCCGTGTCGGACAAGGTGCGTTTTCCCGCCTGTCGCTCCGCCCTGCGAACCAGCTCTAACATCGTAAACAGATCAAGCTCAGCTTGTCCCTGCCCCACCAGGTACGGTGCTCTCAATACTCCAAGACGCGGACGACAATTCGCTCTCGATCCTACCATGGACAGAAATCGGCGCGGCGCGGAAGCAGACACGTTGTTCGCCAGAGCTGATTGTTTATCGCGCATCTAGTCCATCTACCAGTCCCAGGATGCCGTCCAGGTCAACATCCCTGCCGAGTCGGGCGAGATGGGCGTCCTCGCCAACCACGTCCCGTCCATCGAGCAGCTGAAGGCCGGCGTCGTCGAGATCATCGAGGAGAGCGGCAGCAGCAAGAAGTTCTTCCGTACGTGCCACAAATAGACCCCCGAGGTTCCCAGATGGAGGAGAGCGCAAGGCTTACGCAGAACGTCACAGTTTCCGGTGGTTTTGCCGTCGTGCAGCCCAAGTCCGCCCTGAGCATCAACGCCGTTGAGGGGTACCCCCTGGAGGACTTCAGCGCGGATGCTGTCCGTGCCCAGATTGCTGAGGCCCAGAAGGTTGCGAACGGCAGCGGCAGCGAGCAGGATATCGCCGAGGCCAAGATTGAGTTGGAGGTGAGTTTGCAGATTCGTGAAGGACGTCTCGACGGTTGCTGACTACTTCATAGGTCCTTGAGAGCCTGCAGGCGCACCTGAAGTAAATGTATAAAAGCCCATATTCCGCCTTGTAGTATACCGAAGATTCCCTAGTTCAAGAGATGCATTCCGAGGCAGCTTGCTTTGGGGCCCGCTGAAGAACGAACACGTTGTGCCCGTAGCTCGCGGTGACTCGGCCATGATTCTGAAACAACCGGCCTTCTTGGCCGACGGAAGCTGAAGGCCACTCTCTGCGTGGCAAAAGTACGAGTCCAGGGTCCTGAATCGGCCGGAGATGGACGACGATGGCGGCCACAGTGACCCCGTGATGATACACCTCCCTTCGACCGCACCGTGGTGTTTCCAGGACCCAAGGTGTCTCTCATTTACCCCCGGTCTTTTTGTCGAGTGACCAATATTGATCCTTGACATTACTCAATGGAATGCTTTGTCCCTGGCGGTGTCGTCCTCTTTTCACGTGTGTTCTTTCTGCTCCAGCACAGTGAAATGCCGCTGGGGACGATGACATCCATACAGATAAAACCGGATTAGAGAGCTCCCAGGCCCCATCGCAGCTCCCAATAAACTCGTGCTCACTGTGGCTGGATATGCTGCTGCCGTGCTCCCTCCTCTGTCTCGGCTGGGAAAAACAGAGACAAGAGGCGAGCGCATTTGTGCCAGCTTTCTCAGTTGCGACCTCGAACTTGGTTTACTTTTCTCTCAAAACTTTTGAACTGAACCTCGTAGTGGCAACATATTCAGAGCGTGGCTGAGAGGACATCGCCTTTTTCCGGCCGTATAGAAGGGCCATGACGAGCAAGAAACAAGATGCATCCTCGTCATAACCTAGGGGACACCGCATGGGCACAAGATGGCGCCGATGTTTGACGGTTTGTGTCCGGGCCTTGAATGGTAAAACTTGACCTTTGGAAAAACCAGTTGGAAGAATTCATTTCTTATTTCTCTTTCTTTGAGCCGGTCTCTTTGGACCGTGGCCCTCGGCTCGATGAACCGTAACCCATCGATTCAGTCAGACATGATCTCCAGCTGTTTTAGGTTTTTGTCTCTTTTGACCCATCAAGCCATGAATTGGTCAAGTCGTCGATGTGATTATCAAATCCACAGTACATCCAGCGATTCAACCGTTAGTTCATCGGCCTTCTAAGTCAGCAGTTTTCTACATCGCCTGGCTTTACAAGCTCCCAGAGTTCCAGCCTTAGTCACCAGATTCCGAGTTGCCTGTCCGTCAGGTCGTCGGTCCATTAGCCCCCCAGTGGAATGTCGGTTCCTCTTCTGGAATCGGATCTTATCCTAGAAACTATAAAAAAAGCTCTCAGAGGGACGAATTAAAAGACGAAGAGGACGAAGAGGACGAAGAGG
>Ga0247824_10001200_pt1 | contig 13957 bp, 8 predicted proteins | sample 13C_PalmiticAcid_FD_194412 | JGI IMG/M metagenome (GOLD analysis project Ga0247824, IMG submission 194412) | Soil microbial communities from agricultural site in Penn Yan, New York, United States - 13C_PalmiticAcid_Day48 | ecosystem: Environmental > Terrestrial > Soil > Agricultural land... | reverse complement strand
GATTTGGGGGTGGGCGTGTTGTCGCTGGGCAGCACCATGACGAGCGGGACCGGGACGGTGGGGAGGAGTCTGCAGGTGCAGGAGAGCGGGGCGAGTAGCAGTGTTTCCGGGGCGCCGACGCCGTCGGAGGCGTTCACGGCGGATGGGGAGGACGAAGGGGGGTATGTGGATGCGAGATTTGCGCAGCCTGCGGGACATCAGGCGCAGGGTGTGGCGATTGAGGTGTACATGGATGAGGCGGAGGAGGAGGGGGGCGGGTTTGACTCGGACGAGGAGATGGATTTTGGGTCGGATGATGGGAGCTCGACGCTGGATGGGTTTGAGGAGATTGATGGGGACGAGGCGATGTGAGGTTTGAAATGGCTGTGTTGGGTTACATCTGGGGATCTGGGAACGGGTGGGATGAGGCATGGGATAACGGTCAGGCGTTCGGCGTGCTCTCTTTCCCGACGATTTCCTCTGTTTTACCCCAGAATTGTGTGGTTCACATGTAGAAACAGAAGATCGATACGATGAACAAAATAATACGATCATGTTGGTATCTATCCATCGTATCCCACCACGCCCGCAATACACCCAACCCCAGCAGCAACACTACCCCCTATTCAAAGTATTCCCGCTCCCTTTCGGATTCGCCTCGACAAACTCGTCCCACTCCCTTGCCTTCATCGTCTCAGCATCCGCCTTCTCGTAATCATCCTCGTCCGGCTCCGGGCGATGCCAGCTCGCCTCGCCGCCGCCCTCGATGATCCCGCCCCGCGCCGCCTCCTCCTCCAAGTACTCGTCGATCGTCATGGTCGGCAGGTTGTGCCCCGGCCGGAACACGCCCTTGGCCAGCTCCTGCCGGTTGCTCAGCAGCGTGAACGGTTGCAGCGGCTTGCCCTGCTTCGACAGCAGCGGCCCGCCGGGGTTCTGCAGGGACCGCGCCGGCCCGTCGAGCCGGTCGCTGTAGCCGTTGTCGCCCAGCCCGCCGGCGGTCCCGTAGCGCTGGCGGCGACGCGCGTCTTCCTCCTCTTGCGGGTTGGGCCCTCCGCGCGCCGGCGGGGTGGGCGGCGCCAGGGCGAGAATCTCCCACTCCCGGTTGAGGCTGTCGAGGGCTTGGAAGGCCATGTGGGTGCTGTAGTTGAGGTGGGCGAGGTGGACGTCGCGGACGGCGTCCTCGTCGCCGCTGGTGGTGCCGCCGCGTGCGTTGTCTTCGGTGCCGTAGGTTGGTTGGCGGAGAAGGAATTCGAGCTTGGAGCGGAGCTCTTTTTCGGTTTTGAAGTTGTTGATTTTGGCGTCGCGGCGGGCGGCAGGGTCGGAGGTCGAGACGGTGCTGAAGGTGGTGGGTGCGTCGGTGTACTGCTCGAGGAGCTTCTTGTAGGTGGGGGGGAGGAGGTCGTAGCTGTCGAGAAGGTGGAGGTAGCGCTCGTAGGCGTCGCGGGAGGCGGAGAGGATGCGCTTGCGCTCTTGGGGTGATGAGGAGGGGAGTCGTTGGGTGAGCTCGGCGAGGTGAAAGTTTGTCAGGAGGAAGGGGAGGTCGGTGGTGGAGAGGTCTTCGAGGGATTCGTTGGGGCTGAAGATGGACAGGGCGCTGATCAGGTTGAGACTTTCTTGGTAGAGCTTTACTGCTGATGAGACCGTGTCGGAGTATTCTGACGAGTTGGGAGCGAACGGAGAGCTCTCAAGGGCGATGCGCTTGGCTTCGGCATCGGCGAAGACACCCTTGAGCGAGCGGGGGTCGTCGTCCATGGCTCCAATCTTTGGTGAACAAAGAAGGTACTTCGGAAAGTGCAGCAAGTATCAAAGTCGCGAGGTCAGGCCCAATTCGAGTCCTCTGGTTATAGCCGGGGGCGGTGATGAGGGGCTGTGATGAGGGGCTGTGATTTGGGGAGCTGGTGGATGGTGAAGCGGAAGCTGAAGCTGAAGCTGCCCCTCATCCATTGCCTCTGACCAGGTCTTATCTTATCACTAACATGGTGGGGTTCTAGCTGTTATTTTCATACTGTAAATACGATACGGCCGGGGACTCGCAGCTTTGCCCAATGATTCACTCGTCTGCGTCATGTCACCCCATGACAGTCATCTGAGGCTCGTGTCGTCCGTCTGATGTGGCTTCGGCGCCTTGTCCATGAGAACCCGCGCCCGCTGTTTGCTTCTACAACCTGCACTTGCCCGAGGATCGCGCTCCCTCAGTTCCAGCAGAATGTCGCTTCACCCGTGCCAGGACGGCGCCAAGCTGATCTGTAAGTGTCTTTTTGATTTTGAATTAAGATCATAAATTACCCTGCTTTTGCTCATCTTCGATCTTGCTCACACCCCCCTAGTTGCCCCTGCGGGCTCATCGCAGAGCCTTGAGATCCCCACCGGTCCCAGCCAGGCAGCCCAGTTCCTCAAAACTGAGCACCTCGGTGGCCTGAGGCGGAGCGACCTGGACCAGGAGAACCCCATCGCCCAGTTCCACACGTGGTTCCGCGAGGCATCTGAGCCCGGGTCCGGCGTGGCTCACCCAGAGACGTGCACCTTGTCCACGGCAGAGTTGCCGTCGGGTCGCGTGTCGGCGCGCGTGGTCTACATGAAGGAGCTCGACCCCAAGGGGTTCGTCATCTACAGCAACTTTGGCACCAGCGGCAAGGCGAAGGACCTGTTTGGGTCTGAGGACGGGTCAAGCACAGGGAATCCGTGGGCGTCGCTGGTGTTCTGGTGGGAGTCGATGGAGAGGCAGATACGCGTCGAGGGCAAGGCCGAGAGGATCTCCGCTGCGGAGAGCCAGCTCTACTTTGACACGCGCGCGAGGGGAAGCAGGATCGGGGCATGGTCGAGCCGACAAAGTGTCGTGCTAAAGCCTGATGCGGCAGTGGAAGGTGACGACGGCCGGTCGACGTTGGAGAACTGGGTCAACGAGACCAAGGCCAAGTTCGAGGGCGTTGAGGACATCCCCGTCCCCGACTTCTGGGGCGGCCTGAGGATCGTACCGGAGCGGTTTGAATTCTGGCAGGGACGACAAAGCCGGTTGCATGATAGGTTTGTGTATGACCGTGTTAGGGAACAAGGCGGCGAGAAGTGGTCGTTGGAGCGGTGGAGTCCTTGATGCGTCTCAACATCCCAACAATGAGCGTTCCAAACTCCGAGATTCAGCAAAACGATCGATGGCCCAGCTCTTCTCGGCCATAGGACTGTGGATTACTCTCTTCAGCATTTCGAGCCGGCGACTGCGAGTTTAGTTTATTATCTACAAAATTCTTCCACTCCTCCTTTTCTTTCCCCAGCCCGTCCACCTCCAAGCCGCAAACGGCAACGGAACAAACGCTCTGAGGTGGTTATCCAGTATCTCTGAGTTTTGCTTTTGACACACTTTCGCCTGGAGTTTCTATCTAAGTACTTGAGTTTTCCCTATCCAACCTATCAAAGGCTGAAGTTTTCTCGCGCTCTATTTGGTTGCTGGGAAACTGCAGACGCCTCCACCAAACTCAACGACACCCAAACTTCGTCCTCTGAACCAAGCTCCAGGATCATTTGGCTTGCCTTCCTCGCTCTTTCCTCTCGGCAGCCACACACCAAACCTCCCCAACCAAACGCTTCAGAGGCAAATTCACCACCTTATCAATTGGTCTGCTCTTTCTGCGAAGTCGCCATCCCCCATCTTCACACACCATTCACAACAATGGACGTGGACATGAAGGAGCTGCCGTCGGCACTGCCGTCGGTGCCGCTTGAATTGATCGAAGACGACCTGATGGACCTTGATGAGCCGGCCACGAACGGTTCATCTGGGGAGGACATTGTCTCTCCAGACGACGACGACTTGCCCAACACCGACGACACCGACAAGGAGGGCGACGACACCAAGAAATGGGTCGTCAACCCTGCCCCCAAGCCGCGCAAGATCTCCGAGAGGAAGCGAGCTGACAATGCGGCATTTGAGGTCTGGATCGAGGAAAACCAGCAGAATCTCTCTAAGCGCCTGGACAAGTTCATTGTCGACAACGACGACAAGTCCTTCCAGTCGCTGATCAAGGATTTCGAGAACAAGCGCATCATCGCGAGTCCCCGCGATTACCAGCTCGAGCTCTTTGAGCGAGCCAAAACACAAAACACCATTGCCGTGCTCGACACAGGTGAGGCGCTGTCCTGGTATTCCTGGTGAAGTTCAAGTTGACTGATAGCTACGACAGGCTCCGGCAAGACTCTCATTGCTGCCCTGCTTTTGCGATGGATCATCCAAAATGAGCTGGAGGACCGATCTAAGGGACTTCCCAAGCGCATCGCTTTCTTCCTCGTCGACAAGGTTGCTCTCGTGTTCCAGCAGCATGCCGTGCTGGCCTGCAACTTGGACTATCCCGTTGAGAAATTCTGCGGGGACATGGTCGAGGATGTCTCGCTCGGCAAGGCCTTTTGGGAGAAGACCTTTGACGAGAATATGGCCATTGTCTGCACCGCCGAGATCCTCTACCAATGCCTCACCCATTCCTACATCCGCATGGACCAGATCAACCTGCTGGTCTTTGATGAAGCCCATCACACCAAAAAGAACCATCCTTATGCTCGTATCATCAAGTATTTCTACGCCGAGGTCGAGGATGGGAAGAAGAGGCCTCGCATTCTTGGAATGACCGCCTCCCCGGTCGATGCTCAAATCGACCCCAAGATTGCTGCCGCTGAGCTGGAGGGCCTTCTGCACAGCCAGATTGCCACAGTCAACCCAGCGGCCCTTCAACATGCCTCATCCAAGCTGAAGCGCGAGGTGGTGGTCGAGTATGACAGGAGACGGTCAGACTGGGAGACAGAACTCAACCAAGGTTTGAAGGAGCTGGTGGGTGGCCACAGCGTGTTTAGGAAACCGTTCGCCTTCACTGCGACTGCAGCCGCTGAGCTGGGTCCCTGGTGCGCCGATCGCTACTGGCAGCTTTTCTTCAGGGGAGATGACGTAGTGAGGCTGGAATCCAGAACTGAGAGGGAGCTTCTTCGGGTGTCTGCGTACAGCCAGGGCATGGGCGAGCAAATCAACAAGGTGCGGGACGCACATCAGCTCGTGAACCAGCACAACTTTGTGCGCCCAAGCCTCGACCCAGAGATCCTGTCCTCCAAGGTCATCTTGCTTTTCAGGGTTCTTCGAAACCAGTTCAGCAGCGTTGACCACAACAGACGCTGCATTGTCTTTGTCAGGCAACGCAACACAGCAACGCTGCTGGCGGACCTCCTGCAACAACCAGAGATGAAGATTCCGGGTCTCGAGCCTGGCGTGCTGGTTAGATCCTGGCCCGTGGCCATTAAATGTACACATGCTAACATACGACAGGTGGGGGGCGGCCGTCCGGAGGCGAGCTGGGACAACCAGAAGGTGACTTACCGCGAACAGGTTCTGACCATCATCAAGTTCAAGAAGGGCGAGCTGAACTGCATCTTTGCCACTTCGGTTGCTGAGGAGGGACTCGACATCCCCGACTGCAACGTCATCATACGATACGATCTCAACAACACCTTGATCCAGTACATACAGTCCCGCGGAAGGGCGCGTCAGCAAGATTCAATCTTCATCCACATGGCCGAAAAGGGGAACGTGGACCATGCGAGAAAGCTGATCCAGAACAAGCACAACGAAGACGCTCTCCGCAAGTTCTGCGAGGCGCTGCCTGAAGACAGGAAGCTGACTGGAAACAACTTTGACATGGATTACTTCCTGCGCAAAGAGAAAGGACAACGGCAGTACACGGTCCCGGAGACCGGGGCCAAGATCAACTACAAGCAGAGCCTGATATGCTTGGCCGCTTTTGTGGCGTCGCTTCCGCACCCGCCCGAGATCAATCCCACAGCCGACTATCTCGTGCTTCCGGTCCCTGGGGGCTTCCAGTGCGAGGTGATGCTGCCGGATGCATCTCCCATCAAGAGCGCCACAGGAAAGATCCACGCCAGCAAGGCAGTTGCCAAGTGTTCGGCCGCCTTTGAGATGTGCCTCGAGCTCATCAAGGGGAAATACCTCGACGAACATCTGCGGCCCATCTTTACAAAGCAGCTCCCTGCCATGCGCAACGCCCGGCTTGCCGTCAGTTCCAAGAAGCGGGAGCAGTACAAGATGCGGATCAAGCCAGAGATCTGGTCGGCCCTGGGCGAGCCCACGGAGCTCTATGTCTTTGCCTTGACCCTGACGGAGCCGAAAGCCGTTGGCCGACCGTCCACTCCGCTTCTCCTATTGACTCGACAACCGATGCCACAAATTGCCTCGTTTCCTCTCTATTTCGGCACGAACCGCTCGTCGGCAGTCAACTGCATCCCGGTTGCCGGCTGTCTCAAAGTCGACGACACTCGCATCCAGGGGCTGGTCGCCTTTACCTTGACGGTCTTCAAGGACGTCTTCAGCAAGGAGTATGAGGCCACAGCCGCCCAACTTCCGTATTTCCTTGCTCCGACCGCAGTGAGCCATGCCTTTGACTTCTCATCGGTCACTGACCCGAGCTGCGTCGTCGACTGGCCCACGGTGATGTTTGTCCGGGACAACGAGCGCATCGCCTATACATTCAACGAGCCAGACGATTTCTTCAAGGACAAGTATGTTGCTGACCCGTACGATGGCTCGCGGAAATTCTTCATCCGCGGCCGCCGCCACAACTTGAAACCGACCGACCCTGTGCCCGAGGGCATCGTTGCACCGAGCCATAGGGCCTGGAAAGTAGGCTGCAAAACCCATGACATTCTGAACTACAGTCTCAGCGCGTGGGCAAAATCCCGGACGTTGATTGTCCTCCGCGAGGATCAGCCCGTCGTGGAGGCCGAGGTGCTGCCCATCCGCCGCAACCTCCTAGACGACAACATTGGGGACGATGACCTGGAGCCGAAGCCGTGCTTCATCATCCTCCAGCCCTTGAGGATCTCACCGGTAAGCCAAGCTAGTCTGAACAGACGGGTAGCAGTGCTGACGGATACAGTTGCCGGTTGACGTCGTCGCCATGGTCTACAACTTCCCGGCAATCATACACCGCATCGACTCGAACCTCGTCGCCCTGGACGCCTGCAAGATGCTCGGCCTCAACGTGCGGCCGGAGCTCGCACTGGAGGCCTTCACCAAAGACAGCGACAACAGCGACGAGCACGGCACCGAGCAGATCAACTTCCAGAACGGCATGGGCAACAACTACGAACGGCTGGAGTTCCTCGGCGACACCTTCCTCAAGATGGCCACCACCGTCTCCATCTTCACCCTCATCCCGGACAAGGCCGAGTTCGAGTACCACGTCGAGCGCATGCTCCTGCTCTGCAACCGCAACCTCTTCAACAACGCGCTCGAGCTCCGACTCGAAGAGCACATCCGCTCCATGGCCTTTGACCGCCGCAGCTGGTACCCGGAGGGTCTCACGCTCAAGCGCGGCAAGCGCAAGGACCTCACGCGCCAGCACGTCCTCGCCGACAAGACCATCGCCGACGTCTGCGAGGCCCTCATCGGCGCCGCCTACCTCACCTGCCAGGACCGGCCCCCGGCCGGCGCCGACTTTGACCTCGCCATCCAGGCCGTCACGCTCTTCGTCAAGGACAAGAACCACCCCATGCGCGCCTACGGCGACTACTACGCCGCCTACACCCCGCCCGCCTGGCAGACGGCGCCCTGCAACTCGACCCAGACCGACATGGCCGCCCGGTTTGCCGCCCGCATGGGCTACGCCTTTACCCATCCGCGCCTGCTCCGCTCCGCGTTCCAGCACCCGACGTACCCGTCCGTGTACGAGAAGCTGCCCTCGTACCAGCGCCTCGAGTTCCTCGGCGACGCGCTGCTCGACATGGCCTGCGTCGAGTTCTTGTTCCGCCGGTTCCCCGGCGCCGACCCGCAGTGGCTGACGGAGCACAAGATGGCCATGGTGTCGAACCAGTTCCTCGGCTGCCTGGGGGTGTGCCTGGGGTTCCACCGCGCCATGGCGTACTGCTCGCCCGCGATCCAGCGCGAGATGGGCGAGTACGTGGCCGAGATTGAGGAGGCGCTGCGGGCCGCCAGGGAGGAGGCTTTGAGTGAGGGAAAGGGGGAGGCGGAGTACAGGAGGGACTTTTGGGTGCGGTGCTCGCGGCCGCCCAAGTGCCTGCCGGACGTGGTCGAGGCGTACGTCGGCGCGGTGTTTGTGGACAGTCGGTACGACTTTGGGGAGGTCAGGCGGTTCTTTGCGGAGCATGTGAGGCCGTTCTTTGAGGACATGCGGCTGTACGACACGTTTGCGAACAAGCACCCGGTCACGTTCCTCGCGGGCATCATGCAGAACCGGCTGAGGTGCGGCGAGTGGAGGCTGCTGGTCAGGGAGCTGCCGGCGACGTCTGCTGGCGCTGTTGCTGGGGGCGTTGGTGTTGGTGTTGCTGGTGGTGGTAATGGAGAAGGGGAGGATGAGGGGGTGGCGGCGGTCGGCGGGTTGATGATGATGGGCACACCGCAGGTGGTGTGCGCGGTGAGGGTGCATGGGCTGACGCTGGCGCACGCGGTGGCGGCGAGCAGCCGATATGGCAAGATTGCGGCGGCGAAGCAGGCGATCAAGGTGCTGGAGACGTTGGAGGTGGCGGAGTTTAGGAGGATGTATGGGTGTGCGTGCGTGGTGGGGGAGGGGGAGGAGGGACATGATCATGAAATTGACCATGGCTCGGCGATTTAAGGGTATGGCGGTTTCAGATCACGCATATTCTCGGCCTGGCGTTATGGGAGTTTCATCGAGTGCTCCGGATTGGGTGCGGTGCATTTATCAGGGTTTCTGATTCTAGCCAGGCGGTGCATTTTCCAGGGGGGCACTTAGACACAGAATCTAAGGACTGTTTCCTCGCGATCAGCTGTGGTGTCTCTGCAGGATTGTGAGGTGTCTTCTCTTTTCGTGATTAACAGCTTTTTACCCAGCGCGCCAGATGAGACCGTGTCTACTCAACGTTAGTGCATGAATCAACAGAAGTCTTGAAGTGGTGACAAATTCCTCAGTATCACCGTCGTGAGCAACTTGAAGTGAACGGAACTAGCGACTACGGAAATGTACTTTTGGAAGACGTCTCAAACAAACCAAATGGATGCCCATGCTTTGCCCATGGACACCGGGGTCCAGTTTTTTAGGTTTGGCGCCGGATCTCCAAATATGCATATGCATGGAATCTCCCTGGATGCATTCGGGGGGTATGATGGTGTTTGTGAGACCGGAGGGAGTCAACCCAACCTGCCTGCACGAATGCTACCCTATTCTGCAAAAGGTGCCGAGTCCAGCTAGCTGGCCGGATATCCGGGGACAGTTGGTAAAATTTGGGAATACCTCATCCCAACTTGTGGTTCGAGACGATAGACAGTGGTCGTTGAGTCAAGAATTGTGAGATGTCAGCACACGTGGAGACACAACACTATTGCAGATTACACACGGGTCGTTGCCGAGACATAATGTTAAACAACCACGGCATCGGAGAATGAGGTTGTGGCTCGCCATCGCTTGACCCGGGAAGCAGCAGCAGTTTCCAAAATTGAAGGTTCACTTGCTCCAGGCAGCACTGCCAGTGCGGTGCCCAGCTCTCAACTTGGAGTTAACTGCCTGTTCAAAGATGGCACCTGCCGTGCCGTCTGGACTTTCGGTTGATGCAACGAGGAAAGCACAGACGCCCGGCACCTGCGAATAAATTGCGGCGGGAACGGTACCGTGGCGAGCCTTCCCGTGCCGTCCACGGTTTGGAAATCCGAGCTTTGCATCTCCACTTCTTTCCCTCCAGCTGTTGAGGACGATCGGGCAGTTCACTCCAGTCACCAGGACCAGCTTGCAAACGCAGCAATCCGAGCCCACCTTTGATATTGCCACCGGCGTTTGACTCGCTGATCCGTATTCTGCGGCGCGTAAGTGGACTCCCGCTGTCGTCCTCGCCGAGTTAAAGTGTGGTGCAGTCGGACATGGAAGTTTCTGCCGTGAGCTTTTGCCGATGTCCCACAACTCCGACCGCGCAGGGTCGCTCCTCCGAGATTGCGCCATCGGATGACGACTGCTGTTGGCATGTATGACCGTTCATGGCAGCAACTGATGGAATGCAGGAGGGAGACATTGCTCAAACGGTGTCGTTGTTGGCGCACCCCGGAAAGCCCATCCTCAAAAGGCAATCTTCCATTGGAACCCTGAGAGATCGCCAGCAGCAGGATCCCCGGGATCGACAGCCAGGGCCTCGTGAGCTGGTGGGGCAGCTAATCCTTGCCCCTGACAACGCCTCTGGGAGCGCCATCTCCTGCCAAGAAGCGCCCGCCCATGTCCAGACCCACCCGCGATCGGGGATGCCATCCCCTCGGCGCCCGAAGAAGCAAGGTCTGCCATGTGGAGCTGCCAGATGCAAACAAGACGGATCGCAGCAGAAAAAAAAGCAAGGCGGAGATCCATCTGCCAGACCCCCGGGTTCCATCAGCCAAACAGACAACCGCAATCGCTTGGGATGGGGTGGTGCACGAATCATGCCCGATTTAGGTTTCCCTTACTTCGACCACTGCAGCTTGTCGCAATAAACTCGCCGGCGGAACGGGTTGTCCAAACGGAGGAGGTGTGGCAGCTGCTGCGTGTCTCATCACCCGCCTTACCTCGGCCATTCTCCGCGTCCTCGATGCACGTCGTCGAAACTGCCAACCACACACGGGCACACAGGTCTGTCATGCTGCATCATGACACGAAAGGAGTAGCGCCGAAACACGTTCAGACCTTCCAAATGCAACTCAACCCCGCCGTCTGCAGACCGGACGCAGTGCACGGACAGACTTGATTCTCGAAACCATGAGGCCAGTCCCGTCTGGGGTCGTTGCCCCCGCTAAGAGTCGTCCAAGGACGCCATCGATGTGTCTATCCGGGAAAACGGCCCTCTCGACTTGGCCATGCTCGAGCCTCGTCATGTCCATGCACCCTCCCGTTCTTGTGCCCCGTTCGCACGCTTTGGTGTCCCCGTTCCCCAAATCAGAGAGCACCCCTGACACCTCACCCGTGGGACTGCAGGATGCAGATGCAGATGCCCTGCGCTGCAGTTGGCCCTCATCGTAGGCTGCCAAGCTTGCCAGGGCGAAATACGCAGAAGGTCTGCTTGGGCGAGGCAATTATCTGTCCCTGCCCATACGAGTCCCAGTCTCGCTCTCTACTCTGTGCTGCTGCCTTTTCAATGTTATCGGGATTGACCTCTGTTTGATGGGTACCCACTCGCTCCCTCCGTTGGGGACGAAGAACGTGGGGCCCGCTCTCTGTCGAACAGTGACGCCTGCGTGCATGTCCCGGCTCCGAGTGGTCGTTACGTACCAAAGTACCAACAGGGAAGGGCACGCCTCCCGCTCAGGGGTCTCCAGGCTTGTACCACCCCAGGCTCCAGTCCAGATGCAGTCAGATGGATCCCGAGCACAACCCACACCATCCTCAAGCGCATCCATCCCCTCGGACTACCGTCCCGCCTATTTCTAGTCTCTCGCCGGTCTATCCTTGCTTCCACGGGGGAATTCAGGAGATCTCGCCTCCTCCCCCGCGTCCCTCTTTTCTTCCCCAATCCTCGCCATTACATCGTCGACCCCTTAAGACACTGCGTCCCCAGTTCTCACCCTCTTGGCGAGTGTGCCCGTATGCTGTCCTCGTGAAGCCCAGTGGTCCTTGAGCCACACGACGTCGGCCAAGCAAGTCACACTGACCACCGGTTGGCCATCAGCAATTGTTGATGGCGGGTGGGCCACAATGGGTCTTTTCAGCTTCTTTTCCAGGAAGCCTGGGATCAGGGCCAAGTCGAGCGCCTCTCCTAGAGCTCAACCTTATGAATCTGCCACGGCCGGATCCCTTCCCCCTCGAGGTGAACAGCTCCCGTGGGATGGTAGCCCGAGACTTCGTCGCTTACACTGCACAGGTGAATACTCGGTTACCAACAATGGCCCAGCCTTCATCGACACCATTCCCAGCGGGCGCTCAGGTTTCAGCCAGTCGCGGTCGTCCTTGGAGACGGCTTCGGAAGACGAGCAGCCGGCGCCAGCCCCCGGAGTCCCTCGATGCCGAGACGAGAGTGTCGACAGGCCAAGCACGGCCCCAAACTCCCGCCCGACAAGCATCATCTTCCCCAGCGGCAACCCGCTGTTGAAGAGGAACGGCCAAAAACGGCAGCCTCCGCTCTCGTTCCGCATGACGAGGCCCGAGACTCCTGTCCAAGGCTCGCGCCCTGGGTCGCGTGGTTCCATGGTCACCATCACAACTGCGCTTCGTCGCGCCTCGGGACAATGTCGTGCCAACTCGCTGCGGAGCGACGGTGGCAAGGCGTTCAAGGACATCTTGGACGCCCAGTCCGAGATCAAGCCCGCCGACTTTAGGGCACGGGTGCAGGCGGCCGGCGCCAGAGACTATGGCGAGGACGTTGCGGAACGGAACATGGGGCAGAATGGGGTTGACCTCCAGTCGACCCATGTGCAGGCTTTCTATGCCCAGTCTGAGGGAGTCCACAGACCTAGGAATAGGGCTTCGCTTGTGGAAACTGGACCGAGGGCAGGCAGAGCCGGCGTCCGCAGAAGGTCGCTTCTTTCGATCCAGCACACACCCCCGAGGTATCCTGGGCCGTCAAGCCCAAAGCGAAACGGCACAAGGGATTTGGGACGGCGGCGGTCCGTCAACACATATATGCCGCTGGATTTTGGACGCGAGAACCTGCTGTCGAGGTCAGACGCAGACACACTCGCAGCACTTCCGCCACGAATCTCAGGAAGGGGATTTAAACAGCTGGACTTCGGGTTCTCAGCACTCGGACTGGCGGCACCAAGCGTGGCCCACCCCCTGGAGACAGCACCGGCACCCATCGTCCGCACCGCAAGGCGCCCTCGCGATTCTGTCCTGCTAGCGAAGCAGAGGGTGCTGGAGACAACCGCAGAGGATGCTGTTGGTGAGGAGAGTTTTGCACATTGGTCAGCTACCCGTTCCCGCCGCTCATCCACCGTCATTTCTGCACCTTCTCTCCCTCGCAGACACCACAGCGTGCATGCCCTGCGGTTGTCCTCTGGTGTCAGCCGGGACACCATGGTCCATGCTACGCCATTGTCCCATCCGCCCAAGACGGGGCTCCGTGTGGGATCAGACGAGGACCCCGAGATTCTCGCCCGTCCCGCTACGGCGCACCATCCGTCCGCTCGAAGCTTTCCCTTGTTTCCAACAAGGCCGGTGGCTACCGCCACCGACATCACCCTACCAGACGACGAAACTCTAGGATACCCTCCTCCAATTCGAACCCGCAGCATGCGCGGATGGTCCGCCTCCTCCGAGACGCCCACCGCCCCCGAGAGCATCGCGGCCACCAGCATCACAACCACCACCAGCACCTTCCACCGTCCTCCCTCCCTACACACAGCAGACACCTCTGTCGACCTCAGCGTTGGCGCCGGCTCTCCGCAACTCAAACACTCCCGCTCTTTTTCCCGTCCCGGCTCCATCGTCCACGACGACCCCAGCTCCGACTACGACGCCGAGGAGCACGCCCAAGACACCGGACTCCGGGAAGCCAAAGGCGACGACAACGATCACCTTCCGCGCCCCATGTCAGAGTTCAACATTGACGACTACCTCTCCTCCTCCTCCTCCTCTACCCCTGAGGATGACGACCTCCACCACGCCCTGAGCCCTACGAAACCAACCACCGCCACGACAACGGAGACGAACCCGGAAATAGAGGAGAACCATGATCACGGCCATGACCACGACCGTGACCACGACCATTTCAACATCGACGACTACCTCTCCTCCGACGCCGCGTCCATGACCACGCCCAACCGCCGGCCGACGGCCGAGGGCGAGGAGGAGCTGCTGTTTGACGATGGTGGAGGTTTTGGTTTTGGCGGGATGGGGCTGCCCGGGCTGGGCGAGGAGGAGGCGCCTGTGGTGGTCGGCGTGGGGGCGGGTCTGCCCGTGAGGGCCTCGGTGCGGAACTCGATTTCCATGTCGGCTGTTGGTCCGCGGGCGCGGCAGCGCGAGATGAGTTTGAGCAGTAGTCGTGAGGGGGGAGAGGTGTTGGGGGG
>Ga0247824_10001198_pt1 | contig 13960 bp, 8 predicted proteins | sample 13C_PalmiticAcid_FD_194412 | JGI IMG/M metagenome (GOLD analysis project Ga0247824, IMG submission 194412) | Soil microbial communities from agricultural site in Penn Yan, New York, United States - 13C_PalmiticAcid_Day48 | ecosystem: Environmental > Terrestrial > Soil > Agricultural land... | reverse complement strand
TCTCTCTCGCTCCGTTTTGTTTGATGGGCTCTCTCCTGGAGCCAACGATGAGTCGACGCGTCTTCCTTGTTCCAGGCATACCGTGATCATGGGTGTTATTGTTGATGTTGTTGTGTTGAGGCTAATCCTATCGATTGGCTGATCGTTATGCCAGGTACCCGGATGGTGAAGTCCCTGCCAGTGGCCAACCAGTCCCCTATCGTGTGAGTTGCTGCTTGTTTCCGGATTTGCAGTGCATCGGCAGAGACAACACCACCTGGTCTCGTTTTATGCAGGGCCAACCCCAGGTGGCGCGTGGTGACTTTGGGGGGGAATTAAGGTGCTGGCCCTTGTCGGCGATCAGACCTGGGGTTGGCTGGATTGTTGGTGCGCCCAGTCTCAGTTAGACCGGCATCCAGAGGCAGAAACAGGGTGGGAGATTGGACAATTGGGAATCAGGGCGGCCGGCTTCATGCGCTGTGGTTTCCGGGAGGCAGCCCATTCGGCGGAAGACTGAGCCCACAGCGCTGACGGCATTTGCCACTGTCGTGGTGGCCGCCTGTTCGTTCGCTCTCTGCCTGGCAAGCCTGGGTCTGCGCAGCGCGGCAGGAAGATGGATTTGTTTGGGATCCCGTGTGGACAGCACAGCGAGACGCTGATCGGGTGGCCCCAATCGGAGGCGGCCAGTCTAATTGACCGCCTGCGTGTGCAAGTCGCCGGTCTGCTGTCTTGGCCCACAGCTGTCTGGATTCGGCAAGGAGGCGAGGGAGGGTGCCCCTCTGAGCCCCTCATCCAAAGGCGGGGTGATAAGATAAGCTGACAGGGAACCGAGACACGAGATGGGAACATTGGGATGAGATGGTGTCAATGCGAAGGGGATGGCGCGGTCTTCCGTGGAGATGGCATGTGAAGTGGGCGGCCCATTGACACTTTACTAAGAGCAATTGAAGTAAATGGCGGTGGTACAAGCGCGGAGGGCGCTGGCCCGCGTTCGACACACTTCTCGCCAAAGAAGCGCGTGGTGTTTAGCGGGGGGTCATGTGGGATGCGAGGGCTCACCTCCCAAATCCAGATGGTGTGGAGCGAAGTGTGCGATTGCCAAACTGGCACAGAGAGGCCCTCGACCGTACATGCTCGCTTCGCAAGTTTGCTAAAGAAGAGAGAGAACCTTGTCCGGTAAAGTCCTTTTAACTCCGGGTAAGGAACCCAGCAGGAGTCAGAGATGGGTCACCGCCCATGCTTGTGCCAGGCAACAGACTGTCCAAGGGCAGGGTTGTCTCATTCAGATAATTTATAATCCGGTGTAATGACTCAATCCGCACACCGGCAACCTTGGGGCGGGCAAGGCCACGCGTGTCAGATGGGTTGAACAGCCCATGGATCCGGATCCGAGGTCGCAGAAGCGATGAGCAGAGAGCAGTCGAGAGTGGTCGGATCGGAGGGATGTGAGATGAGCGCTCGGTGGAGACAAGTCGACCTTCCTAACTCAACCACAGCATCCGATGACGAGGAAACGGGGGAGATAAAAGAATTGGCAAACAAGGGAAATGGTGCTAACAACAAACAACGGAAGTAAATTCCCCAGCATGGGAGAGAGAGGCAGTAATTAGTGCGAATTCCATGATGCTCGAAGAGGCAAACCTGCCTTGCCTGGGGTCACTCCTCCCCCATCGGGTCAGCAGGCAAGAGTCAAGTGTTTGGGGAGGTACCTTCCCGATGCCAAGGGTACTTCAGGACCCTGACCGTTCTGTTATCGATAGCAGAGCCGTGCTAACCCCAAACTGGACAGGGCAGTGTTTCGAGCCCTCAGCTGTCGAATCTCACTGGCCAGCCTTGGGCCAACTCCCGTTCCTCAAGATTCCATTGCCAACATCGCAGCGATGAGTCACAGGCGCAACAGCGCGGAGCCTGTTCAACCACCCGCGATTGGGACGAAGACTCAAAACGGACCGCTTTCTCTCTTTGCGGCCATGCGCTGATTGGTCAATTCGACGTCTCATTGCTTTTCCTCGGCCCACCGACCATGGGCTTGACAGGCTGCTGTGGACAGTTTCGACAGTGCAGCAGCATGACCCGTTGTTGACGACAGCCCAGAACACCACAGCATTGCGGTCAAGTTGCTCCACCACAATCCACCTTGAAACACCAGGCTCTCAACTTCGATGCCCAAATGGCAGCCCAATCGGGGCTCAATTGAGTTGGCTCAAGTCGGTGAGGTCGCAACTGGCATTCAAGCTCCACTCATGAGCACGGAATCGCGTTGGTCCCCCCTCTTTCCCCTCCTTGCCCCTCCTTTCCCAATTGCCCTGCCCCTCCTCCTTTCGAGATGGCGGGCTGATTTGGTGGTTGCCTTCTCAGTGGTTAAGCGAATCCAGCGTCGAGAAACTCTGTTTCTGGCCCGTGGAATTCCTCTCGGTGTCTGTCGGCTTCTCCTCCAAGACAGCCTTGGACTATGGAATTGGGCAGCAGGCCCCCTCCATCCGCTGCTGCTTTGGAAATTGCGGCAAGCAACACACGACATCACGGGCAGTACGAACGGCCCAACAGACAAAGGGGTTGGGAAGTCCCAATGCTCCAGTGCACCCCACGCCTCTCCGCAGCTGACAAGCTAGCGAGGACACCTCGAGTTCCCTTTCTCTGCGGACACACCGTCTCGGGTTGAAGAATCCCACGCCAGACAACGCCGACTTCGCTCACTGCCTTCTGGTGCGTACGTACACCCTGACACCCTTGAAACCAAGGCAGCTAGCCAAGCCTTGAAGCGGCTCTGCCGTATCCCATTCAGTGTGTGTCCAGTTGCTGCGAGTGTTCTGGCCGTTGCACTTGGCCCGGCTTCGCTCGCCTGCCCAACATGCGCGACATCAGATAAACACTTGCACAAGCCAACCTCTTGGCCCAGGATATGCACGGCTCAACCCGCCGGAAGCGCCAGGAGGTGGTGAAACCTCACCCTCTGCACATGCCAGTCTCGAGACCGTGCAGGGACAATGAACTGCTGGCCATGTCATGCCAAAACGTTGGCTCAATCTGACACAATGTTATCACCACGCTTGCACTACCTACGCAAGAGCTCTTTGTGATCTACTTGCCGCAAAACGTACATGTCTTTATGGAATCGAAACTTGGGGAAACGCAGGACTGACTCTGGTTTGGCAGGATTCCTCTCAACAAGTACCACGCCTTGGGCAGAAGTACCTCTCCCAAGCTTCCACCTATTTTTGCCTGACGGAGCCGGGATCTCTGGCGGGTGACCATTGGCTGGATTCAGTGATCTTGCTGTGATTGGTCCAGCTGAGACGGAGGGGGAGTGTGTCAGGGGGTGTGTCTGACTGGCGTGGGTGACTCTTCGGGGTGTCGAAACATCCCTGTTTGGCCAGCGCCACGCCGCTCCACTCCACTTACACCTCAACCCCAGATTCGTGCCCGCCCACCAGGACGGTCTTGCCTGGGAGTGACAGACGCGCTGTGCGCCTGTGTGACCTGCTGGCGCAATCGCCCCGACTTCCGTTTCCCGTTCCTGAGGCTTTGGGCTCCCAGCCCTGCCGCTGCCCAGCCAGCACCGTCAAGTGACGGGGACCATGTCCTGGGGGCCTTGCATCTGTGGTCTACATAGGTACTTACATGGTCCTCCTCCCCCATTTCTTGTCCTCCTTCATCCTCTTTCGCCCTTTCCCAGTCCTCCGCGCTCTCCCCCGTCGTGGCTGCGAGGTTCTAGGCACGGCTATTGTCATATTTGTTGCCTGCTGCATGGTCTCGATGACTGTGTTGCTTTTTGCCACCCGGCGACTTTCCAGCGGATTCCATTGAGCAGCAATTGCGCGGCCCGGCACAGCTATTGTGCGCACCGCCCCCCTATTGTCCAGGCCTGGATAGATGAATAGCGGCAAACAACAGCACTCCCATTGTCTATTATTCAGCAATTGAGAAGAGCTTCTATATCTTCCGTTTGGCACCCAACACCCTTCTTCTACAAAGGAACAGCCGGCCACCCCAAACGTTCCCGGTTCACGCACACCCTTTGTCACCCCATCCTTCGTCACTCCAACACTGGGCGGTTTAAAGAGTCAGCTGCGCTCGTCGCGCAACCAACCTGTAACGAAAGCCCCCATTGCCATCTTGAGCAGCAAACCTCGTCGAGCTGCCTACGCATCGCCGTCGCTTGATGACGGCTCACACTTTCGCCACTGTGTTTTCCGTCAAACAGGCATAGGTGCTATGGCTGACAAACCAACATCTGCCCTTGCCATGCAGCAACCCGTGTCGCATGACCGGAACGAGGCGACGACAACAAGACCACCTTGGGCCCCCTCATCCTCTCCGCCCGTCTATCTTCCACCGACACCGACAAAAGAGATGCAGGACGTGTGCGCACTTCCCCCAGGCAGATCTTCTACGATGGCGCCGAAACTCCAAAAGCCCTGCGATATCAGCAACCTGATGTCGCCTCCCGAGCCCGCTCCTCTCGACATGTTCAGGTCGGCCGCGGCGACATGCGGGAAGCCCGCCTCAGCCCCTGGAACGCGAGTTCCGCATCAGCCTCTCTCGCCTCCCGTGTCGCCCTTCTCGCAAGCGGCGAATACGATCGGCCCGGCGCCCCTCTTGAGCCTCGGGGGCAAAGACCCGATCCTCTACCCCGCCGGCGAATCTCCCCCGAGTGCTCCGACTGGCCCGCTATTCACCCCGACACCTGCGTCTGTCGCGAAGCTCAGGGCGACGACGGAGCAGTTGGTGAGCGAGCACATCGCCTCCCGACCCGCGGGCCTGTTCCGGGACTCAACGCCGCCCAGACCCGAGGACTACGAGCTGGCCCTCTACTTCAAATCCAACTGCTTCCGGATGTTCCAGCACAACCCGAAGGAATGGCTGCGCAAGGAGCGCGAGCTTCTCCGGGCTGATCGCAAGCACACGGCGCTCTCGTTCCAGCCCACCCGGTTGCCGCATATCCTGCCCGCCACCCGGCCCGCGGTTTTGGGGCCGCAGTCGACCAAGGCTCCCACGGTCCGCGTCCAGAAGCTCAAGTCTCCGAAAGTCAAGGCGCAGAACCCGAGGCCAATCCGGGCCACGCCTGTGCCGGCCCGCGAGACGATCCGCGTCGGTACGCCGGAGCCGCGGGTCAGGACGGTTGCGCCGAACCGCGAGGACAAGGACTTTGCTTTGCTGGAGGACCTCGCCCCGCCGGTTAGCACGCTGCCGTCGAAGCCCAACAGTCTAAAGGTGGACTGGAAGGGGAACGCACTGGACCTGAGCAACGACCCGAACCGGCACCTGCTGCACTCGGACGAGCTGATCCTGGCCAGCAACCTGCGGCTGGACTGCGCGACATATCTCACCAGCAAGCGGCGCATCTTTTTGCGGCGTCTCGAGTGCGCGCGGATCGGCAAGGAGTTTCGCAAGACAGACGCCCAGCAGGCGTGCAAGATTGACGTCAACAAGGCGTCGAAGCTGTGGCAGGCGTATGAGCGCGTCGGCTGGTTGGATATCCAGTGGATGCGGGAGCACATGAGCCGCAAGGTTTGAATGAGTTTTTGTCGGATGGATTTATGACTTTTGTTTTTGCGATGGTTTTTGGTTTACACCCCCACTGTCGAGTGGTTTGTCGGAGGTTTTGCTTTCCTCTTCCCTTTTTCTTTCACGGCATCACGTCACGGCACAGCATCAAGCATCATCACGAAACGACCATATGATACCCCCTGAGCGCCGAGGTTACGGCCTGCTCAACTTCCCAATTACATTTCCCTTGGCTTTTCCCCCAGTTCTCACAGCATTTGCATCGCATGGTTTGGGCGGGGAGGGTTATATGGCACCCCCTTACTGGCAGGTAATCTGGTTTCGGCAGATTGGACAGAGGCGGGAGGTGGCTTGTCGTCTTGCATTTCACGGCGTTTTGTGGGTTTTGGGATCATGAGGCCAGTCGGAGATGATTGTGAGATTGGAATCACGATATACCCCCTCATCACATTTGGTCCCCTCGCTTCTCGGGATAGTTTAGCAGTTTGCTCCGGATAGGAGGCCGCTCCCCTCCGCTCTCTCATTTGTTGCGGAGGAACACTACATAGTTTAGCCCGCGAGATCTAGGAAACAAACCCGCCGCCAGTCCAATTCGCCTTGGCTAGACACAGCCAGGTGGTCTTGGGTTGGTGGTGATAATCCCACGTTCTCCTTGACTCCATTGAAGTCGGCAACGCCCGTTTTGGAAGCAGCTTGTGATTGTCGTCCCCGGCTCGAGCCTTGTCGAACCCCAGTTTCGAGCTAATGCATTTCCCGCAGTCGTTTGGGATCTTGGATCAACACCCGTTGACAGCTTCCGTCCCAGATCAGGGGCGATGGGCAACGGGCCGCAGCCCTGTGAGGCGTGATGATGTCATCGTCCCATGCTTTGGACAAGGGCACCCAGGTCGTGCATTGACGGGTGCGAGCGGGTGGAGGTGGAGCTGTGGAGACGCGGCGGGCAGTGGCAAACCTGAACTCTCGGTCGGCCCCCACATGCACATGTCAGCAACAACGCAACTGTTGGAGACTGACAAAGCAGAAACATGCTCCCCACACTCTCAATTGACCCGTCGGAGATGCAAACCGACAGGTCGGCGTTAGGAAATATCGGCATTTTGGGAGCATGATGTTGCTTTTTGGCATTTTTTTCCTTCTTACTTACACCTGATGACAGCTTCTGCAGTCATGGGCGACGGACGACGGAGGACTGACTCAGAATGACAGACGCATGCATGCCACCGAGGAGACCCCCCTCAAGACATCCACCCGTCATTGTCCTCACCGGTCCAGACACCAGTTTCCCACGTTCGAGACCGCCCACGCCTTCCAACTGACAGATCCCCATCCGAGCGATCCGAAACACGCATCATCCCTCCCTCCCTCCACCATGGCACACCCTCAGACAGACACACCCAGACTTAGTGCCCCGTCTGCAGCGCATACCCCCCGTCGACCACGAGCGTCACCCCGTCAATGTACTGGTTGCACGCCAGCGCCAGCACGCCCTGCGCCATGTCAATGTCGCGCCCCGGCCGGCCCGCCGGCACTTTGTCCTCGTACTTTTCCTTCTCGATGTGGCTCTTTTGGAACTCGTCGCTCTCGCCCGCCGTCATCTCGCTCGGGAACACGCCCGGCGCGAGCGCGTTGACGCGGATCTTGTGGCCCGCCGACGCGACCTCGCTGGCCAGCAGCCGCGTCAGGTGGCTCGCCGCGCCCTTGGCCGCGTTGTAGGCAAAGTGGTGCTGCGCGCTCTTGATCAGGCCGCTGATGCTCGTGATGTTGATGACGGTGCCCGACCAGTGCGGGTGCCGCTCCGACGAGCGCTGGAGGAGGGGCAGGAAGGCGGCCGTCATGAAGTAGACGGATACCACGTCCGTCTCGTACGTGTCGAGCCAGTCCTGTGCGGTCGTCTTGGACGTGTCGAAGAGGTTCTTCTTCATTTCTGTGGCGGACTCGGACTCGGGCTGCACCGTCTCGCTCGAGATGCCCGCGTTGTTGACCAGGATGCACAAGCACTTCTCGCGCGACTCGATCTCCTTGACGAGGCGCGCGACCTCGTCCTTCTTGCGCACGTCGCCCGGCAGCGCGATGATCTCGCCCTCAATGTCCTTGTTGTAGGTGCTGACGACCGTGTCGAGCTTCTCGCCGGTGCGCCCCACGATGTACACCTTGGCGCCGTTGGCCGCGAGCGCCTGCGTGATCATCAGGCCGATGCCCGAGCCGCCGCCCGTGACGAGGGCCACGCGGCCCTTGAGGTCGAACAGCGAGTTGCGGTTGAAGTCCGCGTGCGTCGCGGCGGCCACGCTCTTGGACATCTTGGCGTAGTTGCGGGCTGTAGCAGGTATTGGTAGGTTGAGTGTGCTAGTGCGAGCTGGAGGTGCAGCTCGGGAGAATGCAGGTACAGGGAGTCGTGATGCGGTGCAGGTTCTGGCTGTAGATATGCGTGTGAGGCAGGTTGAAGGTCGCAGACGTGTTGTCAATGTGAGGGTCATGTCGCTGGAAGCTTGGAATGGAAAAGGTTTCAGACTTTGCAGATGAGGGCCGAGGTGGTTTTAAGCTGCAAGAGGCTACCTGCACGGCAGCTATGGCGCCCAGTGCTCATGACGGCATCGAGACGGAAAGGTTGTTGAACCTGTAAAGGTCAATGACGAAACCGCTGTGCTTCACTTACACGCAATTGGCCAATCAGTGGGAAAACAGGAAGGTGGAGACTTTGTCAAGCAGCTCTTTGCTGCCCCGCGGAATGAGGTGTATGGACTCTGGAGTGACCACTTGCTGCCCAGCAACACTCGACTGCTGTCCATTTTCCCTTTCTGTCGAGCGCGAAGTCGAAAGCATGGATTAGGTGCCAGTAGGGCTTGATGTTTTCCCCAATTATCACCGGGTAAGTGGCCGGAGATCTGTCCCGACCAGTGGTCATGCTCGACGGAGACAGAAGGCGAGGATCTTCCGGTTGACCTCATCCCCGCGCTTTACTGCACGGAAGAGCTCGATGACGGCCTGTAGCTTCGGGATCAAACGACAAAAAAAAACAGGTACCACAAAAGTGAGGTCCTAGCATCAGGGCAGTGCACCTAATAAACCACCCAGCCAAGTCACCACTTTCCAATAACGCAAACCTTCTTTCCATCAGCCAGCATCCTGCACAAATGGGTTTCACGCACCACATGGCCATGAGAGGTCAGATCGAGGAGCTCGTGCACAACTGCCTCATGCCCGTTCTCCCATGACAATGGCGTCAACAAATGTCTGCAATGTCGGCAGAATCACCAGAACCAAAAGGACTCTTTGAGAAAGAGAATTCATTTTGTGCAATGCACTTGTTTCCTTCCTGCACAAGAGCCCCACTCATTCTTTTTTGGCGCATCGCCAATCTCGCCAGTCCACACCGCCCAGTAATTCTGTCCCATGAATTCGCAGCACGCTGGATTTGGATCTCTATCTCCGCCTGCACCGTCCTGAGCTCCATCTGCCCTTCAGATAACAAATTTTATTGCACGCCAAAACTCAAGGGATGTGCTCTCTGCGTTGTTGGCTGTCAACAACATCTCCCAGCGCATCGCGTCAGATCTCGCCATGCTTTCATTGTGCGGCCTTTCCTTCAGCGGCCTCAGGGTCCCAGGTGGATGGGTCCAGCTGAACAATGCCAAGTGCAGCGAGGGCTACTAGGGCGAGCCACTCGCTTCCTGGAATCCTTGGGCAACCAATGCCCAGCCGCGGCGAGGCTGCGGGGCGTTCGGAGCTGATACGACTGCAGGGCTGCGCTGCTTGCTCGCCCTGACAGCTGCGAGGGTTATGAGGTTAGGGTCCCACAGGCCAAACGTGGGAGCGTGGCTGCCCTGCACCCAAGGGCATGGCATGAACCAGGCTGGCGGGACCTTTCGGACTGGGGCCGAACTTATCTACAACCCTGCAGCACGAGCCGATCAGGGCCCAGACCTTCTTTTGTCCTTTATTGACAGTTAGCGAGCTGAATTATGGAGCACTGGAGATTGGAGATTCGAAAACAACGAGTCTAAGACCTACTTACACACTTGGCACAAGTTGGCAAAAGCTGCACGGACAACCAAGGAGGCTAGTGTGCCGCAAGAAATGGTCCCAGAATCAAATCAATAGAGACTTGACGAGTCAATATTCATCTTCCTTCTTTTGTCCACGTAATAACAGTTAGCCAGCTGAATCATGGAGCAGGCCTGCCATGGAGCACTGGAGAGTGGAGGTTGGAAACAACCCGAGACGAGCACGCACACACTTGGCAGATACTGGACGAAAAAGAAAAGAAGAAATCCCCCCAAGATGCCCTCGAGAATTGTACGATTCAGCTGTTGATTCGTGAGAGAAATCCCGCCCAAGATGCCTTCAGCATTCTCATCCTCGTCGTCTCTCGACAGCCCAGCCAGCGGCATCAACGATGCAAAACTCCACAGCTCAGACACTGGCATCAACGCTGCAAAACTCGAAGCAGCCAACCGCTATGTCCGCTGGAACCTGTTGTTTCTCCTCACAATCTTTATGTTTCTTCTCTTTCCAATATGGATGCCTCTCGTTCCCTACGTCAACGAAGCAACCAACGTTGTCATGACCATCAGCATCGGTCTTTTCCAACTCATCTGGCTGATCGCCACCATCTGCGCCATTCGTCGAACACTGGCCATCAACCGCCGACACAAGCTCAAGACCACAAGAGCCCAGGATGTCGAATCAGCCGACGCCACGGCCAACGACCACTCAACCCTTCGTCACATCGTTGCCATGACCTTGTACAAGGAACCCATGAGCGTGCTGCAAACCACCCTGGACTCTCTCGTGCAGCAAAAGGACGCCAAATCCCGCCTCTCCATCATTGTTGGCATGGAATGCCGCACACCCGACAAGGAAGCCAAACGCGACGAAATCTGCGCAAAGTACGAGGGCAAATTCCTCCGTCTCATCGTCACCTTCCACCCCGCGGGCGTTCCTGGCGAGATCAGCGGCAAGTGCTCCAACATGAACTACGCATGTCGCCAGGGCCTCCAGATCCTCCGCCAGGATGTCGACTACAACTATGACAAGTACGAGCACATCTTCACCAACTGCGACTGCGACGCCGTCTTCGATCCCGAGTACATGCTGGAGCTGGAGACCGAGTACTCCAAGCTGGAGTACGCCGACCGCCACTCCTCCATCTGGCAGTCCATCATCGTCTACAAGCGCGACTCCATGCCCTTCTTTGTCGACATCACCGGTGTTTTGCGCACCTTCTTCTTCATGGGCGTCTTGATCCCCTGGAACATCAATCCCATGTCCCACTACTCTCTCAGCGTCAAGCTGCTGGAGGAGGGCGCCTTCACCCACCCGGCCTACCAGATGGAGGACATCATCGCCCTGATTCGCTACACCATCCTCACACGGCGAGAAATCCGCATCCGGCCCCTGAACCTCATTTCCATCAACGGCCCGACCTCTGGCGCCAACTACCTAGACGAAATCCGCGAATGGGCCCTCCAGGTCCGCCGATGGACCATTGGCGCCGGCGAGGTCTTCCACTACTTCATCGTCAAGACCTACCGGATGCCTTCGCTCTACCTGTCCATCAGCTGGGCCACCCGCTTCTTCGTCTACTACGGCCTCGTTCTCTGCGCCAGCGCCATCTTTTCTGTGATTTCCCCCTTCTTTGTGCAGCTCATCAACATGGCTGTTGCCGAACACGATCAGCTCTTCATCAACGATTCTCTTTTTGACACCATCCGCTTCATCTTCTTGGGGACGCAATACGCGTTCTTGCTCATCGTCACCGTCGTCGTCCGTTGGAGCCTCCCTGTGCCCGGCGATGCGTACAACAAGGGTCTTTGGGGGGTTGCGAGAGGCCTGTTGCATTGGGTCTTGATGTTGCCGACGATTCTTGCCTACAGCTTTGTCGAGCTCTATTCATTTTTTGAATTGGCGTTTAGGGGGAAGGATGTTTGCAAGCACAATGCCGCGAGCAAGAGCAACCTGGTCTTGGTAAAAGGGGCTGGGAGTTCTTGAGGCCGAAACGTGTGCCTGACTTTGATTTTACGATTCTTGAATAGATAGACTTTATAGATTGCTTATAGATTTCTCAGTCCCATATTTATTTCTCGTTCAATCACAACCACTCGGTCGCAAAGTAGCCCGTCACGACGAGGGTATGGCAATGATTTCGTGGTGTTGGTTGGGTATTCTACAGATAAAACGTCGACTCGTACACTCGGCTCACCCAGCCCCATCAAACACCTCGGCCCATCAATCCCTATGCTCCCGACTCTCCGTTTCCGCGAGCTCGACGTCTGTCTTGGACCAAAAGTGGCTGAGGTCCCCGACCGGAAGCCGCAGAGTCATGCGCATTTCGGCGGCCATGATGATGAAGCACACGTACCAGGCCAAAGTAGCCGCCACAAAAAACAGCGCGCCTGCGGCCTGGTTTTTGAGAGGGTCAGCAAGGATCTTCATAGAATTTGTTTTCCGTGCGATGAGCGCTCACCTTCTGCAACTTAGAAGACGCGTCATATTCCCCCCAGCTCAGTTTGAGGTAGGCCCCAGCCAGCACCCACACGACCACGGTGACGAGCAAGAAAATGACGGCAAACACGGCGTTGATCCTGCAGGTAAAAACAAAAAAGGTGAACAGCGCAAAGCCCCAGACGATCAGGTACATGGCAACCACCGCATTGTACTCGGCCGAGGCGAGGCCCGTGGGGTCCGACGCCGTCGCGTACGGCGCGCCGAGCTGGAGGGTCGGGAGCTGAAGCATTCCAAACGAGGTCCAGAACACCAGAAACAGGCCTTGGACCATCATGGGGAAGAAGTTCCCCATGATCCATTCAAAGACCATGGCGAAGGTCAAGAGGACGGGGCCGACGAAGAAGAAGATGCCACTGTTCGAGGGGGGGTGGTCAGGGACACCGAATCGGCTGGACATTTGGGGTTTTAGACTCACACGACGGGCGAGAACCCGTGGGCTCCACCCCATCCCATGAGGACGATGGAAAAGGTGAAGGTTGAGATGACCAAGCTGCGGTTGTCAGTCTGCCCGCCCGTTCCTGGTTGCGAAGTATGCACCAGGGACACCCACCCAACGAAGCCCAGCGCCGTCGGGTTGGCGAAGCGGCGGTTGTAGTCCCCCACACGGGGCACCTTGGGCGTGAGATACAGCTTCTCGAAGAGCTCAGACGGCATGGTCACGCTGGTCTGGGTCCGGTGGAGGCCCTTCTCCCTGTCCGAGTCGTCTGCGGCCCTGAAGCCATTTGTCGTTGAGGCTTCGGAGGCTGCCATATCTGGGGAGTCGTTGTGTCGACAAGGGGAAATGAATCAATATGTGGTAAACACTGAAAGACCTGGCATTCCCGTAATGTGTAAGAGGTCAAGTCGGGTTTGGGCGAGGGGCTGGACGCCCTTAATAAACGCTCGCCTCCCCTGCACAAGACGCGCCACACCGGACCGGACATCTGCACTCGCGGTTCATGTTCATTTGAACGCAGGTACCCTCTCCCAGGTGGGCTGGGCCACACCCGCCTCCCGCAAGACTTTGGCGACGGCATGGGGAGCGTGATTGGCTACGGCCAGGGCATGCGGTCTCGATCCCATTATCGATACGCTCGCGTCGCTATCGCTTCACCGAAGTCACTTCTGAGACAAACCCTTCGAAACTGAAATTGGATGGTCAGCGTACCAGGTTCCGGGTTGCAATATTTCACCGGTGTTGTATGAATGTGTCTCAATCAAAAGGTGAAGTTGCTGTCCCGCAATTTGCTGTGTTGCTTTTGCAACAATAATGAGCCCTTGGTGACGCGACGGTCAGCATGACAGGATTCTGCTGCAGGAAGCGATCTGATGAGGAATCGTTGATCAAGGAGTTGAGTGACCGACGGGGGATCAGCGTGTGCTCTGTTCTGCATCGGTCATGCATGCCACACTGCTGGTGGAATTTCCAAAACAGAGATGTGTATTGAGGTGCTAGTGTTCATGGTGGTGAACACTGGGTTCAAACTGGAACAGTCTCCACGCGTTGGAAACTCAAGACACTAATGTCGTCAAGCCGGGGGAAACATGGTGTCACGTTTGAGACATGATTGTTTTGTGCAACGAGCGTGGGAAACTGGAGACTTTGGGATTGAAACAAGGGGGCCTGATACTTGGTCAGTTACATCACACACCACATGATAATCTGGCGTCATCGACAAAGCCTGGGCTGAGGATTGGGGTAAATACATAGGGCTGACATGCAGCAGCCACCTGCGGGCAAGTCTCCGGGACAAAGCCCGAGCAACTCAAGGAACGGTTGCCTGGTTCTTGCTTGAGCCCCAAGGGTAGTCACAGACCGGCACTGAGCGCATCCACATATTAATCTTTCCGAGTTGCCCTGTCCCAACCTTGAACTTGGCCGAGTCTATCCCCCTGGACGGTGAATACCAAACACGCTAAAATGCCATGAATACCTACATACTACCCCCTAACCCCTAAAACGTAACCTCCTCCGTTCCCTCCCTCACCC
>Ga0247824_10001193_pt1 | contig 13989 bp, 19 predicted proteins | sample 13C_PalmiticAcid_FD_194412 | JGI IMG/M metagenome (GOLD analysis project Ga0247824, IMG submission 194412) | Soil microbial communities from agricultural site in Penn Yan, New York, United States - 13C_PalmiticAcid_Day48 | ecosystem: Environmental > Terrestrial > Soil > Agricultural land... | reverse complement strand
CAATATTGAGAGTGGAGGTTGGGTGACATTACTATGCTGGTAAAGGATGGGGAAGGCGTACCAGCTACAAAAAGTTGAAGCGTATCAACATCAACGAGGAGGCCTGCCAAAGGGGGGGGGGAGGGCTAGCAAAACAGGACAGGAGAGAGAAAGAGAGGAGAGGAGTGAAGAGAAGAGTAGAGTAACGCATGGTGCTCATAGAAAAGGTGACAGATGGGGTGGTTGACACTTAGTGCAAGTTGATGGGCTGGTTATCAGAGTTCCTGCGGCTCAGGAACCACTTTCCGTATTCATACACGCCCCAGCAGATCGCGGTCGATGGCATGTGGCTCAGCACACGCGGCTGTAGACCCTTTGCAAATCCTGCAAGACCGTGGCGCTGGTAGATCAACTTGAAAGCCTCGGAGAGTCCATTGCAGTTTCTTATCCTGACATCCGTGGCTTCACCACGCGTCTGAAGCAATGTTTTGGCAACATCAAGTGGTGTTGTCACTGCAGCAGCGAATGCACCTGCAATACCTCCTGCAGTGATGTGCGTGATGGGATCGTATGTGCCTGAAGGGTTCAGTACTAAGCTCAGACTCTCATATGCGGCGAACTGAACGGATTGGAAGGGGATGGTCATCGTCAACGTGGTCGGGTACGAGATGTAGAAAGCACGCATGCCTTCGACCTTGTACACTTTGGTCGCACACTCCCAGACGTTCTTGTAGACTGATCCGTGGACCTGCATTCGCTGCTTGATCACGTCAAATGGGTTCATCAATGCATCACTTGTGATTGTTGCGCATGCTCCAGCAGCACCTAAATCAGAACCAAACAAGTCAAGATGGTTTCCACAACCGTCGGTGGGTTAGTTTCTCCGTTTGGGATCTGATCGTCGTATAATATCTCCTTCTTTCTCTCGTTTCTTCACTCTCTCTCTTTTTGATCTGTACAGAACACAAAGATCTCACTTCCATGAACGTAAACGCTTCGCTTCGATGCATGATTTGGATTGTTTGTCCCACCATCCACAACCATCAACACACACACACACAAAAACTAGCCATCCTTTTCCTTCAAGGTACACGATCATTACCTGCAGCAATGGGGTGGTGTCCAGATTCGTTTCCTCCGAACGCATGCTTGGCGACCTCATACGTTCCAAAGTAGAGTGCATGGGCGGGTCCTGCACCGAGGATGACAGAGTTCACACCCCTCCACAGCGTTTTGGCCCCCTCTGTCGTTGAGATTTTCGAGATCGCATTTATGACGCCGCTGTAGACTGCCTGGGGGGTTGGTTGGATAATCTGCATCCTGGTCTGTTGACAAAAAAAAAAAAAAAAAAAGAGCGGGTGTGAAAAAAAAAACGAGGTGTGAGTGACAGAGTGACTATGGAAACCTTTCCTTTGTTTGAGACTCTCGCACACACTTTGATCGTGAAGCGATGAGATTCCTGAACGAGATCCTCCCAGTGGTGCTTCCACTTGTCTTCCTGACGTCTTTCTCATCAGCTCATTCACAGCTTGGGGGGTACAATGGTCGCCACGGTACTCGCACACCGGTGAGGAAGTTGACAGAGAGATAGAGTTGTTGATAAGGGTAACCACACCTTGTCCATTGCCTATCTGCTTGACGGTCAAGAGTATTATCTCTCTCTCTCTCTCTCCTGATAGCGAAGCACTGGAATCCTGATCCATGTTGCGATGATGGTGGATCGCTGAACAGTTCCTTCCTTTCTTCCTTATTACCTTGATCGAATCGACTGGGTACATGATGGCGTGTTCAGCGATACCGGCAAATGCACCGGCAAGCAAACTGGCGGACAAGGAAGCATTGCTAGGCAAGGCTTCATAGTCGAATCCTTCGTCGGGTTGAGTCATTCTTGGATAATGTGTGATCCTGTATGGAGAGGAAGGTTTTGACGTGAAGGAAGAGGAAAAGCGCGGGAAAGCTTATGTGTCTGTAAAAGAGTGCGGGCGACAGAGTTGAAGAAGGAACGCAGACTGTAAAGTTGAGGATGGAGAAGAGAAAAAAAAAAAAGGGACAGAGTCAGTACTGAGCACTGTTTTGAACAAAGGACGGACAATTCGCTCTATTCCTGCAAAGAGGCGGGCGTTCTGGTCCCTTTTTCACTTCACATGGCACAAAAGCAACGGCAATCAGATTAATCAACACAAAACCCTATTGCAATACAACATGGCAACTAGTGCCACGTTGTGTGTCATAGAGAAGGTGCGCGACTGCTGTTGCAAAACTACCCGATCGATCCGACATGGTGGGTCATGGTGGGTTCCATTCAATGTACATGGACTTGCCTTCCTCAATGAACTCCAACAGGTCTAGGGAGAGCACAGTTGTCTGGAGGACAGATCAAGTAGGCAAAGGTAGACAATGAAGAGCCAAAAGTGTGAGGTGTGCTGGTGTAGAGGCACTGTCAGGATCAGAGGCAAGGCGTGGGGAGGTGCGGGCGAGGAGAAGAGAAGAAGAAGAGGAGGAGGAAAGAGAGGAGGGGAAGAAGTGGCAGCTTTATGAAGAAAGAAAAAGAGTGCGACGAATCTCAGTCCCCTTCGATCACTCCTGCAGGTCTGAATTGAAGGTTCTCCTGATGGCGCTCAGCAACGGTGCACGGGATATCAAATACCCATCATGATGCGCAGATAGTACTTCAGCCTAATGCTTCATGTACTCCTCGTCGAGGATCTGATAACGATCGAAAGCATCATTGACATGCCGTGCCACCTGTCCTGCATCTGCGCACTTTCTACTCCACTCACTCTGGGCTCCACTCCTCCTCAAACTTTGAACTGCTTCCTCTGATCTCAGACCGACCCGTCTCCTTCTTGCGGGCGGAGCATTTCCACATCTTCCCCCCCCGTTTCTTTCCATTCGACCCCATCTCTCTTTTCCTGCCTCTCGCCGCTCCTCTCCGCTGAGTTGCCTCGATGACCATATCCGGCCCATCCGTCCATCATCACCCTCTCTCACGGCTGCTTTATCCCATCATATCCAGTGATGGCGCCCTCGTCATTGTGGGTTGTGGGCAACCTTACTCCCTTTGGTCATGTTGGGCACAGTCGTTTAGCTTCTGATCCCTGGAACTCAAAAGAGAATTGGCAAAACTTGCTGTTGTATTGTTGACAAACGTATCGTACTTCTCACCTTTCAAAGTGACCATCATGCTCACCTCTTCAGCTTTCGATACAACTATCAGCACTACAAACTCTACATGACACTGCAAGCATTGACAACGTTCCTTGTGCCAGTCTGTACCATCTGAGGAATCGACACTGCTGCGTAACGGATGCTCTGCACAATATAGTTGTCCTGCGCAACGCCGATCTAACAGCCATGACACAAACGTTGCATGAGAGAACAGAGTTAGCACGGGGAGGTACCATGGTCATCTTATAAAGTCCCACGGCACTTTCATTGCACTCATTCTCGTCCTTCCCATCCATCCCATCCTCCCTTCCTGCTCGTATGCATACACAATAAGACTTACCCTATTGTTCACTTCTTGGAAGAACGTGCAGGTGAACTTGGCTCTCCGTGCACCTTCCTCCACGGACACGACGGCCTCATACAACTCCATGAAGCAATCGCGTGCGTATTGACTGTAGCGTGTATCCTTGTTGGACAAGAACACCAATGGGGGCTGGTATGGAAGGTTGAACCATTGGCCCAGCACTCTGACAAAGCCTTCTGCAGGATCGGTCAACGCATCAATGTTCTGCTCCAGATAACCCCGTTGCTCCTCGTCCACATGTGTAAAGACAATGACAACGTGTTTCCAAAAGTTGGGTCCCAACAAACGTTCAAACAGTCGCAGCATGTTCTTCGAGTACTCGTCGAGTCTATATGTAGAGACATGTGTCGAATTTGGCAAGAGAGGGTGTGGTGGCGGTGTTAAGGATCGGTTTCTCAGACTCTCACGGTCGACTCGACTGTTCTTGTAACATGATAGATTACCTTGTGTTATGAATGTTGAATACAAGCACGAATGCGCTAACACCATGCGACAGGCTCTTGAAGAATTCGACCATCAAGTGCACGTTCTCTACATCCTTGTAAGTTGACTCGCACATTCCTGGCCTACAAAGTCCAAAACAATGCAATGAGTAAGATGATGGTTTTTTTTTCTTTCTTTTGCGCTGAGGGAGATAGGGGTGAATGGGCTGAGTGTCAATGGTGGCAAAGAGACACGTTGGTGTTGTTGTTGTTGTTGTTGCTGCGGTGGTGAATACACTCTAGGGAAGATCTTCCCAGTTCGACGGGAGTTTCCTTGAAGCGTGTGCAGTATACCTGTGCACTAAACCGCCTCATTATCGTACTCGTCACTCGGTCTCATAACTCACTCTTCCTCTCTCCCTCTCTCCCGTCGACTGATTGACACTCCTGCGACTGCGCCCTCCCTCCCTTGTGGCATCGACTATCTACCCTGGGTTCTGTAGGGGAAAGGTACAACCATGTTCCACATGGAACATCAACAACAGCATCATAAACAACGTCGGCATCTCTCTAACTTACGTGTCAACGATATGAACGGATCTTCCGACCTCGGGGAGTCTCCAATTGCGGACGCAGCTTCCGATGTGCTGCGTCACAGCCTAAATAATTGCAGTAAAGTACAGCCCAGCATCAAAAAAACGAGACGAGTGTTAGATCAAACACATATGAACAATATTGAACAATGGACAAGTTCACCCTTGACGCTGTCCGTGTTTTCCACGCTGTTAGGCGAAAGAAGACTCTAGAGACTCCCCAATGGAAGCATCGGACCGAGTCTCACATGGCCCATGTCACTTTTTGAGGGGGTTGACTGAAAGATGTTTGCCGAGGCTCAATCTGTTTACACCCTGCTCAGTAGGGGTCCATCTTGGTTCGGTCTTGGTATCCTACAACGACCACAATAGCACTTACTCCAACAGAACGACCAGACTGGAAGAGAGGCTCCTGGATGATAGAATTCAAGGTGGATGACTTGCCGTTGCCAACGGCGCCGAGCTGAAGGAGAGAAGGAAAAGGTGTCAACGAGAAGGAGCCAGTTAGGACAAAAAAAGGAGAACAGTCAAGTGTCGTTCGTATGAATTGCCATCGCTTCGTGAGAGAGCGGGATAGGGCAGACTTGGATCGGATCGACTTACAACGGCGAGGACGATGTTGTTCGCGTCGTTGATCATGATATTCGAGAAGACGAAGGAGAGGAATGAGAAAAGGTGAAATGAGAAGTGTGGAAAGGATTACAAAAAGGTGTGATTTGAGAGCGCACGGAAAGACCGTCGGTATGGAGGGGGGCGGTGCATTGTCACTCCTTGCAATTCGACCATTCCCACACGACAAAATGCGGCCACTCCACACTAAAACAATGTGCACACACACACCTTTGATCCAAGGTCTTTTATTCATTTGTCATGGGGAGAAGGTGAAAAGGTGTCATCCATGACCCTGCCTGTGCTTGTTCCCACAGTCAAGTATCATTCCATATCCACTCGCTTGCTTATTTCTAAGGGCGCGCAAAACAAAAGCTCCGGTTAGATGATGTCAACCTTAAAACTTCATATCACAATGAATCAAAAACACACGACCGACGGGCAGAGCCTGGCGTTGCGTACCTTAGGTTGCTTGAGCTCGCGGACAAAAGGCAAGAAATCGCGGCCTTCCATGTAGGGGATCAGAGGTTCAGGGACGCGGACTCCCTCAGGAGTTTGATGGTTCTCCAAGAGGCACGAGAGTGTGCGGGTGGTGGCAGTCAACGTCGAGTTCAGGCAGTGGACATACTTCTTCTCACGATCGCCCATCTTCTTGATACCACAGCGAATCTCAAGGTTGCGCGACTGGTAATCTGTGCAGTTTGAGCACGAGACCAACTCCTTGAAAGCTCCCTGGAAGGGGAACCACGCCTCCAGATCATACTTCTTAGCAGCGGCATTGTTCAATGCTCCTGAGACAATCGACACGATACGGTATGAGAGTCCGAGAGACTGGTAAAACTCCTCCGAGTTCTGGATCATATGGTCGAACATCTCCCAGGACTTTTCAGGCTCTGTCAAGCAGAACTGCTCCACCTTCTCGAACTGATGGACACGGAAAATACCCCACGTATCGCGACCAGCAGCACCAGCCTCCTTACGGAAGCAAGTAGAGTAGCCAGCGTATTTGACGGGCAATTGCTCCTTGGGCTGTTCGAACCATTCGTTGGCGTGGAATGCTGAAATGGGCTGCTCCGAGGTGGCGATCAAGTACATGTCCTCGTTTTCGCCCGTCACTTTGTATAGTTCCTCATCGAACTGGGAGAGTTGGGCAGTCTGAGCCATAGCCTCCTTCTTCATGAAGTATGGGGTCTGGAGCTTCTTGTAGTTGCGCTTGCCCAAGAATGAGAGACCGTAGTTGATAAGAGCTTGGTTAAGTTCGACACCCACGTCGGTCAAGAAGTAGCCACGGTGCGAGGCGACCTTGTGGCCACGCTCGGGATCATAAGCGCCAAGACGGTACAAAAGCTCATCGTGTGAGTAAAGCTTGGTGTTGTGTTCGGGAGTCTTGCCGTCGCGGAAGTGGGTTCTCACAATAACGTTATTGTCCTGTCGACATGAGTCAGAGTAGAGTCAAGGAACATCTTTAGCAAATGCTGCCAGCCGCAGATCACTGCGCCTCGAAATGATGCGAACTGGTATACCTCATTGTCAGAGACAGGGACAGAGTCGTGAACAATGTTGCCAACCAAGATCAGCTTGGCGCTCCACAGCCCCTCCTTGACCTTGAGTTCAACTTCAATTGCCTCTTGCTCCTTCTTGTTGTCATTGCGGGCTTGGATCAGTTCTGACGCATCTTCCTTTTTCTATTGGGTAAGAGATCAGTGCCACAAACAGGTGTAAGGAGGCGTTGACTCTTGAGATGGTAGAAATGTTCCTGACATCCATAAGCATTCTTTTTTTGGTACCTTCATCTTGAGTCCAATGTCCTTCTGAATGGCATTGGACTTCTTGTTAAGCTGGTCGAGATGGAAGCGCACTGCAATTGAGTCATAGGAAAACGAGGATGGGTCAAACACTTCTTCTTTATACGGCGATTGCACAATTGCAAACGAAGCCCGGAGATAGAGCAGTTCCAAATGGAGAATGTCCTGCCTAGGCGGTAGCCGAGTTGCTCTGCCCACGATCGTAGTGTATCATCCTGAGCGGCAATCCATGCCTTCCCGAGTTGGTCACCTACTCTTCTTCCAGTCTTCGTAGAGAGCAATGATCTCGTCAACGATCTCAACAGACTCGTGCCTGCGGCGTTGAGACTCGCGGATGAGCTCAGGCTCGCCTCCACGTTCTTCCAAAAAGAGATTGATATCCAGCATAGTGGTGGGGTTGTGATGCGTTTGGGAACAAAAGTGCAGAGCAAAGAACGAGGGGCATGGACCGTGGTCAAATACCATCGCGGGTGTTTTGATGAATCACAAGACCCCTTAAAATGACACAGATCACCTTTGCGTTTTTTTTTTTGAAGGCAAAGCACTTTCTGAACTCTTTCTCTTGCCCAACTTCAAACACAAAACCATGTCGAACCCGCTGCTGGACCTGTCCTCCAAGGACGAACTCATCGGTACGAGGACGAGGAAACTGGGCACAAGGATACTGGCATAGGAGAGGAGTACGACTGAGAGCAACCTTTTACTGATCAGCGTTACGTTCTCACGCACTTCAGGAAACCTACTGAGTGGCAACAAGACCTCCAAGGAACCAAAAGACACTCCCGCCGCCGAGCGCAAGACATTCCGGGTACAATCTGACAGTAAGCGAGCAAATTGCTGTAGCCCATTATTTGTATTTTATCGGACTTTTCATTTTCACACTTGAGACTCATCGTGGCCTGCTATTTTATGGGTAACCATAGTTCTCTCCAGACTCGAAAACTTCCTTCCCAAGATGAAGGAAGCAAATGCTCAACTAGAGGAACAATTCAAGTTGGACCCAAAATCAGTTGACATTGAAAACGTGGACGAGGAAAGTGGAGAACAGTACATTGAAATGGATCTAGGATTAGGTGTCTTTGATTTGAAAAAAGATGTCAAAGAGGAAGATATTATCATCAATCCCAGTGAATTCAGATCAGGCAAGGCTACTGTGAAGCCAGGCATCGTTGTGGTAGGTGCTTCAGGCGATACCGAAGACGACGAGTCCAGCGAAAGTGACTCTGATCAATCAGGAGGCTCGGACGACGAGGAACAGCCACCTACCGACGAAGATATTGTCATGTCATCATAGGGATGCATCCATTTTGTACAATAAATAGCCATTCACTGTTAACTTTATCTATTCTTTCACTCCCTTCGGCATTGGGGGTAGCTTTAGCCACTGGCGGACCGCAGGCACTCGGAAAGCTACATTTTGAATTACACTATACGAGCCTGATGATAACCAGTACAAGCAAATAGCCTATTCATGGAGTCCCGATCATGGTCTGTTAGTACCTTCACGTAGAGTCATGATAAGACACATCCCAAGATGAAACGTCTCCTTACCATCGGAGCTTCATGTGCAATCGGGATCATGCTGACAGCAAGAACGCGGAAGAAGTTGCGAAAGATGACCTGATTCCTCGTAGGTGTCTTGCTCATCATACGGCCATTCAGCTACATTAAACAGCAACAAAAGGTAGACACGCTACTTGGTCATTACGCAAACAATAGCTACAGCTGGCGAAAGTGTCGAAACAGAAGCAATACCTCGACGTTAAGTAGATTCACGGCGCCAACAGCAATAGGCATGATCCACGTTGGGTCAGACGCAGCCAGATCGGGGAACCACAAGACCCCTCCTTCAGTGAATCCAGGTTCTGCTGGAAGGCTAGAGTCTCCTAGGAATGGCAATGGATAGCCGGCCATGCCACGGATTGTGAGCGACATGGTGATGAACAATGGGATCTGGACCCAAGGCAACAAAAAGCTGACGCGAGGATTGCAGTGGTTGGCGGAGTAAAGCTCCTTGACTTTAGCGCGATACTGAACAGCAGCAAGGGCAGAGAGTAGACTCTTGGTCAGCTATCATCAAGCCCAGTTGAGCCAACTTGCGAGTAATCGTGGTACCAAGGGGGGAAAGCCCTACCGCATCCTGGATTTCCGCGTTAAAGGTGGAGTAGTCGCGACCTTTGAGTTTATGGTCGATACCCACGCTCGTCTTCAATGTCTCCAGCCAGCCATGGAGAACAGGAGTCAAAGCCATCATCCTTCCAAGCGCCCTTTGCTGATAAATTGCCACAGGCGTAGTGATAGCTGTCCTGAGAAGAAACGTAGCGCAAAAAATGGTGGCCCACCAAGGGAGTCCTACCGCATGTATACTCTCTAGAATGTGGTGAGTGCTGGCGAGGAGGGCATTGACATGAGTCGGTTCCTGAAGCAAAGCTGGGGCAGTTTCTGTCGAGTGTGATGTCGTATCAGATAGGGCCTCGGGTGCCGCTAGCGAGAAAAGTCGACCATGGCTATCCTGGAGAACCCGAGTCTCCGAGAAGTTCCTGACACTGACAGTTGGTAGGATCCTGGTGTACAGTGGCGATGTGCAAGGCACCGGCCTTCGTAAAAGTGCCCTACTAGCAAGGAGGCATCCGCGAGTCGCTGTCGCCATTACAAGAACGATGGTGACACGTTGGGTTACCGGTGCCTTTGTTCAGACCGGCTCCGACAAGTCACACAAATCACACAAACAGTCTCTGATCACTCTTCACTCTTTTCTTTCTTCAGCTCTCGACGCGACTCACGCTCGGCATCCCAACAGTCCTTCTCCATCAACACCTCGACCTGGCTGCCTGATCCTCACACCCATGGCATGGAATAATGCAAAGCCCTTCTCTGGGCTTGCTTCGTCAAGCACCCTTGTCGGGGCCTCCAAGAGCACCGACGTCGTTATGGATAGGTAAGAAGGCATCTTCGTTCGCGTATCTCTCGGCGAGCGTTTGGCTAAGACAATGGTGCTTACAACTCTTTTCATTTGTACATGGATACTTGGTGGGAACCACACATACAGTCTCAAGCCCGGAGGTAAGATCATAGCTGTCGTAACTCGGGTCAGCGCCTTCTTTTATAACAAGAATGGTTCTAATTAGACCTCGTCCTCCCATTCTTCATATAGGTGTTGGGTCAAAGTCGTCAAAGGAAGCAACATCATCTGTAGCAATGGTAAGACGTCGCTGGACATGGCAGGATCCATCAGGCGTTGCATGCTTGTTCGCTATTGACCATGCATTGAAATGATAACCTAGAGTGATATCATTGGCGGCAGGCCTGATGGCTTTCAGGGAGTGTTTGAGACAGGAATCGAATACCAAAAGTTCGCTCGAGCTCTAGAGAGACTGCAGAGACAGCGCAAAGGAACAAACACCAACATTGATATCATAACCATCCTTCCAGAGTTTGATGCGCTCTGTGCCACCAGGTCTGTTGCTTGGATATCCACCAAACGTTGCTCATATATCCGGTTCATCGCCATCGAAACAAACCAACTGACACGGCGTTTGCTTACTGCGCTCTAGAGCCGAGCAGTTTGAACGTCGCAAGGATTCCGATGCAGATTATCTTGCATTTGGTGCACAGGACGAATATAATCTATGGATATCAGAAAGTCATACATGGATTCTTCTTGAAACACTTGCGAGGTACGCACGAAAGAGAAGCTTGGGAGCAACATTGGAAAACAGCGGAGACTTACATGACTGTCGCTTGCATGCAATAGTGCTATCGATCGCAAGCTACCGCTAATTAACAAAGGATCGGATGCTTCAGAGTGGGCTGACCGGGATCTCATTGAACACTTGGCGCAAACCGACAGCAACTTTAAGCACTATTCCGTAAGTCCCATTCGACTTGCAGTATCCCTTCGGTGGCAACCACGTTAAGTGATGCACGCTAATGTTCTGTTGCCGATCATTATCCAGGCTGTTAAATTATGGCTGGAGATCATTGCGCCAGCATTTGCTCCCCGCGTAATGACCAAGTCTCATGCACCACAGCCATCTGTCAAGCCGTCTCTCTCTTTCGGTGCTCCACCTCCTCGAAGTCTACCCGATCATCAGGATCCTGATGCAGTCACTCGCGACAAAGTCAAGCTCAGCGAAAGCAATCAACGCATTGAACAGGACCTTCTGAAGACTGTGTGGGAGTATATCCGCCGTGGACAAATTCAGGGAGCCAGTAAAGCTTGTATCAAGGCTGGGGAACCTTGGCGAGCAGACAGTATTAGTGGAGGCGAGCTGTATTCAGTTTCACCAGCGTTCATGGATCCGGTGCACGATCAGGGGCAAGAACCAGTTGGCAACAAGACGCGAAGTCTTTGGAAGGGAACATGCTACGCTCTTGCAAATGAAGTATCGGCCGACCGATATGAGAGAGCTGTCTATGGCGCATTGAGCGGAGATATCCCTTCAGTGAGTATCTGATTTACTCTGTAGAATTGAATGGTGCGTCCTCTACAGGCTATCGATCAACCAGAAGGCTAATGACTCTCGTATGTTTCCACGTTGTATCCTAAAGGTTCTTCCAGTGTGCTCAAGCTGGGAAGATCATGCGTGGGTCCAATACAACGCGCTTGTGGAGGGTATGATCGAGTCACGCCTCGCTCAATTCGACCGCGGAGGTCGTAGCAAAACCCTTGCTCTACCTATCACAAAGATTGCCTCCACCAAGGATATTTTTGACAGACTGGCTAATAGTGACAATCAGGCGGTCAAGTATGTTAAACACACACTAGCACGGCATGCTTGGATGTTTCTGAGGGATTGGATATCATTCGGATACATGGCGCTAACAGGAATGTTCCGTCATTAGAGATGCCTCCAAGGATCTATTCAAATCTATTCAAACCAGCATCATCTTGGGCGAAACTGATCAGCTTCTTGTCAAGATGGCCAACGACGCCAAGGCATCCAATAGGACAGGTACACCCCTTCGACCCCACATGCTACGCTTTATGGCCCACTTTATCCTTTTACTGCGATCAAGGAGTTCAACAGTTCCCAAGGAAGAAGGCGACTACTTTATCAAGATCTATGTGGACTACTTGATCTCGAAAAAACTGGTACGGGGTCGTATTTGGAGTTCAAAACGATTACTCTCGCTGAAATCATGACCGTCATCTCACCACAAGATCGGTTTCCTTTATCAACAGTATGATCTGGCACCACTGTACGCGTCATTCTTGCCAACCGACCTTCAAGTCGAGACTTGCTCCTCATATTTGAAGAGTAAGTGCAGCGGGGGGCGATTTTGGACTCGTGCACCATTCCCACAGCAAAAGAGCTAACATGAATCTTGACTTGATGTATTAGCAATCGATGGACCTAAAAAGGAGCGTCAAAAGCACTTGATTGCAATTGAGCAAAATGATCTGGACTTGCACAGTATACTTAAGGCAACTGTGGATGCGCTTTTGGATCAGAGCAGACAGGAGCTCGTATGTTACCATGAAATAGCACACCAGCGGTCATTTGCATTCAAGTATGTTGAGATTGAACTAACAAGCATTCATCTATTAGGAGGTCATCGGCGATTACAGGGCGAACATGGAAAGAAGCATTACAACACCCATTACAGAGCAGGAGAAGGCGAACATTAGAGCTCTGGAGTGGCTTTCATTTGAACCATCTCATTATGAAGAGTGCTTGCACAGGAGCAACTACTTGACCCGGAAGTATCTGCGTAAGATATTGTTGATCACTCTTTGTCCAACGCGGTGCATTGCGGGTGAAGACTGGTTAATCATTGACAACTGGTATCGATTATATTGTAGTGCAAGGTCGCCTGAACACGGCGCTTGCGTTGTACAAGAGTCTTCCATCGGACATTTCTCAACACGACCTGCATGAACATACACCATCCTCTTTATCAATCTCCCACGAACATCTCTTTTATCGCGACCTCTTCAAATCTCGCTTGATGTTTGAGGAAGGGAAGGACGCCTTGAGATCCGAACCAGCAAAGGGTGTGCCACAATTCGAGTACAGTGATTGGGAACTGGAGACGAAGGTCAGTGTTGAAGAATTGCGCTCGGGGAACATCAACAGTAGCACGCTGGACACATGAAGCAGGAGCCATAGCTCACGCCAATCCATCTTACTTTTTTTTTTTTTTTGTTTCCTTCTTTTTCTTTTAGAATCGGGTGAGCAAGGCGATTGTAGAGATCGAGTCGCTACTACAGTCGAGATGGCTGTTCGATTGCATTCTACCTGGTGGTAAGTCTGCGGAATACGTTGTCAGTGTCCATGTTGTACCTATTCGATCGTTTGGGCATACGCATACAATGGGTTGCTAACAGCAGTAAACTCGCATTCCAACATTGATATTGACTTAGATACTGTGAGGAATCAGGAGTTGAAGCGTCTTCGTCAGATCTACATCTCGGAACTGGTGATGAACCTGCACACGTTGTATTATGAGAGTCGGGCGTTGATCCCAGGCAATCTGTCCAAGTCGGTCGATGTATCCAACCTTGTAGCGAGCGAGGCAGCCGGTGCACCATTGTACAAGGAGCTGCAGGACAATGAGCGCTTGAATGAGTTCTTGGATCATATCCGCTTGTCGTCGATCGAGCTAATCAGAGAGGGCCGTTCACCGTTTGCTTACTGATCCAATTGTGGGGCAGGGGGGGGAGTGTTATTTTTTTGAGAGCACGAACCTGGCGACCGAAAAGGAAATTATAAAAGCAGCGTGGCACATGGCAACTCGTCATCTCCCGAATCTCCGAGGATGGGATTGGTTTGTCAACAGAGTCGTCCAGGGCAATCGAGAGTGGAGGGATGTCAACGTGTACATTTCAGGCAACAGTCGAGAGATCTTTCCAAGGTCTATACAGTTTTTATTAAGAGATCGGGCAGGTACCAAACGCTAGGGTCCTTTGATGTATCAAGTCTATCCCAGGATGTGCATCCCGATGTTCTCCACTGATTAGTACTGAGATGCCATGTTCTGGCAGGCGGTGAGCTGCTCGAGGTACCATTTGCAAACATTCACGTCGTTGTTGTTGACCCTGAGGC
>Ga0247824_10001192_pt1 | contig 13991 bp, 10 predicted proteins | sample 13C_PalmiticAcid_FD_194412 | JGI IMG/M metagenome (GOLD analysis project Ga0247824, IMG submission 194412) | Soil microbial communities from agricultural site in Penn Yan, New York, United States - 13C_PalmiticAcid_Day48 | ecosystem: Environmental > Terrestrial > Soil > Agricultural land... | reverse complement strand
TGTCAAAGACATGGCCCACGCCATTCACGAGAGCAAACCATTTCTGGCCATCTGCTGACATGGCGGTGGGGAACCAGTTCGCTCCTGGTCCTTGTGGTAGCGCCTTGTAAGCAGGACTATTCGTATTCCAGGAGACTGAGAGATCGAGCTTGAAGGCCTGTTGGGCGGCAAATCCATCTGTATAGCGGCCATTCAGGATGTACAGTGCCTTCCCATCGACGAAAGCATTACCGGGTTGGAATGTAAGACGAGGCTTGAACGACTGGGCATGAACGGATGTATCGGGTGAGAGCGAGAAGAAGATAGAGAAGATGTGAACGATGAGAACCGCGGTTTGCCCTAATGGCAGGTGTCTCTGCAGCATCTTGAGGATTCGAGTAGAGTAGTTGACAGGAGCTGAGTGGAGTTGAGTGGAGTTGAGTGGAATAAAGTTGAATTGAGTTGAGCTGTGTGGGGTGGAGTGATGTTGAAGAGGTCGTTGTCCACGTCAATCTTTAAAGAGGACAAGTGGGCGAGGGGGGCGACGTCAATGAAGCCACTTTGGCGGGAAGAGTAGTCGACACTTTTGCACCCCTTCGTGGATTAAGTCGCAACCATTCGCCTGATCCTGACGGGAAAACTGACAGTGGCACCTGCTCTTGTTTGGCCAATTCTCCTCGACCGGTGGTACTGTTCGTCAAACCTTTTTAAGCTTGTCTCGTTAGCACTGAGCACCCTCTGACCTGAATCACATTCCAGGTAACAACAACGGTCGACATAGGTGTATGGACGAGCACTTCTGACCCTCATAATCCGTTGTAAAGAAGCTCTGATGTCGAACAGGACGCTTTACCGATGAGTACGTCTCTTTTCTTAGATGCGTAACGACGATGCGAACGGCTGGTCATTTTTCCGGATGTTCATTGTCGAGCCGATCGTTGCATGGGTCGTGTCAGTGTTTAAATGTCCACGGCTATGGTCGTAATGCTCCGGACCGATGATCGTGGCGGTGGTAACTCATTTTCTCATTGCAGCTGTTGGGCGTAAGTCGAGTATGTCGGTAGAGGTGTCATTACCTGGGAGATTCGTATCTGCAGGAGTCATGTTGGTACATTACAATCAGATGTCCATAGAGATCGGCGAGTGTTGCCTGGAGAGGTCGGGAGCCTTTTCTTCCAGGTGGGTATCGGCACACCTAGGATGAAGATATTCACCGATAGTACGTTCAAAGTCTTGTCGTATCCCGAACAGGGCGGCGGCCTTAGTACTTGAACTCGATGAGACCACGATATTTGTTGCTGTCCTATTTTGCGGATCATTAAAGTCCTTCCATCCGCCCGATGGATTGTACATAACATGCTGTTTTCGTCCATCAGAGACATTACTTGTTTGGTCGTTATGATCCACGACCACGTTGAAAATTCCGCCCGGCACTCGATAGGTAAATTGGATGTAGATCCTCCTTGTGGTAGCGCCTGTAGATACTGCCTTCCTGAGGAATCCTTGGTACCAGCGTTTGTAAAAACTTGGATCCACTGGTTAGACTGGATGTCAAAGACGTGGCGTACGCTGTTCATAGGTATGAATAATTTCTGTCCATCGGCTGACATGGCGATAGGAAATCGGCTCGCTCTGTGGCTCTGGTCATTCGTATTTCAGGGGCCGAGAGGTCGATCGTGAAGGTTTGTTGAGCAGAGAGCCCGATGACAGTACAGCGGTTTATAATGCAAGTTGCTTTGCCATCGAAGAAGAAATTCCCAGACTAGGTTGTTAGGTTAGGCTTGATGGTGACAGAATGGATGCAGATGGTTGCGTTTTGAGGGTGTGGGTGAAGGAGAGAGAGATCAAAAAAAATCTCACGTTGCGAAGGGCGCAGTGCTCAAAACCGCACCGCCATTGTGCCGCATTGTCAGAACTCCCGTTGCATTCCATGCCCTAATCCAATCGAACATTCCTGAGCGCGGTAAAGGGTACAAATAATCCCGCGCGTGCACGGGATCCCTTTGCTGATCCACACATCATCTTGCATATCGCATACAAGGCCTTCGATCCATATCTCGAGGGAGTGTCAGTCGACAAGATCCGTGGACACATGGTAGTCGCCTATGAGCTTCATACATCATTGTCGAACAGAGTGCTGTCACTCAACTGGAGGGTTGCCCGTGGCTCACGCCACAGAATGCCCCTCCACAGCGCCATCAGTTTATCAGAGTGGTTTGATCTTGAGTGTCGTCTCACATCAACCATCCAGCCGCAATACTCCATGCGCCTCTCTCCCTCCCTCAACACACGTCCATCAACTGCTTGGTGACAATGTAGGTAAGGCAAAGCAGAAGTCGGCTGCAAATGATTGTGAGAAAGAGAAAGAGGGGGGACTCAGCAATGGATGGCTTAGATTTGTTCAATGTCACGGCCCCACCTGCCAACCCACTCCCCCCCCCTTCCACCCAATCGCTAGTGACAACCTAGATACTGGCAGGCAAACCGTCACCAAGCAGCCAAGCTCTCACACCTCCCCTCCTCAACACACACACACACACTTCCACACGTAATCCTCACCATCATGTTCATCCTTGCTACGGAATGGGAGGGACCCTTCTAGATCACACTCATCAATAGGTGAGAGGAACACTGAAAATTTATGGTTGGAAAAATCGACGCGAGGCAATCCCCTAATCTTACGGAACGCGCTTACACCAAGTCCAAATGGTCTAGACGACCAAACCAAATGGTCTAGATTATAGATACAGACCAACGCAAAAACAACAACAATAAAAAAGTAGCCCACTAAGAATGAAGCTCACAATGATGGTTATCGTCCTTAGTTGTTTGTACAATCCTGGATCGGTGATAACTTGTGGTGGAGGTGTCTCGCCCTTCCCTGGGGGGTTCGAGTCCGTTGGGATAGGGGCAGTATAATCAGACGTCCAGGTATCCGTCGCGATGTTGTACACGAGAAGCATGTTGTCACTCGGTGCAACAGTCGTACTTGTGTCTCCCGTGTCTCCTCCCCACGCAATAAAATGGTCGTTCGATAGGGCGCAAGCAGGATATCGACGGACATCATTTGGAGAGGTTGAAGGTCCTTTCTTCCATGTGAGTGTCGATACATCCAAGATGAAGATATCTCCCAATACCGTATCTGGGTTTTTCGAGTAACCGCCGAATAAAACGACTTTGGATCCTGAACTTGAAGAGACCATGCAGAATCCACTTGTTGCTGTCAAGCCTGGTGGGCCGCTAAAGTTCCTCCATCCTCCTGACAGGCTGTACAGGTACATGCCATTCTCGTTCAGAAAGAGAAGACCGCTGAGATGTGCGTTCTATGTGATGGCATATGAGCTCTGTTCAGAAAGAGTAAAGTTGTTATTATCGCTTGTTCGACTTTCATCCTTGAGATCCACGATCAACGTGTTAAAAGTCCCGTCCGGCATCCGATAAGCAAATGGGATGTAGATCTTCCCAGTGACAGGGTCGGTCGCTGCATCGTGTCCTGAAATTCCACCGGCGCCTGTGTAGGTGAAGATTTGGTTCCATTGGTTGGATCGAATATCGAAGGTGTGGCCTACACCGTTCGCAAGTGTGAACAGTTTCTGCCCATCGGCTGACATGGCTGTAGGAAGCCAGCTACCTCCTGGCCCTTGTGAAAGCACCCGGTAGGCAGGGTCGTCCGTATTCCAGGACACGGAGAGGTCGATCATGAAGGTTTGTTGAGCAGCGAGTCCGTCCATTGTGCGTCCATTTAGGATGTACAGTGCTTTGCCGTCGACGAAAGCATTTCCGGGCTGTGTTGTAAGGTTAGGCTTGAATGACTGGGCATGGACCAATAGACGAGGCGGCAGGGAGAGGAGAGCGGAAATGATACAAGTAAGGAGAAGGAAGGTACCACGGAAGGTTGAATGTCGTTGCAGCATTTTGAGGTGGTGAAGTGGAGTCAAGATGAAAGAAATTTTTATCGGAGGAAGAGAGAAAAGTTGGCGAGCGCTCGCGGGAGTGGGTGTGGCTGATTTCTCCACTCGGCTGCACCAACCAGCCCTCCTTTCAATCACCTGGTGCACCGTGTCATCGTTCTGGACTGAATCCTTCCGCAGTACATGGCAAATCCTCCGTATCGACTCCTCTGTATCGACTCAGCGACTCATCGACTCAACGCACAATTGTTTGGTGTCCACATTGAAAAAACGAGGGGGCCAAAGGTGTGCCCATGGCCTCGTTTTTGGCAGGTTTCAACTCGTCCAACTTTGATCCCCTTCCCTCCGGTCATTATGCATGACAAAGACAAACGCATGCGTGGGTCTCTTCCTATGCCAATGCTCTTTCGATCAAGGTCACTATCGGACCACTCAATGTGCAAGGGAAACTCGTTTTGATGCATACACCTTCTAGATCAAATAAGATTTACAGCCAAAAAAATCCTTGTTTCAAAATGTTCAACTCCAAATGCTTTCTCATCTCACCTCCAAGACCTTTTTCATTAGACATGTCGTTATGAGTGGAAAGAAAACCCGTATCTCAAGATCGTACGTTTTCAGCACGAATTAATGGGCGATTCACGTCAGGATCTGATAGCGCAAGCTGGATCTCGTAGATAGGCCGTGTCGTTCTGGATTGAGTACACCTTTCGTCCAGTCCATGTTTGTGGTACAAAGCTTCGCCCATGCTTTATCTGGCCTCATTCAACTCCCATGCCATCATTCAATCGAATCTCTCCACGGAATCCAACAGCCCAGTATCTTCAACCGGGTATCGTCACTGACTCGAGGGCCTGCTTTCAATTGTCGCCACAGACGGATGCGTCCCGAGACTTCTGAGTCTTGCAGATGTTAAAGACTGAGGGAGTGCTGTCTCAATGAATTTGCTTCGTTTTCCGTGAAAGATATACAAGTTGAAAAGCACCTGTTGCCGGAGCAGATGCTTCGCGTCCCCGGGTTATATGTGGTGTAAGGCGTAACACAAGTTTCCAATATGAATAGGTCGTTCCGTGTAGTTGACTTTTTTCTTTAATCTCGCTTTGCGCCGCAAAAACATGATATTACAAGGACGAGTATGATACACACGATCAATATAATGATCCACGCCTTCCTTGATACAGCTGAAGTGTTTTCGCTTGGGGCTGTGTTTGTTGGCGAAGGTGTGCTTGTTGGATATGCAGTATCATTGCCTGAAAGATTTGTATGGGTCGGAATCGAGTTTGGTGCAATGTACTCGGATGTCCATGAATCGGTCCTGAGGTTGTATGCAAGCATCATGTTGTCGGGGGGAACAACCGTGAGGACGTTACCCGTGTCTCCGCCCCATACAATGAAGTAGTTGTTCGATATTGCGCATGCTGGGGATCGACGAACGTCGCGTGGAGGAGTAACGGGTCCCTTCTTCCAAGTGAGTGTTGGAACGTCTAGGATGAAGATGTCACCGACCGACGCATTCAGGCTTTTGGAATAACCACCGAACAGAACAACCTTTGCTCCTGAACTTGAGGACACCATACAGTATGCACTCGATGCTGTTAATCCTAGAGGGCTGTTAAAATTCTTCCATCCTCCCATGATGCTGTATGTGAACATGCCGCTCTCGTTCAAGAAGATGAGGCCCTTCAGCAGTGAATTCCATGTGAGCGCATACATTATCGTTTGAGGCGGTCTGAAAAGGTCATCGTTGTCACTCCTGTAGCTACCATTCAGATCCACGATCAGCATGTTGAATGTGCCGTCCGGCTTTTTATATCCAAAGGGGATAAAGACCTTCCCTGTCTCTGGGTCCGTAGCTGCTCCAAGTCCAAATTGTCCTTCGAGATCAGGAGAGTTAAAGACTTGCGTCCACTTGCTAGATCGAATATCGAAGACGTACGCTCCCCCGTTTACAAGTACGAACCATCTCTGTCCATCGGCTGACATGGCGGAGGGGAACCAGTTTGAGCCGGGTACCGACGGAAGTGATTTGTAGGCAGGGGTCATCGTATTCCAAGAGACTGAAAGGTCGATCATAAATGCCTGTTCAGCGATAAATCCACGAGTGTTTCCGCCGCTCAAAACGTATAATCCTTTGCCCTCGACAAAAGCGTTGCCTGATTGGACAGTGAGTAAAGGTTGGTATAGCTGGGCATGAGTATATAGGTGAGTTGACAATGAGAGTATGGCTGAAGTGATGTAGATAAGGCGAAGGGAAGCCCTCCAGAAGGTCGAGTGTCTTCGCATTGTGCGGCAGGATGTGTGAGGGGAGTGAAAGAAAGAGTGGAGAAGTGATGTCCCTCCATGTTCATGTAAAAAGAGGTGTGAGCCCCTCAGGTGACGAAAAAGTGGATTGTCCAAAATGAACAGCAGGAATCTTTTGTTCCAACACTTTCGCCCTTCCTGCGCCAGCTCTGAAAAAAAAAAAAAAGAGTTGATTAGCGTCATTTATTAGAGAGCAGTCAGTTTTTGTGTACCGACAAATCTTGCAGATTGATCAGTCGGGTGCCTCAAGCTGTTGGATATCCTCCTTGCCGTTTCAGCCCATCGACTCATCGGATGATTATATTCAACTGTCAACATCGATGAATCGACTGAGAATCGTCTCAGGGCCTCGTACATGGATGTCAGGGTTGCCCCCGACAAAACATGCTTTTGCCTGGCGAAAAATCCACGCTCAGACATTTCAACATGTATGTGATCCAGGGCATCAAGTCCACATCAGAGGCTCGTTTGCGCTGTAGAGAGTGATCACTTCATTGCACGGAGAGAAAGCAGGAACAGCAACAAATTCCTTCGCGAGTAACGGTATCGAAAGAACCAGAGACTTTGACCGCAGAAACACTTGACACGCGTGTTTGACATGGATTGAAGGTGCGTGCAGGAGTGAGCAGCGAATGGACCAAACGTGTATAGGAGATAATTGGTGTGCGCTATTGTATTAAGTATCTTTGTCCGACAGCTAATCCCCTGGATCTACGACAACACTCTACTGGATGGCAAGTAAGATACAGACGATTCCTGCCACAGTCTTCATATTTCTTGCCCAAGCTGGTGTGTTTTCTTTTGAAGCCGCGCTTGTTGTTGATGTCGTTGTAGGAACGATTGCTTGAGTATTTGACGGTTGCACAGGAGGATTTGTGATAACCGGAGGTGTGGTAGGTGCAGGTGCAACGTAATTAGATGTCCATGTGTCGGTCTTGAGGTCATACACGAGCATCACATTCTTAGGAGGAACAATCGTAGCGGTGTTGCCAGTGTCACCTCCCCATGAGACAAAGTAGTCGTTCGAGATGGCGCATGCAGGAGATCGACGGACATCGCCTGGAGGAGTCGAGGGTCCTTTCTTCCAGGTGAGTGTTGGCACGTCCAGGACAAAGATATCACCGACGGTTGCATTCAGACTTTTGGAATAGCCTCCGAACAGGACGACTTTAGATCCCGAAGCCGAGGATGCCATACAATATGCGTTCGAGGCTTGAATACCTTGAGGGGCGGTGAAGTTCTTCCATCCTTCCACCAGATTGTACGTGTGCATGGCCCCATCGGTCACAACGAGAAGGTTCTTTAGCAGTGTATTCCATGTGGCGGCATAGGTGTTCTGATCAGGCGCCGTGAAGTTTCTGTTGTCACTTGCAAAGCTGTTATCCTTGAGGTCCACAATCAACGTGCTCCAAGTGCCATCCGGATTCTTGTACCCAAATGGAATGAGAGTCTTCCCTGAGATCGGATCTGTGGCCGCGGCATGTCCGAAGGATTTGCCGTCAGGATAGTTCAGGACTTGGCTCCACTGATTAGTTTGGGTATCGAAGACATGGCCCACCCCAGCTGCAAGAACGAACCACTTCAGTCCGTCAGGCGACATGGCGCTTGGAAACCAGTTCGAGGTGGGTCCCAATGGAAGCAGCTTGTAGGCAGGGCTGGTCGCATTCCAGGAGACTGAAAGATCGACCATAAAAGTCTCTTCCGAGATCAATCCAGCCACGGTACCACCACTCGTGATGTACAATGCCTTGCCCTCAACAAAAGCGTTGCCAGGCTGGACCGTGAGGACAGGCGCGAATGGTTGGGCATGGACGGATGCATGAGGCGACAGAGAGAAGAGAACAGACAGAGAGCAGGTGAGGAAGAGGAGGGCACCTCGGAGGGTTGGGTGTCTTTGCGGCATTGTGAAGGTGTGAGGGAAGACAGGGAGGGGCGACTGTCCTTATATGCTGGTCAAGAGCCCGCATGTTGGGACGAATCGACGAATCGAATGCATCGTATCTGAATTGAGTGAGCCCTTTGCACAGCCGAGGTAGGTGAAGGAAGAGAGCAAATCACAGCCCAATAAGCCTGGAACAAGTGGAACAAAAAAGCGGGTCGATCTGATCCAACAACACTTGTTTCTTCCGCACATTCTTTTCTTTCATCCCCTTCATCATCCCATGTTACAATCTCTCGTCTCCCCAGCTTCGCTTACACTCTCTGTTCTCACTTTTCTCACGGCTTCAGCCATCCCGCTCGCTCAAGCTCAAACTTTCCGGCCTGTCCCAGTAAAACAGCCATGCAGTGCATTTGCAGAAGGTCAAGGACTCTATGTCGCGGGAGTCTTTGAGCAGAACAAACAAATCACCCCCCAAACATTCATGCTTGATCTCTCAGTCTCATGGAATACAAGCAATCCAGTCTTCAAGAAAATTTCAGGGGGCCCGGAGACGGATTCGGGAGTCTGTGTGATGACAAAAGGTGGAGAGGACCTGTTTATTCTGCAGAGTGGTGTGGGCTACATATACAACATCCGATCGGCTGAATGGTCAGCGGTGCACAGCAACAACTTTGGCGTTCGTACCTGGTCGGCTGCAGCGACAGATCCAACCTCGGGACTCGTATACTTCCCAACCGATGGCGAGGATTACAACACGGGCAAGGAATTAATGGTCGTAATGGATCCGAAAACCAAGACGTTCAACACTGCACCACGTCTCACCTTGGACACGGATGGCATTCAAGTTGTTACCTGGAGCGCGCCACTGAAGAGCATGGTTTTCTTTACAGCAGTTTCTCCCATCACGTACCTTTACACGCCAAGCAAAGCAAACAAGCCATTGAGTGGATGGGGAGAACTAGACGCCTCAGGCTTGGACATCATCATGGAGTCGAATTGCGTCGTTTCAGCGTACGGCGGCTCGAAAGTCATCCTCTTAGGCACGACTGGGGATTTCGATAAGAGCAACATATACATCCTGGATGTAGCCATACGTAAATGGACGAAAGGACCATCTACACCTGTATTTGCCGGAAGTGCATGTGCAGTTACTGGAGATCAATTTATCATTTGGGGCGGCGAAGATATCAACCTGAAGAAATCCGACAAGACGCTGATCTACAACATCAAGACCAAGAAATGGGTCACGAACTTCATTGCTCCTCCTCGGCCGACTACGACCTCCCCTATATCACAACCCTCGCCAACATCAACTCAACAGGTTCCAATTGATACCACAGCTCCAAATCCCAGCAACATGTCTTCCAGTGATGACAAAGCTGTCACCATTATCATTATTGTCTCAGGAGTCCTAATGACGGTCATCTTAACAACTATATCCGTGTACATTGGGCTCGCGAAACGATCGAATGCCGGTGCCAAAAGCAGAGGCCCCAATGATTCGTTGTCAGAACGGTCGTGCGAGTCTGCCTACTCTAGCACCATTTCCTTTGGAGTGTCTCCACAGGCGCGGTTGCATCAAGGGCCATTTGGGTCACGACCTCTTTCTGAACACCCACATGCTATCGTGGTGGATTCAGCAGCGAAACGCAACATACAAGAAGGTGCTCTGGAAGTACAGTTACCCCAACAACATCCCCACGCCATGGTTAAACAGGAGGTGCCCACAATGTATGACGGCAAAGAAGAGCTGGAAACGACTGATGAAAACAGTCTTAACAACCGAGCGCAGCCATAGAATCCCATTCCACATGTCATAAAGAATAAGGGAGAATGTGGGTTGGTGAGCCGATCCATTGTTTCGCAACTTTTTGTGCGAGGATGGTCGAAGTTTGATAGAGTGCTAAAGATATTGTGCAACAACAACATGCACGGGCGAAGGCAAGATTCATAACACTGCCACACAACGCCCTTGGGATTCGCAAAACAGGGGTACAGACGTCCGCAGACTAATGTCATTTTCCGACACCAAAGACCCTTGTTACACGGAATCGTATTGTTACCACGTTGCCTGCCCAATTCTGAACAGTGCGAGTACGAAGAATGTATTCATATTATTGTTTCCTTCTCGACGTCCAACATCTCTCCTCTAGGTTGTGGCGGAAAAGTCTTCATGAACCTATTATTTATGTCCTAGTCATTGTCGTGGTTCGTTTGGTATCATGTATGAGGGTTCCGGGGGGGCTCATCGAAATAGGTTGCTGCCATAATCCCGCTTCCTTTGAGATCTTGAGGATTACTCCAAACCAATGGTTGTGAAGTGTAAACCATCGGTTGTGTAGTGTAAACGGGTTGCGCGTAAGCCATTGGTTGTACATAATTCATCGGTTGTGCAGCGTAAATTCCATCATTGGAGTTTTGTGGCATGTTGAATGCCCCTGAGTAAGCCTGAGGACCTTGAATAATGGGTGAGGATCCCAATGAGCCTTCTTGGACTGTTTCCTTTCGTTTGTTAGAGTCTCCTCCTTCTCCAGGATGCCTGTCATCGTAGGGCAGAGTGCTCGAGTGTAGTGTAGAGGCTGGCTCAGAGGGAGGGGATGGCTTGGGTCGACCCATGCGAGCACGGTAGATGAACATTCCACCCAACATAAATCCAAAGGCGAGCACTCCACCGACAGCTCCAATTGTGATCGCCGTGCTTTTCGATATACCTGATGTGCCATCATTTGGAGTACTTGATGGTGAAGGTGTGCCTGTTGTCGATGGGGGCATATTGCCTGAAGGCTTCGAGGTTATGGCAGGTGCAGTGGGCGCGACGTAATTCGTCACCCATTTATCGGTCTTGAGGTCGTACACCGTCGTCAGATGCTCAGCAGGGAGGATGAATAGCCAGTTGCCCGTGTCTCCTCCCCATACAATAAGCTGGTCGTTCGATAATGCGCATGCATGATATCGACGGACATCGCGCGGAGGACTCGAGGTTCCCTTCTTCCAAGTGAGTGTCGGCACATCGAGAATAAACATGTCACCGATAGTTGCGTTCAGAGACAAGGAGTAGCCGCCGAAAAGAACGACTTTGGATCCTGAACTTGAGGTGACCAAGCAGAAACCTTCCTGCGCTCTGAAGCCCGCTGGACCGTTGAAGCTCCTCCATCCATCCGTGGGGTTGTACAAGTACATGGCGTTCTCGTACGCGTAAAGAAGACTCTTTAGAGCTGGGATCCACGTAACGGAATACGTATTGTCGTCAGGTGCAACGAAGTTCATGTCGTTTCCTGCACTGTAGGTGTTATTGGTGAGATCCACGATCATCATGCCCCAAGTACCATCGGGCTTCAGATAGCCATAGGGGATGTAAATCAATCCTGTTGCCGGGTCCGTAGTCGCTGCACGCCCAAAGAATCCGGCTACATTTGCGCCCGGTTCCTGGAAGGCTCTGGTCCATAGACCGCCTACAGTATCGTAGACGTAGCCAATGCTGTTCACAAACACGAACCACTTCTGTCCATCAGCTGACATGGCGCTGGGGATCCAGTTCGATGAAGCTACATTCGGAAGCTTTTTGTAGGCAGGACTGGTAGTGTTCCAGGAGACTGAAAGGTCGATCATAAAGGTCTGTTCAGTGAGTGCTCCTTCCTTGGTGCCACCACCCAAAACGTACAATGCCTTGCCATCGACAAAGGCGTTGGCAGGCTGAACTGTGAGGAAAGGCTGGAATGTCTGGGCATGGACGGATAGGTGAGATGATAAGGAAAAGAGGACTGAAATGGTATATGTGAAGAGAAGGAGGGCTTTCCGGAGTGTTAGCTGTCTTTGCCGCATTGTGAGGATGTAAGTGGAGTCGAGGGAGGGTGAATGAGGGGAAGTCTCAACGATCAACGATGAGAATGAGAGGTGCGAAGAAAGGACAAACACAAACACAAGGACTAATTATACCACAAGAGTTCGGTGAGCCCACACACACAGCATCAGGTGATGGAAGGTGTCGAGCATAGCATCTGAAGGCCATTGACCTTCAGGAGAGCTCGGTTGTTTGAGCCTGCAGCACAGCACCATGTAGGGTGTTTGCGATCTTGTGGCCCAGGCGTAATTGACAAGAATCCATCACAGCAGCAGCAAAAATCTTGCTTTGGAGTAGTTGCAATCTCCCGCAAACTTTCAAGTTCTTGCACTGAGGATCAGGAGAGAGCCTCATGCCATACGACAGAGCTCTTCTTTTTAGTGAATCAATACTTGATAGCCCTAATCTTGTCGCGGTCGACCACTTGAGGCGAAATTTGTTGACAACAACAGCAATTGAGACTATGCGACGTTTGCATCTGGACTCTTAGATGCTGAACCAGGGTCCAGTTCGACGTGAATCGCTTGTTTGTTGGCCAATCCCTGGGTGATGATAGCAGCGAGCCGACTGCATCCTTCATGCTACAGTGTGCAGATGGTCTTTGTGGACTGGGTTGCTCGAGAGGGTCTGCATAAAAAGTCCGAAGGTCAGCGGGAGGGGAAGATGCATGCAATGTTTTTTTTGCATGTCCAAACATCCGATGTCAAGGCTGGGCTCTCCATCAGTTGAGGCAGTAGAGGATGTGTTTCCTCCGCCCTTTTGACCACACTGGTGCTCGAAAAGAAAAAGGGGTTTCGACGTCGGTCCAGGCCGACAGCGAAAACCTGTATCTTGACGCCCGCTCTTGTCGCAACAACGCATGTCAACACAATTCCCATTGGATAGCTGCAGGAGCAGATCCAAGAGCTTGGAAGATTCATCTAATTCTTCCGAAGCGTCATTGGTAGACATCACAAGCGAGTAAACTTTTCTTTTACCCCGAGAGAGTGTGTGAGGAGCGCTCAATTGAGTATTTTACCAAACACATGGCATGGCCCAGGATTTAGGAAAAACATCTTTTCTTTGACCTCTCACATTCGCGTAACCAACCATGTCCATGACGTGTCATTGTCTCGAAGACATGGTCAACCTATAGCATCCTATCTGCAAACCGAGATATCCAAGATAAAGAACTCTAGGCAGGTGCTTGGGGTCCTGCAACAGCCTGCTTCGAGCTTATTAGTCATCATTCTTTCCACCGCCTCATCGTTTCCACAATCAAGCGTAAATAGCTATGCTCTTCTTCACGAGTCGTTCGATATGGCACATGCACTCGATCGACGTGCATCCTGTGGCGCCGATGTTCCCTTCTTCCAGGTGAGTGTCTGAACATCCAAGATGAAGATATCGCCAACAGTAGTCTTCAGGCCTGTAGGATAGCCGCCGAATAGGACGACCTTTGATCCCGAACCTGGGGAGACCATACAATATCCGTATGCCGCCGACAATCCTTCTGGACCGTTGAAGTTCGTCCACCAGTTGATGGGGGTAACTTGTACATTGCAGACTGACTTGCGTAGAGAAGACCCTTCAGCATTGGATTCCATGTAACAGCATACATGATTCGAGCGGGGATAAGGGAGCTGATGTTGTCGGTCGAATAACTATTGGTTTTGAGATCGATTATCATCGCACTGCGCGAGCCATCCGGGTTCACATGCCCGAAAGGGACGTAGAGCATCCCAGTCTCTGGATCCGTAGCGGCCGCAAGGCCATAGATCCTTGCGCCGGGATTCTCGGGGAATCTGCTCCACACACTGGATCGGAAATCTAGGAGGAACTCCCAGCCGTCCGAAAGTGCGAACCATTTCTGTCCATCGGCTGACAAGGTCCTACCGGGACCGTCTTGTATGCAGGACTGGTTGTATTCCAGGATACTGCGAGGTCGATCATGAATGTCTGACGGATACCGTCCATCGGATAACCGCCCAGAATGTACAATCCTCGGCCCTCGATAAATGCGTGATTTCCTTGCATGTGTTGAGAATGTCTGAAAGTGAGCCAGTGGGTCAATAATCCATCATGGCTGATGCTTCCC
>Ga0247824_10001191_pt1 | contig 13992 bp, 17 predicted proteins | sample 13C_PalmiticAcid_FD_194412 | JGI IMG/M metagenome (GOLD analysis project Ga0247824, IMG submission 194412) | Soil microbial communities from agricultural site in Penn Yan, New York, United States - 13C_PalmiticAcid_Day48 | ecosystem: Environmental > Terrestrial > Soil > Agricultural land... | reverse complement strand
GGGTGAGGGGGTATGGGGAGTTGGAATAGGGGCATACCGTCAGCATCACCGCCACTGCTGCTGCTGCTCTCACTGCTCGTGGTGGCGGGTTCTATGGGGCAGAGTGGTTAGCTGTCTGGGGCTCGCAAGGGCGGGCGAGCATGGTAAGATGTGGAGGGATATACCGTCATCGTCACTGCTGCTACTGCTGCTGGACAAGGAGCTCGAGGTTGTGCCCGACAACTCCGACGAAACGCCGCCGTACCCTTGGGACGAGCTCACTGTCACTGTCTTCAATGTAGTCTGGCAGCTCGAGGTTGATCCCGCGGTCGAGCTGGAGCCGGAGTGAGGCTGCCCGGTGGACGTGCTGGCCGAGCCAGACGTGGTCCCATTGCAGCTTGTCGTGCTCCTGGCGACGGAGGACGTGGTTGTTCCGGAGCAGGATGTCGACGTCGCCGATGAAGTTGTCGTGGACTGGCGACACGATGTTGAGCTCACCGCAGTCGTGGTTGTCGCACTGCTCTGGCACGGCGTCGTCGACCTTGACACCGTCCGAGTCGTCCACGTTCCGTTGCACGAGGTCGTCCCATGGCTGCGCGTCGAGCGAGTTGTGCGCCAGGACCCGCTGCTGTGAGGCCATGAACGGGTTGGGGCGGACGACCCGGTAATTCCATCTGCGGAACTTGTCGAGGAGATTGCGGTGCCGGAAGGCTTACCGGTCGGGCCAGCCGATTGCGTAGAGTTCTGTGTCGGGAACGGCGGCGAGCCACTGCTGGTTGGCTTCTTGGTGGAACTCCAAACTCCCGAGGACATCGACCCGGTGCCGCCAGGGGGCCCGCTGCTGGACGGCCCGGTAGGCCAAGACGTCGTCGTGTTCGAGACGGGGAACGGGGGTGAGCTGTGTGTGGCTGTTGATGATGTTCCCACCCCTGTTCCCGACCTGGTGCTGGTGACCGGCCCGGTGCCAGTTGGGCCTGTGCTTGCCGCAGTAGAGTTGGGGAACGGGTATGATGCCGTGCTCGACAAGGTAGCAGACGGGCCGGGAAGCCCGGTGCTCCAGCTCGACGAAGGAGCAAAGGTCCCAGTCCCAGTCCCAGTCCCAGTCCCGCCAGTCCCGGTGGGCGTTGAGCTGCTCGAGTTCGAGATCGGATATGGCGCACTGCTGGTTGAGATGCCAGGGGCTGTTCCCGTGCCGTGTGTTCCTGAGCTCGCAGGCACAGAGGTGCCCACTGAAGTCGGTCCGTGGGTGTTGGTACGGTTTGTGGTCGGATATGGAGCCGAACTCCAGGAGGGCGTTGGCATGGTTGAGCTCGCCGGTGCGGTGCCCGATGTCGGGTAGGCCCAAGTGCTCGAGTTCGAGATCGGGAACGGGACTGACGTGCTGGCAGAGCCAGTGGACCCAGTCGGCACTCCTGTCCCAGAGGAAACCGGGCCACCAGAGACACCAGTGCTGCCGGTTGGGCCAGCTGAGCTCGAGTTACTTATCGGGAAGGGCACGGATGAAGTAGACGGCAAGAGACTTCCTGAGGAGCTTTGCACCGACGTGCCCGATGAGCCGGTGCTCGTTGGCCAGGCGACGCTGCTCGAGTTCGAGGCAGGAAAGGGGGTGGAGGTCGAGCCAGTTCCCGAAACGGGGACGCTCGAGGTTGGGACACCAGTGCCCGTTCCCGTCGGGCCGATCCAGATTGTGGAGGAATTGCTCGAGGGGAACGGCACGCTCAGGGTGCTGCTGGAAGCTCCCCCTGTACCAGTTGGTCGACCAGGGGAACTGGCCACCGAGGATGGCGTGGTTGACGGCTCACTCGATGGATGACCTGCGCGTGTGGTTGTGCTGGGCAGCAGGGTTGATGTTGCTTGTGGGCCAGTCGCTGTCTCGGTGACGATGACGGTGACTGTGCTGACGGTGGTGTTGCGGCTGGCCACAATGCTGCTACTTCTTGACCCAGTAATGGCATCGACGCTCGTTGTTTCAAACACAGGGGGGGATGTGGTGTCCTCGATCGCAGAGGACGGCCCCGAGCTTGCGGCCGAGGTCGACCCAACGCCCGTTGAAGTCTGACCAGAGGACTGGGCCACAGAAGACTGGGGGGAGCTTGTCGTACTGTTGCGCGCCTCGAGCGTTGTGGACAGGCTCGGTGTGACCTCGGCGGCCGTGGTTGAAGAACCAGAGGTTGTGCCCCCTGTGACAGATGATCCAGGCCCCGTGGACGAGCTCGTACCAGGAGTGGTTGGGTAGCCCGCAGGTGAGCTGCTTCCAGGGGTGGTTGGGTATCCCCTGGACGAGCTGCTTGAAGGAGTGGTAGGGTAGGCCGCAGACGAGCTGCTTCCAGGAGTTGTGGAGTAGCCTGCGGAAGAGCTGCTTCCAGGAGTGGTAGGGGATACCGCAGATGAGCTGCTTCCCGAAGCGGTTGGGTAGGCTGTGGACGAGCTGCTCCCCGGGGTGGTAGGGTAGGCCGCGGACGAGCTGCTTCCAGGAGTGGTCGGATAACCCGTAGACGAGCTGCTGTTAGGAGTCGTGGCGTGGTCCGTGGATGAACTGCTTCCAGGAGTGGTAGCATAGCCAGTGGACGAGCTGCTTCCTGGCGTGGTGGCGTAACCCGTGGACGAACTGCTTCCCGGACTGGTGGCGTCGACCGTGGATGAACTGCTTCCCGGAGTCGTGGGGTAGCCAGAAGAGGAGCTGCCTCCCGGTGTCGTAGGGTAGTCAGACGATGAGCTGCCTCCAGGAGTGGTAGGGGCGACAGTGGAGGTGCTGCTTCCAGGGGTCGTGGGGTAGCCTGCGGATGTGCTTCCTGGAGTGGTCGAGGGCCCCGAGGTCGAACTGGTTCCAGGGGTGGTGGGGTACGCCGAGGACGAGTCGGTTCCGGAAGCTGTGGACGTCGTCGGGTATCCGGACGAAGAACTCCCGCCGTTAGGGGTGGAAGTGTGTGAGCTCGACGGATAGGAGTAACCGCCGCTGGTCTCGGAAGTGGTGCTGCTGGTTGTCTCGTAGCCCGCGCCTGAGGAAGTCGAGGTGACCGAGGATCCGGGACCCGACGACGAAGAGCTTGATGATGACAGGCTCGGTGGCGGTCCGTACCCTGTCTCGGTCAGTGGTGTTGGTCACATATACAACCAAAACAAGTAGAAGAACTTTTACCGTCCGAAGTTGAAGTGGCTTCCCCCGATGAGGAAGTTGATGAGGTGAGTGCGGACGAAGTAGTGCTTGTCAGTGGTCGAGGTTGTTCCCCGTACGGCGGGTCGGAGTGTTCTTCTCTCGGGGCGATGTTCTGGAAGCGCTCACGAGGGTCGCCTCCGGCACCGGAGACTGCCTTGCTTGGAGAGTGTCGAAGACTAGCCCAGAGACCACCCCCGTATGTCAGTGTGCCGGGCCAGCAGCCCAGGAGGGCGGCCGCTGTTGTAAGACAGCCAACAACCCCCGAGACTCTCATGGCGAGGAGCTCCCAGTATCAAAATAAACTTGCCGAGGAAGGAAATGTATGCAGCAAATGTAAAAGGGGCAGGCCTTCATACACTTGGAAAGCAAGATGAATGACAAAGCAGAACCCGAGAGAGGGGAGGTAATAAACGAACGATGTTGCCGTGATGGCGACTCAGCCGTCGTAAGGAGTGATCCTCCGCTCCGCTCGGGGTTGGGCCAGTCGAGCATGAAGAGGACCTGAGATTCCGCGGCGGGCAACAAGAACAGATGCGGTGATATAGAAGGGGAGGAGGCGGCCAGAGAAACCCGCTTCTGGTTCACTCAGATCACCCTTTCTCCATCCCTCTCCTGGCTACGGGCAACACTCGACGAGGACTGTCTGAGCACGACGTAATCTGACTCGGCTTGTTCCATAGGTGGGAAGGGAGGGGAGACACCACCCCAGTCTCACTCGCGCTTCCTAGACGAGCCTGTGACTGTGTTAGCATTCCCTCTGTAGGACCGCGTGCGCCTGTTACGAAAGGGTACCTCCATTTCCACGAAGAGATGGCCCTCACCACCGCCTCACCCCCAGTTTAATCTGCGGGTCTTGAAGGGTGACATGTTAGTCTGAGTTTCTGCCTGGAGCAACAATACGACAGCTAGGGGCCGATGACTGCGAGTGCCGTGTGTGTTCTTGTGGTCGACGGGCCCGGGAAATGCGCGATGGGCCTTGGTTCAGGAGAACACGAAGGGTATTTGAGGCACCTGAGGTTCTCAAACACTCATTTTTGCCCCTGGTAGCATCGCAAGACATGCTTCCTTGGTTCCAACCCCGGCATTCGTGGCGTTGAGGGGTTTTCCATAGAATATCCAGCGAGTCCCCGGCCAGAGTTCGAAACGCCCTCGTCGCCGTTGGATCTTGACAGCTCCTTGGACAGTCTCTTCTCCCGTCGCAGTCCGAGGTTCGGGCCTTGCGACCACCACCGTCACAGAGAGCCGAAAGTGACCAGCCTACTTCCGGAACTTGGCCGCGCACCCCGATGTAACAGCGCCTCTAGGGCACAGTGATCTCGGAGGGGAGGACGGCCCTCTTGTGCAAGACCGGCGACCAAGCTTTTGGTCGAGAACCAAGGACCTTCCCGGACGCTCCGTCGGCTCTGGGTGGGATGCGGACGAAATCGTCGTCGTCCGTCGCCACCAGGTTCAGCTCAGTCAGGATCACACGCCCTTGCCGCCAGTGATGCTGAAGAGAGCAGTAAATTGTTGGCATGCGGGTAGCCGTTGACAAAATTACCTGTTCCTGCGCTCGCGTGCCACCCATGGATTGCGGTGTGCCTGGATGTGAGACTCGAAATGTCGGTGGACTCGGTATCCCCAGATCCCAGCCTGGTGCCAGCTCGGGGTGACCCTCGACACACGAGAGGGACGGATGCTGAGCGCAGAAACAAAGGGGAAGCCGTTGGGACACTTTTTCCTCTGAACCTTCGAACCTGGTGTTGGGTGAGGGGTCCCGCCTTCACCGTAGCTCCTGGATGAGATGATGGTCAGTGGAACTCGGTACAACCACTAGAACCCGTTTCGATAGCCGGCATGTCAAAGGAAAAACTGGCATCCTCGTGGCCTCTGATGATGCGCCAGGGCCCACCAACACGATGGCAAACCCTCACTCGACATGTGCCAGCCCTGTCTCGTCTTAATTCCCAAAGCAGAAGCAGGCTTGAACCAGAGGCTGAACCAATACTACTGTCAAAGTTTTTCAAGACATCGACTACGGTCAGAGACAATACATGCAGGGATCCTCACCAGGTCAAGACATGGTACGTTGGTGAGGGAAACAGGTGTTGGGGGAACACAGGCTATCCCAGGAATGACGACTGAGCTCAAGGTCTGAGGCGTAAAAACATCGAGTTGCTCGATCGTCGTGGAGAAGCTACCATCGAGTTCAACCCCGGAATCATGGTGGCTGAACTGAGAACTTTCTTGTGAACAATGTAAACGTCGACACGCCATGCTTCTGGGCCGGGAGCATGCTTGACCGGTCACCGGAGCACAGCATACTGTTCTGTCAACCTGCTGTGCTCCCTTGCTTATCGGCTGTGGCCACCAAAACGGTTCTCATCCCCCCTCGTATCAAACTGAGATCCTGCAGAGAGATGCGGTACTAGGTGGGCAATTCTGCATGGTCACCTCGAACCCAAGCTCTCACTCTGCCTTCTTAGCCGCTTCCCTCAGCTCAGGGGCTGTGCTCTTGGACATGGCGACTTCTTTGGCCTCGATATCAGCCGCCCACAACGCAGCCCCGACTGTTGTCGCATATTAGAAGCTATGCTCAGCCTGTGGCGGACCAAAGACAGGGCAGGGACTTACCTGTGTTGGTAAACGAGAATAAAATTGAAGCAAGTGGTATCATCTCCAGAACGGTGGCAACAGTGCCAAATCTGGGAGATTGGAGGGCGAACAGTGTCAGTAGGCCCGAAGAGCAGCGGGGGACTAACTGGAAGTGGCGGACGGGGAGACGAGTCGAAGGCCCCGTCGAGCTCACCAGCCGCCTGTACAACCGAGCTTGTGGTGGAGTGGAGAATTAAGACTACTCACGCAGTATAAGGTCCTTGATGATCCTTCAACCACTGGGCCCTCCTGGACTTCGGCCAACCCTTCAGTTGGAAGTACTGTTCCCAGGAGTAAGTTTCCACCACCACTCACCGCACATCATGGATCTCGACTCACCCGATCATGGACGGCGTCACCCCGAGACCGCCCTGTCAGGTGTCAGTCACACAGTCATGTCGCCTCAAAAATGAGAATCCTTACCTCGCAACAGTACAAAAACGAGGGTTCCGACAACTGTGCCATCACGGTGAGCGTCGGGATCCGGCAGGGAACACACGAGATGGGTAGGTGGCTAAGCGTACCGGGGATAAAGTTCAACGGCAGGTAAATCACATATCGCACCAGCTCGTTGATACTAAACTTCTGGAAGGGGGCCTTGAGGGCTTTCCCGAGCCGGTCGATCGAGTCCCCACGAGGCTTCAACTCCCTCCCCTGGGCAACAATCTCGGTCGAGTTTCTGGCAAGAAGCGTGCCGTCAAAAGTGTCCAGGATCGCCTCACGTAGGATGTAGTTCTTCGAGATAGTCATCGTGATGGTCGAGCTCTCGTTCAGAATGAGGAGAGCGGTGGTAAACACAGCCAGCGGCCCGTTCACCACGGCCATCACCGCCAGCTGCGGCAGGTACGTAAAGAAGAACATGGACCCCAGCACGCTCGAATAGAGGGTCAGGTACGGTGCGAGCTTGGAGCGCAGAGGCTTCCACAAGGCGGGATGGGCGGCGAAGTAGAAGATGCCCTGCAACGTCGTCAACCGTCAGCTCTGCAACCCATCTAATTATCGCCCCCGCGGCTGCGCGCGGTAGCACGCGCGCGAGCTTGCCTTGATGGGATACAGGTAGGACCCGCTCCTGGCGGCGTCGTTGAGGAGGACCCGGGCTTTGTCGTAGTCCTCCTTGCTGCAACAAGAACACCGGGTTAGCAAGGGCATCGGGCCATCTCGTATTGTCGACGTCAAGGAGTAACCTACGCAACCTCCTGCGCCCGGTCGGCAAGTCGCTTCGCCATGTTGGAGTGAGGCAGGTGCAAGCACTTAGGTAGGTAGGCAGTTGAGATGAAGCCCGATGATGAAAAAAAGCAGGGGAAACAATATCAAGATGATTTTTCTTGTTTGGGTGAATGTGACGCGTCAGGAATGAGCAAGGTCTGGTGATGGGAGCAGGATGGGATGTCGTCATTGGTGCACATGGGCACTCGGTCACGTCTCCCCATCCCGCGCAGTCTCACATGCCACGCGCCGGACAACAGCAAAACTCCAGCCAAGATACAGCCAACCCAACTGTTGCATGTTCATAGTTTCTTTACAAGACATTAAGCCATTTCCATATCGCCCGCCTCGCGTCTGTCCAAACAACAACCCGCAGAACTCCTGGCCCATGGATAGAGCCAACCAACCAAGCACCTCTCTCTCGCAAAACCCACCCATCGCCATCACGCCTTGCCCCCAAAACATGACCAACTTTCATCGTCCAACCCGCATAATATACACGATGCGCAGATTTTAACACGAAGCACCATTTCCCCGACGCCACCAACCAACCCTTCTACCCCTCTCCCCGACCCCTCCCCTCCGTATCGCCAACCCGATTTCCGATTTCCGCCAGGCCCTTTGCTCAACTTTCGAAACGAACAGTCCTCGTGTCGCGTGTCTCAACGCAGAATTACAAACTGTGAGGGGGTTTTAAAAAAGGGGGGCCACTGGTGAGCGAAGGCCCCAGCCGAGCGCCTGGCACAGCCAAGTCTTGAAAACAATTTGTCGTGTGATGGTTGCGCCTACGAGTAGAACGCCTCGAACAGGTAGATGAACCCGAAGAAGAGGAAGGCAACGGCTCCACCAACCGTGACTGTGGCAATCGTCAGCAACGAAGCTATCAAACACAAACAGGCAACACCATCAACTTACCAACTTTCAGGCTGACCTTGCCCGCAATAGCCCTGCCTCCAATGACCGCCACGCCCGTGCAGCAGGCGTGGCCCAGGACGGCGCCCAGGGTGACCCACCAGTAGTCCTGGCCGGCGGCCATGGCGATGGTCGCGATCTGGCTGCGGTCGCCCCACTCGCCCAAAAAGGTCATCACAAACGTCTGGACCCAGGCGGGGCTGAGGAGCAGCGAGAAGAGGTTGCTGAGGCCCGAGAGGAACCCGACCATGCCGCCGGGCCGCGGCGACGGGCTCCGGCCCTCGGGCGAGCTGGACGGGCTGCGGTGCGGCGCGGCGAACCGCGACTTGGTCCGCGGCTTGCGGTTGCCGAGGCCCATTTCCAGGGCATACGGCGAGACGCCCGAGCCCCTGCGGCCCTCCTTCCTCGCCAGATTCTCCTTCTCCTCGAGCTCCATTTCCACCTCCTGCATCTCGGCCGACACGCCCTCATCGGGGCTCATGGCAAGGCCCTCGCGGAGCAGGCGGGCGCCGAAGATCAAGAACAGGACGGCGGCAAGAAAGGTAGTCAGGCGTTTGGGAATCAGAGTGGGCACCGCATGGCCCAGGACGGCGGAGAGGATGGTCATGGCGATCAGGGCGCTGAGGGCAGCCGAGAAGACCACCAGGCGGTCGTGCTTCATGGCCATGAGCGCGGCGACGAGGAAGGTCTTGTCGCCAATCTCGGAAAAGATGATCATAGTGTACGAGAGCATGAACGAGTGCAGGGGCTGGATAAGCCCTTCGCTGCCCTCGCCATCGGCTCCCATGTTTTTTCCTGCGCTGCTGCCCTTGGTGACCTCCAAGTGATCAATGTTGGCCACGGATTCGGGGACCGGAAGGGACTGGTCGTGGGTTTTGTCTGGGAGCCCGGCCGGTTTCTAAAAGACATGGTGATCAGCCACGGGGGGTCACAACAGGGACTGGGGGAGTGGAGAGCGTATTGGCGTACGCACCTCAAGCCCGGAGGCATCAGTGGTCGAAGTCTTGTCGCTGTGCTTGCCTTCGCCGCCCTCGGCGGCCTGGATCCGCTCCTGATCCGCATGCGGCAGGGGCGGCGCCTCCTTGGGGGTCGGGGGCTTGTTCTCGACCTTCTCGCCCGTCTGCTTCTCCCTCATCTTGCGATCCTTGTCCTTTTCGCTAACACCCCCTTCAGTCCCCGTGGTGCCCTTTTTGGGACCCGGGCGGTTCTTGTCGTCCATGACGCCGTCGTGGTTCTCGGGTATCCTCTTGCCATCGACCATCAGGGGGTCCGACGGGCGGTCTTTTAGAGCGGGCAGGTCCTTGGCGGACTCGGAGCTCTTGTCGAGCCCAATAAACGGGCCCGCGTGCGGCTTCCCGTCGTTGCCATCGACGGGCGCATCCTTGGTGCCATAGCGGCGCGCCGAGGCGGCATCCGAGGCGGCGATCGAGTCGCCGTCTACCTGCTTGTCGGCGAGGGCGGCGGCGACGGCGAGGGAAGGGAGGAGGAGAAGGAGGAGTGGCGACTTCCGGTTTCGAAGCCTCATCGTGGGCTGCTGGGTAGGAGATGGGATGGGGGTACGCGAACGCGATCACAGGTCTTGGTGTGCTTCGTTGGAGGCTGATAGAGGGGGGCGATGGATGGATGGCGGTGGGTGGCCAGGCACGGTCGCCGTCGGGATTCAGATGGGTTCGGGCGGGCTGTAACTACAGGTGCTACGCATGCGATGCCAAAATGTCTGCAGGAGAATAACGAGTCCAGAGGGAATGTCAGAAGCGAAAGGTGTTGTGTCTGTGAGATAAGATTAGCTGGCGGGCCAGACGAGGGAGCAGCTCTCTGCTGGTTTGCTGGGCGCCAGGATTTCTGGTCTCGACCCCTGCAAGGGGCTCTGGGGAAGCGTCTTGGCGCGATGCGCTGGAAAGGGAGTCCTGGGTCTCCTGGCCCGCCCACCGCCACAGACACGCCAGTCGCCAGTCGCCAGTCGCCGTTGCTCGTTGTCGCCGTCAATCAATCAAAGAGTTCGCCACAAGCACAGGAGCTGATAGATCTGAGGGGCTGCTTGGCCAGCCCTTTGAAGTGGCCTAATACTTGTTGCAGCTGGCTGCTGGATCTTGTTCCCCAGGCTTGTTCTGTGTTGACAACAACTCGGGGGCAATTCGATGCTTGCTGCAATGCATCTCGTTATTGCATTTTTATTACGAGCAACTCCCACCAAGGCATGTGCGGGCACACAGGGGGAGCTGGGGGCTTGCGTCATCCATTTATCAGGAGGCCGCTGTGGAAACCGGGGAATCAAGAGAGCAGCAGGGAGACCCGCAACGGCCGCCCAACAGAGGCATGTCACGTGCCCAAACTGTGCACCGTGCACCCCCGGCACAACAGGACAGGGCTGCTGGCCACACCCACACACACACAACACCCTTGGCCATGGTGTGGGTCATGATTTTTGCCCAAGGGATAAACTTCAAAACACTTCGCGTCCAAAAGTAATAACCCTAACCCCAACCCTTCTCATCGCGGCTTAGACCATCGTCAAGCCGGTTTCGCTATCACCAGCACAATACTTGCGTGCCGTGGATAATTGTACCCATGTCCGGGCGTGGAAGAGGCCGTCCATCGTCGCGTTCGGCGCAGGAGCCAGCGGCTGCGGGCTCAAGCCGCCGCTCGACGCGTCACCAGCAACAGCCCCAGCCCCAGAACGCGGTTGAGCCAGGAGGCCAGGCGAAGCAGGAGCCCGAGTCGCCTGAACAGCAGCAGCAGCAGCAGCAAGAGGACCAGGAACAGGAGCAGCAAGAGGAACAGGCACAGGCACAGGAACCGGAGCAGGCCCAGGCGCCCCAGCTCCAGCCGGAAGCTCCCATGGCTTCCGCCTCTGCTCTGTATGACAACCAAGTCATCGACCCCGCCATCGCCGGACCCCAGGACGCCGGCGGCATGCTTCCCCCGCCTGTTCCTGGCGCCAAGGGCCTGCGTGGGCCGGCCGCTGGCCCCCAAGCCGCTCGCCGGGGCATTCGCCGCGCTGAGCGGGAACCCAGCATGGCCGCCAGCGTCAATAGCATTGCTGGCACCGACGCCTTCTCATCCCAGGCCGAGCCACACAGTGAGTGACACGACTCGGTCGCCTGAGCCTGCATGCAGCTTCCCGCAGAGATATTAACCCCCCATCGCAGGCACCGCGCCCCATGCCGTCACTCCGGCGCCCATGTTCGGCGCCTCTGTCCGCGGCTCGTCCGTCGCCTCCTCGCGCGCTGCTGACACCCCCAGCAAGATCGCGGGGAGGACCAGACTCATGGCCGGGATGCTGCCCCGCCTCCTAGCCGCGTCTGAGGACCTGTTCGCCCAGCTCTGTGCCGGCCAGGAAGACCCCGAAATGTGGGAGGTGGAGCGCCAAGGGTATAAGGCTCCCTTCGATGCCTACCGCTCGCACTTCGTTCTCGATGTCAGCAGCCCCGTCGTGGGTGCCGGCTTCGTCGCCGACTCGATGCGCCTAGATAGGTCCTCTGAGGAAGCTGCCAGGGTCTTCCGTATCATGTCGGCCGCCAACCTCGCCTCTCTTCTCGACGAGATCACCCAGATCGATGCCCACCGAGACGTGCTGGACCTGCTGCCGCTGTTCCAGGAATGGGACGCGGTGTTTCCGGACTCCTTCCTCGGCGCGCCCTCCGACACCATTGGCAACGACATGAGCGGCGAGATTATCGAGCATATCCTGATGATCCGGACCCAGCTCTCCATCTTCACCCTCGAGAAGCTCAAGACCGACAGCACCACGTCTTTCCACCCGCTCGAGTGCGTGGCCAGGATCTGGTGTGACGGCGATGTGTCTGGAGACATGGTCCACGCCTTCCTGAGCAACAATAAGGACGGCCTCCAACTCAAGCCCATCTTGGACGCCGATTCCGAAGCGGCCACCCTTGCCGGCGACCGGGCCGCCACACGCTTCGACTCCATCTGCAAGATGCTGCCGAACGAGCAGGTGGATGGCTACAACCTTGACCTGACCCCGATCCACGAGCTATACCCTCTCGACGAGTTCCTCGCCAACTTGCGGACGAGCTTCATCACAGAGTGCTTCGCGAGGATCAGAACCTTGCTTCATCAAGGATCCGGCGCCGGCTTCGCAGTCCTGGGACCTTCCGGCGGCAGCTCCAGAGCCGATTCGCAGATTCGATCGCAACTCGAAACCGAGTCCTTGGCCCACCCATTTAGCCAGACCCAGACAGCGTAAGTAGCACTCTCCTCCGCGGTACAGCTCAGCTTTTGCTCACTAAATCCTCCTCAGTGTGCCGCACGTTTCGTACAATGCCAGTTCGCTGCGGATGATGAAGCAGCTGGAACAACAAGGGGCTTATGGCGACGGGCACCCGCTTCCTGCCAGCTCGTACGCCCCGGCGCCGCGGATCCCTTACCCCCCCGGGTTCGGCCCGGATTCCCCTTCTCTTGGGTACGGTGAGCCGCCTCACCAGGCCGGATTCCCAGCGGACGGTTCCCTTTACGCCGATTCGGCCGCCAAGGTCACCAGCAAGAAGAGGCGGGCTGCGGGCGAACCGAGCACAGCGGGCGAGGGAACGGCATCCGCGCCGGCCAAGAAGCCGCGGTCGAAGCGCAAGCGGAGCGAAGCCTCGGGGGCCGCAATTGCTGCCGCTTCCGTGGCAGCTCTGGCGAGCACGGTGGCGGTGTCGGGCCAAGTCGCTCCGTCGCAGTATCCACCTCTCCCGGGCACGCAGGATGAGCCTGATCTCGAGGCCATCTCACAGCGGAGCAAGGAGGTCACGGCGGCGGCCCGGAAGGTGAAAGAGCCGCAGTCCCGCCAGGCGTGGCTGCGCGAGGACGTCAACCAGCTCATCAGGGCGATCCACACGTACCAGTGCAAGTGGAGCACCATCGAGAAGGAGATCAAGAACGGGACGATCGCGTTCCAGCGCCCGCGCGACCAGCAGGCGCTCCGGGACAAGGCGCGGTTGCTGAAGCAGGACATTCTCAAGTAAGTGCCCCAGGTGTTACATCCCTCTCTTCTTTTGGACAGTTGGTTGACCCGCAACACCCCCTGCTACAGAACCGATTGCCCTCTCCCGCGAAGCTTCGACCTGGTCGTCCTCGGGAAAAAAGAGCGGGATGCAGTCATGGCAGTGGGAAAGAACCCCGGACGCAAGGAAGCCGATGTCGACGAAAGAGGGCAGCCGGTCAACACGGAAATCGCGCCAGAGGACGCAGGCGCGCAGGCTCACCCGCCAGCTCCGCCGCCGCCGGCCGAGCCCCAGCCCGAGCCCCAGCCCGAGGCCGAGCCCCAAGCTTCGGCGCCAGAGCCGGCTGCTGCCTAGCACTCGTTCGGCCTGTTTGCACAAAAATAAATCATGGAGATGTTTGCTGTTTCTTATTCTGTCTCCCACCCCTCTCTCGACCAGAGGGTTACCAATTCTCGGCTCTGGCCGCGCAGCGCAACGAGGACCATCATTTTAATTGACGGAGGGATCATGTGTTTTGCTGAATGTGGGAAAGGGGAAAATATTGGCTGCGGTTAGTGTTTCGGGGACTCGGCCCTTAGCGACGAGCTCGACCGGAGGCTGCGCACTCGGATGCGGCGACAGGCGAGCCCGATGGCTGGAAGTGGCTTGTGTGTTTTAGGACATTCACTGTGCACTGGTGTTTACCCAGGGACCCAATATATATAGTCCAAAAGACGGAATCTGGCCTCGAAGCATGGTGTCCTGGTGATCTGCCTTTTGCCTGTGCGAGAGGAGAGGTGGTGAAGATGAAGGGTCGCACATGACTGCTCAGGTGACCGGCCGGCCCACAGCCAGCAATTGACAGCTGCCTGTCGCATCCAGGGTTGGCCCGTGCGCAAGCACCACCAAGCCCCGACCCCTGTTGTGGGGCAGACCCCCCATGGGCCAGCATTGAATTGGCAACGTCGCGCGAGTTGCAGCAAGTTGGGAGACTCCAGCATTCATTCCCACACCGGCTCCAGAGGCTCCAGGCTCACGCTGCCCGAGCCCGACCTTCACCACCAGCAGCCTTCCCCAGCACATCCCCGTGCCGTGCTGCCCACCATGAGCTACGGAAAGAAGGACGAGGACGGCGACAGCGCCCTGGTCAAAATTGACCGGACGCAGGTGTTCCAGGAA
>Ga0247824_10001189_pt1 | contig 13998 bp, 15 predicted proteins | sample 13C_PalmiticAcid_FD_194412 | JGI IMG/M metagenome (GOLD analysis project Ga0247824, IMG submission 194412) | Soil microbial communities from agricultural site in Penn Yan, New York, United States - 13C_PalmiticAcid_Day48 | ecosystem: Environmental > Terrestrial > Soil > Agricultural land... | reverse complement strand
CGACAGCGCGGCCTCGCAGGAGGCCTGGTCCGGCTACAAGGCCGAATTCGTCGATGTCAGCCAGCATCGATATGTCGCCTCTGTAGGCGGCGCCGAGGCGATCCACGCCGCCCCGATCCCCGTTTATTGAAGAGGCATATCGACATGACCGAACAGGGCTATTCGCTCGCCGAACTCGTCATCTCCGTGTGCGCTGAGGCGTTCCGTGATGATGGCGAGGTCATCGTCACCGGCATCGGGGCGCTGCCGCGGATCGGCGCCGGACTGGCGAAGATGACATTTGCGCCGGACATCCTCACCACTGAGGGCGAGGGATGGTTCACGTCCGAGCCCGTCGGCCCGGGCAAGCGTGCCGTAGAGCCGGAAATCGAGGGCATCGCGCATTATGATCGCGTATTCTCCGCGCTTTACAGCGGCAAGCGTCACGCGCTGGTCGCTCCCGTTCAGCTGGACCGTTGGGGCCAGGCCAATATCAGCGTGATCGGCGATCATCGCAAACCGAAGGCTGCAATGCTGGGCGCGCGCGGTTTTCCCGGAAATTCCGTGCTTCATCCCAACAGCTTCTTCATCCCGACGCACAACAAGCGCGCGTTCGTCGAAGGCGAAGTCGATTTCGTGTGCATGGCCGGCTATAATCCGGACCGCTACGTCAACGGCAAGCCGCCGGCCGGACTCGATCTGCGTATTATCGTGACTGATCTCTGCGTAATGGACTTTGGCGCGCCGCAGCATGCAATCCGTATCAAATCGCTTCATCCGGGCGTGGCGTTCGACGAAGTACAGGCGAATACCGGCTTCCCGCTGGTTCGGCCTGAAGGCGTGATTCCGATCACGCCTGCGCCGACCGCGCAGCAACTCGCGATCATCTGCCGGATCGATCCGAACAATATTCGGGCGAGCGTGTTCAAGGACAATCCGCCGGGCGTACGTGCCGCAGTCGGAGAGGCGGCATGATGGTCGATCCGTTGCACACGGTGTTGGTCGAGCAGCTGGGTTGCCGCTGGCCAATCATCCAGACCGCGATGGGCTGGATCGCGGAGCCGAGCCTGGTGATCGGCAGCACGAACGCAGGCGCCTTCGGTTTTCTCGGCGCGGCTGTCATGACGCCCGCCGAGGCGCGGCAGAAGCTGCTCGAAGTGCGCCGCGGCACCGATCGTCCGTTCGGCGTAAACTTCCATAGCTTTCAACCGGGCGCCGAGCAGATCGTCGATTTGATAATCGAGAATCGCGAACAGGTGCGTGCGGTGTCCTTCGGGCGCGGACCGGACGCGGCGATGATCGGCCGGTTCAAGGATGCCGGTATACTTTGCATTCCGACCGTGGGCGCAGTGAAGCATGCTGAGAAAATGGCTCAGTTGGGTGTCGACATGATCAGCGTGCAAGGCGGTGAAGGGGGCGGCCACACCGGCTCGGTGCCCACGACGGTACTGCTACCGCAGATCCTCGACGCCGTGCAGCTGCCGGTTATCGCCAGTGGCGGCATGGCAGACGGGCGCGGACTTGCAGCGGCGCTCGCCTATGGCGCGGTCGGTATCGCGATGGGCACGCGTTTCCTGCTTACACAGGAGAGTCCGGTGCCGGACACCACTAAGGCCCAATATCTCATGGCTACGATCGATGAGATCATCGTCACCACCAAGCTGGACGGCATACCGCAGCGCGTGATCCGATCGAAGGTGATGGATCGCATCGAGCGGTCCGGTTCGTTAGGGATGTGGCTGCGCGCATTGGAAAGCGGTAGCCAGTACAAGCGGCAGACCGGCGCGTCATGGGCGGGAATGCTCAAGGCCGCGCGTGGAATGACGTCGCACGGCGCAATGCCGCTCAAGCAGGCGCTCATGGCGGCAAACATGCCGATGATGATCCAGAAGGCGGTTGTCGAAGGTGATGTCGAGAACGGCGTTATGGCCACCGGAGTCGTCGGCGGTCGCATTAGCGATCTGCCGAGCTGCCAGGAACTGGTCAATAGCATCGTTGCCCAAGCGGGCGCGCGACTGCGCGCTTTGGCCGGGCCCGCGAACCTGAACGATCAGCTACAAACCAGGAGTCAGTAATGTCCGTTCAATGTACTTCGCTCGTACCGCCCTATCCGGAGCCGCGCGGCCTGCTGAAGGGCAAGTCCGTGGTGATCACCGCCGCAGCCGGCACAGGCATCGGCTTCGCTGCCGCTCTGCGCGCCGCCGAGGAAGGCGCCGTTGTAATGATCAGCGACTTTCACGAACGCCGCCTCGGCGAATCCGCGGAGCAGATCGCGGACAAGCTTGGAACGCGTCCCGCGACATTCGTCTGCGATGTGACCGATGAGGGACAAGTCCAGGCACTGCGCGATGCCGCGTTGAAGGAATTCGGCCGCGTCGATGTGTTGATCAACAACGCGGGTCTGGGCGGCGAAGTCGATATTGTCGACATGACCGACGAACAGTGGGACCGCGTGTTCGATGTGACCACCACGAGCCTGTTCCGAATGACGCGCGCGTTCTTGCCATCGATGTACGCGGCAAAGTCGGGGGTCATGGTCAATAACGCGTCAGTGCTGGGATGGCGCGCGCAGCGCGGCCAGGCGCACTATGCTGCCGCCAAGGCAGGAGTCATGGCCTTCACGCGATGCGCTGCGATCGAAGCGGCGGCGCACAATGTGCGCATTAACGCCGTATCGCCGAGCCTGGCGATGCACCCGTTTCTGGCAAAGGTTACCACGCAGGAGACGCTGGACAAGCTGGTCGAACGCGAAGCGTTCGGACGCCCCGCTGAGGTTTGGGAGATCGCCAATGTCATGATGTTCCTTGCCAGTGATCTCGCGTCCTACATGACCGGAGAGATCGTATCGGTCTCGAGCCAACGTGCTTGACCCGAGCGGAAATGCTGGGCGACCGACACGGCAATCACCGGGGGATGAGGCTTTGCTGCTGAAGGGCAAGATGGTCATCGTCACCGGCGTTGCCCCGCGAATGGAAATGCAGCTCTGTCGCATCGCTGCGTGTGAGGGCGCCGCCGTCGTCGTGTCGGCGTGTTCCGAAGGGTTCGTGCGCGAGGTAGGGGGCGACTGTGCGCGGCGGGCCATCGCGTGATTGGCGTCGCCACCGATGTAAGCAACGAGGCTCAATACGATGCCCTGGCACGAGCGACGATGGATGCGTTAGGCGGGACATGCTGAAGCCGTTGCTTGCCGCGGTGCAGGGCGCGTGCATCGCGGGTGGCCTCATGCTGGCATGGGCGTGCCATCTTATCGTCTCCACCGAAGACACATTCTTTCAGGATCCGGTCGGCGGCATGGGCATTCCAAGGGTGGAGTGTTCGGTGCACCGCCTCGAACTGCCGCCGCGCGTCGCCAAGGAGCTCATTCTGCTTGGAGCGCTCAACATTGTCGAGGATCTGCGCGGCAAACGAGCCGCCATGAATGCGGTGTTCAACATGCATCATTTCGGTCATGGCCAGATCGATCTGGTTAACTTGAACAATGTTGGCGGCATAGACGCCAAGTCGATGGCACTGCCGACAAGAAGCAAGCGGGGGAGGCATCGGCCTTATGGCTCGACCACGCCCGGCTCGCTCCCCGGCGAGCGAGCCGGTATCGCACAGCGAAGGAGAGGATGATGACCGGCGGTATCGAGCTTTCCGACGCGCTACTCAGGCAGCTATATGGCGGCCCGCTCGAGGATCTACCGTGGTGTGGTTTCCTGCGCGCGCTCGCCGATCATGTCGGCTGCGACAACGCAGCGATCACGCTCCAGCTGAGCCGCAAGGGTCTTGCACCGATCCTGATCTGGGCGAGGCAGCCACCGGTCGCCGACGATCTGGCACGCCGCATCGGCGACCGTCATGCCCAGATGGCCCACCTCGACATCATGCGAAACGCCATGGAGCGTTCCGGCGACATTCTCCTGCTCGACGAGGTGACGGATCGCAATATGCTGCTTCGCGACGAATTCTACCTCACCGTCATGCAGCCCTACGGCATCGATCAGGCTTTGGGGATGCAGGTGCGCGAACCCGGCGGGCTGGAGTGCAATATCGGTCTAATCAGCTCGGTTGACGGTCTGCGCCTCGGCAAGGCGCACAAGGATTTCATGGCACTGCTGCGCCCCCACTTCATCCAGGCGCTTGAACTGTTCGCGCGAATCCACCGCGACCGCTCTGAGGTCGAGGTGCTGACCGACGCGATGGACCGGATGACCATCGGCACCTTCATGATCGATGGCGATGGCAAGATCCTGCGCGCCAATGGCGCGGCGCGGGAGCTGATCGGCAGCGCATTTCAATCCATCGACAGCAGGCTGTCGCTTAAGGGGCGATCGGATTTCGTCCGCTTCAGGCAGATCGTCGACCAGGCCATTGCCGCGCGTCTGTCGAATGAAAAGGAAGATTATGTCCGCGCTTTCCGCTGCGTTGATAGTGGCAATGAAGGGCTAGGCATATTGGTCCGCGCGATCCGCCGCGAACGGGGCGCTCCGGCTGACTTGGGCCCCGCGGTGGTCGTTTATGTGACCGACGCGGCACGTACGAGCTCATTCAAGCAGCTCATCGCGGCATTGTTCGATCTTTCGCCGTCCGAGGCCAATCTGGCCGCGTTGCTGACCGAAGGCTTTACCCTCGCCGAAGCTGCCCGCGAAACCGGTCTGACGGAGAGTACTGTACGGAGCTATTCGAAGAGAATCTTCGAAAAACTCGGTGTTGGTCGGCAGACCGATCTCGTGCGCCTCATCCTGCGCAGCGTGGCGATGCTGGGATAAGCTTCCGAAGCGGTCCGTGCCGCGTTCTTGATCTTCGCGCCGCGTTACACCTTCCACTGGCCGCGCTGCTCACGCGGGAGGCCGAGGCTACGCTCGTCGAGGAGGTTGCGCTGGATCTGGTCGGTACCGCCATCGATCGTGTCGGCGCGTGATCCGCGGTGGCGGTTTGATCGTGAACATCGCCAGCTTCGGCGGTACGCGCCCGTTTTCTGGCGCCGCCAATATCGGCCTACTGAACGCAACCGCGATTCTTGCACCGCGGAGATCCAAGTTGATGCGGTGGTGGTCGGCCTTGTCGAGAACCGCAACAGACTGGACATTATGGCGGCGCGGAGGTTCGCGCGCGGATCGGCGCGTCCATCCCCATGCGGCGCCTGCTGCGTGGGGAGGATCCGGCGCGGGCACTTGGCCATCCGATCCGCGCTACAGACGCGATCATCAGGTCAAGCTGCTCCACGCGCTGGAGCGAAGCGGGGGATGCTATGGCTTGGCCACCATGTGCGTCGGCGGCGGTCAGGGATTTGCGATAATCATTGAGTGTGTCTGACCGCCGCGGGGCAATTCAGGAAACTTCGAAGAGTCCTGCGGCGCCCATGCCGCCAGCGATGCACATCGATACGACGACATATTTGACGCCGCGCCGTTGCCCCTCGATCAACGCATGGCCGACCAGCCGAGACCCGGTCATCCCGAACGGATGTCCAAGCGCGATTCCGCCGCCATTGACGTTTAGCTTGTCGGGATCGATATCGAGCTTGCGCTGACAGTAGAGCGCTTGGCTGGCGAACGCCTCGTTGATCTCCCACAGGCCAACATCCTCGATCCTGACCCCCGCACGCTGCAGCAGTTTCGGAATAGCGAAGACGGGGCCGATGCCCATCTCCTCGGCCTTGCAGCCAGCCACTTGGAATCCCCGATAAATGCCAAGCACGGGCAAGTTTTCACTCTGTGCCGTGGCCAGGTCCATCAGCAGTTGGGTCGAGGCGCCATCGGAAAGCTGGGAAGCGTTGCCAGCGGTAATGTGACGCCCTTCCTTTACGACGAAACCGTCCTTGAACACCGGCTTTAATTCTGACAGCGCTTCGTAAGTAGTGCCACGGCGCACACCCTCGTCGCGATCGACAACGACCTCCTCGCTCCCGGCTTCATTCCCTTCCTTGTCAAACAGCGCCTTGCGTACCGTAATCGGCGCAATCTCCCTATCGAAGCGGCCTGCCGCCTGCGCCGCCGCCGCACGCTGCTGGCTTTGCGCAGCGAAATGGTCCTGGTCCTCGCGGCTGATGCCATAGCGGTCGGCCACGATCTCGGCGGTTTCGATCATCGTCATATAGGCATGCGGGTCATGCTGTATCACGAAATTCGAACGGTTGCGGTAAGATGGCGCATGCTTGTTCAGCGTCAGGGAGATGTTCTCCATGCCGCCCGCCAGCGCCACGTCAATCTCGTCTGAGATGATACCACGCGCGGCCAGCGCAATCGCGGTCAAGCCGGAACCGCATTTGCGATCGAGCGTGAAGCCTGCAGTCTCGTACGGCACCTTTGCGACATGGCTGGTCAAACGGCCGAGATTGTAACTTTGCGTTCCCCAATGATTTCCGACGCCCAGATAAATGTCGTCGATTCGGGCCGGGTCGATACCGGCTCGCTCGATCGCCGCATCGGCAACATGGCCGGTCATAACCGGCGCTTCGGTGTCATTGAAGTAGCCGCGATAGGCCTTGCCGATGCCGGTGCGGGCGGTGGAAATGATAGCTGCTTCGCGCATGTTCTCTCCTTAAATGTCTAGTCACTTGATCTGCTATGCTGGCGCTACGCCCGGTTCGGGAAAGTAGCGATTGATGGTATCCACGACACAAGCGGGCCGCTCGCCACCCTCGATTTCCACGGTGACACGGATCACCGCCTGAATTGCGCCGCGGGCGACTTCCGTTACCGAGACGATCTCGCCGCATCCGCGGATCCGCGAGCCGACTGGCACTGGGCTGATGAAGCGCGTACGGTCGATCCCGACATTCACGCCCATCGCGAAGTGGCGAACCTCTATCATCTGCGGCAGGAACAGATTGACGAGACTCAGGGTCAGGAAACCGTGCGCGATTGTCGTGCCGAACGGCCCGGCTGCGGCACGTACCGGATCGACATGGAGCCACTGCAGGTCGCCGGTTACATGACCGAACTGGTCGATGCGCTTCTGATCGATCTTGAGCCACTCGCTCGGATAGAGCAACGTCCCTTCCTTACCGATCAATTCGCGGGGATGCTCGAAGATAACCGTCATCGTTGAACCTTCAGACTGCCAAGGAAAGAGTGTCGACCGAGAGCCATGCCATTGCGATTTCAGGCAAAGTCATAGACCGGCTTCGCCGGCTTGCGGCGTGCGGACGACTGAGATGAGCTCGGCTGCCTTGATGCCCACGTTTATTGTCCCTTCGCTACGGTAGTGGGAAGCTGTTCTTCGGCACCGGGTTGATCGGCGGAACTAGTTCTGCTCGGCGCGTGGCTTAGCCGAACCGGGCTAGCCGTGCTGGCGACGCGTCTGCGGTCAGGTTCAATCTCCGCCACTGGCTGCACCTCCCGAAGATCGTGCAGTGCGGCGCTTGCCAACTTCTGATATTCACCATCCCCGTCGTTCTTCCATCTGATCTCGCGCGCCTCGAGCATACGGACAACCCTGGCCGGATTGCCGGCGACAAGGCTTCGCGGTGGCGTGACCATGTCCGATTTAACCAGCGAGAGGGCGGCCACCAGGTTCTCAGGGCCGATTTCGGCGGCATCCAGCACCACCGCATTCATGCCAATCAGCGCATTCTCGCCGATCCGGGCGCCGTGGATGATCGCGCCATGGCCGATCGTCGCGCCGCGTCCGATCACCGTGTCGCGCAACGCCGATGCATGCACCGTGACCGAATCCTGGATGCTGCTATCGCCCTCGACGATAATCCGGCCGAAATCGCCTCGCAAGGATGCTCCGGGTGCGACGAAGCATCCCGGCCCCACGATCACATCCCCGATGAGGGACGCGAGCGGGTGAACATAGCTTGTCGGATCGACGACCGGCACGATCCCCTGATAGGCATAGCAGGGCATAGGGATCAGCCGCCTTGCGCTAAGGAGGCTGGGGTGAACCTGAAAACGGGGGCGGCGTTCGGCAAGCTCGCCAAGCCAGCGCGATCGTTCGATCCAAAGCCATAACTCATCGACGTTATCCCAATAGCCGACCGCGAGGGCGGATGGTTTCGCGCGCCGCAACGGCACGCAAAGCTGTCAGCGGCGCGCATCAATTGCCGCCGATGCGCCCCACCGCAAATCGCCACTTGGCAATTGACAAGGGATTTCAACTGGGCGCTGCCTTTGAGGCAGCATATCGGCGTCAGCCTTGTCGCAGGACAGCTCCGGATGTCGCAGAGCAGAAATCGCTGGAAGGCGCGGCCGTGCAGGGCGATGATGATGGGCGCGTCCAACTGGAATGTTGGCTTTGCCCGCATGCCCCCGACTCATGAGTTCGGCATGGGTGAGATCGACGCGATGACCGCCGATGGAGGCCACATCGCGCCCGGAGGAGACGGACGGGCCGTCGTCGCGCCAGATTACGGCGCGCTGGTCCTTCCAGGTCCGCAGTTCGGCCAAGATCTCGAACAACCTGCGGTCCATGGCGTCATCGAAGGCGTTGTGCTTTCGGGGATTGTCGCAAGTGATGACCGCGATCTGATCGTGTCGATCGAGCCCGATCGTACCGCTCATAGGCCTTTCCTCTCATCTATAGGCCGCCGGCGACCGACAGCTGCTGGCCGGTGATATAGGCGGCGCGCGAGCAGGCCATGAAGACGGCGGCGTCGGCGATCTCCTCGGGCTTGCCCCAGCGCTTCAGCGCCAGTAACTTCTTGGTTTCGGTGCGCCAGCGGACGTCGATCACACCGGTCCGCTGCAGCTCCAGGAACATGCCTGCCTCGACGACGCCGATAAGGACGCTGTTGGCGCGCACGCCATGGCGGCCTTCCTCGTGGGCGATCCCCTGGATCATGGCTTCGATGGCGGCCTTGGGCACGATAGACAGGCCGTCCTTGCGGACCCACTTGGTGGTGCCCACCGAGCCAATATTGACGTAGGAGCCGCCTCCCTCCCGAAGGCCGGGAAGCGTCTCGCGTACCACGTTGAAGAAGCCGCTCACGTCTTGATCGAGGGCCGCGCGCCACTGTTCGTCGTTGACCTGCGACAGGTAGACCTGATGGGTATAGGCGGCGGCGGCGAAGATCACCGTGTGGATGCGCCCGAGGCGCGCCGTAGCCTCGGTGACGATGCGCGACACCGCCGACCGGTGAGACACGTCTAGGGGCCAGGCGGCCGCGCATCGACCGGAGGCCTCGGCATCGGCGACCAACGCCTTCGCCAGGGTGTCGTTGGACCGATAGGTAAGGGCGACATCGACACCGGCCGCGACCAAGCGCGTGACGATGGCCCGGCCAACCCCGCCGGTGCCTCCGATGACCAGCGCGCAGCCATCTGGGAAAAGTTTCTCTTTGTCCATTGAATATCTCCTGCGCTCACACCCTAGGGCTGGGCCTCGTGGGGGCGACAACAGCCAATCCCGATCGAGGACCGCGGTAAAACTGAAGCGCGGCCGTCCTCAGGAAACCATGTATTCCCCGCCGTTTACGTCCAAGGTCGCCCCCGTGACCATGCGAGCATAGTCAGATATGAAGAACAAGACCGACTTGGCGCACTCCTGGTCTGGAGGGATGACGCCAAGCGGGATGGTTTTGGTGACCTCGGCCATGAGGCTCTCTTCGGTGCGGCCTTGGGCCTTGGCCTGGCGGACCATGAAGCGCTGGATCGAGGTTCCCCACATCCACCCCATGCGGACGTAGTTCACCCGGATGTTGTGCTTGCCGAACTCGGCAGCCATCTGCCGGGACAGACCACCCATGGCGGACTTGGCCACCGCATAGTCGGCCTCACCCGGCCAGGGCCTGACGGTAGAGATTGTGCCAACGTTGACGATGGCACCGTCACGCTGGCTTTTCATGGCTGGGAGTACCGCCTGAGCCATGCGCAGCGCGCCGTAGCAGGTGACGCTCATGACTGGTTCCCAATCGTCGAGGTTCGCCTCTTCAAGCGAGGCGGGGCCGCCGCGGGCCCGGGCGCTGTTCACCAACCCGTCCACCCGCCCAAAGGCGTCGAGGGTTTTCTCGGCCAAGCGGTGGCACTGAATGGTGTCGCCCACATCGGTGGGGACCGAGATGGCCCGTCCGCCTCGGTCAGTGATTTCGCGCGCCACGCCTTTAATGAAGTCCTCGCTGCGCGCCGACACCGCTACCGCCGCACCTTCGGCAGCGGCCAGCAGACAGAGCTTGCGACCCATTCCGGGGCCGACTCCGGTGACGACGATGACCTTGTTCTTCAGCAGCATTACAGTTTCCCCAAAAGGTTTAGGACGGCACGAGCGAGCGGCGGCGCGACCGCGCCTGCCGGGCTGTGCACGTCGGTGAACACCTCGACGCCGATCACCAAGTCGGGCCGGGCGTCCAGCAGGGCGGACAGGATTTCCTCCAGGGGGGCGTCGCCCTCACCGGGGTTTAGTCTCTGGCTCATGGGCACGTAGGGCCTGGGCTCCCCCTTCGACACGCGCCGGTCGCTAAGCTGGACCTCGCTCACATGGGCGGCCGCAGCGGGAACAAGCTGGTCTAAGACCCCGCCGGATCGCAGGAAGTGCCAGACGTCAAACATGACGCCAACATTTGCCGCCTGGACCTGTTCAACGATCTGGAGCGTGGTGGTGAAGTCCGCGAACCCGGTGCCCGGAATAAACTCCAGCGAGACGGCCAGGCTGCGGCGGTTGGCCTCGATGGCGAAGTCGCGGACCGCCGACCCCAAGGACACCACGTCCACCGGCGCGCCCTGGAAGTGGGCGAGGTTGACGCTCCGGGCGCCGACGCCAGCGGCGGCGGCGAAACAGTCCTCTGCGGTGAGCTCGAAGAACCGCCGCCAGTCCGGGCGCACGTCTTCGGGCGCAGGCGTGCCGGGCAGGTTGCTGATCAGTGGATCGATAACGCCGACGGTGACGTCCTGGTCCCGAAGGAAGGCGCGGATATCGGCATCCGTCAGGCCGTCGGCGCGGGCCTTGAGGTAGTGGTCGGCTGTGATGCTGAACTCGTCGAAGCCGCTGGCCCCGGCGGCCGCGGCCAGTTGGAACAGGTCATCGGCGGGGCAGCAGCCCCAGCACAATCCCAGCCGCGCGGTCCGCCCCGAGCTGAGGGTTTGAGATTTTGTCGAGCCTGAGCCCATGATGCGCCTCCCGGTTCGAGCCTCTGTCTAGCTGGAGGATTTCGCCGCGATATTCAGTTCTATTGATCGATGATTATTGCAAACTGGGTGGCTACGCCCTGCGGCGTCGAGCACGATCGGTCCACGGAAACCAGGGCAGCCGACCATGATCGTCATCTGCTGCGCCTCCGACAATCCTGTAGCCGAGGAAAGGCCGGTGTCTATTGCCAAGCTGAAGAACGAGCGCTGGATCTTTGAAAAGGCTCTTTCCAGCGAGCTGACCTCTTTCGTCATGGAGACCCTGAAATATGTTAGCTCGATCAATGTGGGCTTCGAGGCCGACAGCATCGAGGCCATCAAGCGGACCGTGAAGGCCGACGATGGCCTGGCCTGCGTCTCGCTGTCGAGGACGACCTGCAACGGGGCGATCTGGTCCGCATCCGGGTGCCGGAGATGGACTTCACACGCATCTATAGCGTGATCACTCGCAGTCAGGTCTATCACAGTCAGGCTCAAGTCGCATTCTTTGCATTCGCGGCCATTTGGGTCGAGTCCATGACGACAGAACAATTCGCGCCAGTGTCGCCGATCTGACCGTTGGAGCCTGCGAGCTAGGACGTCTGCTTGGACGGACGGCGATATTACTGAACGGTCAATTACCAAAAACTGAATTTCCCTGTATGGGGTGGCGTGACAAGCTTCGGCCATGGGTGCCCTCGAAGCCACCAAGCTTGAGCGAACCTCTGGGGGTTCTGCCTGGTCATCGAGCCGGGTAGGCGTTGTGTTGCGCCGCTTGGGCAGAGAGCCTCTCGTCCAATTCCTTGTCGCCGGCGCCATCCTCGCGGGCGGGGCCACCGCCTACCGCTCGGTCGCCTCGCCCCAGCGTATAGTATTGGATCAGGTGCGCGCTGACGCCATAATCCGAGCCTTCGAGCGTGACTTCAACCGTCCGCCAACGAGGGTCGAAGCCGAGACCCTGATTGATCGTTATGTCCGTCAGGAGATCCTGTATCGGCAGGGCATGGCCATGGGGCTGGCCCAGGACGACGAGATCGTTCGTAGACGTGTGGTCCAGAAGGCCGAATTCATCCTCGAGGATCAGCGCCCGCCCGCTGAACCCACGGCACAACAATTGGAGGCCTATTTCAAGGCGCACCAAGGCGACTACCAACTGCCGGCGCGCGTCAGCTTCAGTCACATCTTCTTCTCTCCGGATATCGGCGGAGACGCCGATGCCAGGTCGCGGGCCGAACGGGCCGACGCCGGCGATCCGTTCCCCGACGCGATGACCTTTGAGCAGGTTTCGCCGGATCAGGTTGCGCGCCTGTTCGGCCGTTCCCCCTTCGTAGATGCGGTCTTCGGCGCGCCGGTCGGCCAGTGGTCCCCGCCCGTGCGGTCCGGCTACGGCTGGCATCGGGTTCGCGTTCTGTGGCGTCAGCCTGAACTGACGCCACCGTTTTCCCAGGTGCAGCCGACGGTGCGGCTCGATTATCTGAGGTGGGCGCGTCAACGCCTGAACGAGGCCGCCCTGGACCGGGTCGCCAAGGGCTTCGTCGTCCAGCGTTCTTATCGCATCGGCCAACGATGAGCGCTTTGCGCCCCACGCTTCTGGTCGTCCTGGCCGTTTTGGTCCTCACCTGTACTGGCTCGGCGCGCGCCCACGAGGTTCGTCCGGCCTATTTCGAAGCCCGGGAAACGGGCTCCGGCGAATATCTTTTCAGCTGGAAGCAGCCCTTGGTGGGCGATCGGATGCTGCGGTTGCGGCCTCGGCTTTCCAGCGGTTGGCTCGACCGGACGCCCGACACGATCGAGGCCGGCGCCACCTATGTGGTCTCCACCTGGAGGGTGACCGATCCGAGACCCCTCTGGGGCCAGGTCCTCACGGTTTCGGGCCTCGACGCCACGGCGACGGATGTGCTGGTAAGCCTGTCCTCGGCCCAGGGCGACGCGGCCCACGTAACCCTCAGGCCGGAAAGCCCGTCGGTCGTGCTGAACGCCGATCTTCGCCCGGGACTCGCCGTCCCACGGTACCTGATCCTGGGCGTGTCTCACATCCTCGAAGGTGTGGATCACCTCTGCTTCGTCTTGGGCCTAGTCCTGCTGGTGGGGTTCAGACGCCGGTTGGTGGGCGCGGTCTCGGCCTTCACCGTCGCCCACAGCCTGACCCTGGCTGCCACGGCGCTGGGTCTGGTGCACGTCGATCCGCCGGTGATCGAGCTTCTGGTGGCCCTGAGCATCCTGTTCGTCGCGGTCGAGGTGGTGCGCTCGGTCCGGGGGGAGGACAGTCTCACCTTGCGGCGGCCGTGGCTGATCGCTTTCTCGTTTGGCCTGCTGCACGGTTTCGCCTTCGCGGGCGTGCTGGCTGATGTGGGCCTTCCCCGGAACGACGCGCTCGCTGCGCTGCTGCTGTTCAACGTCGGCGTTGAGCTTGGGCAGCTGATTTTCATTGCCGTGGTCGCCGCGCTCGCCTGGGCTTGGCGTGCCGTGGTCGCCCGCAGGCCGGGCCTCGACCGGCCAAGGCTGCAATTCGCGCCCGGCTATCTCATCGGCTCGCTGGCCGGGATGTGGTTCATCGACCGCGCCATAGCGGTGATCTCGTGAGGGGAGTTCTGCCATGACTGTAAGGGTGTTGAAGCCGATCCTGCTGGCCGCGGTGGCTATCGTTGCCGCCTGTCGTACGCAGTCGCAAGTTACGCCAGTGCCTGACGCCCATCAGGTCACGAGCCCGGCGGACCCGTCGAAGCGACAGGCCTGGTTCGGCGACACCCACCTGCATACCTCGTTCTCCTTCGACGCTTGGGCCAAGTACGGCAGCAAGATTACTCCGGACGAGGCCTATAGGTTCGGACAAGGCGAAACTGTGACCTATCTGGGCCGGCCCGCCAAGCGCGCGCACCCGCTCGACTTCATGGCCGTCACCGACCACTCCGAATACATGGGCGCCATGAACCAGCTCGACGATCCCACCAGCGCGGCGTCCCTGAGCGCGTTCGGACGGCAGTATCGC
>Ga0247824_10001188_pt1 | contig 14002 bp, 10 predicted proteins | sample 13C_PalmiticAcid_FD_194412 | JGI IMG/M metagenome (GOLD analysis project Ga0247824, IMG submission 194412) | Soil microbial communities from agricultural site in Penn Yan, New York, United States - 13C_PalmiticAcid_Day48 | ecosystem: Environmental > Terrestrial > Soil > Agricultural land... | reverse complement strand
CCCCTCGTCCACCCCCGCCGCGCCGTCAAGTCCTCCGCCGAGGTCGCCCTCATGCGCCACGCCGGCCGCGTCTCGGGCCGTGCCCTCACGAGCGCGATGCGCCGCCCCTGGCCCTCGGAGACGGACCTGCACGCCTACCTCGCCTACGCCTTCACCCACGACGGCTGCTCCGGGCAGGCCTACGTCCCCGTCGTCGCGGGCGGGCCGCGCGGGCGCATGATCCACTACACGCACAACACTGCGCTCCTGAAGGAGGGGGAGACGGTGCTGGTGGATGCCGGCGGGGAGTACGGGTGGTACATTACGGATATTACCCGGGTGTGGCCTGTGAGCGGGAAGTTCTCGGCGGCGCAGCGGGATCTGTACGGCGCCGTGCTGGCGGTGCAGAGGGAAGGGGTGGCGATGTGCAGTGCCGCGCGGGGGATGTCGCTGGACGAGGTGCACCGCGCGGTGGAGGGGCGGTTGCAGGGGGAGTTGGAGAAGCTGGGGTTCGGGTTTGGGTCTGGGTTCGGCAGAGGCGGAGGGGGGGATCTGATGGGGGTGTTGTTCCCTCATCACGTCGGGCATTATGTTGGCTTGGATGTGCATGACGTGCCTGGGTACCCGCGGTCGGTGCCGTTGAAGAAGGGACACTGCGTCACGGTTGAACCGGGGGTGTACGTGCCGGATGATGAGAGGTTTCCGAAGCATTTTAGGGGGTTGGCGGTGCGGATTGAGGACAGTGTGTGCGTGGATGAGGACGGGCCGGTGGTGTTGACGACCGAGGCGGTGAAGGAGGTGGAGGATATCGAGGCGTTGAGGTAGGGAGGATGTCTGGTTTAAAATGGGGTTGTGGTGGGCAATGCTTGGGGGGCGTTGTATATGTACTTGTAGAGCAAGGTGTAAGATCATGCATGAGCAGGCAGAGCGAGGATGTACCAAAAGATGGATTGATGGGTATCTTGACCGTCCTCCTTTCAACCGCCATTATTTACAGCCCCCTGATTTTGCATCCGTAACCCCTGATCGACTCTATTTCCTCCTCCTCCAAGACACCCGAGACGAGCCAGTGAACCGCCCAAACGAATGCACAAAATACCCCCTTCTTTGTACACGATTTCCATCAACCCTCGTAGAAATTTTGCGGAGATGTGTGAGATGCGATCCGGTCCACGCATCAAAAAATGCCAGATAACTCCAGGCATGTCGTGTAGTCCACGCATGCAGTATGTTGGAAAAGGACAAAGGAAACAACAAGAAAAAAAACTCAGCGCTAGCTAGTAAGACACGCGAAAATGCTCGAGCAGGCCGAAGCGAGTGCAGGCCCAATTCCTACCCTCTTCCTGTTCCCCCGTTCCTTTACTTTTATGCACCTCCCAACTTTTGATGATAGGTCGTTAGGAAGAACGGAAACCGCGCCCCCACGCCGCCAAAGGAATGCCCAAGCCGTATTTTTCACCCCCTTTTCGTTCCCGCCGTGCCATGTTTGGATGGTAGAAATGATCGGAGTGAACAAGACAAGAAGAAGACTCGGGAAACAAGAATATGTACAAAAGGAAACTTCGAGGTGAGTTGGTGTGGAAAGTGGTTGGTGAGAAGTGCGTTAGCAGAACCCTCTGGGGTCGAACAGGGTTCTGCTGTAGGTGGGCATGGTGTATGATTGCCGAGCCGTTGCATTCAGCAGCTGCTCGAAAGCCTGGAGTCGTCGCGAGAGGTCTCGGTGCTCTTGGACGATCTGCTTGTTTCGCCGTTCGAGGAAGTGGATGTATTCGGTGGCTTTTGTGAGGACCGTTCCCTAGACTCATGTTAGCCTTTCTTCTCAAGTTGGATCCCAGCTCAACGCACCTTGCTTACTTTGGCCGTCCTAGACGGCGCTGTCTCGTCCTCGCCCCCATTTTCCGATATTGTCCGCAGCGCTGGCACCGCATCCTTGAGCTCTGAAATCTTGTCCTTGAGATTTGTCCGATATTTCCGCTCAATATCGTTATGCGCCGTTCGGTCTCCCAGTTTCTGTGGCTCCTTGCCCTTCGCGCTCACGCTATCTTGCCTCTTCATCATGCCCGACGGAGGACGAGATGGCCCTGCAGAGGCCCGCGGTGGGGAGACCGGATTCGACGCTGAGCCCGGCCCGGTGCTCCCCAGTCCGGCGCCAAAGGTCATTGGCATGCCCGGAGCCAGTCCGCTGAAATTGAGGTTGATATTGGACCCCAGCCCTCCCATGCTCGGCCCCGGATTCATGGCGATGGCGATCAGCCGTCTCTGCTCTGCTTCGTTCAGGGACGGGCTGTGGAGGCCGATGAACGAGTCCATGCGTATCCCCGGCTGCGGCCTCTCCCAGCTGAGCGGTGTCGAATAGAGCCCCTCGCGCGGGGGCACGTCCTGAGGCGGCGCCGTGTCGATCCTGGAGAGTTGGTCGGCGAGGTTGATAGACGAGAAGCCGTCTTCGTCCGATAGCGCGTTCTCAAGCGCGCTGTCGTCCATAAAATCATCACGTTTTAACACGGGGCCCGGATGTGCCGACACGGCAGGCCTGCAAAGGTATCAGTCACGGTGCCGACTTCTAGAGATGAAGAATGGGGCAGATAGGGGGCCCACTCGCCTCCGCGCCATAGAAGGTTGTCCCCTTCCATCCGTAGTTGGCCTTGGGGCCTCATACGACTCGGGTATGCTGGCAAGACCATCGTCTTTGTCGAAATCGATCCAGTAGTCGACCGAGTCGAGGGGTGTTGTGGCGTCCATACTGAGCCTGGACCGTTTCCTCTCATGCCCATCCCTCGGTCTGGGGCCTCGCGCAGGCAGGACTGGCCTGGACTGAAGACCCGGTGCTTGCTGTCTTGGTGTTGATGAGAGGTCGGGCGACATGGTTGTGAGCCCGGTCATGGGGGATGGCTGGGGAGCGGAGTCGAGCGAGAGGGTGGTGGGGGCTGTCGATGGGGAGACGGACAAGCCCGTGTCAACATTTAGGCCTGCGGTATCCCATATTGAGGGAGGCTGTGCTGAGGTGCCAGCCAGAAAGGGTTGGTCAACATGGTTGGCGGTCTGGGCAGCGTGAGCAAGAGAACGACATGTCGAGCGGGAGTCTGGAGAGGGTGTACCTGGCTGTTGGGCATCGAGAAGAACTCGAGGTGTCTAAGTGGGTCCGAATCCATCACTGCCAGATCATGCCATCAGGCGGCGTGGAGTGTTGGATGAGTGAGGAGAAGATGGCGATTCCGGATCGGAGGGTTGAGGATGTGCCTGTGAGGCTTCGATGTCGACCTGTGACGGACAAGGATAAGGTGATGCCCGGCGCTGCGTGAGTCGCGCCAAGAGTGGGAGGCGAATGCGCCAAGCGCACAAAGCGTTCTCGATTGCGAAAGGCAGACGTTAACAAGGGCGATCTGCGACGGTTTGCCGCATGTGATGGTGTGGGCGGGAGTGTCGCGGAGGTAGGGCGAGTGCCTGAGCAGCTGGTGACGTCCAAGACGGGGATCGGGGATCAGGAAGTTCGGAGGGAGGCGGCGAGGGGCCGGAGTTGAGCAGCGGACGGCGGACAGCAGCAGCACACTGACGCCAGATGACAGGGATCGAGACAGCTGAGATGTGTATCCGTAATACCGATAGTTAAACCACCAAACCGGGCAGGCAGAGCTGTCGAACGGGTGCGGGACGTGGTGCACAACGTTGCGCCTGGTTTTCACAAAGCGGAAAAGCTAGGAAGGGGATCGAAATGGCGGAGACGAGATATTATCGTAGGACAGGACAGTGCGGGCACGTACTGCTCGTGCTGGAGTAAGCCCGGGATTCGGGTTGGAAACACGAGATAGAATGGAGACTGAGACAGAGAGAAGATGAGGAAACGAAAGGGTAGCTTCAGTCAGTGAGCGCAGTGGCGATGATGGCCTGGAGGAAAAGAGTCAAGGATGTCAGGTGGTGGTGGCCGTCGTTGGGACAGTGAAGTGAGCGGGAGATGTTGGAATCAGACAGACAACCGACACTGAGGGATGATCCGGGAAAGGGTTGAAGATGGGGGATGGATTCGCATGACACCCTGGCAACCTGCAACCCGGAGCAAGGGCTCTTTCTTCAGGACGCGCCCAGGCGACGACTGGAGTTGGGTACCTTTTACGAGACCGAGAGTACCTCTAAAAGAAGAGCAATTAGCAGTAAGAATCGGCCTTGAGCCAACTAGGCAATTGGGAGCGAGCATTGTCTGATGCCGCTCATTAGACGCCTACAGACCTCGAAACTCAAATCACCAGACTGCTCGAGTCGTTTCGGGGCAGTTGCGGTTTGGGCGGTCGTGATGTACCTCATCGCAGCGCACCCTGGCCGAAGGACCTACCGATTGGGTTCGCACCGCCCAGATATGGTCGAGATGGTCTGACTTTTCGCCATGGGAAATGCCCTCAGAGATTTCCCTTGCTGGGCTGCACGCAAAGACCAATCGGCCCCCGTGCTCTGACGCAGTGCTTTTGATTTTTGGGCCCATTTGCCTGCAGAATCATGCCACTTTTTGTCTTGGGGAGGGCTGCGAGGGGCTCTAGCTCCGCCCGCCAAGACGGCAGTGGCTGGTGCTCCTGCCGTCTGTGGTTGGACAGACTGTCCCCAACGCCAGAACTGTGGCTGTCAGCCTTACCCTGGCCCGAGGTCTGGACCCAAGCCAAGGGCTAGGCTGCTCCGCCTGAGACCTGCACCGGGATTTCTGGATCTCCCGCGAACAGCCACAAGACACCACCAGATGCCGACTTCGAGCTTATGCACGGAATCAAGGTTCTCGGCGGTTTATGGCGGCAGGTTCAACCAGTGAGACGGCAGTCAGCTTTCTGGGGAAATGTTGTTTCGAAAGAAACCGATCATCTTGCAGCACGCTCCACATGGTGTCGAAACAATGACGGACAGTTAAGGGATCCCTAACCCTATGGATCCCACAGTGGGGTCGGAGCTGGAGCTCCCACTCACAACGATCGCCGAACAGCGGGGCTGCGCTCGAGCTCAAGCTCCAGGCTTCATCAAATCATCAACGAAAGAGTTTACGGACGCGGACAGCCGACGACGCGCAGATGTATTGTGTGGTCTTCTAGCGTTTTTCAACAACTACCCGCGGAACACCATCCACAAAACCCGGAAGACTCATCTCGATCAAAATGGCCTCCTCGCCTTCGAATGCCGCTACCCGGGCCTCGCCAGCCCCAGACACCTCCTCGGTGCCAGCATCCCCCATTCTCGAAGGCCGAGACTCCCCGGACCTGCCGCTCACCATGACCGCATCTACGGTTCTGATGGCGCTCCCCCGTGATGCCACCGCAGCGCTCGCCGCTGCCGGAGCGTTCCCGCTCGAGAAGATCGTGGTGCGCTTCAAGCCCGTCGGGTCCGCGCCGCCGATCCGACGCGAGCTGGTCAAGGTCGCGAGCGCGCACAAGTTTGAGTCGGTCGTGGCGTATCTGCGGAAGACGCTCAAGGTCACCGACACGGAGAGCGTGTTTCTGTACATCAACAGCACGTTTGCTCCGGCGCTCGACGAGGTCGTGGGGAACTTGTGGAGGGTAGGTCTTTGCGAGATGAGAGCAAGCGGTGGGGGGCATGTTGGTGCTGATATCTCACAGTGCTTCAAAGATTCCAACGACCACCTCAACGTTTCATACTCGGTGACGCCGGCGTTTGGGTAGCAATGCTTTGCCTCATTGCTATGACGCTGCCAAATGCTCCACCCCTATGGGGGCCGTTCGCAAAAGCCAACTGCTACAAAAGTCGCTACCAACAGATGATATCCGCTAATATGCTGTCAAAAAATACCGCCGACGCCGACATGCTCAAGCCAGACAACGCTTAACCCACACATGCGCCCAAAAATGCAAATTGCGCAAACCAGGACGCGAGCTCAGGCATCCTTGACAGCTTCAGCAAACACTTCGAGCTCCTCCTTCTTAATGGGGTAGGTGTGCTCAGGGGCGGGGTACTGCCGAGTCTTGACCTCATCCCGGTACGCCTCGATCGCCCGGAAGCTCTCTCCCCATACGTCGCCGTACCTCTTGACGAACTTTGCCAGGGACCTGCCGGGCGGGAAGTTGCCCATCATGTCGACCTGGACCAGCACCTGGCCCGAGCAGCCGTTCCCGGCGCCTATCCCGATCGTCGGGACGGACAGCTTCTGGGTGATGATGGCGGCCACCTCGGCAGGGACGGCTTCAATGACGACGGCAAAGCAGCCGGCTTCCTGCACGGCGAGGGCGTCCTCGAGGACCTTCATCGCACTGGCTGATGTCTTGCCCTGGACGCGGAACCCGCCGAGGGCGTTCTGCCGCTGCGGCGTCAGGCCTACGTGGCCGAGGACGGGAATGCCGGCGGCCGTGATCCGCTGGATCGTGGGCGCCATCTCCTTGCCGCCTTCGAGCTTGACGCCCTGCATGCGGCCCTCCTTGACGAACCGGATGGCCGTCTCGAGCGCCTGTGAAGGTGCAATCTCATATGAACCCATGGGGAGGTCGCCAATCTAGTAGGGAGAGATCACTAGTTGGCAACTGAGGAGGAGGAGGAAAATGAAGTACAAGGGGGCTGCAAGGGCGAGACATACAGTGAAAGCAGCCTTGGTGGCACGGGCGACAGACCGGCAGTGCAGCAGCATCTCCTCAACCAGGACTTCGCTTGTGTCCTCCATCCCCAGGGCGACCATGGCCAGGCTGTCGCCGACCAGGATCACGTCCATCCCCGCGGCGTCGGCGACGTGGGCGCTGGGGAAGTCGTGGGCTGTGATCATGGTGATAGGGTCACCCCTCTCATGCATTTTACGCAGCAGGGGCACCGTGATCTTCTTCCTGGGGTTGGCCGGCGGGGTGCCCATCGGAGAGTGGGAGCTCCATCTGGTCTGGTGTTGGTGGTGTTGTTGTTGACCTTGGGAAGTTGACAAGGCTGAAAGGAAAGGGGTGAGGGCGAGTCGGGGTGGTCGCGTGCCCCTGGACAGCGACCTGGCGACCGAGGAGAGGTACATGGGTACTTTGATGTGTCTGTGTGTCGTTGCACGGTGGCGCTGCAGGGGTCCAATGCAAGAGAGAGAGAGAAACTTGAAAAGTGACAAGAAAAAGTTGGGATGAAAAGTGGTGGGAAGAGACGAACAGGCTTGCGCTTGCAAGAGGGAGAAAGGAGGGAACGACTGGGACCCCAGGGTTGTGGCGAATTTTCGCGACTCTTATTCACCGGGTCATGATGGTTTTTGCTGCGTACAATTGAGTATCTCTGAGGATTCGGCTGGAGGTTTCCTCTTTTGCTCGAAAACGGCTGTGGCGGGGCTGGCATTCGGCTGATCGGATTTTGTGCTGAATGCAGCCCCACGCGGGTTGGAGGGGATTGATTGGACGACGGCAATGATGTGGCCTCGTTGGGGCGCCGTTGTGCTGGGGGGAACCGAGGCAGTCACTGACTGGGGTTTGGCAGCCGGTTCTTCAAGGCAGGTGTTCTTGACTCTTGACATGGGATTTACTGTTGGATTTCGACAAATTGCATGTTTTATGTTCTCACATCTCTGGATTTTGGCTCATCTTTGCAGCTGAACCACACCCGATCTTTCACACGTTTGTCTCCCCGAATATGAACTTGAATGTCAATGGAAGAGTTTCAGGGTCCGCTGCGACTTGGGTTGTTGCCCCACCATACCCCGCCATCGACTTCCGGCCCGGAAGTCAGAGTGGCCGCAACTTCCATCTACCCTCAAGAGGAGAGGAAGCGCGTGACCTCCTGCCATCCGTCATGCCTGCTCCTTGGGTTACCAGGTAGGATTAGCAAATATTGCCGTGTTCTCATGCAAAGCAGCCACCGGCCTAGGATTTCTGGCAAGGCTTTGCAGGTTGCACCTGGCGGAACAACAAGCAGTTGGTTACATGAAGTTTCGATGATCCAAAGGCTGCATGGAAAACGCTCGCGACTGAGTTAGGTAAGCGGGCTGGAAGTTTGAGCCTGCAGATGGCGGAACCGACACCGAGGTGAGTGTTGGACAAAGAGGTGCTCACCAGGCACTCACAGGCTGGCAGACCCCTGTCGATGGCATGGCGTCACCTGTCCCCGCCGGACCACTGACGCAGGACTGAAGCTCCTTTGATGCCACTCAATTTCCACACAGCAGAGACTGGGTGTTGGGCATTACACATTCGGGGGTTCCAAGTTTGGAAAGACCCTACTCAGATTCCACCGTTTGGGTTGCACCCACTTAATCTGTGGCCATTTCAAGTTGTCCCATGAAACACGCCCACAACGGTGGTCTGGAACCGAGTGGTTGTCAGTGAAGCTTGCCCGAAGCAGCCGTCTCGACACATCCACGTTATCGCAGCGAAACCAGCAGCAGCTTATCGTGTGCGTCTGCTTCAGGCCCGACCCATCCTGACGTCGGGTTGTGCATATCGCCCATCTCCAGCGCTCGATTGCCATTTGTTTCGTCAGATCCTCGACTGCAGATTAAGGCACAAACGACGAGCATCAGGTACCGGTTCGGACATAGACACGACACTCTGAGTCAACTGATCAACCCCTCATCTGCTCTTTGCCTTTAAAATAAGGGCGCCGGTATCTCGATTACAGCTCCCGCATTCCCCACCTTTTAACCTCGAGCCTTAAGACCGTATCCGCCACCTCCCGCCACAAACCGCACGCTTCTGAACCGTCGCACCCGGATCGTCTACTTGCCAACCTCACCAATCTGAGCGCTGGCCCCCCGAAGCAACACTTTACGCACGAACAACAGCGACGAAACTCCAGCGACCCAAACCGCCAAACGCCAGAATGTCGTCCCCACGCCGCCGGATCGAGACAGATGTAAGTTGCCCGGCGCCGGAGCCTTCGGCAATCCCTTGCTGGATCTTCACTGACATGGGTATCTAGGTCATGAAGATGTGCGCCCCCTGCTCGAGACGCCCAGAAACGACACTGCGAACCGGCGCTGACCCTAGTGCAGGCTCATGAGCGACTACGAGGTGACTCTGGTCAATGACAACAGTATGTCTAGGATCCTCTCCCACCTGATGACACACAACTAACCTCGACTTCTCCTCCAGTGTAAGCCCGACCGACGATCGCAGCCCCCCCGACGACACTGATGGATACTGACGGGAGGTACTTTGACTACATAGGCAGGAATTCTTTGTCAAGTTCAAGGGTCCCGCAGAAAGTCAGTTGCCGCCACTCCCCCGTCGAAAGCTCGCAACCTTAGCCCTTTACTGACATGGCTCCCGAAATACAGCCCCGTTCGAAGGCGGCGTCTGGAAAGTCCACGTCGAGTTGCCGGATCAATACCCGTATAAGTCGCCTAGTATCGGCTTCGTGAACCGGATTTTCCACCCCAACATCGACGAACTGTAAGTAAGGCAGGAGAGACATGCCATACCCCGGGGGATCCGACCGGGATGGGAACTACGGCTGGAAATGGACGACTAATCCCGAGAACAACACAGGTCCGGCTCCGTCTGCCTCGACGTCATCAACCAGACCTGGTCGCCCATGTACGATATGATCAACATCTTCGAGGTCTTCCTCCCGCAGCTGCTGCGCTACCCGAACCCGTCGGACCCCCTCAACGGCGAAGCGGCCGCCCTGCTGCTCCGGGACCCCAAGAACTATGACGTGAAGGTCAAGGGTATGTTTCTAAATATTTCGCACCCCGTGAGGGAGGGGAAGGAAATGGAGGAATTACTGACTCGGGACTGTGCCATGCAGACTACGTCCAACGGTACGCGACCAAGAACGCAGCGGACGAAGCCGGCGCCGAGAGCGAAGACGACGACGACCTCTCGTCGGTGGGGAGCTTTGACGACGACGACGAGGAGGCGCAGCCGGCGGGGCAGATGGACGACGTATGATGTTCTTGCGGGTGTCGGTCGGGGGTGTTGGGGAGTAGGGAAGAAGGATACATGGTCATCATCATAGCCTCGTTACCAGGCTCTGGGTTTCTTCGTCGTTCATGGGGCTCGTTTGGAGTTGTATATGGCTGGCTTTGGTTGTTTTTTTGCTTGGCTTTTCTTGCCAATCCCGCATTCTTCTGCTCACATGGAGTATCTGGACGGGGCGGCCGGGGTGAGCGAGAGTTTTGGCGCCGAAGGGGGTTGGGTTTGCAGACTTGGTTGATACTATAAACGAGCGGAATTGAAACCTATGAATAGGCTACCACCAAGGGTGATGCAGAAGGTCTGGCGATGTCATGTGCGGTTGGTGTTGGCCACTCCATCGATGTTGAGGCAATGCAGCGAACTGCAAAGGATAGCAGGGGCATGCACGCCACTGGGGCTGCGAGTAAATGTATTATGGAGCCTGTCTTTCAAGCATCTGCTAATTCAAAATCTAGGGGTATCATGTTCTATCCGTAAGTGTTTGTACATCGTAGTCGTAATCGTCAATGAGAGCCAAACTCAATCCGACCCTGAGTCATAGTCCACCAAAGCGGTGGTGCCAGCCGTCGCTTTTGGTGTTGCGTCCTGCTCAGCAGCAGACGGCGGGGAACCCGGTGTCTCCTCGGCCACCCTCTTCCTCTTGAGGCCAGGCAGCCGGGCTGGTCCCCGAGGTGTGCTTTCCCTCCCCCCAAAATCGAGAAACGGGTCCTTGGCGGCCCGGGTGTTGCTGACAATCTCGGAGACGAGGTTCTCTCGTGTCCTCGAGGCCGCGATCTCCGACTTGAGCTTCCTCTGCCCCCTCGCCGCCTTGGCATCCTCTTCGCGCTTCTCTTTCTGCCCCGGCCCCCTCTCAAATAAGGGCCGCGCCAGCGCCTTGTCCGCCCCGTCATCCCTCTCGACATCCACCCCGCCAAAGTCCACCAGCCCCGCGCGCCTCGCATCCTCCTCCGTCTCCGGGAGCAGCTCGATCCCCAACCCCATCCTCGCCTTCAGCTCCCCGGCCTTTTCCGCCTCCTTCTCCCGCGCGTGCCGCCCGGCCCGAAACGCCCGCCGCAGGCGCTGGTTCTGCGCGTACGGATCGTCCCACTGCCGGTCCGCCGTGTCCTGCAGCTCCCCGATCCGCTGCGTCGCGCCCGCGGTCTGCTCCCGGTCCGCGATCGTCCGCTCCAGCTTGCCAAAGGCGCTCTCGCGCTGCTCCGCCCGTTCCCGCTCCGTCAGGATGATGTTTTGCGCCGGGCTAACCCCAGTCTTCACCAGGCTGTCGTCCTCCTCCCCGCCACCATAGTCCCGCCGCCGCGCGCCGGACACGACCACGAACTCGCCGCTCTTGGGATCCGTGCGCATCTCGATCGCGCCGCCGCAGGCCGCGTGCTTGAGCGTGAAGGACCAGACCGGGGTGGTGTAGTAGCTCCCCGCGCGGCGCTTCTCGGCGTTGAAGCGCACGCCCTGGCCGATGGGGGTCGGGACGGGGCAGTGGGCGCACCAGATGGCGAAGGGCATCTCGAAGCGCACGACGAGGATGCCGTGCGAGGCGAGCTTGGCGGCGCGGGACCCCAGGGGGTGCTTCTTGTGCAGGCTGTTGCCCGAGGTGGTGGTGCCCGCCGCGGAGGGCGGGATGTACCGGCCCATGTTGAAGCCTTGCATTTTGAGGGCGGGGGTGGCCTAGGCGGCCGGCAGACGGGGTTGGGTTGGTTTGGTGGTTTGGTGGTTTGGGTTGGGGTGGACGGAGAGAGTCGCGGGAAAAGCCAGGGCGCGGGTGGGTGGTATTGATTGCTCGTGGATGGGTGGTGGGAGCGCGGCCGCCTTCGTTCTGTGTAGATGTATGCGATGGCGCAACTGCGCCGGGATGCGGTCGCCTCGGGGGTGTTCGTCCTGCTGGTGGCGGTTGTAGAGTTGAGAGGTGCTTGTGGTTTGGTGGGATCGACAACTGGGATCAGAAAGGCACGGCAGTCATTCGACCCTAACCCTTCGTCCCTTTGACTTTTGCTTGGCTGCATCTTCCCCCTCAGCCCCTGTAAGTTGCCGGCTCCAATCTTTATTCTTCCAACACCTTCAGCACACTCTGCACTATTTCCGGCATCACACCGGCCAGGTGATGGATATCTTCAAGGCGGAGGGGAAAGGGGTCTCATTATTTCCGAAGCCATATTTTGTTTGAGGACGGCATCAATGACCACCCCTCACCCCTCACCCCTCAGTGCTTTGATGCAGTGTCATCCCCGACCATGCCATCTTCAGGGCCGGGGAGCCAGGCCATGGAATGGAACAAGGTGCAAGTCGAGAGATGACGCTCTCCCCGCAGAGGAACACCTAGCGCATCCAACACCAAGCCTGAAATAACCCAAGATCGACAGCAATGTGACGGTGCCCTTAGCCAGGTGCCTAAACCTTCGGGCTATTTCGACCCGGCCGGCAGCAATCCATCTCGCCGTCTTTGTTGTTTATTCCCCTTTATCCGGGGATGCAACGTCTTCCACGCCGTCTGCGGGGGCCGGCTACCGGGTTCCCGGTGATGCGCCGTGGTACATATCTGAGGATGAGCCATCTGATGTAGGGTGTAGATTTGCCTCGCAGTGAGAGATAGAGATCGTCGGACTGCACACCATGTTTCTCACTGCCACCCTCCTGCTGGGTCTCTCGGCCTGCGTGTCCGCCTTACGGGGACATGCTCAGAATTTCACCTTCTACAACCCCATCTTCCCGGGCTTCTACCCGGATCCGAGCTGCATCTATGTGCCTGAGCGAGACAACACCTTCTTCTGTGCCTCGTCGAGCTTCAACGCCTTCCCCGGCATCCCCATCCACGCCAGCAAGGACCTGCAGAACTGGAAGCTGATCGGCCATGTCCTGAACCGGAAGGAACAGCTTCCCCGACTGGCCGAGACCAACCGGTCGACGAGGTAACAGACCCTCGGAAACCCCCAGGCAACTCACAACTGACAGCTTGGCAGCGGCATATGGGCACCGACCATCCGGTATCATGATGACACCTTCTGGCTGGTCACGACACTAGTGGATGATGACCGGCCCCAGGCAGACATCTCCAGATGGGACAATGTGCGGCATACCGTGGCCGGTAACTTTGAGGCATGAACCTTACTTGGTTGCAGATCATCTTCAAGGCCAAGGATCCGTACAACGACAAATCATGGTCGAATGCTGTCCACTTCAACTTTACCGGCTATGACACGGAGCCCTTCTGGGACGAGGACGGAAAGGCTTACATTACCGGCGCCCATGCCTGGCAGGTTGGGTGAGTGTCCCCCAACTTACCCCTGGGATTCTCAAGCGCTTACAGTGTGGAGCCCGTACATCCAGCAAGCCGAGGTGAATCTCAACACGGGCGAGGTTGGAGAATGGGGTATTATTTGGAATGGGACGGGTGGTATGGTATGTGCTCCCGCGAGTTGAGTGAGGTCTGGTCTCGTTTGACCATCAGCATAGGCCCCTGAAGGACCACACATCTACCGCAAAGACGGATGGTACTACCTTCTGGCTGCTGAAGGTGAGCCGCCTCGACAACACCAACAACACGGTGTCATGGCCCGGCGCTAATGGAATCCAGGCGGCACTGGAGTGAACCACATGGTGACCATGGCCCGTTCGAAGAAGCTGACTGGGCCCTATGAGTCCCACCCCGGAAACCCCGTGTTGACTAACGCTAACACTACCAGCTTATGTGAGACCGATCCATTCCCTCAATCCTCCAGGAGGATACTAACCATGACATAGTCCAAACCATTGGCCACTCTGATTTGTTCCAGGACGGCAATGGCAACTGGTGAGGAACCCACTGCGTCGAGGAGGTCTCCGTAGAGGGCTGACACGCGACACAGGTGGGCAGTGGCCCTCTCCACCCGCTCGGGACCCGAATACCTTCACTACCCCATGGGCCGGGAAACGGTCATGACCTCGGTCAGCTGGCCCAAGGGCGAGTGGCCAACCTTCACCCCCGTCTCTGGCAAGATGAGCGGCTGGCCGATGCCCCGTGAGAACAAGGACATCCGCGGTGTCGGGTACATGGCCCACTCCCTCCTCCCTCACGAGTCAGAACAACACTAACCCATCCCCTCCTAGCCCCTTTGTCAACTCCCCAGACTTGGAAGAAGAACACCTCACCTTCCCGCCCAACCAACCCCTCCCTGCCCACCTCACCGTAAGCCATGACCCATAGT
>Ga0247824_10001186_pt1 | contig 14014 bp, 13 predicted proteins | sample 13C_PalmiticAcid_FD_194412 | JGI IMG/M metagenome (GOLD analysis project Ga0247824, IMG submission 194412) | Soil microbial communities from agricultural site in Penn Yan, New York, United States - 13C_PalmiticAcid_Day48 | ecosystem: Environmental > Terrestrial > Soil > Agricultural land... | reverse complement strand
GCTGTGCTTTTAATCAGTCCCACCCATCCCAATGTACTGTGCGGAGGACTGTACCCGTGGCGTAGCCACGGGCATCCTCTAGTTGAGAATTATATCTTTCTAAAGGTAGCTGGGAGTCCCTCCTTGGTGGATCCGTCCCAGCCTGAAGAAACGCGATCACTCGGGCTTGCTGAATCTGATCCGCACAATCTTGCCGAGGTACTTCATTCACACGAGACATCCCTGTCCGTTGGGGGAGGCTCGTCTGAATTTGTTCCGCTCAATCCTGTTGAGGCACTTGATCCACAAGAGACACCCCAGTCTGCTATTCGGGATGGATCCGCTTGATCTGATTTTCGACCCTACGGATGGCACGACAGTTGTGCGAGACCTCCTCTCAATCGTGCTGAAGGGAGATGTCAAGGGTGGTCCGCCCACAACGTCCCCCGGAGCTATTGCTGCTCGTAAGACGGCCAGGGAGATATGCAAAGAGTTCTGAAGACTTCAAGCCCGTGAATCTACCACTTGGCTAGCCGCTCGCGAGAGGGCATTGCGCACCAACAAGCAAAGCCACAGGCGTCGTCTTCAATACCCATACACACTGCATCTTGCGAGTGAACACTTCGTCCATTGTCACCGGTAAGCACAAAACGATCAGGCGGAGAGACTGGCAACTGTCTTGGCACTGCTTTCTCATTGCGTTTATTGCTTTTATTGTAGCGTGCCAGTAACGGCTCTATCTATGAACGTTTCGACTATTGATCATTCAAGCTTTCTGTGCTCTCATTCGAACTTGGCACCACGACACCAAGGACAGAAGCTCCTGAAGGTTCTGACTGTCGTCTTGGCTGTTGTATTGAAGTGCATCAGTGAGCTCCAACCAGTCCGCCAGAGACTTGGACTACTTCCTTTCCTCACCTCACCATCCGTCCATTCCACTATCAAGCTCTGTTGCGTCCCTTTTTCGTCCGGTGTGCTTTGCTCCCTCTCTCTGTTTAGTACGCAGCGAGGAGGCATGCTTATTTCCCTTTGATATCGTTCGCTCCATTATTTTGAACTGTACAGTGTGTGTCATGGGTGACCAATGGGGATAAGGATGCTGACGCGACTCCATTCCAGGGCGTTTTGCTGCTGAATGTCCGCTAAAACCGCGACTCCCACAGAGTGTGTTGTCTTTTTTTGACCTTCCTTGACTGTGAACAGGAAGTGCATCAATATCTGATGACCCTCGCGTGGTCCGCGTGCTTGTTAGATCCGCAAATGTGACTCGTGCAACGCGACTCCATTCCAGGGCGTTTTGCTGCTGAATGTCCGCTAAAACCACGACTCCCACAGAGTGTGTTGTCCTTTTTGGACCTTCCTTGACTGTGAACAGGAAGTGCATCAAGATCTGGTGATCCTCGTGTGGTCCGTGTGCTTGTTGGCGGTCATGTTGGTGAACCTTTGTGAACCCACTTTGATACTCGTCCTTTATCGTCGTTTCTTTCCATCATCCGCTTGCCTCCTCGCCTTTTCTACTAACCAATTTCTCCCGATGGCAGACATCAACAGCAAATCTCCTTTGGCGAGCCGTGATTTCCTCTTCTCATCGTTTCAGACATGACTTATACACTTCAATCTCTCCATTACATCATTAGACACCCCAAATATCTGCCTCATTCATCATGGACACCACCAATCTCAACAAGGGTAAGAGCGACGAGGCGAGGCCAACTACAAGTCAGGATGTCTCTTTCTTCGAAGGGAGCTGTGACAAGACCCCCCGTAACGTTCTTTGAACAGCTTGGCATCCTCAAGAGCGAGGATGGCCACCGGAGATATGCAAGAGCCCTCCTCCAGGCGAACATCTCCGAGCAGGAGCGAACTCTCTTGGCCAACAACTTTCAAAATTGGAAGAGATCCAAAAGTCTCATCTATTGGGAGCGTCTGAAAACCAAGAAGGTCGCGGAGAAATCGGCATGGAGGGCAGCAGGCAACATGATCAGAGGCTCAGAGCCGTTCGTGGAGAATATCATTGCTGAAAATGCCAAGGAGCAGAGTCAGCACTCTGCTGTGCCCTCCGACACGCCGCTGACCTCTACCACACAGCGTCCTGTCTCCAGCATACGGCGTCCTATTTCCAACGAGGATGGTGAAGATACCACAGAGAGTCAGTCCTCAAGTGCGACAGCACCCAACAAGAAGCGACAACGCCATGAATTCCCTGAGCCACAAAAGCAGCCCCAGAAAAGGAACCGCCAGCCGCAGGAGCAAGGAAAAGAGAGAGACGCACTCTCTCCATATTTCTTCGACTTTGCCACAGTTACACCATCTGAGCTTGTGATTGATGACATTAACATTGGAAACCGCTTCAGACACCTGCAAGAAGAGGTCAGCCCTATCGTGAATGATCTCACGATGGCAATCACACTTGAATTACTTCCGTTCTTCATGTGAGTTATTTCATCTACGACTGAGGGCATAACCATTGTCAAATCGATGTTGCCCGAACACGCGATTTATTATTTTTATTTTGCACGTTTCATCTTTGAAGGGCTGCCAACTATATCTGGGAGATGAACTACGTATTACCAGAGCTGTCGGAGCGCGAGCACAATGCAATTCATGATGCTCTACATTGTCCGGTCACTCGCCTGCCAGACCAATCAGTTCTATTCTGCTGTTCGTTGGAGCGTGAGCTCACATCAAAAGGGTACATCAAGTCGCGCGAGACCTCTGGAGACCAGGATGCACTTCTCATACTATTCCAGCAGGCGTAAGTTAATATCATACTATTCTTTTGATCTTTTGAGTATCGGTCACTCGTCTAACAGATGTTTCATATTTTTACCTTCTGGATATTGACATGTAGGAGCCAAAAACTTCCAAGGAGATTCTTGCATTTCAAGCATCTTAAAAACGAGGATTCTCACGCGCACTCTGTCCTTGACGCCTTGCTGACGTTTATGTTCCCATCGAACGACCGCCACTATGATCTTCATTGGGCAAATCGACCGTCTGCTGGATCTGGCGATCGTAGGAATGGAGATGCACTCAAACCCGATGCAACATTGCTAAAGGACGGCCTGGAGATGGGTTATGTGGAAGTGAAGTCGCCGAAAGAAGAGCGCCATCAGCGACCATATCTGGAAGACATTTGGGCACTTTCGGGATTGGCCAAGGATAACATTGGCCATCACGTACGACACTCACGAATCATTACTACTGTCCCATGTATCATTGTTTTCGGTAAGCAAAGACCTCTGGAGCCAGGATTTTTGTACGTTGACAGCATTAGTGGTTAACACTTGCTTTGTGTTGTTTATGCACCATAGGTTTTCAAATGACTTTGTATAGGCTCTCCCTCCGAACCGGCATCTATCTGTGGCAGGAAATTCACACCACTTACTTGCCTAAAGATCAATACGATATCGGGAACCTCAGATCGTGCGTTGAGTTGGTCAAGACGTTCAAGACAATCATGGACGAGGTTGAAACTGAGCGATACGTTCGAACATCAACTAAACCTCCTGTGGAAGACGATGAGGACCTTCCCGATACTTACCGCCCACGACCCACCAACATTTCCCCTTCCAGAAGACCGTTCTTCTCTCACACTCGACGCAGTTCGGTGTAATGTATCATTGAGATGGATGTGACACTTTGTCAAATAAAGGCATTATTACTGTATAGATGGTAGGAATTACAGCTTGGAAAGGCCGTGTGGCGATGTGAGTTTAAAAAGAAGAGGGCTTTGAGATCTTGGAATGGCGGGGTTGGCAAGAAGAAAGGATGACCTTGACAGAGGGGATGGTACCTGTGGTGATGGGCATGATGTATGAGAGTGTACGAGAGATGAAAGGGAAAGGGCGTGGGAGTGAGGCTGGCCTGTCCGCTATATAGAACAAATGAAATCTCAACCCCCCGAAAGCGTCAAATCCTCACCGGGGACATCTCATCCCAGGGTCAAAGTGTAAAAAAACGGAATCCTCGATCCCGTTCACTTCCAAGTCTACATCATTGAGTGCAATAGACCCTTGCCTGGCTACTGAGATACAACTTGCGCACCTCGCCTTCTCGCGCCCCTTGTCACCTCTCGCTTCTCCCTTTACTGTCTTTTTTTATACTGTGTCCACGAGTCAAGTGTCTGTGAAGAATACTGCGGATGAAGTCTTACATGGGGGTGAGAATAACTCGTCCGATCCAGGCATTCCCTTCTCCGTCAAGGACAAATCATACATTCTCAAGAACGTGGAGATGACCGTCTTGAGTTGAACATAGCCAAACGATTCTCCAATACAACGATGACAACCTGCGTCAAATGGCAAGTTGGGGTTCCTGGCTCCTCCACCTGCAATCTTACCGAATCCGAAATCCACTGTCTCGCCTGTTTTCTCCTCGACAAAGTTCTCCCAGCGGCAAGGGTCAAACTTGAAGGGTTCCTTGTAATACTTTTCATCGACTTGAGTGGCAATAGGAGAGGCAGCCAAGTAGTTGCCCTTGGGGATCACATAGTCGGTTCCAGGGTAATGAAGAGGTCGAAGGACCTTGCGCAAGATCATGATGATTGGGGGTCGAAGGCGAAGGGTCTCACGGATGACATGGTCGAGCAAGGTCATGTGCTTGAGAGAGTCAAAGGTCAAGGGTGCAATGGAGGATCCGAGGACATCCTTTTGTTCGGCGATCAATTGCTTCACCACTTCGGGGTTCTCGGCCAAGAACAACAAGGCCCATGTGGCGGTGGTGGAAGAAGTGTGTTGGCCAGCCATGAGAAGAGCGATCATCAAGTGGCAAGCATCGACATCGGTGAAGGGGGTGCCGTCCTTGTAGGTTTGGTTCATCAATGATTGCAACACGTCGGTCTTGTCGGTGATATTGTTGGCACGGCGTTCCTCAATGACCTTCATGAAGATGTTGCGCATCTTGCGGTGAGCGGTATCGCGACGGAAGTACGAGGAAGATGAAGCCATTCGAAGAACATGTTGATAGGTTGGAAATCGTAATCGAAACAACAGCAGTTCATGAGTGAGATGCCTTAGGTGTTTTTGTAGAACGATTTTTGATGGGTCTATTGCTCAATGGCAGATGTGAAGATATCCTTTCTGCACGAAATTGGCGATTGGGCTCACCCAATAAGTCTGCAGTCAGTCAGTGATGTGATACGACCAAACTTTGAGCAGTGATTCTTCTCTCTCCCACACCTCTCTCTTCTCCATCACTCCCTATCTACTTGCCAAGGACACGATGGCGCAATCAGAAGGCCTCAGGACACTCACAGCACTTGACCAACAGACATAAAGCAACGTTCCTTGAAGTTCAACCAGCACAAAGACTCTCTGGAAGACGATCAAGGAATCGCGCAACCAGTGGGGGATGAAATAACGAATCAAAGGATCACTGCCTTCGAACACCGTGGCCAGCGTGACCATGGTTCATAAGCAGTTCATGATCTGAGATTAAAGGATTCGTTGCGGCCGGGCAAGACATCCAGGCCATGTTGTCGCGCTGACCCCAAAGAAAATGCCGCTGGATGGAATGCGGCAAAACATGCTTGGAGTCGCCTATGATAGACTGTGGAGGCTCCTTGCGGTAGGAATCACCAAGCGAATAATGGGTCTTGAACATCGAGACCTCCTTGACGGATGACCCACAGGAAGGCACCGCGGTAACAGCACAACACAATGGTGAAATGGCTGTGAAGGGGCAAAGGTTCTGGAGAAGAGAAATGCAGTGTGAAAGAGGAGCAATGAGACCGGGGCCATGATTAAAAAGTTCAAGACGACAGGACGACAGAAAGGAGTTTGCAAGAGCCATCCTGGGAACGTTTACCAACTGCGGGCCATCGCGTGGCGGAATGCAGCTGAAAGCTAGAGGGACTCTTGACTTGGATCCCAGCGATGCAATAGTGTTGGTACATATCATGAAAGTAGGCGTCCAACTGGGCCGAAAGACCAAGGCACTGGATGTACTACCTCCATTCCAACTCCAGAACAGCTCTAGACGAATCTGACGAAGCAATAAACGACTTGTTTGCACCGGAACACGCTGCGGAAGGAAGAGAATGGTAGCCCTTGGAACCTAGGAACGGATGTTGGGCTACGACTGTTGGCACAGATTGGTCAGCCATCGTTGTGCGGCCAGGGTTGGGCTGAGGTTATGATGAAGCGATCTCATACAGACAGGGTCTTCGGTTTCGTCCAACAAGGCGCTGGAAAATGTGTCTGCAGCCTGTTACACAAGTCAGGGGTCATTCCCCATCAACTGTCGGGAAGACAAAACATCCGTCCTTCGCCTTTCTTTCCTTTCCTTCCTCTCGTCCAAACAAACTGTCACATACTTTCACTCACACTCAAACATCCTTACACTATCCGTGCGCTCTACTTCTCAACAGCCGGCACTTTCTATCAGCATACTGCAATCTGGTGAAGGTACCGTATTCTACAACTGTCTTCACTCAACCCGTCAATGAGCCCCATGAATGAAGACACATGGATGCAGATCATGGATGGCTCAAGCAATATATGATAGGGGTTGGAACCGGTGCTATGAGTAGTTTACATTCACGGGAAGCATTCACTCATACAACAGTTCCCGACCATCCCCTCTCAGGATTAGGTGTAGTGGTGAAGGGACAGCACAGTAACAGGACTCATTCCAGGGATAGACACCTAACCACCAAAGGTATGAGAGGTTCATTTTAGATCGATGGGAACAGTTAAAGTGTTTTGTCTATCTGACTGCAGTGGGCTGATGCCTCTCACTTGTCGATAGGGATTGCTGTCCAGGAGAAAAGAAAAGGGAGGCTCACAAATCCAAACATTTTACAACTCTACAAAAGTATGTTCTTTTGCACTCCAAACATCCACAGTCGGTAATGTCAACTGCATGCTCGAGTGAAAGTCGTGCTGACATTTTTGTCTCCATCGTGCCGGTTATATGTCACATCAGGAAAGAGCGGGCGATGTTCAGCAGCATTGTATCATCTCCACGCAGTTCTCTCTCGCCGCAGCAGGCATTGAAACTCGCCAAAGTGTATCTGGAAAACGCCTGCAATGCGGATGACATTGATGTCGCCTTGGTACTCTGTCATGATACCGAGATTTCGTTGTACCAAGCAAAGAAAGCTGTCAAGCGCGCAGAAGATCAATACGTGGTCAAGGAGATCGCGGCTGTGTACATCGACCTCGGCAATCTTCTGGAGAGACAAGGTCATCCCAACGAGGCTAAGGCCAGCTACAAGAAGGCAGGGAAACTAGGGTAAGCGTGAGGGCTCGCACGTTTCATTGACTGGCCATCTTGACCATTACGTAAGAATGGACACTAATCAACATTCTGCTGCATTTCTGTTTGGGGTAAACACCACCAGAGTGAATGTTCAAGATCCAGGTCACCTCACAAAAAGTAGTCGTCCTAGCAGCAACGTGGGTTCATTCAAAGGATTACCACTTCCTGCAGGAGATTCTCAGGACTCGGGTTCGGTGCGCTCGCTTCCATGGAGACAGGCCAAACAACATCGCAGCATCGCAGCCATTCCTGCACACATATTTATCGAGAACGTACATCCTCCAGGCATCGAATACAAACTACCGGAACAGGACGAACGACTCAACAATACACCACAGTTGGCTGGCTGTCTCTATCTCCTGCAACCTAACCGATCGCCTGATGACATATTGGAACCAGCTGCACAGGATTGGTTGAAAACTATTGGTGAAGATCCAGAGGAGCAGGAAAGACTCAGGACAATGGCTACCGAGGTCATCAGGGCATTCAAGAGGGATGAGATCAAGGATGCCAAAGTTGTTGCAGAAGTGGCGTATCTGGCACCTGTCCTTGACAAAGATGCATTTCTGGATCTTCTCAGTGAGTTCTACTCGGGAATCGACCATTCTGGTTTACTCAAGTTCCATCAACTCGAAGGACTTGCTCAGTTGATTCAGAATGGCGACCAAGACCACCTCAGTGCGGATGATCTCGTCAAGATATTAGGACTCCTCAGCATCCGAATGAGAGATACTCACCAACAGTCATCTCACCACATGCACCAACTGACATTGGCCGTGTCACACGTACTGGATACCATGGCTGACACCAAAGTCAAAGACCTGGACAGAGAGAGATTGCATGAACCACTCTCTTCGTACCTGAGCGAGTTGAAGAACAGTTCCGATCCATATCTGGTGTATCAAGCAGCGTATACTTTCCAGGCTTTACTATGTGTACCTGATGACGAGACAACATGGCAGGCTGCTATGAGGCGCACGGGAAAGGTCGTCCAAGGTGTATCAGGACTGGTGAGCGCTGTGAAAGGACTGGATCTGAACAAGTTCATCGAGGGATTAGGTGACATCCAGAAAGGCATCGCAGGAGCATCCAAGGTTGTGGAGGTTGTCAAAAATGCATACGATGGAGCAACTACACTGGCAAAGAGCGGACAAGGATTCCTGGACTCGCTTAAAGAAGGATTCAGCTTTGATCGTAAGCGTGAATGGTATTCGGCACTTCGAGGAGCGGATGCCTTGATTCGAGACGGGGAATTGGCTACATTCAAAACACTTGTCTTTGAAGCACCTTGTCGGCTGGACCCAGCATTCCAATGGGGAGTATGTCAACGCCTCGGAGAGATTGCGACCAATTCAATGTGGGATATCAACATCCGTCAAGGCGCTATTGCATTCCTTGGCGAGATCTACAGGGATGATGAAGTTTGGGGACACCACACGAGTGTCAAACAATGGATCCTCAATATCCTCATGCAGATGGTCTTGACGTCTAGGACTGATTCGCAGCGTAAGTGAGATCGATGTCCGAATGATTTCATGTTTACCGAGATTGACACACCGAGATAACCGATCACCTACAATCCTTGACCACTCCAGCATACCACGCTGCAGCTGAGACACTTTTGCGAGAATTAGGATCAAGTGGAGATGCTAAGAAGCAATCGATGTATCGATCTTGTCGAGAGAAAGGTCCCGTCTCGTATCCACTGAAGGTATCTCAGACAGAATTGCCATCACCTTCGTTACTCGATCGCGTCCAGAACAGATTGGATGTCGAAGGAAGTGTTCGCTTACTCAGAAAGCAGCGCACAAAGGAGCGAGGTATTGCCGTGTACATCCCTCCTCAAGCCAAGGCTGGCTTACAAGCTTCGGATGGAATCAGGTTCCCATTGATGGAGAGAGTCACTGAGTTCTTGGACAGTGACCAGAAGGTCTTCCTTCTGATGGGTGACTCCGGCTCAGGCAAGTCGACATTCAACAAGGAACTCGAGTTTGAGTTGTGGCAGTCATACAAGAACAAGACTGGTCGCATTCCTCTCCACATCAACCTTCCTGCTGTCGATAAGCCTGAACACGACATGATCTCCAAACAACTGCGACGAGCGGAGTTCACTGAACCTCAGATCCGTGAAATGAAGCATCACCGCAAATTCATCTTGATCTGCGATGGATACGACGAGAGTCAGCAGACTCACAATCTGTACATGAGCAACCGATTGAACCAGACTGGAGAGTGGGATGCGCAGATGGTCATCAGTTGTCGTACTGAGTACCTTGGAACCGACTATCGCGATCGCTTTCAGCCTGGAGACCGTAACCAACAATCGGAGTCATCGTTATTTCAAGAGGCCGTGCTTACGCCGTTCTCACTCGACCAGGTGCAGCACTATATCAAGCAATATGTTGCCTTACACCAACCGTTGTGGAATGTGGATGACTACTCGCGAGCACTTGAGCTCGTTCCAAGTCTGAAGGATCTGGTCAAGAATCCATTTTTGATGACTCTATCATTGGAAGTGCTACCACGCATGGTGGATCCTGGCCAGCATCTCTCGGCGGCTCGTGTGACCCGAGTGGCATTGTATGACCACTTTGTCGAACAGTGGTTGGAGCGAGGCAAGAAACGAATTGGAGAAAAGGACCTGAGTCCCCAAGTGCGAGCAGCGTTTGAGAGTTTGAGCGACGAAGGGTTCACACGCAACGGTATCGAATACCTCAAGAAACTGGCTGTAGCGATCTACAAAGAGCAGGATGGTCATCCCATTGTGGAATATTCTCGTCTCATTGACGGTGAATCGTGGAGGGCTAAATTCTTCAATGGGAAAGATAATCAGCTCTTGCGAGAAGCATGTCCTCTGATACGAAACGGCTGCCAACACCGTTTCATTCATCGATCACTCTTGGAATATGGATTGACACGCGCCATCTTTGACCCTCAAGAAAGGAGAGCGAAATCTGCATCCGGGTATGTCATCAGTCACCCAGGGAATGCAAGCTCTACCTTGAGTTTTGAGATCAAGAGTGGTTCAGAGGAACGAGCGGCTAGACTCGAACAAGAACCGGAATTCAATTCTCCCTTGGTGTGGAGAAATTTCGTACACGACCACTCTCTTCTGCAGTTTCTGGAAGAGCGAGTTCAACAAGAACCAACATTCAAATCCCAGCTTCTCGCCTACGTTGAGCACTCAAAGACAGACAAGAAATGGCGCCAAGCAGCAGCCAATGCCATCACGATCTTGGTCAGAGCAGGTGTGCAGTTCATTGATGCCGACTTGAAAGGTATTCAGATCCCAGGGGCCGATCTCAGTTATGGAATGTTCGACTCGGCTCAGCTGCAAAATTCAGACTTGAGAAAAGTCAACCTCCGAGGTGTTTGGATGCGGCAGACGGATCTGAGTGGAACACAGATGACAGGAGTGCAGTTTGGTGAACTGCCATTTCTCACGGAGGACATTGAGGTGCGTTCGTGTGCATACTCACCGGATGGAAAGTTAATCGCAGTCGGCTTCTTCAGTGGTCATATCGCTACCTACTTGACCTCGAGCTGGGAAAGAGTTCAGATATTGTATGGCCACACAGGAAATGTTCAACGTGTCGCGTTTTCGCCTGGTGGCGATAGAATAGTGTCTGGCAGCCAAGACTGTACGGTACGACTATGGGATGTGGATACAGGATCCCAGCTACACGTCATGGGACACACAACCGAGGTCAATGGCATTGCGTATTCGCCTCAAGGTGATCTTGTCGCTTCCGCTAGCGATGACTGGACAGTACAGCTGTGGGATGTTGTCACTGGAGATTGCCGCAAGGTATTATCTGGTCATACTGATGACGTTTTGAGCGTCGCTTTTTCACCGACAGAAACTCAAGTCGCCTCTAGCAGTACAGACTGCACTATACGACTGTGGAGTGTGGAGACAGGGATGTGCAGTCTTGTTCTGCTTGGTCACATGGACAGGATTTGGGGACTCTCATATTCGCCTCAAGGAGATCACATTGCCTCTGGCAGCCATGACAAGACCGTTCGAATATGGGATGTGGAATCAGGGGCCTGCCGTCACATCCTAGCTGGACATACTGGACCCCTCAATTGCGTGGCGTATTCTCCGAATGGCGATCAGGTTGCTTCTGGAGGTCAGGGTGGAGAAGTGCGGGTCTGGGATGTGCAGACAGGATCATGCCGCCATACTTTGACTGGTCACACCGGCGTTGTACAGATTGTCACCTATTCACCCAAAGGTGACCAGATCGCTTCTGGAAGCGACGACAAGACTCTGCGGCTATGGGATGTTTCGACAGGTTCATCTCGACTTGTTTCAAGCGGCCATGGATCGTCTGTTATAACCATCCGTTGTTCGCCGAAAGGAGATCTAGTCGCTTCGGGGAGCAGTGACACAACGATACGCTTATGGGATATGCAAACAGGATCTTGTCATCGAACACTACGCGATCATTCTGGCTCAGTTTTTGGTCTCGCATATTCGCTTGAAGGGGACTGGATTGCCTCGGTAGAAGGAGGTGGCAACAATTTTGTACGACTCTGGAAAATTTCAGGAGAATACCAGCATGTTTTAACCGGTCACACGAACTGGGTGAACAGCGTCGCATTCTCGCCTGATGGAAGTATGATCGCCTCTGCTAGTAACGATTGCACGGTGCGATTCTGGGATGTAGCCACTGGAGTTTGTCGCAGGATCATAAGTGGTTGTGCAGATGGCGTCATGAGTGTCATTTATGCTGACGGGGAGCAGATCGCCACTGGGAGCAAGGACCAGACTGTACGGTTTTGGGACGTTGAGACTGGAGAGTGCCGCAAAATATTGATAGGTCATAACGGATGGGTTATGCAGGTCGCGTACTCACCTCATGGATATCAACTTGCTTCCGCAAGTTACGATTCGACAGTCCGTCTATGGGATGTCCAAACAGGAGAATGCTGTTTTATCTTGATTGGTCATAGCAGTGCAGTCTTTGGGGTCACGTATTCGACCAACGGGAAACTGCTCGCCTCTGGCAGTTGGGACATGACTGTAAGGCTGTGGGATATTTCATCAGGAGAGTGTCGAGCAGTGGTTGAACACTTTCCGGATTCCGTCTGGTCTGTTGCCTGGTCTGCATCATCCGATGCCGACTATCTGGTTACTGGCTGTTATGACGGATCAGTACTCAAGTGGCAGGTCATTGAAGAGGAGGATAGGTGTCATTTGCAACTGCAATGGAGTGCCTCAAAAGGTGCTCTTACCGTGACGGGCGCTTCGATCCAAGATGTGCAAGGATTGACGGCGCTCAACAAGCAGCTGTTGAAACAACGTGGGGCCATTGGAGAGCCAGAGAATCTACTCCGAGAGGCAAGCAAGAAAGTGGTCATCATGGCGTCTGTGGTATCCAAGCTCAAGGACATGTCAGATGCATCGGCAGAGGATCCTCCTTCGATTCCTGGTCTCTCAGTAGAACAACCAGAGCCATTGAAGCAATAGATCGGACATTCACGGCCGACGGTGCGTTTGACAATAAATTTGCAACGGTAGTTCATGAGTGAGATGCTGTCGGTGGTGGATGGCCTGTAACACAGCCTTGGCGTTGATAATGGTAGCCACTCATTCGGGTCTGGCGTGAAAGTATCCTCCCTGAGCGGGTCATTGACATCCTTGTGTGCGCAACGCACCCCACGCTTTCTGCCTCCCACGAAGGATCTAAAAATAGAAGTGCAAGCATTGCGGCATTGGATGCGAGGGTCATAGTTTGGAAGGTTTTTGCTGTGGAAAACCTCGTTCTTAGTTCTTTTCCATCATGAACGAAAGAGCGCACTGCTTGCCGATCATTGCGTGTTGCATGGTTGAATATGAAAGCTTTTTTTTTTTGGTGTTCGCCCTCGTCGGCTGAGAGCAAATTTTCAAATCGATTAAGGGGTGTCACCCACCTAAAGAAACGCGCGATGGTGGGCTTTTCTGCCTGACAACACCTCCTACCTCATCGCCACGGAAACAATATGATCTCTTCGAGACAGCAAAGACTGAGCACAACGTACAACGATCCTATTCCACAGACAGAGGACCGTGTAAACAAGGATCATCAGCGTCGCGTGTCGCTCAAGGAGAATGATAAGGAGAATCAGCACTTGCCCGATGAGGCGCTCCTCATACCTCTAGCACAAAGAAAACGACGCTTCGAAGAGGATGAATCGACTCCCCGTCAAGAAGTACGGTGTTGTTGGGGAGACTTGACGGCTGGAACTGCAGTAGTGCTTTCTCCTGGTTGTGATGATGTTGGTTCCCGCTAACGAGCCATTCCCTTTTTTTTAATCGTTTTTCTCCAGCCCGCCAAGCGCCCTCTGACGGTACCCAAGTCGCCGGCTTTGCTAACACGCACACGATCTCACAAGACTGGCACATGGTAACGTAAATGTGGGGACCGGGAGGATGGAGGAGAAGGGCTACACCGACGACAACGACGACCGTTGTTGGTGCCCATATTACAAAAACCTAATACACTAACTGACTGGGGTAATTGATTTTTGGGCTTTTTCATAATAGTGCCGCTCTACATGGAGCTCGCGTCCCTTTGGCCAACACCCAGAACGTCGGGTATAAAGCGCACAAGGTCAACAGACGGGTAGGTCTACTGTAAAGATGATGCATGGGCTCCATTGGGACGCTCGTTTGTTTCCCGTCGATGGGGGGGTATTGACCGTGCCCGAGTTGCGTGCCCTATTGTGAATATTTAGATATTCGAGAGCTCTGGCGACCTGGGGGTTCCCAAAATTGCAAAGCGAC
>Ga0247824_10001184_pt1 | contig 14024 bp, 14 predicted proteins | sample 13C_PalmiticAcid_FD_194412 | JGI IMG/M metagenome (GOLD analysis project Ga0247824, IMG submission 194412) | Soil microbial communities from agricultural site in Penn Yan, New York, United States - 13C_PalmiticAcid_Day48 | ecosystem: Environmental > Terrestrial > Soil > Agricultural land... | reverse complement strand
CCATCGGAGACAACCCATTGCATCAACAGCTATCCTGTGCTTGCATCTTGTTACTTCGACTCGGACGCCGCGGCACGGGGCGCTATCATTCGCTACATCATCAAACATATCAACCGTGATCCATCTGCAGGAGCTATTGAGGACAACATGATGGATGCGATTGCAAAGTCAGCCAAATGGAAATGCTGTTCCGATATACTCGGTGCTATCCTTCGATCGACCGATGGAAAGTGGATCCCTCGTTGTACGCCTACCATGCGAGTCAGAGATGGTCATCAACCTGCCAATCCGATTTCGCTCTTGCTCAAGCATGCCAGTGAAGATCCGTATGCTTTATCTATGTCACAGAAACTGATGGACTATTGTATTCGAGAGGCCAAGTCCCAGGGTGATCCAGATTTCCTCCATCCAGTTTCAGGTTGTCTCCCTAAGCTAGTGGATCACCATCGTGACATTGCAATCGATATCACTCGACGGTCGTCATTTATCCTTGTCAGGAATAAGCGTTTCGTAATCGACCGCGCTATAATCGCCCCTCCTCTACCGATTATGATACATGATTGGGTGATGAGGAAGAAGAGAACCATTTACGAATACCAGGATCCAGTGTTCCAACTCAAGTCACAGCTACCAAGCATCGCCGCAGGAGATTTTACGACACATATTGCGGCTGCAAATGAAAGAATCACGAATCCGGTGAACAGCGAAAGGTTAAAAGAAAGGCTCTACGTCGCTCCATATTCGTTGTTATGGCATTACCGGGATGACGATTCCACTCAAAAGCGTGCCAAGGGGATCGTCGCTTTGGTAGAGGCTGTGGCGACGTGGATCATCAATCAGATTGTGGCTCTAGCGCTCTATATTATCAAGTGGATTATGGCGATAGCTTCAACAAGGTCGAACTTTATATGTACGGTTATCACCATGGGATGTCATGCAGCTGCCATGATAGTGGACATCCTGAATCCGTTGCACAAGCCGGTCCTTCGCTTGAACTTTAGAAGTAAATGGTTCCATGATAGTCCTGCTATCGCGTCACTTACCGAGTACAGATGGTAAGGGCATGGACGTGTAGCAATTCGCTGGATCAAACAGAATGTGCTGGTAATTTAACAGCTCTACATTCCAATTCCATCCCTGCTATCGTATAGGAACTCCTTCGCATGGATGCCTTGGTTGGTGCAATTTCTTTACCAGGGCGCTTTCTTCGTGGTCATTTGCTTTGTCACCGGACTTCAAATATACCCGCTCTTCAAGATCTGGTATCTCATAACACCTATCGTTCTAATCATGGCAATGGGTGCACTGGGGTTGTACCTCGAGGTCCTTGAGTTCCTTGGAGACTGCAAGCTATACCTAAGGTACGAGGCAGGCATTGGCACTCTTTCGGCTGGTACACTGGCAAATCTCAAGACAGCTCACCGTTTGCTCTAGTTCACCATACAATCTCATGGACGTGATCGGGTTCCTGGTACCGACGATCGGATGTATCCAGTTGCTGTTAAGCATTGTCGTGAATGACAATACGGATACCATTGGAAAGTCGTACCTTCTAAGCTACGGTCTCGCTATCGCTTACATCGAAATTGTATGTCGCTCTCGTTCTCATATCGGCACATGTGTATTTGCATGGATTCGTACTTACATCTCTTGCTTTTACACCAGATAAACGAGTTGCGTATATTCAGAGGCATCTGCAATGTCACCACCATTATCTGGAACATCGTGTACGAGACTCGCTTCTTCTTTACCCTGCTTGCAATCACCACGCTTGCTGGCACTCACATACTCCTGCACATGTTCCGAGGAAAGAGCAATGACTGCCTTTTCGTTGATGAGAACGGGAACACCGTTTCGGATCCTTGGGACTGTCCAGTCCAGAATCCCGATTTTCCGCTACACCCATTTGGCGCCTACACAGCAGCGTTTTTCATCATTGTAAGTGAAAAGAGTGTGATGGATAGTTGAGTTTGAGAAGGTTTATCTCTGACTTGAGCTGATTCTTCGTATTGTTCTGTGACGCTGACTCGTTGCCATCTTTTGCTTTTTACACGACCCGTTTCTTGACGCATAGGCCGGTCAATTCGATTCAGTCAGCGACTACCTTTGGACGAAAAGCGACTGGAGCTTTAGTCTGATGATAGGGAGCTATTACGCCTTCACAGTTTTTCTGATGTTCAACATCTTGATTGCACTCATGAACACTGCTTTCGCAAGAGTCGAGGATGAAGGAATTCTAGCATGGGTTGATTGTCATTATCGTAATGTCGGAGCTCCCGAGAACCTGACATTCGCTGCATCAGGATTTCGTCAACGATACGATCGGTTTCCCCAATACGTGTACTACACAGTCTCGCAAAAACGTGTCGAGGAATTCGGAAAGAACTTCAAAGACCTACAGGAGAATGAAGCAGGATGAAGTTCATGTGAAATTCATGTACAGCCCAAAAGCCCCCTAGACAGTTCAGATTAGAGAATGGAGAGAGGAAGTCAATAACAAGGTTAGAGTTTCGTAAGCCGTTTGATGAAAGAACACTTCGCCAAACCTTGCTTGTTTCTTGCTTTTTTGCCCCAGCCCTGCAAGATACTTTCTCTACATAGCTCTGCCATGTTTTGAGCCCTCATCTTTCATGCTATGCTAACCAACTCGACATTCCTCCCTGATCTGCTGGCCGGTCGCCATCGTGCTGCTCACCCATTTCATTACGGCCTGTGGTGAAAGGAGCCGAGAACTTTGACACATCTATCAGACAGACCAGTTATTCAATACCCTGATAGCAGCATTGGTTAGGAGTACGAGATGAGAGGGGCTCCGCATGCGCATTACTCAATACAACTTGTGGGGGCAGAGCTTCGTGTAATTGAGACTCGGGAATTTTCGCCTCATACCTTCAGACCAAATGACCGCAGCCGTTCCATGCATAGCACTGCATGAGGTGAAAACTGGGGACAAGGCAACGTAAGGCTCTTCATTCACATTCATGTTGAGGGAGAGCGTAGGTATTTGCTTTTCGGTGCATGACTGTGGGTCGATCATCACGGCTCGTATACCACAAGCCCCAATTTTATGCTTTTCCCTTCTTTTCTCTTCTCCACTCACCTGTGCGACAAACATGAACATTCTCTGCAACCGAAGAGACAATGTTTCTGTACAACCAGAGACGAAGGGCCCTTGTGTCCAAGCCAGTACCAGCGAGACGGAACCCAGTATGTTTCTCAAGAATCAACAATGGATTCCTACTCGTTACACCTCACTAACATCTCCCCTGCTCTATTGCGTCATGTTGTTGTAGCGATACATATTGGCTTGAAAAGAATCCCTCCGAATAAGTATGAACCATCCACAAGAGTCATGAGTTATACCAAAGAGGCGAAAGTAGACACTTAACCATGTGCAACATGCGTTCTTCATTGTGCTCCTGTACATAGCCCTTTCTCTTCCCAAACATTTCAAGACAATGTAAGTACGAGGACCCACCAAGCCTTACTGCTATCAGGAGGTATAGCAGTGGGTTTGGACATTCTCCTTGCCATTCTAGTCTATCATCCTTTACTTACCACTTCCCAACTTGTGATATTTGCTTCAGAATCTGGAGTTCAGCGCAAAGAGTGAAGAACTGCTTCCAGGATACTACACTGTCATTTGGTGTATGGCCCCAATGAACAACAACCAACTATTTGATTTGGTCTTCGAGATCGAAACGTGCTCCACGGAGGTTAGTATTCTGCAGCGTATTCGTTTATAATGGATGCGTCGAATCCGTCATCACTGTGTACCCAAAGGGCTAATGGCCTCATGAACCTATTCACATCTTTGCTTTCCACCGATAGTGCAAGCTATGGGCTAAGACATCAAAAGAAGAGATAGGGTCCATATCTCCTAAAGACCCATCGAACGGCCTCCGACTACGATTACAGCGGAAGCTTCATCTCGAACACAACAGCAAGATTGTTATTCGTCTTTCTGTAAGGCTAAGTTCATCTCCCGATGCATCCTAAGGGCAAGGATCTGAACTTGGAGCATGCAGCGTGGAACTTGTACGATTGGGAACCGAGGCACCAGAGGAAGACTTTGGTATGTACATGTCATGCTGTTAATACAGCCAGCAGCCTGTTGCACACGAGTACTTATACTTACGAAATTCCTTGCTTGTTCTTTCCGCTTTCCAGATTATGAAGTCAAAGCTCCCGGAAAAATGTTGCTATAGCTTGACGATAAGACATTTGGTCAGATGGCGCCGATCTTTGCCAGCGATGTGTCAGCCTCAGGGGAATACATTGCCATCCTATCTGCCGACCACGACAACGCATATGTACACATCTTGGACATCAACGACGCACTCCAAAAACCAGCATCCAGTTCTATCAGGGCAAGCTACACCATTAATCTTAAGAGGGGTCAATTCGATAACATGCAACTCGTCAAGATCGCTATTTCATCTGATGGAGCACACATTGCTCTTTATCAGAAGCCTTGTGGAGACGACCTGCCAGGAGGACGTATTGAACCTGGATCATTTCGCTTCCCTTCCACGCCTTTCAACTTAATTTCGTTTCACCTAAAGAACGACAAAAGGCTAGCGATACAATGAGACTTGTCGAGGATCCGGCAATTCAACAGCTCAAGGATCACTTCATTGGATATGGAAAGTTCTTGAATAGAGGCAGTTCCAGGTCAGGCAACGAAGTCTTCGGAGAACACAGCAGTAACGAGCATGGCGATTACTTTGTGGCGATCAACGAATCACGGATAAACGTCTACGATGTCAATAACCATTGGAAGCCATTGTTCGGACACAATATCGTTGACCTCGGCTCGATGGGGTCCAGGACGAAACAGCTTCGGATGCTCCACAAAAGTATAAGCGGATCACATTTTGTGTGGATGGAGGACGGACAGAACGTTTCTGTCTGGGATCTTGAATCAGGGGCCAATATCAAATACATCTCGGTCAACAACCCCTATACTTCACAAGAACAACAAGACGAGATCTCTCACCTTGCAGTGTCTTCAGGTGGAAAACTTCTTGCGTTGTCTGGCAAGAACTGGATCAGGGCTTACTTCTTGGATTCCTGTATCGAGATCTGTAAGGTCACCATCGACGACGACGTCGGGACGGTCATGAACATCGAGTTCATTGATCAGGCCAAGAGTCTCTTGGTGATGATCGGCAAGCCATCCATGGAGCAGACATCGGTGATCATGGATGCAATGAATCTGCCATCGTGGCTGAGTCATAAGAGGGAATTCCCATCATCATGTTACACAAACATTCATATCGCAAGACCGCCCGATGGTCAAGGAAAAGATGGCGCGATGATGGTAGCCAATTGGAACATGTTAGAGATGTACAACATTCCTCTAACAGAATCATCAGGAGGGACTCAGTTAGTTGGTTGTCAAGGAAAATGCACTATGAATCCGCGCCACGAACTCAGCTATAATAACTACAAATTGGTCATGGATTTCGAAAAAAGAAATAACCGTAACCGTAACCGACAACACAAACTCGCGCGTGTTTGCCTCTTGGTCATTGACAGTCAAGGACCATGGCGCCCCATCATGGCCATTATACCTGAGCCGTGGAGGTTTCTCGATATGGATGAAGTGGATAGCCCTGTCAAGGCTTCGTTTCTTTCTCCATGGCCGCAATTCGTCATCACTACCTCCTCAGGCTTTCAAGTCTGGAACCTCCCACAATCCGACTCTGACAACCAATGCGAATTGGCACTCTCCTGGGTCATGCCGCGATGGGGGTATACCGAGATCAACGGTGGCGTTGCGAGTTATGTCGAAAGGATCCAAGAAACGATGGTCTGCAGTAATGGAGAGTGTGCGACGTCCACATGGATCGATAACAGGAACAAAGAAACCGAAGAACGTGTCAGCATCCCAAAGAGTAGATGGTCCACACAGTCAGAGATAATCCATTGCATCAACAGCTTCCCTGTGCTTGCATTTTGCTACGCCGAACCTGTACTTGATCCTTGTTACTTCGACTCAAGCACAGCAGCACGGAGCGCCATTATCCGCTACATCATCAAACATATCAACCATGATCCATCTGGAGGCGCTATTGAGGACAGTATGATGGACATGATTGCAATGTCAGCCAGATGGAAGTGCTGTTCCGATATTCTCGGCGCCATTCTTCGATCAACCGATGGAAAATGGATCCCTCGTTGCACGCCTACTATGAAAGTCAACGCTGGTCATCAGTTTGCCAATCCGATATCGCTTTTGCTCAAGAATTCCAAGAAAGATCCCTACGCTCTATCTATGGCGCAGGAAATTATGGATTATTGTATTCGAGAAGCCAAGTCCCAGTGTGACCCGGCTTTCCTTCATCCAGTCTCGGCTTGCCTTCCCGAGATGGTAGATCACCATCCTGACATTGCGATCAATGTCACTCGACGGTCGTCATTTATTCCTGTCAGGAATAAGCATTTCGTCGCAGATCGCGCTATAGTTGCTCCTCCTCTGCTGACCATGGCACTGGATTGGGTGATGAGGAATAAGAGAGCCATCTACGAATATCAGGATCCAGTGTTCCAACTCAAGTCTCAGCTATTCAGCATCACTCCAGGAGACTTTATGACACACATCGAGGTTGCATTGGAGTTAATTTCGGATCCGGTGATCAATAGGAGGTTCAAGGAGAAGGTCTATGTTGCTCCGTATTCGTTGTTATGGCATTACCGGGACAACACCGCCACTCCAAATCATACCAATGGTATCATTGCTTGGACCCAGGCTGTGATTTGTTGGATCATCAATCGTATTGTGGATCTGGCGCTCTACATTATCAACTGGATCATGGCGATGGCGCCGACAAGGTCGAACTTTATCTGCACGGTTATAACTGTAGGATGTCATGCAGCGACTATGGTAGTGGATACATTGAATCCTTTGCACAAACCGACCCTTCGCTTGAACTTCAAGAGCAGAAAGTACCACGATAGCCCTGCCATTGCGGCTCTTATCAGATACAAGTGGTAAGGGGGGTATTACGGCCCTGGTTCATACACAAACAGACATCCACGATTCAACAGCCTTTAATTCTAAATCTTCATCTTTTCCCGTTGTGCAGGGATACGGTCGCATGGATGGCTTGGACGATACGAATGGCTTTCCAAGGCCTCTTCCTCGTCAGTGTCATATTAATATCCGGAAACCAAATATACCCTGTGATCAAGATCTGGAATTTGATAGTACCAATCTGACTTAGCATGGCATTGGGGCTATTGGGCCTGTATCTGGAGGTCCTTGAATTCTTTGAGGACTACAAGCTGTAAATCAGGTATGTAAGAGACATGGACTTTCATGGCCAGCAGCCTAGTAAGCCCCAAGACCGCTTACAAGTTTCTCTAGCTCACCATACAACGTCGTAGATTTGATCGGGTACCTGATACCGATACTCGGATACATCCAGTTACTGATCAGTATCATCATGTATGATGATACGAATGTCATTGGAGACTCGCGCCTTCTCTCCATTGGTATCTCCGTCGCTTACTTCCATGCTGTAAGTTGCCCATGTCCGCATTGAAATCCTTTGGTTATCATTTACGTCGATTCATCTAGCTTACACCTGTTATGTCCTCACATTAGGTAAACGAGTTGCGTGTTTTCAGGGACGTCTGCAATGTCACGACCAACATTTGGGGCATTGTGTACGAGATTCGCTTCTTTATTATCCTATTCATATTCTTCATATGTGCATGGACCCACACAATCCTGCACATGCTCTGGGGAAAGAGCAACGACTGCCTCTTCGTCAACGAAAGCGGGAACACCATCTCGGATAGGTGGAACTGCTCAACGCGAAGTACCGATTTCCCTTACAACCCTTTCGCTGCTTTTGTCTCTACTTTTTTCATCATGGTGAGTGAGAAACTGATGATAAAGGCTCAATCTTCATGTAGTTCACAGACACTAATTCTTGATTTCGTATGATATGCATCAATTCGCGTTAGGGTGGCCAATACGATTCCATCAGCGACTACACCAAAACGAGTGGGGATATGGCCTTCCTATTCCTAACTATTTTCTATTATCACTTCATGGTTCTTGTGTTGCTCAACATCCTGGTTTCCTTCATGAACGTTACAACTGTAAGAGTTGAAGGCGAGGGAACATTGGCATGGTTGAATAACCACCACCTTCATGTCGGAAAAGCCGAGAACCTGACATTCACATCTCCAGGATTCCGTCAGCGGTACGACAAGTTTCCCCAGTACGTGTATTACACAGTGTCGCAGAAGCGCATCAAGGAACTTGAGGAATCTGGAAATAGCCTCGAGGGTCCACAGGAGAAAAGGGCAGAGTGAATTGATGCAGAGTTCATCTACACGCTCAAAATACCATAGACGGTTCCGTGGAGATGTAGAAGAGATAGCAAGAATAGAGTTGTGCAGGGGATGTTCAGAAGCTGTTTGTGGCACCTTCGAACCATGCCCAGGCGTATCACCCCAAGTGGTATTGTCCTCGCCACTTGAAGACGGGCCAAATATTTTTTAGAATGGGAGAAGCAATTGAGTGGAGTGTGCCTTGGGCCCCATTGGGCAACCTTGTCGAATCCTTGACTCCAGTCATTCATGTGCATCAAATGGGATTGGAGCCGTGGTCAAGACAACGAAGGTGCATACTTCACTCATCCTCTCTCCTAGATCTCCTTGTCAGTTGTCCCGTGCTGGTAAATCTGACAGAACATTCTTTTTTTGGTATGGGCTATTGAGCAAGGGGTGGTGAGCGTACCCGGTATTTCCAGTACCACGGGCAGCCAGGAGTGATGCAGGGTGTGTCGCTGCAGGGGTGTGTCAATGGCCGTCGCCTCATTCCTTATCCAATTCTCTGGGTCGATTGTCGGTATAACTGCCCATGTAGCTGCGATTGGCACCCCTTGACAAGCCGCAATTTAAATACGGACCTTTGTGCTCGACAATACTTTGTTTCCCCCCCTCTTCTCCACTCACCTGTGCGACAAACATGATCTTCCCTGATTTCACCGGATACGGTCCAAGAGGTGATGATCGTCCCCTTCAACCACAGACGACGAACCATAGTATTAAATCGGAGCCTCGTACGTATTGTTTGTTGTTGCTATGCCCGGAAGAATCGACAACGGAGATTGACACGAATGCGAACGCTCATGGATATCCTTGTTTGCTTCCGATTTTTGATATCTAGACTATGGAGTCGAGGCTCCCGAAATGAGATTGCGGCAGGTTAGCGAAAAAACATTCGTGGCACAGATCTTTGCTACCGATGTGTCAGCCTCAGGAGAATACATCGCTGTTCTGTCTGCAGATCGCAGCTACGCCTACATCCACGTCTTGGACATCAACGATGCCATCCATGTATCAGCAAAAATCACCCAAAAGGCGAGTCACCAAATATCTCTTCACAATGGCCAATTCGACATGTCCAGCGTCCGGATCGCGATATCATCTGATGGGACGTATGTGGCCCTTTATGAGTCCCATGGCAACTTGGCCGGAGGATCTGCACCGCCTCGATTCCCTTTCTATGCCTTTCAATTCCGATCCGTTTCGGAAAAAGATCCCCCAAAGGGTCCTATATTCGGTTTTTTGGGACGACCTCTTGATAAAATCTCCGAGAAATTGGCCCACAGAGCTGACTATACAAACGATAGCCCCGAGGAATGGGGTCGAGTCAAGGAATTCGATGGCCAGACAATTTCACAACTCAAGGGCCACTTCACCGGGTATGGCAAGTTCTTGGCCAGAGACAAGTTCAAGACAGACAACGAAGTCATCATAGAGGGTGGCAACAGTGCACATGGAGATTACTTTGTCGCTATCAACGAATCACGGATCAACGTCTATGATGTCGATAACAATTGGAAGCCACTGTTCGGACACAATATCGGTGACCTTGCCACGATTGAGAACAGACGGACACAGCTTCGAATGCTCCACCAAAGCATAAGCGGACCGCAGTTCGTGTGGCTGGAGGACAAACAGAACGTCTCTGTCTGGGATCTTGAGACGGGGTCCAATATCAAATACATCTCGGTCAACAATCCCGACACTCCTAATACACAACAAGACATCATCTCTCACCTTGCAGTGTCTCCGGGTGGAAAGCTTCTTGCACTGGCTGGTGACGATTGGATCAGGACATACTTTATGGATTCCTGTATCGAGATTTGTAAGACAACCATCAAGGACGGATCGGTCCTGAGTATCGAGTTCACTGATCAGGGCAAGAACCTCTTGGTGACGATTGAAAAACCATCCAAGAAGAAGCGGACGTTAATGACCGAGGAGAAGCCGACGTTAATGACCGAGGAGAAGCGGACGTTAATGATCATGGATGCATTGAATCTGTCATCGTGGCACATCCATATGACAGAGTTACCACAATCATTTTACGGAAGCCTTCATATCGCACAGCCATCCACTGCACAAGGAAGATATGGAGTGATGATGACAGTCAACCAAGTGCTGAGGATGTACGATGTTCTTCAACCAGGAGAGCTCGAAAGAGCTCCAATGGTTAGTTGTCAAGGAGAATATGTTACGAATCCAAGCCGGGAACCCAGCCGCAGTGCCTACAGTTTGGCCGTTGATTTCAAGAACAGAGGCCATGAGTCCGACAGTCAGGCCTACAGTCAAACCTCCAGTTTTGACATCAATATCGACATGAATGAACACCATGAGGAAGCACGCATGGAACACCGCTGTCATGGTGCCAATCACAGTGCCTACAGTTTGGTCGTCGATTCTGAGATAAGAAAAAACGGTGACCAGAAACAAAAGCTCGCGCGTGTTTGCCTGTATATTGGGGAGCAAAAATCACCCATTATGACCATCATACCAGAACCCTGGAGGAAGCTCGATGTGGATGACGTGGGTATCCCTGTCAAGGTGTCGTTTCTCTCTCGGTGGCCGCAGTTCATCATCACCACCTCTTCAAGTTATCAAATCTGGAATCTCCCATGCACCAACTCGGACAATCAATGCGAATTGGCGCTCTCTTGGGTCATGCTGCGCTCGGAACATGCAAAATTCCGCGGCGGCGAAATTGACGACTACGTCCAAATTATCAGAAAAACGGTGGTAAAAGATGGAAAGAATGTGACGATCACTATCAGTGGCAATTACGGGACGAATACATTCGGACCTGTCAGCATCCCAAAGACCCAATGGCTCACACCATCAGAGACAGCCCACTGCATCAACAGTTTCCCTTTGCTTGCGTCTTGTTACCCCGATTCAAGCCCCGCCGCACAGGACGCTATCCTTCGCTACATCGTCAAACACATCAACCATAATCCATCTGGAGGTGCTACTTGGAGCAGCCTGATGGACACGATTGCAAGGTCAGCCAAATGGAAGCACTGTCCCGATATCCTTGGTGCTATCCTTGGATCGACTGATCAAAAATGGATCCCTCGCCGCTGTACACCTACCATGAGAAAAAACAGAGGTGACCGTCCGTCTGCCAATCCGATTTTATACCTGCTCAAGCGTGCCAAGACGGATCCATACGCTTTATCTATGGCGGAGCAAATGATGGATTATTGTATTCGGGAAGCCAAGTCCCAGTGCGACCCGGCTTTCCTTCATCCAGTCTCTGCATGCCTTCCCGAGCTAGTGGATTACCACCCTGACATTGCAATCGATGTCACCCGACGGTCGTCATTAGTTCCTATCAGGAATAAGAATTTCGTCGTGGATCGTGCGATAGTCAGCTCTCCTCTGCTGACTAGGGTACTTGATTGGGTGATGAGGGCGGTGATGAAGATGGAGAAAAGAACCATCTACAAGTACCAAGATCCATTGTTCCAACTCAAATCGCAGTTACTCAGCATCGCTCCAGGAGATTTTACGACAGACATCAAGGTTGCAGGCGAAATAATTCCGAATCCTGTGAACCACGAGAGGTTCAGGGAGGAGGTATATGTCGCACCATATTCACTGCTATGGCATTACCGGGACGAGGTCACCACTCCAAAGTCTGACAATGCTGTAATGACACGGGTCAATGCTATAATGACTTGGGCCAAGGAACTGGTAACCCGAATCATCAAGACGGTATCGACCAAGCAGAACATTATCTACAAGGCCATAACTTTGGGATGTTATGCAGCGGTCATGGGATTGAACATGTTGAATCCGTTGCACAAACCGACCCTTCGCTTGAACTTCAGGAGCAGAAAGTACCACGAGAGCCCTGCCATTGCGGCGCTTATTGGCTTCAAGTGGTAAGTGCAAATCGCCTTTGATCAAGCGGAATCAGATGACATGTCAAGAGTTTAACAACCCTTCGTTCCAACTCTTTATCTTTCTGTTGTGCAGGAACTCGGTCGCATGGAAGGCCTGGACGATACGAATGCTTTACCAAGGCCTCTTCCTCGTCAGTGTCATATTGATTACCGGAAACCAAATATACCCGGTGATCAAGATCTGGAATTTGATAGTACCAATCTGTCTTACCATGCTGTTGGGGCTATTGGGCCTGTATATCGAGGCCCTTGAGTTCACTGACGACTACAAGCTCTACCTGAGGTATGTGAAAGACATGGGTTCTCTCGATTAGCAAATAGAAAATCTCAAGATTGCTAACTGCTTGCTCTAGTTCACCATACAACCCTGTGGACGTAGTAGGATATCTGATACCGACAGCCGGATTCATCCAGTTACTGATCAGTATCATCATGTTTGACAATACGTATGCCATTGGAGACACTCGCGTCCTCTCCATCGGTATCTCTTTTGCGTACTTCCAAGCTGTAAGTCACTCTTGTCCCTGTGTAAGCCCACCTGTGAGAATGTGCATGCCTTGATTCGCTTCGCTTACACTTGTTCATATCTTCGCATCAGGCAAATGAGTTACGCGTATTCAAGAACGTCTGTAATCTCACGACCAACATCTGGAACATTATATGGGAAACCCGCTACTTCATTGTCATGTTTGGATTTCTCATAATTTCGTGGACCCACACAATCCTTCACATGCTCCGGGGGAAGAGCAACGACTGCCTCTTCGTCGACGAAAGCGGGAACACCAGCTCGTATCGTTGGGACTGTCCAGTGCGAAGTACCGAGTTCCCTTACAACCCTTTCGCTGCTTTTGTCTCTACTTTTTTCATCATGGTGAGTGAAAGGTTTGTGTATAGAGAGTTCGCCTCTTCAAATAGCTCCCAGACTCTGACTCTCATCTTCACACAATATGCATTTCTATACGTTTAGGGTGGTGATTTCAGTTCCATCAGCGAGTACATCAAGACGAGTGGGGATCTGACCTTCCTTTTTGTGATTGCCGCCTACTATGCATTCATGGTTTTCTTGTTGCTCAATGTCTTGATCGCCGTCATGAATGGTATAACTGCAAGAGTTGAAGGCGAGGGAACATTGGCATGGCTGGATAACCTTTATCACCATGTCGGAAAAGCCGAGAATATGTCGTTCGATGCTCCAGGACTCCGACAGCAGTACGGCAAGTTTCCTCAGTACGTGTACTACACAGTGTCGCAGAAGCGCATCAAGGAACTTGAGGAATCTGGAAATAGTCTCGAGGGCCCACAGGAGAAAGGGGCAGAGTGAATGATGCAGAGTTCATCTACACGCTCAAAAATACCATAGACGGTTCCGTGGAGATCTAGAAGAGATAGCAAGAATAGAGTTGTTCAGGTTTTTTAGGGTCTAAATCCATCTTCTTCGAACCGTGCATATCTCGACCCACCCCCTTTTTTTTCCAAGTGGTTCATCAGGACACCAGGCGAGGTGTTTGACTCCAGTCTTTCATGTGCATCAAATGGGATTTCAATCATCTTCCTCTCCAAGATCTCCTTGTCAGTTGTCCCGTGCTGGTAAATCTGACAGAACATTCTTTTTTTGGTATGGGCTATTGAGCAAGGGGTGGTGAGCGTATCCGGTATTTCCAGTACCACGGGCAGCCAGGAGTGATGCAGGGTGTGTTGCTGCAGGGGTGTGTTGCTGCAGGGGTGTGTCAATGGCTGTCGCCTCATTCCTTATCCAATTCTCTGGGACGA
>Ga0247824_10001183_pt1 | contig 14025 bp, 22 predicted proteins | sample 13C_PalmiticAcid_FD_194412 | JGI IMG/M metagenome (GOLD analysis project Ga0247824, IMG submission 194412) | Soil microbial communities from agricultural site in Penn Yan, New York, United States - 13C_PalmiticAcid_Day48 | ecosystem: Environmental > Terrestrial > Soil > Agricultural land... | reverse complement strand
CCTTTGTAACGCCCCTTCCCCCCTTCCCCCCGTAAAAAATAAATAATAATATATACGTTACAAGGAGGAGGCGGTACACGCGCGACGCGCTCGTTCGCACCCACGCACTCGCGCGAGTGTACGGGTGTGTGTGCGTCGACGCAAGATTCTCGGCTCATCTGTGATCCGGCTCACAACTGGGGTGACGACCGGTTCCTTCGACGTCAAGCAGGGCATCACCACACACCGAACACATTGCGTTTGGTTTGACTTGTGCCGGCACCCCGAGAACATAGACGCCGGACGTTGGGTTGTGGATCAGCCGCTCGTCCACCATCCGTCGTAGCGTGCCGCGCACCGTGGCCGGCTTGATGCCGGTCGCGTCGGCGATCTGCTTTGGGCTTTGGCCGCGTCCGGCGGCTTCCAGGTGGGAAAGGATCTGACCGACCACCGCACTGCCACCAGTACCACTGTTGCCGTTGTTGCCGCGATGTTGCAGGATGTCCTGTGCGGTTGTAGTGGTCTCCCCGAGCATCACCAGACGTCCGATGTGCGCGTCTCCTTCGTCGGTCTCCAGGACCGCGTCGCGGATGGTGTAGGACAGGTTCGGCAGGTCCAGCCGGCCCAGGTTGTTCTTGACTTGCGACACGATGCAGGTGTATTCGGTGGTTTCTTCCCGTTCGTCGCGGGCGATGGCCAGCATGGCGCGGGCAACTTCAGTCCAGGCCCGGGACCCGGCGATCATGCTGGACACGTCCACATCACGGGTTTTATTGAAGTGCACCAATGCTGGGATCGCCAGGTTGGCGGCTTCGGCTGCGCGTTTCAGTGGCTCCAGGGCGGTCCGTAGCTCTTTGCTGTGGTTCGGGTTGATCTGCCCGTCGACCAGGCTCAGGATCGGGTCGCACATCAGCATCGCGGCGTTGGCTTCCCGGGCGATCTCTGGCAGTGCCCGCGAGTCGCGTGGCAGGCTCAGGCCGGTCGGCAGCCCTTCGTCTTCCACGTCGATGCGCCAGACCAGGTCCAGGTTGGCTCCGGCCGCGAGCATCCGGGGGGCGATTGTGTAGTCGAATGCGTCTTCTGCGGCTGCGTACAACACCCCCCGGGGTTCACCCTGATATAGCCCCGGCAGGTTGCCGTTGGTCACCGCCGCAGCTAGCCAGGCCAGGAACGTGGACTTGCCGACACCTTCACGTCCGGCGATCAGGCAGAGCTCCCCCAGCGGCATCCGCCCTTCCCACACCCAGCGCACCGGCCGGATCTTGAACGCGGACAGCGGGGTTATCCGGATGCGCCTGCCCGCTCCCTCCACGAGGGGGTCGTCGACCGGTCTCCCTTGGCCGTCGTCGGCCTGAGAGCCCCCCGTGCGGGTGTCGGCAGGGTCCCCGCGTTCGGCGCCCGTCCGTTCCGGTTCGACAGCCAGGTCGACCAGGGTGATGTCGTCAATCCCGAGCCCTGCTGTCACCAGGTCGGTCAGGTCTTTGCCGACCGTGGGCAGCCCGACCACCACAGACGCCGCCACCTCCTGCAGTTCCTGGGCCACCCGCCGGGCGTGTGCCAGCCCCTGGCCTTTCACATCGTTGTCGGCGATGATCACCACGTGGGCGCCGCGCAGGGTTTCGGTGTACTGGGGCAGCCATTTGCCCCGTCCTGCCCCGCCAGGGTTGCAGGTCGCGACCCGCCCCAGCTTCTCGGCGGTGTGTACGTCTTTCTCGCCTTCGACCAAATAGATCTCGCGGTTGTCATGGATCGCTTCCAGCACCAGCGGTAGCCGATATAGCACACGCCGAGTGTCATGCAGGTTGTAGATCCACTTGCCGGGTTTGTCTGGGTCGGGCCGTCGTTGCAGGAACCGCTTGGAACTGGTCCGCTGCACCTCGTACAGCAGCTGTCCGTCTTCGTCGGTGTATTGGTAGATCGCCACGACCGGGTCCGAACGCCGGTCGTCCGGGCGCAATGGGAACAGGTCCCGGTGGGCTTTGCCGATCGCGGCCAGGATGTCGTCGGTCTTGCAGCCGGCGTGGCAGTACAGCAGTGCGTGGTGTTCGCTGTTCTCGTCCAGGCTCAGGCTGGCTTGGCGCCGGTCTGGGTGGGCGGGGCAGTATAGACGCCAGGCGTTGCCCTGTTGGCGTCCAGACCGCCCGGTTGTGCTTTCGATCGCGTCGCGGATCGCGTCGATCGGCAAACGTTCCACATGCCCTCCGGGGTTGCTGTGCTGGGCGGGAGGGTCCAGCGGGGGGATGTTAAGATATGGGGGTTGCGTCTATGGTGTGTCGCTCGCACCTTGCCGGGATGGACTGGGGACGCGACGACACCACAGCCCCCCGTGCCTCGGCGGGGGGCTGTGGCTTGTTCAGTTGCCGGCCATCAGGCCAGCGGGTTGGGTGAATATGCTGGCGGTGAGAAACCGGGGGTCGGCCCGGGGCTGGCACTGGCCTGACCGGGGGCGTCCATCCGTCCGTACCAGTCGGCCCGATCTAGTACGGCCTCGTTGTAAGCCTGCAGGCAGTTCATCATGAACTGGGCCAGGATGAAGTCCGGGGTGTTGGATCGGTTCTCGGCGCTGTGCCGGTTCAGCAGGCTTGCGAGCTCGTCACGCAGGGCGCGTTCCATCGGTTTCCTTTCTCGGACAGACGTCGGCACGGTGGCTCTGGCGGGTCGTCTTGAGCCGCGAGACTGGGTGTTGCTCGCACTCAGGCACGACCCGCTGACGGCTGACCAGCCCACAGGGTTCTTTCGGGCATGGACATTGGTCTTCCAGGTGGGTTCCTGACCAGGAGCGCCCGACATGGTAGTCCGACCCCCGATCGGGACAGGCATCGGCAGGATGGAGCTGGCCATTGTGCCCGATGTGGTGTGGGATGTTCATTGAGATACCAGCAACCCGGCTTCCGCCAACGCGTCCAAGAGCGCTCGAGCGATGGAAAGCGCATCTTCTCGCTCTTCGTCGGAGGCTTCCGCCCAGACCTCGTCGGGATCGTCATCGCCTGGTTCGGCGGTGACGATCATCAGCGTCTTGACGACCAGCAGTTCGGTTTCGGGTGTCCAGGCGGTGCTCATTCGCCGCTCGATCCGAACCCGTTCAAACCCCGCTGGTGGTCCGACACGGCGCCGACGACCTGCACCGGGGCGGGGATCGCGGGGATCAGGATCAACTGCCCGAGCCGGTCCCCGACTTTCACCACCACCGGCTGGTCAGTCAGGTTGTAGGCCCCGACGAACAGCGCCCCGCGCCAGCCCGGGTCGATCACCCCGGTCGGTACGTGGATTCGGCGCTGGCGGATGGTGCTGGATCGGCCGGTGACCAGACCCCAGTAGCCGGGCGGGAGCTCGACCGCGTCCACCTGGGTGCGGATATCGGCGTACCCGTAGGGCTCGAGCGTGACCCCGATCGCGGTGTTCAGGTCGATCCCGGCATCGTCGGCGTAGACCCGCCGGGGAGCTTCCCCGCCGTCCCGGATCACCATCCGAATTGTCTCGTCTGCCTCAGGCCGGGGGTGTTCTCGAATAGCGTGGGCGACCGCGTCGACCACGGCGTGTTGGTCCGGGCAGATGGTCACCAGCGGGTTGGCGGTCAGGGACTGGCTGGCCCCGTCGTGTATCACCACGGCGGGGATGCCCCGGGCGGTGGCGGCTTCGATCTCCGCCGGCACCCCGATCGAGGGCACCCCGGCGGGCAGGATCGCGACCAGCACGTCGGCCTGGTACAGCCAGACCCGGTTCAGCCGATCGACCCGGGGGTCCAGGACCGAGGTGTACAGGGCGGTGCGCGGCCGGTAGATCACGCAGCCGGTGCCCCGCAGGTCCTCGTGCACGGCGTTAGCCAGCGTCCGCAATGGACCATAGGCGGTGGAGCATGCCTGGTCGATCGGTTCGGCGAAGTAGATCAGCGTCATGCCAGACCTTCTACTGAAATTGGGTGGTGGTTGATGTTGCTGGGGGTCAGCTGCACGTGCACCGACCCACCGGGTAGTTCGGCCATCCAGCCGCCCAGCATGCCGGCTTCGCGCAGGACCGCGCGTGCCTGGTCGACCGGTGACACACCTTCCAGGGCCGGGACTTCCACGGTGACCAGCGCGTTGCCCTCGAACCGCACCCGTACGGTGCGCTGCTCGATCATCGGCCGTTCTCGGTAGGCAGGTAGCGCCGGACCAGGCGCTTGGCGGTGTCGACTCCGAGGAACCCGAGGAACCCGGCCAGTTCCAGTTCCTGGCGCAGCATCTCGGTGCGCATCTCCTGGTTGACCTGCAGGGTCAGCACGGTATCGCGGATCGCGCGGACCACGGCAGTGTCGACTGCCCGCTGGGTGTTTGTCCGGATCTGGTCGACCAGCGGTCGGACCCGGTCCACCGGCAGGCCAGCCCCCACCAGGATCGCGCCCAGGTTGGCGTAGCTCAGGTCGCTGTCCGGGGGCGGCGGCATCGTGCCGGCGGGGCGGGTGCCGATCGGGAACCCGGCGGGCAGGACATCAGCCGGGGCTGGGGTTGTGGTGCTTGTCATTTCGCTTCTCTTTCCTCGCGGGTTTGGGTGGTCAGATGCCACATCCAGCATCCGTTGGTGCACCGGTGGACAGTTGCCCACCGGCGCACCCCGTTTTTCAGCATTTGCTTCTTGCGCCGGTTGAACCGGATTGCGGCGGTCCAGGCGCGTTGCGGGTTCGGGTAGGTGATCTTGCCCAGATATGGGCAGATCAGATCCCCGGCCATGCTCCGGTCTGGTGCACCCGCTGGGCCATCCGGGCGTAGACCCCGATGTCCAGCCAGGTGTCCACGCTGGGGGACCGGCCTTCTTTGACTGCCGCAACCAGTCTCGAGACCTTGCCCAGCACATAGAACACGATGCCGATCTCAGCCGCCGCCATATTGCCGTGGGTATCGTCCGGCAGTTCCCGGTGACTCATCTCGGCGATCGCCCGCCCGATGTCGCGCAGGTCGGTCGCCCCGTACTCGATCGCCTTGTCCACGACCATGTCGATCTCGGCTTCGGCGGTGTCGCGCCACCACTGGGCCAGCCGGTCGCGGGGAGTGGGTTCGGCGATGGCGCCAGGCAGTCGGTTGAATGCTGCCACCAGCAACTCCACCAGTTTGGGATCAGCCTCGAAAGCCGGCTCCCAGGTTTCGATGGCCTCAACGATGGCGGCGCGGATGCCGCCGCCTCGCTCATCGACAGCGCACACCGCAATGTTCATCCCGAAGCCCGAGACCGACCCTCCGAGGTTGAACGTGTCCGGGTCGACCGGGTCGGTCCAGCCGCCTTTACACCAGCGACCGTCTGCACGGTGCTTGGCGATCTTGCCGATCACCCCGGGTGGTCCGGTACGCCGCAGCGGCTTCAGGTTGCCGCACTTGCCGCAGACCCCCATCGGCCGTGGGCTGGCGTCTGGCTTCTTAGTCGCCACGACGGACCCTGTCCGCCATCGCGTAGGTCCGGTCCGAGGTGGTGATCATGTGCGGCGTCCGCCCACACGCCCGCCGAAACTCTTCCAGGAACTCCCGGAAGAGCTTGGACTGCCGGACCGCGTCGTAGTCAGTGACTCCGGCGAGCTCTGGGTCGAGTTGGTCTGCCATGGTCAGCGCCAGGCGCAACGGGTTGATCCCGCCTTCTACCGGGAACATCACACTGTTGGCGGCCACGGCATCGGCGGCCTCGTACGGGTCAAACAGCCCGACCCGCCGCACCTTCTGGGTGACGGTGGTCTTCTCCTCCGGCAGGTTCAGATCCTGCCAGGTGCGCTCTTCGTGCATCGGCCCGGAGTTGCCGGCGACCCGGATCGGGTAGGGCCGGAACACCACCCAGACCTCCAGGTCGGATGGCCGCACGTTCCACGGGTTGATCCGCGCCATCGCCAGGAAATCCAGCGCGGTGCAGTCCGAGGAGGTGACCTGCGGGTAGAAGCGGTGGTGTAGCCCCAGCTGGTAGCCCTGGGTTCCCTCGATCTGGATCGGCTGCCCCCGGCCGACCGCGTATGGCCCGACATTGGCGACCAGGGCCGGACCGAACACATCCTGTCGTGCGTCGTACATGTCGCGGATGGTCGGGGCGGAACGCATGATCCGATCAGCCCGTGCCGCGCCGATCCCCTTGCCGGTTGACCCGACTCGGCCGGTCAGGTCCAACTGCTTTTCCTGCTCGATGTGCGAGGGCAGCAGGACGGTAGCGGAGGGGTCGATGAACAGCCGGCCGTGCAGGTAGATCTCGTCCTGGCGCAGCATCTCCAACTCCGCCGCCAACACATCCAAGTCGACCTCCGAGCCGGCAGCGATACACCCGATCGCGGCCGGGTTGGTGACCACCCCGACCGGGATCTGGCGCAGCGCCAGGCGGGTGCCGGTCTTCGGGTTGACCACAGTGTGACCGGCGTTCGGACCGGCGACCCGGATGCAGGTCGGGGCGTCCAGCTGTGCGGCCAGGTGGCCGGCGACGGCACCTTTGCCCTCCGAACCGGCCTGGCCCCCGACGATGACTTGCAGCTTCATACGATCTCCTTAGTTCTTCGGGAAGTAGAGGCGCACGTCGGTGCCGAAAAGCTCCGACAGGACCTCGTTGATCGACGGCAACCGCCCGTTGGTGGCCCGGATGCGAACGGTGCGCGAGACGCGCCGCGCGGCGGGCACATAGTTGCGATCCTGCTCGTAGTGCAGTTCCCATTCGCCGTGCACGTACTGATGCCGGACGGTCCAGCGATCGCGCTTGCCCTCGTTGGCGTCGTGGACCAGCGTGTCCACTCGGTGCTGTTTCCACCCGTGATCGCGCAGGACCTCGATCACCGCATCGAACAGGCGCTTGGCGTCTTCGCGCGTAGGTGTTTCAACCATGTCTGCAGCCATGGGGTCAAGCTTAACAGTGCCCAACACGCATGTCAAGCCAGGTGGCACGCATGTGTCAGATCTATGACTTGACAGTCCGCGTGCCTCCGTGGTTGACTTGCGGTGTGACACAACAGCCGACTCTTGCGAAGCCCGACACCCCGCTGTACAAGCTGATCGCGGGCAAGCTGGGCCGTGATCCGGTTGAACTGATCCACGAACGGCGCCAACAGACGCCTCCCGTCTCGTTCGCGCAGATCGCGGATGAGTTTCGGCAGGTGACCGGCGAGTACCTGACCCATGAGCTGCCCCGGCGCTGGTACCAGCTGAGCATTGGCCAGCCGGTCAGGCGTTCCGGCCAGGCCAAGCCAGCCGACTCGGCCGACACTGGGCGTGCCCAGGCAGCTTGAGATCCCGATCCCCCGGGGAGCGCGGTGTGGGGGTTGCGTCCTGTGAAGTTCCGTAGTCCCGCCGACTAACTGGCAATACACAGATCGCGCCTTGCCTCCCCGGGGGATCGTTCTATTTTTGCGGAAGGAATCACCTCTGTGCCTGAACCGGCAAACCGCAAAGACCGCCCGGGTGGGGGCAAGTACTATGAGCACCCGATCACCGGTGAATTGTTCGATTCGGTTACGACCGTGCTGGACACCTGGGACAAGGCCGGGCTGAAGATCTGGGCGGGGCAGCTGGCAGCCGAGGCCGCCCAGGACTCGATCCCACAGCTGATGGCCGCCGTGCTCGAGCCCGACTGCACCAACACGTTCAACCGGTGCTACCAGAAGCACGGCCGGCAGAACCGGTGTGAGCGCTGCCCGTGCGGGGTTTGCGAGCGCTGCATGTACCGACGCCTAGCCTGGCGGCACGAGGCAGAGTCCAGCCGGCGGGCGCAGGAGGGCACCGAGTTCCACGAGGCGGTGCACTTCTGGGCCACCAACGGCGGGGACGAGGTCTCCCTACGCCCAGAGGTCCGGCCATACTTCGAAACATTCCTGCGGTGGGTGGCAGACTTCGGGCTGGTCCCCCACCATCCCGGCCAGGATGGGTCGTGGGTCCAGTTCGAGACCACTCTGATCAACCGCGACCACATGTACGCGGGCACCTCCGACGCAGCTATCACGATCCGACGCAACACCGAGCAGGCCCAGCGGCTGTTGAACGAACTCGGCGCGTTGCTAGGCCAGCCGCTGGACGAGGCGCTGGTGCGGGTGGACTACAAGACCCGCGAGAAGCCAGACGAACGGCTGTACAACGACATGCCGATCCAGGGCGTGGCCTACGAGCGGTGTTCCATGGTGCTGCTGGCGGACGGGACCGAGGTACCGGCCCCCAAAACCCATGCCCGGATGGTGCTGCAGTTGCGGCCACCGGGCGAGGACAACCCCAAGGGCTACACGTTCGAGCCGATGCTGTCCGGCGATGAAGAGTTCTACGTGTTCCTGCGGCTGCTGGAGAACTACCGCTGGTTGAACCGGTGGGGCGACAAGAAAGCGTTCGGCTGGGAGGCGTTGCGCACAGCGGCTGAGACCAGGACCTTGCCTGAGGGCCAGATCTGCGCCAGCAGCTGCGACTTCGCGTTCTCCGGCCAGCACACCCAGCAGTGCGTCTCGCCTGAGGCGGCAGCCAACATTGCGGCGTCCTACGGCCCACCTAGGCAGGCACAGTCCGCCGCCGCCGTCAAGCAGGCTGCCAAAGCCGACAAGGCAGCCAAGGCAGCCGCCAAGCGCGCTCCGGCCAAGAAAGTCGCCGCTCCGGCGCAGGTTGACCCGGAGCAGGCCGACCCAGTGATCGACGCCCCCATCTCCGCCACGCAGACGGTTGACCCGTTCGAGTTGGCCCAGGGCGCCAGGGCGTCGAAGTTCATCCGTTCAGGGCGGGACCCGTTCCCTGCCGGGCCGGTGCGGTTGACCGCATTCGAAGAAGAGATCCCGTTCTAGGAGACCAAGCATGGCATTCGCTCGCGGTACGCGCCTGGCCGATCTGCAGGCGCAGCAGGTCGAAGTCGGTCGCATCCGGCTGGGTACTTCCGAAAAAGCCCGCAGCGCGCGGGGCCGGGAGTACAACAAGCCGGTGAAGCTGGAACGGTTCCGCCTGACCTCCCGGTCTCAGCAGTTGATCATTGAGGCCGCGAAAGTCTACGGCGGAGAACCCCAGCCGTGGCAGCCCGAACATGGGGCGCAGCAGTGGGAGGTGATCATCGAGCGGCAGTCGCTGGCGGTGATCGTGCCGCCGGACCCATGCAGCCAGTTCTACGAGCAGTGGGTCGCCGGCAAGTGCACCCGCCGCTGCAACGGCGTCCGGGAACTGCTGACCGAGCAGCCCTGCCCGTGCGGGCCGGACCCGGGCGACAAGAAAGCCCAGGGCTGCAAGCCGACCACGCGGGTGTCGCTGATGTTGGCGGAGTTGCCCGGCATCGGGATCTGGCGCCTGGAATCGCGCGGGTACCATGCCGCGACCGAACTGCCGGCAGTGGTGGATCTGCTCACCCAGGCCGGCGGCAACCTGCCGGCCAGGCTCGAGATGGAACCCCGCACCGCGCAGATCCCGGACCCCCGGGATGCCAGCAAGACGGTCACCTCCGAGTTCATGGTGCCGGTCCTGCATGTTGAGGCCACCCCGGCGACGATCATGGGCGTGATCAGCGGTCGCCTGGCACTCTCGCAGCTGCCCGGGGCGGACCAGGACGAGCAGGTCCCTGCATTGCCACCCGGCCACACCTCGGCGGCACTGCCTGCCGCTCCCACCGCTCCCGCCGAGCCCCAACCGGATGCTGAACAGGAGGCACTGCGCCAGCAGTGGCTACGACATGGGTGGTATGAGGACAAGATCAACTCGGCCACCAACGTGGCAGATCTGGGCGCCATCCAGGCCAACATCAGCCAGACCGATCGGTTGACCCCGGAGTTCCGCGACAGCCTGCTGGTCGTCGTCGAGCAGCGCCGAAACCAGATCACTCCCGCCCGTACCGAGACGCTGCGCGACCCGTGGGACGAGGCGCCACCTCCCCCGCCAGCACCGACGCCACCGGCGACACCACCGCCGGCACCGGCTGAACCGCAGGACCGCAACGCCATCTGGACCCAGGTCAACCAGTTCGCCGCCACCAAGGGCTACACCATGAGCAAGCTGAAGAGCTTGTACGCCGACTTCAGCACCGGTGAACAGATCTCCAGCGCCACCGCCGGAGACCTACAGCGGTTCTTGACTTGGATGCAGCTATGACCGTCGCCGTCGAGCCCCACTGCCAGGCCGAACTGGTCCCCGGGGCACACGCCCAGTCTTCGTGCCGGTGTCGGGAGATGCTGTTGCAGCGCCTGGCCGACGACATGTATCTACTTCAGCGGCGCCGGTTCACTGCGACGCTACAGCGCTACCTGGACCAACTCTCGCAGACGTTTAGCGTCATCGGGGAACAGGTCGTGCGAGCCTGGTCGATTATGGCGCCCGTCTATGAACAGCTTTACCGGTTGACCGTGCGTTTCAACCAGCCCCCACCCAAACTGCCGAGGTTGGCCCGCCGGTCGGCCCGACGTTGGAGGCATCGGTGAATCTCGAAGGCACCCGGTTTCCCACCCAGATCTGCCATCCCGGGCGATGTGACGTGGAGATCGTCTACTGCCATGTCCCTACCCGGACTGGCGAGGTGATCGTCGATGCCGCCCCGAGCAAGGACGGGACCATTCAGCTGCGCGACATCGGCGGGGTCAGGCCAGTGGCGTTCGTCCTGACCGCCACCCAGCAGTTCGGCAAGCAGGGAACACTGCACGTCCGGCACAGCACCCACTGTCGCAAGCCCAAGGACCGGCGATGACCAAGCCGTCAGTCTCTTGGATGCAGGAGCCCTGGACCGCATTCGACACCGAGACCACCGGAGTCGATGTCGAGAACGACTTCATCCTGTCCGCCGCGATCGTCCCCCTTCGCAACCCGGCTTCCACCTTCTACTGGTTGCTGAACTGGGAGGTCGACATCCCGCCGGAGGCTGCAAAGATCCACGGGTTGACCCGCGAGTATCTGTCCTTGCATGGGGGGGACCCGAAGCGTGTTCTGCGGGGGATCGTTAAGCAGTTGGCCGATGGCCTGCGCGATGGGGTGCTGGTCGGGATGAACATCACGTTCGACCTGACGATGCTGGACCGCAACTGCCGCGCGATCGGAATTCCCCCCCTGTCGGATGCGGCCACCCACGCCGACCTGGCCCCAATCGCCGACGCGTTCGTCCTGGACAAATATGTCGACCCCTTCCGAAAGGGCAAGCGCAACCTTACAGCGCTCACCGAGCACTACGAGGTAGCGATGGGCGAAGGCGGGGCGCACAACGCCCAGGCCGATGCGATCGCCGCCGCTCGAGTCCTGTGGCGCCTGGGCAAGCTGTATCCGAACATTGGGGCGATGGACCCGCTGGCGCTACACCAGCTGCAGGTGGCCGAGAAACGCATGCAGGACGAGTCGTTCCGCCGCTATCTGCTATCCAAAGGCCAGGACGCCACTGGCGTCGACGGCATCTGGCCGATCAAGCCCTACCAGGAGGCGTGATGCGCACAGCGGGATTGGACCTGTCGCTTACTGCGTCAGGCGTGGCGTTGAGCTCCGGCACCCTGCTGCTGTTCGGGCGTACGGGGATCACCAACCTGCCGGTCGCACAGCAGTTCGTGGCCCTCGACGAGTTGATCGCGGGGATCCTCACCACGATCACGACCGGGGTCGATTACCCGAACGCGGTGGTGCTCGAGGCCCTGGATATGGCACAGTCGTACGGTGGCCAGATCGAACGCACGATCCTGTGGTGGGAGGTCGCCAAAACGCTGTACCATCTGGAGATCCCGGTCTACACCCCCACCTCGGCTCAGGTCAAGATGTACGCGACCGGCAATGGCCTGGCGACCAAGCAGCAAGTCAAGGAGGCGGTCGCCGAGCATTGGCCGCACTACCTGCACCGCAACAATGACAACCTCGCGGACGCGGCTGTGATGGCGGAGCTCGGGCTGGCGCTGGCGGGCCAACCGACCGTCCAACTCCCGGCCCAGCACCTGCGCAGCCTGTCCAAGATCCGGATGCTGACCGACCCGCCGAGTCGGGTGCTGAAAGCCGCCGCCAAGAAGGTTCGCGGCAAGCCGAATCCGGTACAGGGATGACTGATTATCTGGTGTGCGGCTCTTGCTCTAGCCCACTCGGGGCGTTCCAGGCCCCATGGACCGAGCAGGGGGAGGACACGCTGCTGGCCCACCTGCTGGCGGCCCACCGCATTGAGTTACAGCGGGCGAGGGAGATAGTCGCCGCGATCCGGTACAGTCGATTGGAGCAGGCTGATGATTGAGCTGTGCAGTACCTGCGGCGGGCGTGGGGTGGTCGACTGCCTGGCCCACATCCAGGGCGACGGGTGCGACCATCTGCTCAGCAGATGCCCGGACTGCCCAGCCCCGGCGTTGCTGATCGACGGCCAAGTCCTGTGGGACGGGTCGGTCGTGTTGGACGACCTCGGCGGGGTGTGGCAGTTGTCGTTGCTGCGCATCCACAAGCGCGGAGGGCAGCTGCATGACACATGGCAGTGGTACCCCTTCGGCGACGACCCGGAAGACCTGGACAGTGACGTCATCCACCACCCGGTGCAACTGATCTGGGCTCCCTACCACAAGACTGCAGCGATCCGGGGGGTCTGGCTGACCAAGAGCTTTGCCCACCTGGGCAACCAACTGCAGGTGTTGGTCGAGGATGCCCACGGGCAGTACCGTCTGATCATCGACGAGCGGGCCGATGACGGCCCGATCTCCCACTACGTGCACCCGGCGGGCATCGCCGCTGCACCAACCATCCCGAGAGGACAACTGTGACCACAGTCAAGATCCAGGGCAAGCCCCGTGCGGCTGCCACTGGGGCAATCGAACTCCGAGCCGACTACCTGTACACCACCCCTGGTGCCCGGGTGATCGGCGTGGTCGAGTTCGCGCACACCGAACGCACTGAGCCAGCGCCGGACACCGAGAAGGACCGCACCGTTACCCTCGCGATCTCGGCGCTCGAACTGGCCACCCACGAACAGGCCGAAACCCTGCGCAAGGCGATGCGGGCGCTGTACCTGGAACGCACCGCCGAGGGCACGCTGGACATCGACGGCGAGGTCGAGCTATCCAAGACCTGGCTGCACGCCACTCAATTCGACTTGCCGCTGCGCGAGTCGGTCCGGCTGCGCGCCGGCATCCGGATCTGGATGGAGAAGGCGTACGCGGCTTTCCGGACCCACAATGCATCCGAGACCGAACTGCGGCACGAACTGCAGGCTTTGGCCGATGGGCTGAACGCCCTGCTGACTGGCACCCAGGAGGCCGGCGCATGAGCACCGACGCCCAGTTGCTGCAGCGCGCCGCGAACCTGCTCGCCGATGCCTCCAGTCTGATGGCTGATTACGTGGAGGACAACCCCGAGACCGGGCGTCCGCGCGTCGCCGTGGCGGAGTGGCAGCACGCCCACCGACGCTGGCTGTCGGACTACGAGCGCCAGAACGAGACCACCCGCTGGCGTCCAATCGACCTGGAGGGCAACATCGCCACCGAGCCGGCCCCGGCAACCCCGGACGACCCGGACGAGGGTGAGACCGGTCCGCCGGAGGTGGCCGGGTGATCAACGGAACCACTCGCCCCCAGCAGCAGAATCGCTGGCCGTGGTGGGGCGGCCTGATCGCTTTGGCGCTCATAGTAGCGCTTTGTGCGATCTGCGGCTATGGTCTGCTGGGCTTCTTGTCCGAACTGCTCCCCCAGGAGTAGCGCCCATGTTCGTCATCGGCTCCGGCACCCGGCATCCCGACCACGACGACTGCAGTCGGGTCTGGACGGCTTTGGACCTACTACTGGGTTGGGCCAAAGCCGGTCGGGAACGGCTAGAGGTCGCCCACGGCGGGGCGCCAGGTGTCGACCGGGCCATGCGTGACTGGTGTGCCCGCGCCGTAGCGGCAGGCGAGCCGGTGACCGAGTATCCCCATCCGGCCCTGTGGGGCGCGTTCGGCAGGTCCGCCGGCCGCGCCCGCAACCGGGCCATGTGGTCGGCACACTGGCATCGGGTCCACCTGTGTCTGACTTTCCCGGCGCCGGACAGTATAGGTACCCGCGATTGCGAGGCGCTGGCCCGCCAGTATGGCTGTCCGCTATGGTCCAACCCGACCGGGCAGGCGTTGACCGCCCCGCCGCCCGCGCACTTGATCCCCGAAAGCTGGAGTAGAGCATATGCACCAGTTGCCCCCCCTGCC
>Ga0247824_10001182_pt1 | contig 14028 bp, 20 predicted proteins | sample 13C_PalmiticAcid_FD_194412 | JGI IMG/M metagenome (GOLD analysis project Ga0247824, IMG submission 194412) | Soil microbial communities from agricultural site in Penn Yan, New York, United States - 13C_PalmiticAcid_Day48 | ecosystem: Environmental > Terrestrial > Soil > Agricultural land... | reverse complement strand
ATGTTGAGTGCAAATAACAACTCCCCCTGGACATCACTGATCTCTCCTCGTTTTCTCTCCGCTCACCACACTCCCCGTGCCGCTCTGCCCATCGGCTCAACCATCCTTTCATTATCTGCTGGAAATGGTATCGATCCTCATCGATGAATAATCTGGCTGTGGGGGGCCCTCGTGGTATCCTCCCCTGCAACCAGACGATATGCAATGTACATTTCACTGCACAAGGAACACCACTCATTCCATGCGCCATGTTTCTCTTTCGAACACTAGTCCACTCTTGGGTGTTTATCTGCCAACCTTCGCCACACAAGCTTCAAAGCAAGATATTGTGCCTATTTTTGACGCATCTGCGACATTTCAGAGTTGAGCTGCATCTTGACTGCAATGCTGCAAAGCATTGCAAATTGATCTTCCTCGCACACAAACAGAGAGATAGCCACATGGTTTTACGTTCCTGATGCAGCCCAAAGGGGTGTTTACCCCTTGGGCAGCACAATGACACACGAGTCTTCATTATAGAAATGCCTCAAGGAGAAAGGTTCAAAAGCAGTTTTCCTGTGGTCTTGCGACCCTCTAAATCATCGTGGGCTTCTTTAACATCCTTGATGTTGTAGATCTTGTGGATGGCAAACTGAAGTTTGTTCTCTGCGACCAGCTGAAGCAGCTCCTTGCTCAAGGCTTCAAACTCTTCGCGCGTTGTGATGTATTGGAACAACGTGGTACGCATCAGCCGAATGTTCTTCTCTGCCAAACGCATGATGTTCACCGGAGGAACAGCCCCACTGGAGTTGCCAAACGAAATGACCGTTCCAAGACGACGGACCGCCTTCAAGCTGACGTCAAAGGTGGCTGCACCGACACCATCAAAGACAACATGGACTCCCTTGTTCTCAGTGAGTTCATTGACCTTGTCGATCAGCGAATCGTATCCATTCGAGTAATCAACGATGTAGTCGGCTCCATTCTGTTTGGCAAGATTAGCCTTGGCCTCTGTGGATGTTGTTCCGATGACATTGGCACCAAGGAGCTTGCACATTTGGCAGAGAAGAAGACCCACGCCTCCAGCTGCAGCATGAATTAGGACCCAGTCACCCTTTTCAACTTTGTAAGCTTGACGTACTAGTGACCAGGCGGTGAGGCCTTGAAGAAGGAGGGCAGCACCCTAAGCATTTGTTCATTGCACAAAGACGATGAGTAAAGAGCATCCCCAAATTTTCCCACGGTTCAAGATCTCGGCTTATTCTACCTGCTCAAGAGAGACAGCGGGAGGGAGCTTGGCTAGTGTCGTCGTGGAAACAGCGTCGTACTCGGCGTAGCTTCCGGGACCCACAAAGGCAACACGGTCTCCAACCTGAAAGTCGCCCTTTGCTTCAGATCCAACCTCAACGATCTCACCAGAGCCCTCACGTCCGAGGATAAAAGGAAGGTTCTGAGGGTAGAGGCCAGACCGCTGATAAGTGTCAATGAAATTGACGCCGGAATAAGCGACCTTGACCAGAACTTGGTCCGACTTGGGAGTAGGCTTGGGGACGGAGACATTGGCAAGGATGGAACTATCTCCATGCTGAGCGATCTGTACAGCGTTCATGGTGGGTGCGGAGGACATGGTGTGCTTCAAAAGCGGTCTGGCGAGTTGGCGTTGTTGAAGTGGTAGAGTGATGCGCAGTGGGAATCGAGATCGAGTGATCAAAGTGCGAAGCATCGACGGAATTGCGCAATGAACTCAAAGTATGTCCAAATCACCTGATTAGACACTGTATCTGAGCGACAACTTGGGTCCTTGTTTCCCCTGCTTCTCAAACGACATGGAAGCGACCCACTCCAGCCCTTTGTCCTTGGGCTTGCTCGCTGATTTGGCGGGGACACTGGTAGTGCATGTACTGGTGCTGGTTGCGTAGGTGCCCGAGCAGCTACTGGTGTCAGCACCGGTGCTTAGTGGCTGCTTGGCTGGCACTGCTGCTGCTGACGCGGTTGTTCATCCAGGGGTGTTCCCTTTCGCATCTACTGGCTGAAGATACAACGGTTGGGTCTGGTAGAGGATGTAACTTCGAACAATGTTGCATATATTGTGCCCAGAGGCCTCATCTCGGTGGAGGCAGGTTTCGCAGTTTGGTGAGGGTCTGTTGCCTCTGGAGTTGTCCTTGGTCGAGATTCCTGGGCATAGCATCCAGAATCAACCGATCGGCTCCACTAGCAGTGCCGCTAGCTGTGACATGCTCAACACATTAACTGATATGCTCTCTTCGTGGACAATGCCCTTAAAACAGCGTCTTCAAAACTTTTGGACCTCCTGTCATGGCTTTGTCCTAACTTAGTGCTTGGCTGCTGTTGGAACTCAAGGTCCCTATATCCATGGTGATAATCGGTCGGGTGCTCCATACCCATGGCTCTGACGAGGTCATTCCGATCCATCACCGCTGCATCCTTGGGGGCCCTTTTGCCTTTTTTTACTATCTGGCTCTAGGCCGCTGCCTTCATTTGAGCAAACGTTAAGATTATGGTTTCTCGTGCTTTTGGGCCTGTTGCCTGACTTTGGGAGAGTACCTAGGGATGGTTGGATGAAGCAGACTCGGGAGAAGGGCCTACAGTCCGGTACCGGTTGAAGGTCTGATTTCTTCCCTGACGGCCACTTTGTTCGGATCGACTAATGTTCATCAATCATCAAATGATTAGGTTGTAGTGTTGGAGAGGCATACACGAGGCGGCACTAGCTTGTAGGAAAAGCGAACAATACATTTTGTTGCGTCGTTCTGCTCCCTTGCTTCACAAGCGAGCCGACCTGTAACGGTATATCAAAGTTGACCTTGTTTTCATTCCGGTAGACTACAGTTGGTTCAAGCAAGTACTGATCGACAATCTCCTTGGGAGCTACATGTCATAAAGAGGGAGCCGTTAAATGCCAGAGGCTAGGGAGGATGATGAGGATGTGGCATCAGATTACGAGATTGATGCTTACTATCGTCTTGAACCATCTGGATCACTTCCAAGTCATTTGAAATCCCGAGCTGTGATGTTTCTGGAATGGTCATTGGTTGATGTGATCGCCAAGGCTGCCACATGGTTCTTGGACTCGAGCTTCAGCACAGACTAGTCCTCATTGACCTTGTACACAAGGGTCTTCCTACATCCCACCACATTCCAAACCGTCTCAACGTTCTTCTTATACACGAGTAGATCGCTGTCGGTAGTCAGGACCACGTCCTCAGACTTACAATCTTTTGCGATCTCTATTTCTGCTTCTCTGTGGAGAGACGGACCGACCATTCTTGCTCCTGCAGAAACTCGGCAAGCTCAGAGCGTTGATCAAACGACAGGTGGAAAGCCTTCCCAAGGTTCTTGGTAATGTCTCTGTGCAACTGCTGGCTGGCTGGCTTGTCGAGCGTCAGCAGGCCTTCGGGCTTATCAAGGCCATTCTTCGCCTGTTGCAGGGCGGCCACTCTCTTTACGCTACGATCGGCGTGCGTATCAGATCTCTCCTCGACATCACACCCGCCGATGTATACGACCGTTTCGTTCTGTGCTGCCACCTCCGACAACGAGTTGTGGATTATGTTATGTGCATTAGGAATTGGGTTGGTGAACGCGCGTTTGAGAACTCTGAAAAAACTGGCTTGCAAGTCGATCCGCAAAGTGCCCGTATGGGGTTGTGGAAGTATGAGGGGGCGGTGCCTCGTATTTATTCTCCTTTATCAGCTCCCAAAGATCCTTTATGCCCATGGTTGGTGATGTAGAAGTGGGAGTGAATGAGTTGGAGGGATGAAGGCAGAGTGATCAGATTCCCATGGGCGCAGCACAGCGAAATCCTTTCTTCCAGACAAGTCTTTATTTCCGGTCAGAAAAATCAGAAGGGTTGCAACCCAGAGATTTTCAGTCAACTTGGTGCGCCACTGTGGGTTCCTGCTGGTCTACAGTCCCAGTTTCTGGTGGACTCCAGCTCCGCTTTGTCATGATACTCTGTCATGGACTCTTCGACCATGGTATGGGAGTGGTTGCGAGATCAGCCCAATCTCAATAACACCTTCCCGAACGTTGCGTTTCGCCAGCTCTACTTCGACCGTGCCGTGGGGATGTTGCGAGATCAGTTCCACCTCGATAGCTCCTTCCTGCACGTTACGTTTCGCTAGCTCTCCTTCAACCGTGCCGTGGGGATGTTGTGAGATCAGTTCCGCGCCTTCCTGTGCATTAAGTTTCGCCAGCGGATCTTCCACAATCAGATGTGGGTGTTCAGAAAGTGGTCGTGCTCCAAAGTTTCCTAGCTGTAGCCGAGCAAGCAGAGGGGTCTTGTCTTCACAAGAGTTGTGGAATACATCTTCAAGTCAGATACGACGTCATCAGAGCTGGTGCTTCGTCAGATTCCAGTTGCTTCATGACCAGAGAGGACGCAGAAACTCGTCAGGATATGGTAAATTTGATAAGATTGTCGTCCGTTGAGATGCTCCCACTAGACGTGTTGCCATCATGTTGTAGATCGCACCGATCTCCCGATACTGCACATGCATTGAGCGTCGTGTCACTTGAGATAAGCTGAGCGAATCGACAGCCCACGTATTGCACGTGATAATTGAGAGGGAAACCTCTTGGACAATGTTTCCCCTCTTCCATTGCAACCATCCTCCTTCAACCGTCATCAGCATTCCACCATGGCAAGTGTAACAGAAGGAGGAAGCTCGCTACAGCACCACGACTTGGGTTAACAACTACATGGCCGCTTTATCGCCCACCCACCTGCCGTTGACTAACCCTGGTTCCTCGCCGTTTTCTACCAGGGGTTGCTGACGATTCTTGCTATCTACATCAGCTTCATTTTGATGCTGGTGTTTGTACTCTTGTTCGGCCCTAGTCCACGCTTCAGGTGAGTGTATATCCACGCATATGCATTCTTTCAAGCAGAGAAGGGAAGCACTAACCGCTTGCTCTTCATGCTCTAAATCCATGAATTTAGATATGGCATAGTCGGGAAAATGCATGTCTTTATTACAGACACTCTCTGGATACACTTGGGGTAACCATCATCTACTTTCGTTTTGCCATGCTCTACAGAACCATCACCACTTTACATAGTTCTCTGTGCTTACTTGATGACTCGATTGATTCTGCTGATAGGAAGGGAGTGAGAAAACTGTGCGGAGATGGCTCCATCTCCAAGTTTCATGGTTGCTGGACATACCTCTCAGAACAAAGGAACCCCTCGCTCCAGATTCTTTATTTGTTTTTCATTACCGGAAGCATTGGAGTGTTCATGAACTGTGGTTATGAGCTTTTGGACGTCACGACCCTCTCTCCAATTCACAAGCGGTAAGTTGAATCGCCGAGTTTGTTACAGAACACCTCATTCAATCTCGCGGTACTAATCGTCATACTGGTCCACTGTACTTGAATCGGCCGCCTTAGAGTTATTATCCCGGTGGTGATCGTTTTCACTTATGCTTGTTTCTTCCTTGCATCAGCCATTGGTCCTGGCGAAATCAACTCTGAGAATGTGAAGCTAGCGCTGGATGTGTACCCGTACGACTACCTCCTGTTCTACCCCAAGGCCTGCGGGACATGCAAGCTTCAAAAGTACGTACACATCTATGGGGAGAGAGTGGAGGAGAAAGCAACAAATACCAATGTTTTTTAACAAACGTGATTACACTCCAGGCCGGCTCGCTCCAAACATTGCTCTCTTTGCAAAGCTTGTGTCCCAAGATCCGATCACCACTGTAGGCCTTTAATGACATGGACTGCGCACAAGAAGCTGATGTTCGAGGGAATGTTCTTGGACGTCCTGCTAACATTCTTTTATTTTTTTCTACGACCATTGGGATCCAGGCGGCTGGATCAATCAGTGCGTAGGGCATCAAAACCACCGGTACTTTATCTTGTTTCTCTACAGTGCGGTGCAGGTGTGCTGGTATGGCACATTCCTTGTGTATCATATCTTCAGCACTCGGGCGAAAGACCTGCCTTTGTACAAGTTTCTGGTGGCCACTCAGCGCCTTGAGTTCATTAGTGGCGTTTATACCTCTCAGCTTTTCTTGGTAAAGTCCTGTCCCAGCCTTTGCCGGGATACCTTGAGTGACCGATGCTTCATCTGAATTAACAAGGCCTTACGATCCACACATACTAACCTGCCAACATACTCCCATCGTAGTATCAAATGCAAATAGACAAGTCTCTAGGAGCGCTAGGTATTTTTGCAGGATTGGCAGGATTGGTGATCTTCGTCTTCTTTATCTACAATCTGTACTTGGTTGCTACGGGCGTTACAACCAATGAGAACTTCAAGTGGGAAGAGATTGGAGAGATGATCTATGGACGTCAAATCATTGAGTTGCAAGAGGTAGACCAGGCCGGCACGCCAGTTGGACCTAAGCGATTCGAGCAAAGGGATCCAAGACATCCTAGCCATCCTTACAATACTAGACCTTCCCCTCCTCAGCAGGAGCAGCAGGAGCAGCAGCAGGAGCAGCAGCCACAGCAGCACGCTCAACCCTTGAGCCAAGAGAGCCTTGCAGCAGGTCAGGCCTCAACAAGACAACGTGTCATAACGAAACCGACGGAGATCGACAATATTTATGACCAGGGTGTGAAAGAGAACATCAAGACGATTCTCTGGCCCCCATCACTAGACCCTACACCGTCTGCAAGACGCAACGGGCGAAGATCGATCTACGAAAGGGTTCAAAAGTCAAGGAAAGGGGCATGAGCAAAAACACGAGCATTAAATTTTGGTGTGTCATCGTGTTTCAGTCTGCACAATTACCTGGTGTGACATGCCTCACATTGCTGGCCAATCATGCCACCACACTTGGACTCCACACAGTATCGTTCCTGTCCTCGACTCTCTTCACTCCACACTTCATACTTTGCATCACCTCATCACGCATCACAATTGGCACACTTTATACAACATCGCTTCCCGTCCCCCTCCCCACTCTTTCACATCGCCCCCATTCGATTGTCAACCGCCATGACAACCCACGAAACGATGGAGACAGCAACTTTTTTGAACAGCAACAACCCTCACTCTTTGACTGTCTCCTCCGAGAATTCCTCGAAGCCTGTTAACTCTGACACCAGGATCCATCCTGCATCGAATACCCCAACCGCAGCGATCGCCGCAGCCTCTCAAGTCTCTCCGGGACAAGCTGTAGCACTCTGTGAGAACACAACCAGTTCACACATGGGCTCATCGAGTGACTCCAGCGCAGCCTCCTCCACGTCAACCATGGATTCAATAACCGAACCCTCTATATCATCATCGGTTAAAGACGATAGCGCTACTGAATACAGCGGTAGTAACGAGAACACATCACCAACGAGCGATATGGAGCGTCTTATATCTTGGATCATGAACCGAGAGGAGCGAGAGCTGGGGATCATAGGACTAGCCGTTGGGTTGATCGTCGTTCATTGCCTCGTACCACGGATCATCAGCTGGAGCTCGATCCTTGTGGGCGTATTGGGAATGACCATTGGTGGATTCTTCACTGCCTTCTATTTGCTGGCTGTACCAGAGGACACGAGGCTCAAGCGAGCACAACGGATAGCAACTTTTGGAAAGCACCATGATCGAGGGTTCGAAATCATTGACGGTGTCCCATCGTGGTCAAACGCGGTCGAAAAGGTCTGTGAGCAATGGCATTGGCAATAGGAGTGGTTCTGAGAGCGGTTTTTATTGTCTGTCCTCTTACACCACCATCCATTGGGGCTTGTCCTCTTACTGACTTGGATCTCACCCTCTCTCTCCCCCCTTGAAATTGAACAATTAGCGTGGCGAAGATACCAAGGACAAACCACTGATAGAGACCGAGAATGTTGACCTTCAGCATGTCCGCATTTCGCCGGATATAGATCCAATGGTCGAGGAGATGATTTCCTTCATGCTAAGAGATTTTGTGAATGAGCCAATAGGTCTAGTCTCAGAAGGTCAACACAACATTCCCTTGCGAGCGTCATTAGTCGCCATGGCTATGAATATCTCCAGTCGATTGTTCAGCATGCAACTGCCGGAGACAGCCCTCTTGGGCGTATTCGGCTTGCAGAACAGCTTCATTGTCCATCTGGTAAGAATCCGTTCCTTAACCTTGTTGACACCCCCTTTTTTCCCCTTCGCCCCTGCTCGGATGGACATTAAGACATAAATCCCGCTTTTTTTGTTCCATAGCGTGCTTACCGTGAGCTCCGTGCTAGCCGACTGCCGATCGCAGAATATGTCAAGAGGCACGCCAACTCAGATTCCGTCCTAGGTCGATGCTATCGTAAGGAGGAACGAATCAAACAAATCAGGAGCATAGCCAGGAATATATGTCAATCCCTTCTCCCAAAGAAAGATCAACAGTCGGTGGCACTCTTTGCGGTCCTCCAGGAGATCGTGGCAACACACGCCATAGAATCGTCCTTGGAGCATATCTGCGATCCGGACTTTGTCAATATGTCTATCATTGACTACTTTAACACACCATCCGATGACAGTAAGCAGGAAGTATTAGGGACTGGAAGCAACTCCAAAGGATCATCAGCTGCTTTAATCAACCATCCAGAGGCCAAGATGAAGGAATCCCCTATTACCAGCTTGGCAGACTCGATCCTTATGAATGCAGCGCACTTGATGGGCAAAGGCAAGACGGAGAAACAGGGCGCAGATACCGATATCATGAACATTCCTGCCCGGCCTGCAACCCCAGATCGCAGCTCACTATCATCTGATGGATCAATTGCCGAAGAAACAGACACCGCTGACCGACAGACTACTACCGAGGTATCCAAATCACCCGGGACAGTTACTTTGAAGCAGATCCTCAAGCACAAGAACAATCATATAGACGCCTACCAGGAATTCATGACTTACCTCCAAGTCTGGGATGCCATGGACTTTGCACAGTTTTGGATGATGGTTGATGTCTTTCATCGCCAAATTGAACAAGACGATCTTAACAACCTCGAGGCTCTTCGACAGGAGGCGAGTAGTATTTATGAGACTTATTGTGGATCAGACCTCGACCACAACCTCAATGGAATAAGGGAAGCGAAGGGTGGTTCGTTGATCAAGAACCTCAAGAGAAACATACAGAGGGATCCTGCCAACTGTTTTAGGGAACCCCAAGAGTGGGCGTTGGGGGTCTTGGAGACACAATATTGGGTCCCCTTCAACTTCAAGCGAGAGAGCGAGCACGCAAGGAAGGCGAAGGAGCAGCAGCAGGCAGAGCCATCCCTAACGACTCCTAGTCAATTGCAAGAGAATGGCCCACAGGAACCTGTCCAGGTTGCTAGTGTTGATATTTTGTCTTCATCCACTCTTGACTCAGATGGTGGTTCAAGTATCGCTCTTGATTCTAACCCTGAAGCGACACCTCCAAACCCCATAAGGTCGAAAGTACAGTCGATTCAAGTGGCCGATATGGCGAATGGGAACCGCAAATCAAAGATACTGATGTCCAGTACAGATTTGTCCTATATGATCGAAATCCAAACGGAAGGAGGACAAGGATGGGTCATAACCAGGACATTTCAACAACTGGAACAGCTTCAATCGTTCGTTATTCAGATATTCCCAGGTGTACAGCGAACGATATTCCCAAGGTGGAGACTCCAGCCTAGCGAAAAAGTCTGTAACGGCCTTCAACGCTATATGAACTCATTGTTGGCGATTCCGGAGGTCAGTGATTCCCCGGGTTTCGCCTGGTTCTTGAGCAAGGAATTCAATGACAATCCAAATGCATCTGTTCCTGGCTCAGGTTCGTCCCCGAACACTGGCTCAGGGTTCATCTCCGCCATCACACCCATTTCAGAGAACACTGCAGCCTTTGGGGCAGCAGCAGCACAGGGAGCCAAGTCAGCATTCAGGCAAGCTAGTGAAGCGTCATTGTCGGCTGGTCGATTTTTCAAATCCTTGGGAAATGCCGTGGGTTCTGGAAGCAGCCCTCAACTTTCTGCTGAGGATCGCAATGGTCGTGGTTCGTTTGAGAGTGAAAAGAGCATCAGGAGCGTCAACAGCGCATTGACCTTGCCGGATCAGAGGCACATGAATGGATCCATGTCGCTATCGTCCTCTTTACCGCCAGTCCAGGATGAGGAATTTGATATACACCGTCGCCCATCTTATATCAGTGATACCAGTTCTGTTGGCCGCCAAGCACCTATGGCCAACAGATTGGCAAGACCCCGCGAGAGCTCACTATCAAGCTCATTCTCCACTTTCTCACAGGCGCCAGAACCATTCGATGACAATCTCGAAAAGACACCGACGCACCCTGTTATCAGGACGGACGTGGCCCATAACAGATCTAGCTCTATGGTATCATTTGGGACTGCAGCGCCTGCAGCGCTGGCAACACCGATATCGCCATCAACACCAACCACTGAGCCGGTCAAAAAGTCATCGGTTCCTTTGCTATCGAACGACGAACTGGATCTACTCATTGAAACCACGTTTACAGTCCTGGAGGACATGATGGATTTCTCCAAAAGCCAGTCGATCCGTCGTATGACCTTTGGAATGCTTCGGGAGCTGGTGAGGAAATCGTATCGTACTGCGATCAACCAGAGTTTCTCAGCATGGGTTGAACAGAACACGAGTCATGAGAAGGCTACAGAAATAGTACGATGGTTGAAAGAGGACCTTTTGTGGCCGAACGGAGTGTGGCCAGAATCGGAGACTACGTCCGCTTCTGCTACAGCCGAGTCATCCCTGTCGAATAAGGAGAGGGGTTCCGTTCACAATAAGGATGAACAGTATGAAGTTGGAGCCGATGGCGTCGCAGTCAAGGTTTCGTCCATCCCTCAGCCTCACAACACAACCACGTCAACATCAATACCTTCGACGACAACACTGATAGAGGCAGCGACTATAACGACAGCCACCACTCAAGCAGCAACACCAGGCGCGCGTACACAGCAAGAAAAGGACGCTACAAGGAACAAGGCCAGAGAGTTGGTCAAAGTGATGCTCCCTGGATCGTTGGTCACTGTATTGGGCAAGGAAGCTGTCCAGAGAGGACTCGTTGACGTATTTGAGATGTTCCAGATCAAGGAGCTGAATCAAGGATTGGTGTTGGGTGTCCTAGAGATGACGATAAGACTTATTTTCACGCGTTGAGGGCAAAGTTCACATTGCGACATAACCTTCAACGTCAAAATGAAATACACGCATACTATCTCATCCAATATGTCACACATACTCTTTCTTTCATCAGCAGGCCCGTTGGTATTTGATATGGTCAAAGTCTATCAGTTGGTCTACCAGTTGTGGCAAGGTAGGTGACCATGCCGACGGTCGTTTTTTTTTTTTTTTTTTAAAGGTGCGAAATAAGGTGATCTTTAAGGGGTGTTCTGATGGCGCAGCGGAGCCTTGGACGATTTTGGAAGCACCCGTTCAAGCGGCTTTAGCTCAGTTGGGAGAGCGTCAGACTGAAGATCTGAAGGTCGTGTGTTCAATCCACACAAGCCGCATTCCTTTTGGCTCTTGGGCCTCAACTGGTTTTTTTTGTCCTATTCTACGGAGATAGCGATACGGGCCGATCTTCATCAGCAATGGGACACCTTTATTTTTTTGCCGCCTTGTGACATATTTGTCCGCTGTACGAATGGCGGGCGCTCACTGATTCATCGTCTGTGCGTGTTGGGACTCACAAAGAGAATGAAATGAAGGAAGGGGAACATGCTTCTTTAATGTCTCAATGGTGACCGAGCCGTCTGATATGTTGTGGTCTAAGATCGCTTCTTGAGATCGGCATGGTAGTTGCGCCACAATGGAGCTGGATACGACTCCAGAACCATGACCCGAAAAGGACGTACGCTGGAACCCCCCCGATCGATCGTGTTGTCGCAGGCAGTTGATCTGAGTCACCTGATACCAAGTGAAGACTTGGCGCTTGTCGCTTTTCTTCTCATCTCTCTTCTAACACACCCTCGAAACAGACCTCTAGAGTTGCGCACTGTGCATACTCTACGATCTTAGGATCACTTGAAACTGCAGCACAACTGTCGATCGCCTTTACATCAGGACACCAGGAGCAACAGGACACACCAACTCTCTTTTGATTCTAACCTCGTCTCACCATGGAGGAGGATGAAGGTCCAGAGCAACTTTCAGTTTACAACGCCTGCTTTGATGCCACGAGCACTTTCCGATGACTAACCCTCCACCATCCGCCATGACCATGGGTCCTTCCTATTGACCCTGTCACATTGTCACATATAGAGATCTGCAGAGTTTGTCGGTCAGAGGGAACGCCCGAGCAACCGCTCTTCCACCCTTGCAAGTGCTCTGGGAGTATCCGCTATGTCCATCAGGACTGGTAAGTCTACCAGTAACAGCCCATACACCAACAGAGGGACCCCTGTTTGTCCGAATCCAAGACCAGCTCAGCTGGGAGAGTTGGACAACTACATGGTGTGTGCAACATCAAATGTACTGAAGCAGTATGTTTTTTCTTGTTCTTCAGTCTACTAGAATGGCTTGACCACAGCAACAAAAGGTATGGTGCAGGCTGCTGCGCTCAAAGACAATAACAGCAACAGCCCCTCTCAAAACAACACGGTGGACAGGTGTGCTGACGTGGATATCGAATCTCTTCATCTCTTGCGAATACCAGATATTGCGAGCTATGCAAACACAGCTTCGGATTCACCCCTAGTACGTGTAACCTCAAAGACGTCATAGTTTACGGTGCAAGTTGGCTCATTGCGTGCTAAACATCCCGATGTCTCTTCGGCAACCTAGTTTATTCGTCAGAGATGCCAGACACTATTCCGAAAAGGATCCTCTTCAAAAAGGGTCTTGATGCTGTAGGAATAGGGGTCAAACTGATTCTGAGGGCAATCCTAGTGACCACCATCTGGCTTGTCATCCTGCCTTTTTTCACCATCTGGATGTGGCGCCTGTATTTTTGGGTGGGCGACTGGTTCGCTTTCAGTGCGAATGGTTTAATTGTCCCTGTCAACGAAGCTGTCAATGCCACTATCGGGCACGATCAGATGGACAGTTTTACTCGCTTTGTTCATCGGACGATTCCACAAGAGTACAAGTGGTTCAGGTAAAGACCAGGATACACGCTCAAGAAGGAGAGGATACAACGTCCACTTTGCCACATGGCTAATGCCAACGTCATGATCATGTTCGTTCCTCTATTCAAATAGCAAATTCGTACTCGACTGCTTTGAAGGTCAAATCATCAGTGCAGTAGTTGTTGTCGTGTTTGTTGCCATTTTTCTACTCCGAGAATGGGTTCTGCAGAATCAAGATGCCGAAGATGGTATGGATGCACCTGTACGTCAAGCAGATGCACTTCACGTCCAAGCTGAAGTGGATGGTATCATGGATCGGCTATTAGCGGAAGGAATTCAGCACCCGGAATTACGTGAGGCGCTTGCCAGATTTCAAGACGACAACAATATTAACGGGAACGACCCTCAGCCAGACAATCCGTTCGATCCAATTCAACGGCAGAACCCTCCGCCTCCACGGCACCGGCCACAGGACTTTTGGAATGACGAGTTTGACTTCAATGACAGGAACGACAATGACCGCCGATTACATTCATTGCATGAGAATAATACCCTTCCGCCGCGAGGAAACATTCCTCCAACAGGAGAACCGTCGTCTACAATGCCTGGTTACGTACACGATTTAAATCAAACCTATCATCCGTAAGTAGTAGAGTTGGGTCGGGCGGCGTATCAGGAAATCGTCCACCCTACCGATCACCTTGTATAGTCTTACCAACTCATGTTCATTCATATACGCTCCTTCCGCTAGCGGTTCTCGATTGGGACAAGGTTCGTCGTCGTCATCATCATCGTCGTCAACATCATCCATGGCCACTGCGGCAGCAACAGGAGCAGGAGCAGGAGCAGGAACAAGGCCTACCAATGGAACCGATAGTTGGAATTTGGGCAGCCTTGGAGCATTGGGATCTAATAACGGAGAAGGATCTTCAAGCGGACGATCATCATTTCCTTCAGAAGGCGACAACATTCTCCGAACCATGAACAAACAGCCGTTGTACTGGAAGGAAAGCATCCCGCTGACTTATAGGAACGTGT
>Ga0247824_10001181_pt1 | contig 14033 bp, 13 predicted proteins | sample 13C_PalmiticAcid_FD_194412 | JGI IMG/M metagenome (GOLD analysis project Ga0247824, IMG submission 194412) | Soil microbial communities from agricultural site in Penn Yan, New York, United States - 13C_PalmiticAcid_Day48 | ecosystem: Environmental > Terrestrial > Soil > Agricultural land... | reverse complement strand
TTCTTGTAACCGTACCCGAATCGTGCTGTGCCCCGAACCCCAGCTATGGCAGAGGTTCATCCAGGACCGCATCCAGGACCACATCCAGGACAGTATCACCGAGGTATTCCAGATACTCCAGGTCAGACCAGGAAATCCTCCCACCTCCTGATACCGTGAAATGAAGGGTGTGGCAGCAACACCCTCAATGCCGGTAAGTTTGACGCTTTGTTCCAGCAACCCTTCCAGATCGGGGATTTGCTCTCTGGTACATTCTTGTGCCTTTAGGAACCAATCCACAAAGGATTTTGGAAACGTCGGAGGAGTATCGTACGTGGGTACAGACGGTAACTGTTGCAGGGGTTCTGGGGGGAGGGCGAGCGGAATATCTGGTGGTGAAAGTGCCTTAATTGTCCCTGCTGCGCGGTCACAAACTGTGGTGCCATTGTGAGATGAGGTTCGTGTCTGATCTTGTTCAGAGGCAAGAGTGACCGGCTGAGGATGTCGCTAGTAGACAGTCTGGTGGCGCTGACGGGATGAGTCATGAACAGATTCATCCATTCTAGCTGGTTCGGGGTTGTCCAAACTTTGACGGGATCTTCGATTGAATGATATCACCATAGTGTTGAGCAACGGATAGGATGTCTTGAATAGAACAGCAATGTCAAGGACCGGACATGGATTCCGTTTTCCAATCTTCCAGATCAGGGTCTTTAAGTCAGAACACTTGAGAAGGATGTCGATGTAGTACTGGGCCTGGAACGTCGATTCATTGTTTGATGGCTTTGATGTTATTGACCTTGACACGGTAATGGGCCCTGAGACAACCCGCATCCTGGATCCGAGTGTGGTAGATAGGGTGGGATATGACAAATGGACAGTGAGAGTGAGAATCCACGAATAATCTATGGAGGATAGTAAAAAGAGAGAGAGTGAGTGATGTCAAAATCAAGAAAACTCACGATGGATTTCAACACCGGTCAAATGCAGTAGTCGACATTACTCTTTTATCTCCTAGATCATCTCGGGCTTCAGCGGCTGCTTCCTTCCGGATAACTTCCTGGTGTTTAAGCCGTTGTGATTTCAGCTACAGAGAGGTTGCCTCTTCAGCACGCGATTGACTTGCCTTGAACACCCGCTCGGCGTGCTCGGCTTCAGCTAGCCCACTGAAGATGTCGATAGTCCGCTTTGAAGGTTCCAATGTTCAGCCTTTGATTTACGTAAGTGGATTGAATCCTTTGTTCCTTTAGCCTTGATCGCCTCTATCGTGTCGCTGGGAGGGGGACGGCTGGATCGGGTTGTTTCTTGGCCCAATTAGCTCTTCCTGAAGTGCAGACCCTTTGAGCATCTACCTGTTGATCGACTCTTTAAGGAGCTCGACGTTTTTGGTCCTGGGAACATTCAACGATCACCCCACTTTGTCAGCGGGTTTCCCTCTATTGATGATCAATGGTCAGACGCGCAACTTGTAACTTACTGAGCATAACCAGTGCAATCCCATCATGCCGAGTCGAGCATTGAGACGTTGGAGTGGTTGCGTTTTATGCCAACGTTAGGAGCGATATTAGGGATGGACTTGGTTGGATCTTCGCTTTTAATCGAAAGTGTATGATATGGGAGGTCCTGCGTCTGTCTCTTCACGCTTAGTCCATTCTAGGTGTTACTATGATACCATAAAGTTGAAGGGGAAAGTGGGTGGGCTGTTCCTGGTGGGTTCCCATCATGACGAACAGACGGATTGTGTGAAGGAATGGGGAGAGACACGGGTCGGGCCATGTCTTGTCGCCTTCCCGACTGCGATATCGAGGACTGTAGATGTGTGCCAAGGGAGATCGATTGTCCTGGGTTCTTTCTCTTTGAAGGGCAGAGTAGTGAGGTCGCTGTTCTGAGTGAATTCTTACATCCACGAATCATTCATCACCGTACACCAGGATGTAACGCTCGATCGATGTTTACCTTTAGGTCAAGGAGTACTGCACTCGTCCTGGAGACACAAACACATTCTTGGACATATTTTCGCCAAGAGGGCATGGAGGACAAGCTGGGCGGGATACAAGTCGAATGAGAGTGATCACGAAGACCACTCTCGGCGAGTTCCAGGCATTGTCGTGCGTGAGTGTAGCCGAGATGAGGAAGCGATCAGACACCTCCGACCAGCAATCGATTCTAGAGTGAAGAAGGGGTGCAAAAAAAAAAAGGGTACGGCTGCACACGCCACATATTACTTTGAAACAGAGCCCAAATCGTTTGAACCAACCCTCGAATCTCGCACAGGAACCTCCAACCCCAACAATCACATACACAGACGTATCCCTCTTTGCCTCAAATCACCAGGACGCATGGCCTTTATCCTTGTACACTTATGTATGGCTAACGCTAACGTTCGTGGGTCTCCACCAGTATCGAGTCATCACCAAATGCCAACCACCCAGTTCCAGTATCCGATTCTTGTTGGGATGAAAACGACCGTGGCAAATCATCCATAAAGAAGTGTCTGACTGTTCGGGTCCTAAATGGCCTTGTTTGCAGAGCCTAAACTCAATAGGGTAGCAAGGTTAGATAGTTCAGGTATGTCATAGACACTTCTCATCAACGGCCTTAAAGCATGCGACTTTGATGCACCCGCCAACCAGCAGTCAGTGCACCTGATGGGCATCCCACCCCGCCGAATAGCAGACAGGTAGGTATGGGGGCCGGCAAACCGCATGGGACATGCACAAGATAATGCTATCTCACCCCCACTGAGCGCCATCGTAAGAAGAATAAAAAATGAGGCTCGTTGTACTGAGTGTTGGACCTCAATGGGCTGACCACCATGGCAAACTGCGTATCTTGAGACCAGCACCCCTCCCCGCCGAATAGCAGACAAGAGTGTACGACGAGCCGGCAGAGAACAAGGCTTACCTTGATGCACCCGCCAACCAGCAGTCAGTGCACCCGATGGGCATCCCACCCCGCCGAATAGCAGACAGGTAGGTATGGGGGTCGGCACACCGCATGGGACATGTACAAGATAATGCTATCTCACCCCCACTGAGCGCCATCGTAAGAAGAATAAACAATGAGGCTCGTTGTACTGAGTGTTGGACCTCAATGTGCTGACCACCATGGCAAACTGCGTATCTTGAGACCAGCACCCCTCCCCGCCGAATAGCAGACAAGAGCGTGCGACGATCCAGCAAGAGAACACGACTTATTTGGCACATCCAATGAGCATCCCGCCCCGCCGAATAGCAGACAGGTAGGTATGGAGATCGGGTGTGCTTGCGCTTATTTTCTGCCACTGCTATCCCGCAATTGATCCAAACGAGCCCCTTCCCATGCAAAGCTACACAGACGGTTGCTAAAACAGAAAGTGCTGTGGTGAGCTCACGAAACTCGGCGAGATAAAGTGCAAGCCTGATGATCAAGAGGTGCACGTTTACCAGAGTCCTGTAAAACACGTCCTTGAAGAGATGATCAAAGATCAAAGAGGTTGTGCCCTCCATGGTGCCTGGCTGCGCCCCTTAATGTGGATGGTGCATGCGCGTTCATTTCTTGTGTACAAATTTCACTGTGTTTGAGCCAGTTCTCTCCCTTCCCGTGGTCTTTATTTCTTTCTCTTTTGGGAGTGACGGGAGGGGCTGCGATCACAACCTTGTTGCATATTACGCGCCCGTGGGGTGGCAATGCCGACAAAACAACGTGGAAGGGGGGTATCCTTGCGTGGTTTGGCCTCACGCAGCAAATCCAACATCGATTCGAACACATTGGTCACAAGGATCCAATCCTGAACATGGTCTTCAAACTTTGTAAGCAGGTCATCCAAGCAAAAGACAATGTCGAATTCGCAAAGCCGCGACGCGATACAGATGGTACCACACCTTCTCATTTGGTAAAAGGTGCAGGATCGGTTGATGACTTGCAAAAACAGAACAGTAATGTGATCGACATTCCTGTACGTCGCAACCAATTGATCCAAGGCCCTCTTTGACCAGAGGGCACAACGGCAGAGGTCTCCCCGATCCTTTGCAAAGTTTGCCGAAAGGGAGACTTCTCCAAACCCTACGTCGCGTTGTTCTTGGTGTTTGACGATGATATCTGGATGTCGAGGTAATGTGGGCATGTCGTGGAAGAGTCGGATGAGGAGGGATCCCGTGGTAGGTGTCGTGGCAGTGCTATTGCAGAGACGATAGGATATAGAGATGAGTATGCAGTCTTACACAATAGCCTAAGAGGAACCGAGGATCTCCACTTACAACGCAAGACGTGTCTCATCAGCCCTATCCATAATGGGCGACAGCATTTTCAGGACAAAGCCCGAGATCTGATCTGTCTCTGTAATGGGTTTGCATTCTTTATGGAGCTTTGATCCGTATATGAACATCTCCTTCAAGGTCGACTCCTCCTCTTTCATCACGCGGCATCGCAGGGCTTTACGAGCAGCGCCTCGGTCCTTGTTGTTTTTCTCATCTCGAAACGCCTAACAAAAGATGTGCGCACGTTAGTAACGTTGGGGCGTAGAGATAGATACGCCATCGCCTTATCCCATTGCAGACACTTACATCTCGGCAACTCCGGCAAAACTCTCTTGCCTCCTTTTCCTCCTCTTTCGTTGGGTGTTGCAAAAGTTGGTTCATCTTCTCCAATAGTGCTGAGTATGTGTTGCCAAAATACTTTTCCTGCAGTATTGTGGGATCTTCCTCCAGGAAAAGAATACCTGCTGTTGCACTTACAAAAAAAAAAAAAAAAAAAAAGGGAGGGGAGAGGGGGGAAACATTAGCAGGGTGATAATACACTTTCAGACAAAGCCAATACCACGACGAGAAACATACAGAAAGTCGGGCACGTTGTCGGCATCGTAGTTTTGAGCGAGCGCGTCCGTATAATACTGGCTAAACTGATCTGACATGTCGATGCCGCAGAGTGCTCCGTCAAACTCAAATTGCTCGTCCACCTCGAAGACAACGTTGAGAGGTAGATGTGTCTTCTCCTCTGCCATTGTAACTGGATCCCGATCACCCTGCTCGCCGCCAATCTCATCGTTCTATTGAGAGTGGTGAAAGATCAGACAGCTCGTCCTTCTGACGGATAAATCCTTTACGATGTCATCGGCTGCGACTCGTTCTCGTACGTACTTCATTCAGAGTCGACAGAGGCAGGTTGCGGTCTTTTTTTTCTAGACAAGTTTGACAGTGGTGTGTCAGTACTGAACTCAAACCTAAGCGTGGATAATGTATGAATGATGTATAGAAACGTGTCATCGGCTACCTGCAGTCCTAAGACGAGGTCGTTTTCCAAGGATGCCCGACGGCGACGCTTCCGCCTTGATCTATAATTGTATATTTAGATTGTCAGTTCGCGCCAACAAATGGTTGAAGGGTTCAATGAGTGGAGCGCGATACCATACCTGCTTGTCCTTCAGAATGTTCGCCATGTTGGTTTGGGCCAGGGCTCGTTCGCTTTCCGCCAATTGAGCGCTCCTGAGTGCGTTGAGAGCTGCTTCCTTGGCTATTGTGATACGCAATTTCCCGGCTTCTCCACTGAGGTGACTATACCAGGCGGATGCGTATGCCCGTACCATCTACACTCTTCTTTTTCCATAGTCTCTCGATGCTGTTAAGAAAGTCGTCCGCATTGTTGTTGCTGACCAGAAAGTCGCGTAAGCTCCACTCCTTGATTTTTGTGGTCTCGAAATATTTGTCGACCTTCGGCCCATGCACAACTTCCAGCATCTCCGAGCTCCCAAAGTATGTAGGTGTATCAATCAAGTCGGCCATCGGTGCGAAATTGGGGGCGAGGTAGAGTTGTGTGGTTGTGTGAGGGAGTTGACTTTTATGTCACGAGGGTAATAGGGTCGATGCCAGCGGCAAAGCCTGTCCGAGCAGCTCTGTTTCCCAATGCCTGTCTGTGCTGGCAAGGTGCCTGTAGTGGTGCTGCTGGTGGATGTGGATCCCTGTTGCATCGTTGAACCTCAGGTCCCAGGTGTGAGTGAGTGCAAACATAAAATCCGCGACGAATTGGAACAAACATTGTCGCACGTGCAGCATGCACGAGTGCACAACCCTTGTTCACGCGAAAAAGTGCGGTTTCCCATCGCTCTTTGAAATTCCACTTGGCACGTTGCGATCAACCCCTTCTCATTGCTCTTCTTTCACTCTCCACACCTACACCCCACTTCTCTCGCTCCTTTTATAGACGCTTATCGCACTCACGAAAACAAGCAACCAACTGTGTGGACAGGTAAAGGGACGCTGGAAGCAAACCAAGGCACTGGACGCTGCGTAGCTTGTTTGCGTAGTGGCGCAGGCCTATACCAATCCTTTTCGTCATGGATCATCCGCCTCTGACGCTTTTTAAATACCTTTTTGCCTCCCTGTTGTTTAGGCAAGGCAGCTTTCATCCATAGGCAGCTTGCGTACTGGGCGATATACCCAGTTGTCAAGATAAAATACACCGATCAACATGCGGCCCAGGCAAGGTGATAACGACATGAACGAAGACGCAAGGAGTACGAACAGCACGCTGGTCAACGCAGGAATGAACTCTGCAAATGAGCAGGAGGATGAAACTGAAGTCGCACTGGAGGTTCCAAATGGCTCCCGGGGACGGGTTGTAGATGGCGACGAGGATGAGTGGCATACATACCGACATGGCTTTGAACTGGATTTTGATGAAAACGGCTTGCCTCCTGAACATGTCTACTACATGTTCTATACAGACAAACGCCATGAGGTGACCACAGGACATAACTCAGAGATCATGCTTCGCGAATGGGAGCCGCTACAGGACTGGCGCATGCGGGAAAAGCTAAAGACCATCTCTGTGGCCTTGGTCCTCTGTCTGAATATTGGCATCGACCCCCCAGACGTTGTCAAGACGAATCCTTGTGCCAAACTAGAAGCCTGGATCGATCCCTTTGTCCTTCCCGTTCCAAAATCACTGGAGAACATTGGCAAGGCGTTGCAAGCTCAGTATGAGGTGTGGCAACCCCGTGCCCGCTACAAGGCTGCACTGGATCCATCTATGGAGGACACAAAAAAGCTCTGCTGTGTACTACGACGGAATGCCAAAGAGGAGCGCATCCTCTTTCACTACAATGGACATGGAGTGCCCAAACCGACAGCAAGTGGCGAAATATGGGTCTTCAACAAGAACTATACCCAATATATACCCGTGTCTCTACTGGATCTCCAGAGCTGGCTTGGATCGCCCTGCATCTATGTGTACGACTGCTCTGCTGCCGGAAACATTCTTATTTCCTTCAACCGCTTTGCAGAGAAGCGCGACCTTGATGCTGCCAAGCAAGCAGGATCTCAACCGCCAGGGACCATTATCCCACCGCCTCTCAGAGACTGCATCCAGCTTGCTGCATGCGGACCAGATGACACGCTGCCCATGAACCCCGATCTCCCTGCAGATATATTTACAGCCTGTTTAACAACACCCATCGAGATTGCGCTGCGCTGGTTCGTGTTGCAACATCCGCTCCTCCACAACGTTACTGTGGACATGGTCACTCGGATCCCTGGAAAGCTCAATGACCGTCGTACACCCCTCGGAGAGCTCAACTGGATCTTTACCTCTATTACCGACACCATTGCTTGGAATGTCTTATCACGCGACCTGTTCAAGACATTGTTCAGACAAGATCTGATGGTGGCAGCCCTGTTCCGTAACTTTTTGCTTGCAGACCGCATCATGAGATCGCAAAAGTGTACCCCAATGTCCTCGCCTGCATTGCCACCGACGCATCAGCACCCAATGTGGGACTCTTGGGATCTAGCTGTGGACATGTGTCTCGCTCAACTACCTGGACTGCTTCATGCAGAGGCTGCTGGAACGCCTATCGATTATCAGCCCAGCATGTTTTTCACAGAGCAGTTGATGGCATTTGAGGTATGGCTAGGCCATGGTAGCCCTACACACGAGGCCCCGGAGCAGCTGGCAATTGTTCTTCAGGTGTTATTGAGTCAGGTCCATCGACTACGCGCGCTTCTCTTACTCAGCCAGTTCCTGGATCTCGGGCCATGGGCTGTCAATCACGCACTGGCGGTGGGCATTTCCCCTTATGTGCTCAAGCTTCTTCAGAGCCCAGCAGCGGATCTCAAACCAGTGCTTATCTTCATCTGGGCACGCCTTCTGGCCGTTGATCGGTCTTTCCAGAATGATTTGCTCAAGGACAATGGCTTTGTGTACTTTGTTGGGATCTTGGGCGTGAATGCAGGTATGCCACTTCGGAACGTATCGGAACATCGAGCCATGTGTGCATTCATTTTGGCAACATTCTGCAGAGACTTTCCTCAGGGACAGCAGGCATGCCTGAAGCAGCAGGTGATTCAGTATTGTCTGACCCACATTGCCGACAGTGACCACCTCTTGCGTCAATGGGCTTGTCTTTGTATCGGTCAAATGTGGAAGAACTATAACGAGGCAAAGTCAGTCGGACTCCAGGCAGGCGCACACGAAAGACTGACGCAGATTTTGACCGACCCAATTCCTGAAGTACGGGCAGCCGCCATGTGGTCACTCGGCACATTTATCAGCAACTTGGATCAGAATGAGCAAGTGATTCAGCTTCAGAACAACTTGGCAATGAGCGCCCTTGTGGCAACGACAGATGCTTCCCCTATTGTCCGTAAGGAGCTGGTCATTTTCTTGTCGTCACTGGTCTTTGATCATGTTGATGTCTTTGTGGCGGTAGCTTCTGAACTCTTGGCGTCAGAACAACTTTCAGGAAGCAAGAGAGATTCGAAATCCAATCAGATCGAGGATAGACAGGATAAGATGGGTCAACAATCTGTCTATGCAGTGATCTGGAAGGCACTCCTTTGCCTTTCGGTGGACTCTAATAGAGGCGTTGCAGTTGCGGCTTCAAAGCTGGTGGACTATATCAACTTCCGACTACTCTCCGGACCCATTGCACAATCATTAACACCAGTACTTCAGCAGCACGCTCAGCGAAGTCAGTCCATGTCCTCGACGTCCTTGGGCCCACTTCACCCAGCTGCATCGAACTTGACAGCTACTGACCGCTCGAACTCTAGCGCCACTCTGAGTCAAAGAACAGCGGCTAAGATGGCCAACACCATTAAGCGCTCAGCATCCATGGCACTAAAGAGCTACTTTTCAGGGTATTCCGGTTCCTCGGAAACCTCAAGGCAAGGGCCTGGAGGTTCCTCTGGCCATTTGGGTCTCAAGTCGAGCGCAGATGTGGGTTATGTTGCTGTGGATTCTCGACAGGCTAATGGTGGAGTCAATGGAACCGGCCGAGGTGTCCGAAACCCTGCACCTCGTCCTCGATCTGTACACGGAGATGCGGGTTACATTCAAGCCCAACCACACTCATATTCTCAAGTTCCTGTGTCTGGCGGGGCAGTGCCGGTCAATGGATCTGCAGCCAGCAATCACCCGGAAGCAAGACCACAACTGGAATCCGTGTTTTACGACTGGTGTTGTGAGTACTTTTTGGAACCTCAAATGAAGGTAAGGGCGATCTATCTGCCTTCACTCGGATAGCAATGGCAGGAGGGTTCCGATCGGTCTGATTATTAACCATCGGGCTGTCTTGTTTTGTATTCAAGGGCGTTGAGGGTGACGAGCCCGGAAGTGTCAACTACAACGAACGTATCTGGCGTCGTGTGCGGAACGAAAAGATTATCTATGAATGTCACCCACTTCGCGAGCAAGCTGGTAATGTTAACGGTGCAAGGCAATGGATCCCGGTGCATGAGATGCATGGCCCAAAGGTCTAACACATACATGACCCCGATAGGTTCAAGCAAATGGGACACCAATATTCAGTCCATGAACAACGAGTATGCGGCAATGCACCTTGTGATGCACTCGTACGAACCGCACATGGTGATTGCTGATGACAAGCGGAATATCAGGTACGAGCGGCAGGTCATGTTCAGTGGCCAAGGACAAGGACTTCTTCTGGGAAAAGGCATCTAACCATCTACCCTATCCATCCATCAAAGCGTTTGGAACTGGAAAGAGGGCCAATTGCTCAATCGGTTCTCCAACTCCAATCCACGAGGAACGCCCATCACTAGCGTCAAATTCATCAACGAGGATGACATTGCAATGCTTTTGGTTGCTTCTGGTAAGATGGTGCTTTGTATCTATGATGGTTTGATATGTGTACTCTACTGTAGTGAGATCTTAACGCGATTGGGCATCATGACCTTTAGGCGAGGGAGTTGTCAGACTGTATCGCAAGTATGATGAACCGAATCAGACAGATATTGTGACTTCGTGGCGGGTGCTGACTGACATGCTACCAAGTAGCAAGAGTACCGGTACTATCACGGATTGGCAGCAAGGTCGCGGTTCACTCCTCGTGGGAGGCGACGCAAGGCTGATTCGAGTGTGGGATGCTGCACGCGAACTGTGTATAAGTGTAAGTCAGCGAGGAGCTGCACCACGCCCCATTGTGGTCTCCAGAGAGCAGGCACTAAAAAGTTCACTATTCAACGTTGTTCAATAGGACATCCCCACGCGATCTGGAGCGCCGGTGACAAGTATCACAAGCGACCAGGTATCGGGCAACATTTTTGTGGTTGGATTTGGCGATGGAGCAGTGCGTGCATATGACCGACGACAGCCGCAGCACGAAGGGATGGTGATGGCATGGAAGAAGCACAAGTCATGGGTCCAGAATGTCCGCATGCAACGCGGAGGCTTCCGGGAGCTGGTCTCTGGAAGCGTGGATGGCATTATTAAGATCTGGGATGTCCGGCGTCAAGAGGCACTTCACACAATTGCAGCTCATGATCCAATATCCGCACTCGACGTTCACCATCACGCACCAGTGGTTGCATGGTAAGGACGAGCAAGAGACACCTGTGTACTGATGGATGATAGGCACAAAACGAGATGAGATGATACTTACCATGAACTTGATTGGTTGTTTGTTACTTGAACAGCGGATCGCCAACGCAGTACATCAAGGTGTGGAATGTCAATGGCACAGGCCTATCGACAGTGCGATCATACTCGGGACTGTTTGGACAGCGGCAGGCCAAGGTGACGAGCCTAGGTTTCCACCCACACGAGTATGTGTTTGGAGTTGGAGGGGACGACGGAGGGATCTCGATCCTAGGATGGTCTGGGGGCAATGGCCTGATGCCACAGCAGCTGTACCCGCAACAACAGCAGGCCCACGCAGGACACTAAAGGCAGTAAAATGTCAATGAAAATTCGTTTTTCGTAGTGGGAGTGTCGCGCGCCTGCATCAAAAATGTGACGTGGACGCGTCTTCTGCAACGGCTCCCAATGCTGCTTGCTTCCTTGCTCAAACGCCACAGACGCTTTTGCTCCTTCCCCCACTTCATCTGCCCCTCCTCTCTTCTCCCCACTCTCTCTTTAACCGCCAACGTGAGTAGGACGGGGCTAGCAGCAGCGATGCATCTGGGCAGTCTGACGTTATTGTCGTCATCCTTCTTGTCCCTGACCGTGATCCTGATCTGATCCTGGCATCAATAGCACTGAGGAGAAAGGAAAGAACCATGTCGGCAGAGTCCACCAGCACGGTGGCAAAGGTCCTCAAGCCTACCATCCTGATCCTGATCGCCCTTGTCGCGATCTCCAGCCGACTCTTCTCTATCATCCGTTTCGAATCGGTCATCCACGAGTTCGACCCGTGGTTTAACTATCGCACTACACAGCGTAAGGATCGCACGTTTGACTAGCAAGCGATGACAGGCTTTGGAAAACCTCGCTATAGTTGACGCATGTTGCTGACAGAGGCTTTTCGATTCGATCTATAGACTTGGTTAAGAATGGCTTCTACGAGTTCTGGAACTGGTTCGATGAAAAGTCGTGGTATCCCCTTGGACGTGTTGTTGGCGGCACCGTGTATCCCGGCATCATGGTCACCAGTGCCATCATCCACAACGTCCTCCACTTCTTCAACTTTCCCGTCGACATTCGAAACGTCTGCGTGTTCCTCGCACCCATGTTCTCCGGTCTGACGGCCTTCTCCGCCTATTTGCTCACCAAGGAACTCAAGGATTCTTCTGCTGGATTGCTGGCCGCCGCTTTCCTCGGTGTCGCGCCCGGATACATCTCTCGTTCGGTCGCAGGATCCTACGATAACGAGGGCATCGCCATCTTTTTGCTTGTGTTTACCTTCTTCCTCTGGATCAAGGCTGTCAAGACAGGCAGCGCGTTTTTTGGACTCTTGACTGCTCTTTTCTACTTTTATATGGTCTCAGCTTGGGGTGAGTGACTCTCTGCGTTTTAATGTACCACAGAGTTTTTTTTTTTCCGAGTAGAGTGCTGGGCCAATGCCTAACAATCCCAATTACCCATGTCTCTCCAGGTGGCTACGTCTTTATCACCAACCTGGTCCCTCTCCATGCCTTCGCGCTGCTGCTCATGGGTCGCTACTCCAACCGCCTCTACGTCTCCTACTCAACCTTTTACGCCGTTGGAACACTCTTGTCGATGCAGATCCCCTTTGTTGGATTCCAACCTACGCGTACCAGTGAACACATGGCAGCCTTGGGCGTTTTTGGCCTCTTGCAACTTTGTGCCTTTGCACAACTGATTCGCGGTCATGTCACACCTAAACAGTTCAGGACATTGCTGAAAGGAGGCATCACCATCATCACCCTCGCCTCCGTAGGCGTGTTGACCCTGCTTAGCGCTTCCGGTGTCATCGCGCCATTCACCGGTCGCTTCTACTCCTTGTACGACACGAACTATGCCAAGATCCACATTCCAATCATCGCCTCAGTTTCAGAGCATCAGCCAACAGCCTGGACATCCTTCTTCTTTGATCTCCATATGCTCGTTTTCTTGTTCCCCGCTGGAGTTTACATCTGCTTCAAGGAACTCAAGGACGAACATGTCTTTGTCATCCTGTACTCGGTGTTCGCATCGTATTTCGCCGGTGTTATGGTGCGCCTCATGTTGACTCTCACGCCCATTGTCTGTGTTGCGGCCGCCATTGCTTACTCGACCTTGCTGGACACCTATCTGGAAAAGTCCTCCCATGTGGAGACCTCCAATGCAGACGCTTCGACGACTGCTGGTGCTGCTACTGGCGATGCCAAGGCAGGTGGTTCCACTGCAAAGAAAGCGCCAGCCAAACCCACTCCTACCAAAGCGGGTGAAGCCGAATCGAAAGCTAAGCGATTCCCCATCTCCACTTGGGATGCACGGGCCATTGTGATCATGCAGTTGACCTACTTTCTCTTCATGTTCGCATGGCACTGCACCTATGTGACCTCGGGATCTTACTCCTCGCCATCGATTGTCCTGGCCTCACGACACCACGATGGATCCCAATTCATCATCGACGACTTTCGTGAGGCCTATTACTGGCTCCGAAAGAATACCAAAGACGATGCCAAAGTCATGTCTTGGTGGGATTACGGTTACCAAATGGCTGGTATGGCTAACATCACCACCTTGGTCGACAACAACACATGGAACAATACCCACATTGCGACCGTGGGCAAAGCTATGGCCGTGAATGAAGACACAGCCTATGAAGTTTTGCGTCGGCACGATGTGGACTATGTGCTGGTCCTCTTTGGAGGCGTTATTGGATACTCGGGCGACGACATCAACAAGTTCTTGTGGATGATCCGTATTGCCGAAGGTGTTTACCCCAACGAAGTCAAGGAGGCCAACTTTTTCACAGCCCGTGGCGAGTACAAGGTGGACCAAGATGCTACCCCCACCATGAAGGAATCGCTCATGTACAAGATGTCGTACTATCGATTCTCGGAACTCAATGGTGGTCATACCACGGATCATGTTCGTGGTGTCCGTATGCCTTCCGAAGGTCCTACACTCAGTGTTCTGGAAGAAGCCTATACCACCATCAACTGGCTTGTAAGTTTTTTTTTTTTTTTTTTTTTTTTTGGTGGTATTTCTGCATTGGTGATCCCTTTTGGTCCCTCGTACCTGATCTAAACGACGAGCCTACCTTCTTTTTTTTTTTTTTTTTTTTCCTCGATTAGCATGGGTAACTGCGCCGAGAACACAGCTGAAAAGCACAAGATCACTCGTGAGGAACAAGACACCTACGCTATTGAATCTTACACTCGTGCTGCCAA
>Ga0247824_10001180_pt1 | contig 14041 bp, 22 predicted proteins | sample 13C_PalmiticAcid_FD_194412 | JGI IMG/M metagenome (GOLD analysis project Ga0247824, IMG submission 194412) | Soil microbial communities from agricultural site in Penn Yan, New York, United States - 13C_PalmiticAcid_Day48 | ecosystem: Environmental > Terrestrial > Soil > Agricultural land... | reverse complement strand
GTTGAGGCCGGGGGGGTTGGGGGGAATGGGTAACATGGGACAGGGGGAAGGGGTATCACTACCACCAATAACACGAGGATGGGGTTTTGTTGGTTTGACGGCTTGGGTTTTGCTTTTTTGTTGTTCTCTCTTCGCTTCGTTTTTTTGTAACTGCCAGAAAGTTACACACTTACTTACTTGCTGCGGCGTACGCACGACTACCCCGGATAGCGTTGTTCGCTTTTCTTCTTTTTTGCGGTGGCTTTTTACTTTGTGGATTGTCGGTTGTTGAGATTACGGGGGCTGGGCGGCTGGGGATGGGTGAGGTTTTTGGTGTTTGGCTACCTAGGTACTTGTTTATTGCAGTCAAGGTATCTGTGAGAGGAAGACGGAGGAAAGCGAGAGTGGGAGCGAGAGCGCGCGAGATTCTGGCGGTGAAGTTTCTTCGTTACATCTTTCATCTTTGGTTCTCAAGTGTACTTTTAAACTTGCCTTTTTGTGTCTGTTTGTTTAGCCCGCTGGGTGGCTGGCTGGTCGGTTTGGTTTTTGGTGACGAGGCTCGAATGGATTTGAGCGAGGGTGTTGGAGACAGCTGAAGGGAGTGCGAAAGGCAGGATAGATAAGAGTTTTTCAAAGGAATAAAATGGGTTTTGTTCATCGCAGTCCTGGGTTTCTTGGGTTTCTCATGGGTCTGCTTGAAGTCATTGGGGATGCAACATCTTTGAGACTGAAGTGTAAAATGGCAAGATGGACTCGTAGGTACCCACTAAGGGATTGGATCATGTGTTGGTATCTTCCGGGTCACGAAAAGGGGAGAAGGAGATGGCTGTCTGGGATAGAATGGTGCATAGATGGGGCCAAGCCCTGGCACTGCAGCTTGTGGCATGGTTTGAGTCAACAGACGTTTTTGTCAAAAGTTAAAAGTTCTGCTGTATACTGCATGATTGTTGAAGCTTCGTCAAACAGGTGAAGATGTTAAATCAGGTCCTGGCATTGGGGAAGGGTAGCAGCAAGGGTTAGGGTTAACAGAGCAGAGTATCCCCTTTGTTTACTTACCCCTTTTTTTACTCCACACCCAGCAGTGCGGAGGTGCTGACACCAACACAACCCCAAAGTGATGGCAGTAGTGTCCACAAAAATGGTCTTGCACTTGCGTTAGAGAAAGAAAAAAAGGGATGGCGATCCGACGATGATGACTGATAATAAGGTAAGATGTGGCAGGTAGGCGATGTCAAGATCCGACCCGAGCCAAGGCACAGGATCCGAGCGCCACACAGGGAATTTGGAATAACTTCACTTTCGGCCAGTTTCACGCACCACATCCGGTCGCAACAGGCTGTGCTTTAGAAAACTGGGCAAAAAAGGAAATACATTTGACTACCGAAGTCGCACCTGTGGCGTCGACAAGAGTTTCGAACCTGTCGATCCTTTATTGGTAGTTTTACTTTTTGCATGTTGCACCCCAAAGACTGGTAGAGCACGGCAGACAGGGCGTGGTGAACCCGGTCCAGACAACAAGTGGTCTACGGAGTAAGGCCTCCAATGTAACAACAGTGAAAATCCCGAGCGCCCGTGCCATATGACATGTAGCACATACCTTGCCGTTGCACCTGCGTTTTGTGTATCATCCGACCTCGCAAGGTAAGCCACGTGAGGCAACTCGAAAGATGCGAAGATGAGACGGCAGAGACCCCCTGCGGCGATCTCGCCCGCCTCGTCCCATCTTTCAGGTACACACGGACGGATGATCCCGCTCATCGGCAATCGCTTTCAGTCGGGAGGGAATCGTCTTGTCCCCTCTCCGTGCAGGAGATCACGCCCCGGTTGTGCCTCTCCTGCTTCTCGTCCCGGCTCGGAAGCGGTAGATCCAGGGCCGCAGGGGGTGGCGCGGCGCGAGCAAGGTGGATTTCGCACTCTCCAAGTGCTCGGACGTGGCATCTCATCCAGATCTTGCCGATTGTCTCGAGTGCATGCCCGATCGTCAATCTTGGCGCCGTCGATCATCGGCTTCTAGAAATTCTCCTACAGCCATTGCGCTCTGACTGAGTCTGCGTTCTTCGATTTGTGTGTTGCTTCTCATAGCGACGGATTGTTAAGGGAGAAAAAAGAAAATACTAAGCATGTGTTGAAAATGAGAGATAGAAAGGAGAGGAGAGGAGAGAAGAGAAATCGGCGATGTTTTCTTGTTTGATGTTAGCCCTCAGGAGAGTTTGCCAGCACCAACTTCCGTCCCTACAGGAGGTGTTACGAGTGGCCCTCTACATTCTCAGTGCCATTTTACAGTGCACTGACCAGATCTATCCCCAGGGACGAAGAGCTTCCATGGCCGCTGTCAGACCCTCACACAAGACACAAACCTTTGCCACCGTGCCATCGGCAGTCAGCGCGTTTACACATCAGCGTCTGGACACCTGCCGCTGTGCCACGATCCGGCCTGATGTGGCCGAGTCTCCCGTCCGGAACGGGACGAAAGTGTCCCATGACAGGTGTCTCCCGGGTTTCAATGAACCCCTTTGGGTCTTCCCCGGTTGTGAGCATTCCCTAAGCGGCCTCGTCCTTGTGTCCTGCGGAGGGCCCGCGCGGCCCGCAACCAGGGAAGCAGCCCGCCAGGTTAACTCCTACGACGACAGACGATGTGGGACTGCCGTAGGTTTTGGTTTGAACCCAAGATCTCCGAGTCAACGGTTCAGCCATTCCGGAGGAGCGGAGCTACCGTAGGTGGAAGAACCCCGAGACCCCTTCGTTTGCCCGACACTGGGTGGTTGGTGTTTCTTGGCAGTCAGAACATGATCGACAGGGAATTTGAGGTCGGTTCGGCTGTTTGTCGTGCCAGAACAGCGCTCCCAGGTCAAGACATCCTGACAATGTTGTCCTGATCCGGATCCTGCCAGCTGCAAGAAGCCCGTTTCGTATGATGGTGCAGACCCAGCGGTGGGTAGCAGTTCCAGGTTTGGAAAAGAGCTCTGGGTTTCCTCGGTTTCCACCTCGTCCGTTCGGCCCACCCCCTTCGAAACCGGCTTCGGGAGCCTCACTCGGTCAGCAGCATGGACCGTGAACACGGCTGCTGCTGCCTGATCCCCAGACGGATCGGTCGATGGGTGAGCCCCCCGCGGGCTGGGCATCCTCCAGCTCGCCAGCCGACCCTCCTCTTAGTCCATCTGGTCCACACCACGCAGCAAATCCAGACCGCGCGTGATCCAGTGTCAAGGATCAGTGGTCTTTCTCCACCTATAAGACAAACCGAGAGCACGCACTGTACTGTACGACCCCCTCCCGTCGGCCACGCTGGGGGCGCCTGATTCTTGGCTATTGACCTGCCCCCTATAGACCGTCGAGGCGGATAAGGGCCCAGGCTGCGTTTCCTACACCGTCGACCGGCGGCTGCGTTTTGCTGTGAGGCCGCCATTGGATGGTGTGGTTCTCCACTGGCGGTGAAATCCATGGAAGCTATGGTCGTGGTACCGAATCCGGCCCCGTCTATGACGGCCGCGTCCCATGCGGCACCTCCATCTTGGCAAAAGAACGTCTACCTGGACCGGCGAATGGTCAGTATGTAGGTGGGAGGAGGATAGGGGAGTCCGCGTAGTGGGCGGGGCCTATGAGCCTGCCTTGTGAGGCTCTCCAAACGTAAGTGAATTCGTCCCTGTCTTCTTCTTCGGTCCAACCGATCTCGGCAGGGCCCCGCAGCAGACATGCCAGCACTTCTGGTGACTCGGTACCCCGCGCTGTGGTGGTGGACAAACCGTGACACCATGCAATTACCCTCAAAACCTTCAGTAGGTGGGATTCTGCACCCTTGGTCGTAAATAGGCGAGCGGGGCGAGAAGGGAGCGGTAAGATAGCACAAGCAAGGGGCGTCTTTGAGGACCCAGAGCAGACGTCCCGAGAAAACATCGGTTGACGTATAGCTAGATTGTCTCGAGAAAGAGACACGGCTGGTCTGACAGTTCCAGGGCATTCCTGCAGGAGAAATCCGGGTTAGCTGCTGCTGGAGAGGGTGGCCAGGTCGGTACCTTGTGAGACGGCACGGGTTGGAGACACGGCACTTTCCCGTATTCCAAATTGCACGGCAAGAGGGAAACACGTACCGGAGTCGTTTGATGGTGGGATTGCTGCAGATCGGAGCGGCACATGGGAGAAGTCGGTGGACGGAGCTGCCGTGCTGGCCACCTCCCGACCTGGATTCGGGCTCGGCCCATGCAGGAAACCCGTCGGGAGGATTCTGTTTGCCAATTTGGATAGGCGACGTATTAACGTTAACGTTAGTTAAACGTATGTCGATGCCGTTACCCAGTCCACCTCGGTCGTCGGTCGTCGAGGGGCTTTTTCGTGCATCATATCTCGGAGAAGAGCGGCCAAAGGACCGGGCGACGTCGACTCGGACAGGCCTTCAACGCATGAATGCGCAGGGGAGATCAACCCCTGGGCTGTCTTGAGTGCACGGATTTGGAACGTCTAGAAGCCTTCCCCAAACGCAACGCCAAGCCGGGTGGGCTAGCCATGAGGTGCCAAGCAGCAGCCAGTGCAACCGCAAGGTCAAAGCAAAGACACATCCTCGTGGATGACGCCACGTTGCCAACTGTCTCAGACGGGAGCGAGGGCAACAGGGGCTGCAAGTGTCCACTTGATAACTAGCCGAATCCGTTCACACTTCAGAGCACTATGATCCCACGACCCGGGGCCGACATGCCCTCACATGAGAGGGCTGTAACCCGGGGAGCCGGGAACCGAGGCCAGAGCGGCGATTTGTCATGGAAGACTCATCGTCGCCAGGGCCAGTGTCGAGACAACTAGTTATTCTCGGAGGAGGCCAGTGTCTCAATGCTGAATCCGACGCCATGGACGATGGGATTTGGGGGTTTTCGGCAGAGTGGCCCCCGGGCTTAGGTAGTCTTGGGCTCGCGTGGCCGAGCTAGCACTAATGTTGGTTCAGTCTGAATTTAGAACACCAGGCAGAGTAATTTTTCCGAGGTCGGCGGCGGTGAGGGTTGGCCATAAACACCGGGGGGCCTTGGCCCGGAGACGTTAGCATCGGCTCCGTCCGAGATGGAGGCCATCGTGGTCCTGGGACGGCACTCCCGCTGGTGCGCTCTGCCGCATGCGGAATGGCGTGCGTGCAGAATGCAGAATGCTAGGACGCAGGACCGTTGAGCCCCGTTCGAGTGTGTTTCAGTTGCGAGCCTGCTGTGGGACGAGATTGACCAGGAGGCTGCACGATGCCAGTCGGCAGCTGCTGCGGCTTCTGCAGCTTCGATGGGTGCATTCATGGAAGCTCGGTGGAAACCTGGAACCCTGCGGAAACAGTCGAGCGAGAGCGAGGTGGCATGGAAAATCGACCGAGTGCGCGCACAGACGGTTGACGTCGACTCTGTGCCGGGGGTCGGAGCATGCTTCTGGAGATCCGAGAAATCCAGAATGGCAGTGCCGTTTTGGGATTTGGTCGCCCTCGACTCTCACTCTTTGGGCTTGCTGCGACTTGTTTTGGGGGATCGCCAGAAATCCCTTCTTGGCGCGGCAAGGCACCCGGCCACCGGGGCATGGTCGGGGTGCATTCCTGGTGGCCTACGGTCCGTGCCCTGCCTGAGGGGCTGATGCTGGCTTCCCGAGCCTCCTTCCTCCCCCCATGCTCACCCAGGGCTTCAGTGGGACCGGCGCCACCCGGCACCTCGCCCACAGTGTCGTGTGCACTGTGACCAGCGTGCTGCTGCGCCGATGTTCCCCTGGAGTTCCACTGAAATTCCGCTGAAATTCCACTGAAGCTTCTGAGCTCGGGAAGGGCATCGTCTATTTCTAGCTGTGATATTGCCATCCGTCCCGCGATTCCACAGCTCTCTGGATGTCATTGCGCGGCCCCTCGTGGGCCCAATATCTGGGTTCGTGCCCGCGTTCAGGAATAGGTTTGGGGATTGGCAGAACCCGCGGCTTGAGCATAGGTAATTATTGACATGGCCAGCTTCGGCTCTCTCGTCAAAAGCCAAGCGAAGGGAGCTGAAAAAGGACCTCTGGGTCTCCTTGCTAGTCGTGGCGAGCACGGGAACCAGGGGTCACGCGGCTCTTAATGTGCTATTCTTGGACATCGCGAATTGGACCCTCCGAGCCAGGACGAGAAACTCAATATCAATGCTTGTCGCCCATCGAGCCACAAACGCTTTGTTCTATCATGGCCTCGAGGTCCTCCGCGCCTGGTGACGAGCGAATCAGGATTTGTTATGTGCTTCGAAAAGAAAAAAGGAACTTGCGTGAGCTTGCTCGGGGGCGGGGACGATTGTCAAGTTGCTAAGACCAAGTGACCCGAGCTATAGCTTCAACGAGCAGGGATTTTGTCGGGAGGGGCGCGCAGTTGGTGGTGAACCTGGTGGTCGTTCCCACACACTGACGAGCGAGCCCGGTGAGAGTGTGAAACCCTCTCATGTGCAGCGTGTTTGGTCGAATAGGAATACATCCAGCTTCCCGCGACTAGCACGCCGCCCGCGTGCATGGCTCCTCTCGCAAGGCACACACACCGGCGCTCTTTCTAGGGATTTGGGGATTGAGGGTGATGCGGCCCCCTCAGGGACGAGCCGACACAAAACAAGAGAAAAGGTGTGGCGGCGGGTGGCGGGTGTGGGTAGTCAGGGCAGCTCAGGGGGAGCCCAAGGGCAATCGAGCGAGTATCCATAGATAGCAGACAATGCCGTACCTACCTCCCCTACCTCCCCTACCGCCCTTATGATTGTCAGTTATAGAAGCTGCCTCTACTGCCATCATCTGGACCTACATGCCACATCTGGAAAACCACAGCGGGAGCTAAATTGCAATATAAGCGCACACCACCTGCTGACTGGCTGACCGCCCAGGTGGGAGCGCCCACCTGCTTGTCGAGCCGCAGCTGCCGTGCCGCGCAGCCAATGAAACCACCAAGTGGGTGTCATGTTGCCGTACCGGTGTGGAAGCTCGATGACCGACATCGAGGATCAGGGCTCCTGGGGAACACAAACCGCAGGGATGGCAGCCGCTGTCGATGTGTCCCGTGCATGCCTCGTCCTGACTGTGCTTCGGGCACGGCATGCTAAGGTAGCACAGTCCAAGGCGCCGGTCCCGGTTTGGCATCGAAGGGTTTTCCAGGTTTCCCCGTCCTCCGGGGTGTGTCTGTGAGCGACCTGGGGCATCGCCGGCGTCTGATTGACCCCCGGCCCAGGCTGTCCCCAGACAGAAGGACGCAGACGATCCAGATCTGGGGATGCTGCCACGGCCCCGCTTCCCCTCATCAACGCGGGACAGGGAGGGAAGCTGTGAGGTCAGGAAGGCAATCGTACACGACGGCGGAGTTGAAGAGTATCACAACTGCATGGCAAACAGCCGTGCCACGTCCAAGCTTTTGGTTGTGTCCTGAGCGCCGTAAATCCGAGTAGGCTTGCGTCGCGGGTCTGGATGGTTGGTGTTTAGGGCTGACGGTTGCCGACCACACTCGTTGTGCTCGTGGAATCATGCAGGCGTCAATGGTGCGCTGCTGAAACCGAAACCGGTGGAGGCTCTTGTCATCGCAGGAAACCGCAGTCTGTGAGCGTGGAGTCTGTTGCTCTGTTTTGTCAGTTGTCTTGCTTGAGCCTGCCTGGAAATCTGGAAATCCTGGAACGACGGCTGCGGCTGAGTCCCATTTGGAGATTGGGGTGTGGAGGTGGTGGGATGAGCTGGGACGGGGTCAGGGAGCCTGGAAGGTACGTACCCTCGACCCCAGTCCAGCATGGAGACGAGGAGAGGGGCCGGGTGGGGTTGCAAGCACCCCCAAGCACAGTGCTGGGCTGGGCTGCTGGACTGTCCGCCAGTATGGATCATGGGTCAGTCAAGTGTCAAACACACCAACAAAGCAGGCCAAGGAGCACCCGAGCTCCCTTGCCCGCGTCCCGCGTCCCCGGAGAGTGGTAGCCACCACGGACCAGCATCTCCCCACACCACAGCCCTCACCTCCAGCTTCATGCATCTGCCACCTTGACCAGGGCGCCACACCACAGACGTCGAAAAAAAAAACAGCTTACCTTACCTAGCTTGTCATCCTGGCAGACAGCGCGTCAGATTGCCCCAGGGTACGGAGCTTGTACGGTATATAAGCAGCCGCAGCCCCCCCTCACTCCCACGCCAAGCTCGCCCTCCCCAGTCTTCCCATCTCCAGCAGTCCAATCTCTAATCTCTGTCAACGCCGCTCAGCTGCTCAACCCTTCGACTTTCCGCCGCCCGTCCCAAAATACACCAGCCGCCCCTCGCCGACCGCGACCGCTTGGCCCACACTCGCGTCCCGCGCCAACAAGTCCCCGTCGTCCCATCCGCAGTTGATCTGGGGAATTCCTGACCCCTCGTTGCTCTCTTCCGTGCCGTCGCACGCCCCAGCCCTCGCCAGAGGACCCGACGGCCGTCTTCGATCCGCAACCGGCGTGGTCCCGAGGGACTCGACCGCAACCTAAAACATGCATCAGCCGCCGTACCCCCCGAGCCAGGGCCAGCCGCTCGCGCCCGACATGCACGCGCATCCTCACCAGCCGCCGTACCTCGCGCAACAGATCCAACAGCACCCGTCAATGCCCCCACCGGGCACCTCCTACCAAGACAGCGTTCCGATGGCCGGTCCCGGAGCGCAGTCCGGAGACGGCGCCCAGTCGGCCCTGTCGCAGCCGCAAGAACGCGCCCCGCTCACCGCGGAGCAGAAACGACAGCAGGAGCTGAACCTCAAGCCATACTCGTCCGAAGATGACCAGGCCCGCGTATACACGTAAGCTCACCCCTCTCCCACTGCCGATGCGGCCCGCGCTTCGGTTGCAATAGCCGAGGAGCGCATGCACGTCATGTCCGCCCTCCGGCCCTGCAAGCAAAAGCTAACCCGAGCTCGGCAGCCTTGATGTTGTGCAACAACCACAACGTGCGCGGATGTGTGGTTTTGGCGACAAGGTACGCTTGACTTCGGACTTGGCTTCAGGTTCTCCAGCAGTGTGGTCGCGGCTGACACCCGGATAGGACCGCCGCCCCATCACCCCTCCGCCGTGTGTGAGACTCATAGTGAAGGACGCAAAGACGGGCAAGGAGATCGATTGCAAGTGAGTCGCCCCCTCGACGATGGGCTTGATGCATGGATCTGCGGCTGACCGGGTGCATGCTGCCGCAACAGTGAAATCGAGCATACCATGTATGTCCTCAATGTCGATCTGTGGTCCGAGGATGCCCTCAAAGAGGTGAACTTGGTTCGACATACTACGGCCACGCCCTCGATATCGTCCACGTCTCCCGCGTCGTACGCTCAGATCGAACAAACCACGCCCGCATATTCCCACATCCTACCGTCGAGCCGGGATATGGGCTACTCCCAGCAAATGGCCTATCCTCCACCTGGCCAAGCTGTCAGCCCTTACGGCATGCAGCAGCCATATTCGCAAGGTTGGCCCCCACCCCGATCAGCAAAACGCACTGGAGTTTTGGGCACTGACATGTTTGCAAGCGGGGTTTGTGTCTCCCAACGGAACTGGCTACCAGCCTCCAAACCAGTACTACCCCCAAGCCGACATGCAGGGCCTTACACAACTCGTATCCTCGCCCTACGGCCCTCCCCGGGTCTACGACGCCCAGTTTGGCGGCATGCCCCAACGCATGTCCATCAGCGGCAACCCGCCGTCTGGCATGTTCACCCGCAACCTCATCGGGAGCTTGGCTGCCAGCGCCTTCCGCCTTCAAGATACCCAGGATAAGATTGGCATCTGGTTTATTCTGCAGGATCTCAGCGTCCGCACTGAAGGCTGCTTCAGGTAGGTCTTTTTGTAGCATGCACTTCCAAAGTCATCGGCGAGGCTAACAAGCGGACCCAAGACTGCGCTTCTCCTTCGTCAACGTCGGCGCTCCTGGGCAGGCGGGCAACGGCTCCATCAACGTCGGCAAGGCGCCCGTGCTTGCCTCTGTCTTTAGCGACGTCTTCCAGGTTTACTCGGCCAAGAAGTTCCCGGGTGTCTGCGAGAGCACGGCCCTCAGCAAATGCTTTGCCAGCCAGGGCATCAAGATTCCCATCCGCAAGGACAACCCGAACAAGAACTCCAACCAGGACGACGACGACTACGATTAAACGTCCGAGGCTCTTACTTATAACCCATCACCTCTCACTTCTGAGGAACTCATGACGGTATCGGCCAACCATCACAAGACGTTCGTCCCGTCCGGGGCCATGGAGCCAGAGCGAGCAAGAAGATGGGGCATTGGAAACGATGGGCGGCGGGTGGTTTTCTGTTGGCGAAAAATATCTCCCCTATGTCTGTCAGATTTGTCTGTTGCGTGGAAAAATGTCATGATTCAGGATCGCGGTGATACCATTGCCATTCGGGCCGGATGGGAAGAGGACAGGGGGCGGGCCATCTTGTTCGGTTGTTGCTTTTGCGTACTTTTTTTTTCTCTTGTCTTTGTTCATTCATGTATGCACGCCTTTTCGCAAGAGGGACGACTATCACAGTAGATGGGAGGGTGGGTAGAGGGGTACATAGTTCGCGCTGTGTTTAGATTTGGATCGAATTTCTATTCTTCTTTGGTTCGGATGTCATGGGATGATGGTGTTCTCAGGGGGGAGGGCGGTCAATAGGAGTGAGCGTCAACTTTGCCAATGGAACCTTCCATCTCACCGTGCAGACGCTCGTCAGAACACTTCTTAAACTGTACTTGGCTTCATTCCACCAACCTGACCAAGCAGCGCTCACGGCAGGTGCGAGACGCAATCTGACGGGAGCTGGCCGGGAGCCATTTGTAGCTTCTGTTAGTGCAAGCCAATTTGATCTATGTAAAAATCATCCTCTCGACTACCCCTCTTAACAAAATGTTCATTCCCAAGGACCATCCATCCTCCAAGCCAGTGGTTCCAGGTTTTTACAATCACCTCCTTCCACCTCAGAGTTCTGTTGTTCCTTGAGGCGATCTGCCTTGACCCAGACTTCTCCAGAACATCCTGCCACCAAGCATGATGGAAGTGACAATCCAAGACGAGAACCAACCTTGGCGACGATGATGCCACTCCGTCTGGCCAACCTCGAGCCGGCCAACGTAAGCATCGCGCGGGTCTGCACTCTGTTGTTTTCGTGTTCCAAAAACGACTCATCAAGCAACCAACAGAACCGGCCTGTTGCCGGGGGCAAGCCACAGCGTCACGCTGAGCCTCGTGTCAGCCAACCTTCGTGCAGACTCCCCTGGCCAACGAGAGTGGTGCGTCGGCGCCATGACGTGCAGGGCCATCTCCCAGGTCTCGAGCAGGTCCAGCACCGCGCATGGAATTACACGCATTATCTCTCCCGGAACTGCACTGCACTCCACCACTGCAGACCACTGCAGGTGTCATCCATCCACTATGGTCGTACATCACGATTCCTGCCTCGGGTTCAAGATGAAAAAGCTTGGAAGCCATCCCGCGTTTCTACGGACACCGAGGTGATGATGATGATGATGAGGATGGCGCTTTTGTTGAAACTCGTTTGAAAAGAAAACAGAAAAAGAACAAAGCTCAACAAGTGTCACTTTGCTTCTCAGATCTAGCTCGAATGTTGGGAGAGATGCAGAGAGCGAGCTCGCCACTGGCAAATGGGATCTGCCCGCGGGAGTGACCCATGCGGTGTAACCCATCCGTCCAGGCGGGTGTTTGCCTGCCGGGATGGGGGACGATGACGCGGTGTGTGGTGTTTGTTGGAGGGTGTTGGGTTTGGGTGTTGTCGTTTGGGAATTCCATTACCTTGCTTTTCAAGAAAACCCCCGAATCCGGGTTATGGGGGAAGACACCAAGAAGCAGGGCATCAAGGTTCACCAAAGAGAAAGGAGGGAGGAAAAATCTTCAAGCGCTCGTTGGCTCGTCCTTTGATGAAGTCGCGAATAAGAGTCAGCAATGGTGGGGCAGCCGGAGACTGGGGAGAGGGACCAACCTTGCTCCCCGTCCATACCCCGCTGCCGCTCGGGTACCTTGAGGCGCATGCCAGAATAGTAAACTGCGGATTCCGTGCGAATGATCCGATTCGGCTGAGAAGCAAATGGATTTTGTCTTTTTGAGATGCGCCCGTCACATCTTGCAACACCAGCTATTCTGGGCACATGGAGTGGGACGGGTCTGGCCGCGTCAGGCGGGCCGACCCAGTCACCGCCATCTGTCAAGTTCAGTGAATCACGCAGTCAGGTCGCCCAAGCACCCAAGGAGTCGCCAAGGCCAAGCAAATGACACCATTTGGCAGCTGATGATGGCAGCCACCGACGAGAAGCCATTTGGCGCCCGGACACAACCTGGGAGGCCGGGCAGCTTCAGCCGGGCGGCGGCCCGCGGTGGTGGAAGTGAGGGGCAGTGAGGGGCAGGGAGAATCTGGAATTCCAGGGGTGCCCAGGTGATGTCAGGCCAAGACGGGCACCCCAGAAACTAGCAGATCTTGTCCCCTGCTGCTGCTGTCCACTGCAGTCCACTGCATGAGAGAACGTGGTCTGGAAAGAAAATTCCTGCAACCTTGTGATCAAATTTCTTGCCCTGCGTCGCGTTCAGACCCAGATCCCGGGCGTACCTGAACCGAATTCGAGGCGAGCATCGCGCTTGTTCGCTAGTCGGTTAGCGCTCGACGGGTCCGAGTCACCGCCCCAACTTCCCCGTCCCGTGGCACAAGCCAGACTTTGGAGCATGGAACCCATCGTACCCTCTCGCACCCCGTCTTGGAGCATATAACCGGGAGTGGTCCCACCTTCGTGTTCCGCCCAACAATCTACGCCACGGAACACTGTTCATCAAACAAACACAAACCCTTCACTGCGCAGAATCCAAGCTCTCCGCCGCAGACCCAACCAACCTCAAAACTCCTGTCCACACACCCAACGGACAAAGCAACCATGTCCCACTTCCAGTCCTCCGGCCGTGGCGGCGCTGGCAACATCGTCGACAGCGCCAAGTCCCCACAACTCAAGCCCGAGGATCTCCAGACACCCACCCTCAAGACCTCCATGGTGACCACCGGCCGCGGCGGGACAGGCAACTTTGCCTCGGGCCTCGACGCCGACGAGAAGCGCCGCCGTCAAGACGTCGTCCCGTAAGTCTTCGGTCCCGCCCTCCTCACACCACTTTCCAAAAGACCCCCCAAGCTAACCACCCGCGCCTACAGTGTTGTCCGCCGCGACAGCCACGGCGCCACGCACATCGGCCGCGGAGGCACCGGCAACGTCGTCAAGACCGGCGCCGAGGCTGACTCCCCCACCTCGGCCGGATCCCCCTCGCTCTCGGCGACGGCCGCGGCTTCGGACCGGCCGCCGACCCCCATCATGGACCAGCTGCGCAAGGTCAAGAGCGCCACGACCGACAAGCTGCGCCGGGAGAAGAGCGCGGGTGCTGACGACGACGATGTCGCCGTGCCGGCGCGCAAGCCAGAGGAGATTGGGTGGGCCGAGAAGGGGAGGAATCTGCTCTTTGGGAAGAAGTGAGCGGTGTGGATGAAAGGGTTGGATGGGTGTCTAAAAGTGATTTTGGGATCTGCTTGGCGATGGGGTTTTGCGTGGCGTGTTTCTTTTGGGGCGTTGTTGGTGTTCACTGCTGGGCGACTCTCGCGGCTGTTTCATACCCCCGGGCATTGGCGTTGAAAAATTATGGATGGTTTAACAAGGACGGGCTGAGTTATTGGTTGCGGCATGACCGCGCTCTCTCGGGGTATCACTTGGTGAGGCCAAGTTGATTTGATGGTGTTTTAATGGCCTTGGGACACAAGCTATGGGGGAGTGGTGTATTTGTCACCCTGGGACTTGCCCCCCAACTCCAGCTGGACAAGCGTATTTCAACAGACGCCGTACAGGCACCATTAAGATCCCCCTTTTAGTGCGCCTGTGCCCTCCATTTCTCTGATTTTGATCTCAATCAAGAACTGCGCCGTCTGCCCGCAGACCCTTGACATGGCGCCATCCCCTGCCCATGAACAGGACTGGACAAAATCCCAACCCTGAGATCCACTCTCAACCCTCCAGATCTCTCACATGCACTGCCCCTGACCCTTCAACTCCCGCAAACAACAAAATCACAGAACACAACCCCCCCCCTTCTCTGTAGCCTACCACACTGTGT